>Ga0187827_10000590_pt1 | contig 57018 bp, 44 predicted proteins | sample ETNtaG_39_FD_167969 | JGI IMG/M metagenome (GOLD analysis project Ga0187827, IMG submission 167969) | Marine microbial and viral communities from oxygen minimum zone, Eastern Pacific Ocean - ETNP2014_SV_150_PacBio MetaG (Illumina Assembly) | ecosystem: Environmental > Aquatic > Marine > Hypoxic...
CTGTATTGACTTTTTCATGCTTCTTTTCTTCCCCGAGATAATTGATGAAGGCATAGCGGTTTCCCATGCAATCTCGGCAAAGCGCCCTATTTTAAATAAGTATATGCAAAGGCCATCATAATTTTTAGTTTTACCCCTCTCTCTCACAGTAATCTTTATTTGTATCCGATTACATCAACACGCCTAACCCTTTTGTTTAAAAAAAATCCAACGACATAAATTGTGGAGGCATGAAATGCATCTACCCCATTTCGAAATTACTGAACCACGGACCCTTGATGATGCTCTATTGGTTTTATCCGACCACGAAGATAGAATAATGATAAAAGCCGGTGGTACAGCCCTGATCCCGGCCATGAGGTTGGGCCTTGCCAATCCGGACCGAGTGCTGAACATTTCCACAATATCAGATATGGATAAAATTGACCGCCACAGAGATAACTGCATTAGTATTGGGGCCAATTCAAGCCTATTCCAGGTCCGACAATCATCAATAATCAAAGAGAACTTCCCTGCGTTGGTGGATGCAGTGAAATCGATTTCATCACCTTCCCTCCATCACAGCTCATCCATCGCTGGTAATATCTGCCAGGACTGCCGCTGTATCTATTATAACCAATCGCTCACTTGGCGGGCTTTGCGCTCAAAATGCTTCAAAGCCGCCGGGAAGACTTGTCATGCGGTTTCGAACGGGAATAAATGTTCGGCGGTTTACCGGGGCGATCTTGCGCCGGTTCTCATCTCCATGAGCGCTTCGGTGGTTCTTGCGAGCTTTAAAGGCAAAAGGGAAATTCCGCTATCACAATTCTTCAAGAGCAACGGAATATGGCCAAATACACTTGGTCCTGCGGAGATACTTACAGAGGTAGTTATCCCGATACCAAAATCGAATTTGAAGGTTACGTTCGAGAAGGTTCGTATCCGGTCTTCCCTAGATTACGCCATAGCAACTGGTGCGGTGTCGGTAACCACTGATTCCGAGGGTACGTGCACGGATTGTAAAATAGTGCTTGGTGCTCTCGGTCCAGGACCGATCGAATCATTCGAAGCCGAAAAAATAATTGTTGGCACAATACCCGACCTAGCAATATGCAAAAGGGCGGCAAAGGAAGTAATAAATAAAATTCATCCGGTAGCTAATACGGAAAGCACACCGGAACACCGCATAGAACTTGCCGAGTTTATTGTAGTACGATGCTTATGTAAGGCCCTTGGCATCGGGGGAGGTGATTAACATGGGGGATAGATCTATCAAACTAATCGTCAACGGTTATTCATATAACGTATCAGTCCCTGCGGAAACGACATTATTGGAGGTATTGCGGGAGGAACTTCAACTGACGGGTACCAAGTTCGGCTGCGATACGGGAGAGTGTGGGGCCTGCACCGTTCTCATAGACGGCCGACCGTTTCGATCCTGTATGACGCTGGCAGTTGAGGTGGAAGGAAAGCGGATAACCACTATAGAGGGACTCGCCAATGGAGGTGAGCTGCACCCAGTACAGAAAAAATTCGTCGAACTCCAGGCGATCCAGTGTGGATTCTGCTCACCGGGAATGATCTTGACGGCAGTTGCATTTCTTGGTGAGAACCCGAAACCCACTCGCCAGGAAGTCCGACGTGCCATATCGGGAAATATCTGCCGCTGCACCGGTTACCAGAAGATCGTTGAAGCGGTTATAGCAGCCTCGAAAATAAATGGGGGGGGCCGCAAATGAAAACCGAAACTCTCATCGGCAAGAGCGTACCCCGGATTGATTCTATTCGGAAAGCCACCGGTGCCGCCAAATACACTGCGGATCTATTCCTTTCAGGAATGCTCCACGCAAAGGTACTGAGAAGTCCTTACCCCCACGCGAGGATCCTCGACATCGATACGTCCAAGGCCGAGCAGTTGGAGGGCGTCCGAGCTGTAATAACCGGTAAAGATACCAAAGGGGTGAAATGGGGAGTATTCCCGTACACGCAGGATCACGGAATGATCGCCACTGACAAAGTGAGATTCATTGGGGAAGAAGTTGCGGCAGTTGCAGCGGTTACTGAGGAGATAGCGCAACGAGCAGTAGAATTGATCGATGTAACTTATGAGGAACTACCGGCAGTTTTCGATCCGGAAAAGGCCATGAAGGACGATAAACTGATACACGAGGATCGCGGTACCAATATAAACGTGCACGTGGACATAGACGTGGGAGACGTGGATGCGGCCTTCGGGGAGGCTGAAATAGTCCTCGAAGATGTTTTCAAATCCGCTGGCGAAGCCTATGCCATGATGGAACCATATTCGGTTGTGGCAGACTTCAACAGCGAAGGATATCTGGACCTCTGGATACCGAATGCCGGGCCCCACGTACGAGCGAAAGCGCTTTCCAATCTGCTTAAAATGCCACTAAATAAAGTAAGGGTTCGCAAGATCGACATCGGAGGTGCTTTCGGAGGCAGATCGGAGGTTTCTCCAAGCGACGTTGTGACTGCACTTCTTTCCATAAAGAGCAGGCAGCCTGTGAAACTGGTCCTTTCAAGGGAAGAGACATTCACTGCCACCCGTCAGGTGCACGATATGATTGTGTACCTCAAGACCGGCGCGGATGCAAACGGCATGATCATTGCGAGAGATGCCCGGGTGATATACGACGGGGGTGCATATTCCAGTACCGGACCGATCGCCACGTCCGTACCCTTTTATGTATATGAAGAGACATACAAACACCCCAACGTGCGTTACAACGGATACCGCGTGTATACGAACAAATGTCCAAGGGGCATGTACCCTCATCACGGCAGGGCCTACCAGGTGGCAATGACGACGCATATGGACATGGTGGCGGAAAAACTGGGGCTGGACCCAATGGAAATACGCCTCAGGAACGCCAACCGTTCGGGAGATCACACTGCCACCGACTCGGTCATATCGAGCTGTGGATTGTCGGAATCCATCACAATGACCGCGGAAATGTCACGGTGGAGCGAGAAACGGGGGAAACTGCCGAAATACAGGGGTATTGGAATGGGCAGCATGGGATTGATGTGCGGTTTCCCCATGGGATTCCGCTCTGGTGCCACAGCATTCATTCGGATGAACGAGAGCGGTCAAATAACTTTATTTACCGGTATGGTGGACAACGGCCAGGGCAACGAGAACATGGTGGTGCAGATAACCGCCGAGGTTATCGGGATACCAATGGAGATGGTGAACCTCGTAAATGCCGATACCGAGATGACGGGACATGACCCCGGGGCCTACTCGCAGGCTGCGACCTTTGTAGGCGGAAATGCGGTGATGCGGGCGGCGCAGGACGTTCGGCGTCAGGTGCTTGCTGCTTCGGCTGAGATGATGAAGGTGGCTCCCGATGAGCTGGACATCACGAACGGTATGATCCATCTGAAGAACGACAATGAAAAGTCGTTCTTTATCGCAAGGGCAGCCCGATACGCAATGTCCAATGGCGGGAATATAGTAGGGAAAGGTTCTTATTTCCCGAAGATCAGCCGGGACCGTGAGTGGGTGAAGAACCCGCGTGGGCAGATGGGCGGTACCTACAGCTTCAATACCGTCGTGACCGAGATCGAGGTGGACCCAGATACGGGTATAATCAAAATGCTCGACGTATGGGCGGCACATGACTGCGGTAAACCCATCAACCCGGCAACGGTGGAAGGGCAGATACACGGGATCGTCAGCAGGGGCGGGGTGGCAACCTACATGGAGGAGATCGATTGGGACCGAGGACAGGTATTGAACCCTAATTTATTGGATTACAAGGTTCCATTGGCCACGGACATGCCTGAAATGGATGTTGAACTGATCACAACCAACGATCCGGAGGGCCCCTTCGGCGCGAAGGAGGGCGGCCTCACGGCATCCATGAACGTCTACAAGGCCATAGTGTCTGCATTCTACGATGCAACTGGGGTCTGGCTCAAGGAATTACCTTTCACACCTGAAAAGGTACTGAAAGCTTTGGCAAAGAAAAATAACTAAATACAGGGGATCGAAAATAGATGAACGTAGAAAAGATAGACCATATCTGTTTTGCGGTGAAGGACCTGGATGCTGCGAGGGAAAAGTACGAAAGTATCCTGGGGTTCAAGCTCGACACACTCTATACGGCGGAATCGGAAAAGATACGGGTCGCCCGTTATTACGTGGGGGAGGTGGCGATAGAGCTTATGGAGGCGACGGGACCGGACAGCGAAGTGGCAAAATTCATCGAGAAACAGGGTGAGGGTTTTTTCCTTATATCGTATCGTGTACCTAACGTTGACGACGCTTTAGCTGAGCTGAAGGGGAATGACAATAAATTAATCGATGATAAACCGAGAAAGTTGATGGGGAACCGGTATTCATTCATCAATTATCCGAATGAATTAAACGGTATACTTACTGAAGTATTAGATGGCGATTTCGACCCTGAGAAGGAATAATTAGGTACAGGTAACAAAAATGACTCGATATCATATGCGAAAATCCGAACGGGAGATTACTGAGGTACCAAAATTGATCGAGATTCTTATCAAGGGAAAGTACACTACAATTTCACTCTGTAGAAATGATGAGCCGTATCTCGTGACCGTCAGCTATGGTTATGATAAAAATGAAAACGCGCTGTATTTCCATGCTGCGCTTTCGGGGCTGAAACTGGATTATATCAAAGCAAATCCGAAAGTATGCGGGACCGTTATTGAAGACCATGGATACGTGGTTGGTCGGTGCAAGCAGTATTTTCGCTCATTAGTGTTTTTTGGGACAATGTCTATAGTCGATGGTCTCGATGAAAAAAAGCACGGGTTGAATATTTTATTTGACCATCTTGAAGGAGAACCCGAACCCATGAAAGAGAGAAATGTCCCCAAGGACGAGTCCTACAAAAAGATATCCATATTGAAATTGAAGATCAGCGAAATGACGGGGAAGACCAATCTGAAGAAGTAAATAATCAGTTTTTATCAGGCTTTTGTATCTCACTAATCGCGAAAATATTCTGATAATCAAGCCATTCATCAATATCATTCCAGATCTCCTGGGGACAAACAAACACTTGACTTTGGCTAGAAAAAAAGATTTTTTCTACCGTTTTAACGCTATTATTCTGGTAAAGACCGCCTATTTTTCTATCCAAAAGGAGAGTTGTACCTTTAATGATCCGGTTTTTCTCGTGTCATATTTTAGAGGTACCACAAAGATAATTCCGTTCCTGAACCTTTTTATAGTATAGTGGAGGGGAATAGGTAAAGCCTTTCTCTGAATTCGAAGCTTGGAACAAAATACTTATAATTCATCATGATTATAATTTCTCCAATCAATATCAACGGAGACATCCACGTGCCCATGAAAGAACAAATATTTAGCGTAGTCTTTTCGATCCTACTGCTCCTAAGCGCGTGCATAATATTCTCTCCCACCCAATTCTTACCTGTTGCAAAGGCCGAGGTCGGAGGTCCCGTTCTTGGCGAAGATTCGCATGAGAACCTTACTGGCGACTGGAAAATTAACGCAAGCGATACCCGATACTATGGCAATCGGACGATCAATCTGACAGGGAATCTCACAGTCTATGGTAATCTTACACTGCAGAATGTGACCTTAAGGTTCAATTCGACGTATGATGGCCACCACGGGATATACGTGAAGAGCGGAGGATCGCTGGTAATAAGGGATAATGATGGAGATCGGAACACGACGGGGGATGGGTGCAATATAACTGCGGTGAATGCGAGTAATGCGTTTGTTTTCCAGGTAAAGAACGGATCGAGTTTCAGGATGAACAATTCAGAGCTGCATTACTGCGGTTACGAATTCGGGGAGCACGGTGAGACGGCGGGGTTATGGATAAATGCGAATAATACCGTAATAGAAGGGAATAATATAACGAACAGTGTGAACGGGGTGGTATTGTATCAGGTAAATAATTGCAGTGTAAAGTGGAGTCTATTAAGCGAGTGTAAAGGGAAAAATGGGGTGAGTTGGACCCAAGGTCTGCCAGGAGAGGTGGGAAGTGGAGTGTATTTATTGGAGGTGGAGAATTGTACCATGATGGAAAATTGTGTGAAGAATGTGGAAGGAGGGTATGGGGGTTGGAGTTTTGGTGGACGTCTATCTGGTGGAGCTGGTGGTGTGGGGGCTGGTATATATCTCCAGGCATCAAAGAATAACAATATCACATCTAACAATGTTGACAGCGTTATTGGTGCACCGGGAGGTAGAGCAGGTCAGAACGGTCCTGGTGGGGAGGGTGGTATTGGGGCTGGTATCTACCTACGAGCATCAGCGAATAACAATATTAAGTTCACAAATATCAGTAATGTCATGGGTGGTAAGGGAGGCAATGGAAAACATGCCGGACCTGATGGAGCAGATAATGTTGGATATGGCATTTACATTAACGAGGATTCGCTGGATAATCAAATTGATCCTTTAAACACCTTGAATGGGGATAATATACTCTATTATTATGGCATCAATACGCCTACAACAATAGAAAATTACAATCTATCAAATAAATCCAACCCGACAAATTATGGTGAAATAGTGCTAATCCGATGTTCCAATTTCACAGTTCGGAACAACACTATGGCAAATTTCATTGGTGTTTCTGGTGCAACGGGAGAAAGTATTTGGGTGACAGGAGGTGCTGGTGGTTTTGCTGGAGGAATCTATCTTGAATCTTCGAATTCAAATGCATTGACATCAAATATTATTGATTCGATCACAGGAGGCGAAGGAGGGACTGCTGCATGGTCGGGTTCTGGAGGGGCTGGCGGCTCAGCAGGGGGGATTTCTCTAATAAATTCAAAAGCAAATAACATCTCTTTGAATATCGTTAGGAATGTAGATGGTGGCGGCACTAACAAATTTCCCAGTGATTTGGCTGTTTTCAAATCTCCTTGTCGATGGTGAGTGCATATTCATCACTGGATTTTTTGATAGTGCCATGGTGGCACACTTGGCATTTGCAATAATGACTTTGGTGCACAAGGTGCCCCAGGCATTGGATATGGTATATACATTGATGGGAATTCATTTGAGAATAAAATCGATTCCTCAAACACCATGGACGGAGACAATATTCTCTATTATCAAAACATCAGTTCACAGACCACGATAAAAGATTATTATCTTTCAAAGAATTCGAATCCCACTAACCTCGGCAAAATTGTATTGATAGAATGTTCTAACTTTACGATCCAAAACAATATAATTGGAAATTACACGGGTCAATCCGGTGCTACGGGTGAAATAGATCAAAATGGAGATGCAGGTGGCCTAGGAGCGGGAATTTACCTTAAATCCTCAACAAACAATACAATAATTTCAAATGAAATTCAAGCCATCACTGGTGGAATGGGGGGGCCGGGGGGTTTTAGGGATACTGCATTGGGCTCAGGCGGAAACGGGGGAACGGGGGCAGGAATTTATTTGCAATCATCCACTGGAAACAACATAACAAAAAATAAAATACACCATATTACTGGAGGAGAGGGGGGTATGAAGGGATATTTTGGTTTAGATAGTGGAATTGGGGGTAGTGGAAATGGAATCTATATACGTCCATCAAATGATAACAACATTTCAGGCAATAACATCAGTCTCATTACTGGTGGATTGGGGGGCTCTGCCATACTTGGAACCGGTGGAACCGGGGGTTCTTCTTCAGGCATTTATATTGAATCATCATATGAAAATAATTTGGAATACAACATCATCAAGTTAGTAACAGGAGGAAATGGGGTGAAAGGTTACTCTGGCAGTGGGCCAGGGGGTATCGCCACGGGTATTTTCTTAGATATTTCTACACATGGTAATATTGAATATAACATTATTAGCAACATCACAGGCGGAAAACCAGTATCAAGTTCAAATAGAGCGTTTAGTGCAGGTCTTTACCTTAAATCCTCAACGAAAAATACAATAGCTAAAAATAATTTAAGTTCCATTCCAGACGTAGGTGGTAATGGTGCAGGTATTTTCCTTGATTTTTCTATAAAGAATAATATTACCTCAAATAGAATGTTTTTCACTACGGGAGGATATGGTATATACATTAAACAGGACTCGCTGGATAATTTGATTTATGCCTCCAACACTTTAAATGGCGATAATATTCTCTACAAATACAATAATAGTTCACCAACAATAATTGAAAATTATAATCTTTCTAATAGATCGAATCCGACGAACATTGGTAAGATCGTCCTGATACGATGTTCAAATTTCACTGTCCGGAATAACACGATCTCACATTTCACTGGCAATCCCAATGGAATATCGGGTGGGATATATCTGCAATCATGCAGGAATATCAATATAACAGGAAATAATATAAGTTCTATCACTGTAGGGAGTGGAGGTGTAGGGGCTGGCATATATCTTGAATCATCAAGTATCAATACAATTTCTCGAAATAACATCACTAACGTTTCGGGTAAGGTTGGAGCAATTGGGGCTGGGATCTATTTTAAGTTAACTACAAATAATACCGCATCCTTGAACAACATCTCATCTATCTCCGGTGGTACTGGGAAAACTGGAGATACTGGAGGCATGGGTGTGGGTATATACTTTGATTCTACTACCAACAATACCGCAACCGGAAATATCATCAGCTCCATTTATGGAGGTGTTGGAGGAAATGGATACAATCAGCATTGGAGATCAAATGAAGGTGGTGCAGGTGGAATAGGGGTAGGGATATGTGTCAGATCATCTAAAAACAACCTTTTATTCTTGAATAACATCAGTGCGGTTACCGGAGCATCAGGTGGCGTAGGTGGAACATATGGAGGTGCAGGAGGAACAGGAGGAATCGGGGGGGGAATATACCTTCATTCGTCCACAAGCAGTAATATGACTTCGAATAAAATTACATCGATTGCTAGTGGTTCCGGTGGAAATGGAGGTATGCATTTGGGCGGAGGAACAGGAGGAAAGGGAGGATATGGTGGGCTCAGCTCAGGAATTTATCTCTATTCATCTCCAAACAATACCATGATATTTAATGAAATCACTTCTATTACTAGCGGCAATGGGGGTGATGGTGGGGGTGGAGGGGGGTTTGGAGCGCTGGGGAATGGTGGTAATGGTGGAATTGTTAGTGGTTTATATCTTGCTTACTCAAATCATACTAATATTTCATCAAATATTATTAATTATTCTGTTCATGGAGGAGGAGGTAATGGTAGAGTTCGAGGGCAAAATGGAATAAGCGAAGGAATTTATCTTTCTTACTCTAACAATAATTCAATTGTTAACAATATTTGCTTATCCAACGGGTATAATGGCATGCATTTCGTTTATAGCTCTAATAACTCGATAATTTCAAACCATTTGATCAATAACACGAAATACGGTATACACATCACTGATATCAACAGTCATGGGAATCTGATACACCATAATAGCTTCATTGAAAATCATGCCGATATTGCTCAAGCTCGTGATGATGGTAGTAATAATATTTGGGACGATGGTCATGGTCTTGGTAATTTCTGGTTGGATTATCTCACTCGATATCCAACTGCATCTAATAATGGTATAATATGGAATATAAATTATAGTATTGAAGGGGCTGCCAATAAAAATGATCGCTATCCACTCGTGTTCGTAACATGCAAAGACGACGTTATTCCTGTTCTTGTGAGAGATGATAGTTGGGAAAATGCTACAACTGGTGATATATTCAATTTCACCGTAAATGTGACGGATAATATCTTGATACTTGAGGTTTGGGTGAATTATACATCTGATAATGATACGTTTACAAATATTTCATTGAACCGGGAAGAAAATGATATTTGGTTGAATCGGACAATTCTAAGTCCTGGTGCAACATATCTGAACTATTCCTTTATTGCATTAGATGTGGGACGGAATTGGAAAAAATTTGAAAGCAAGAACATCTCTGTTCGAGATAATGATCTTCCAACATTTATCCTTGACAATACGAACGGGCCCGCCACCACTGGAGATTCATTTGAGATCAAGGCAGATTTTGCTGATAATGTCGGGGTGGGCAAGGCGAAAATCATCTATACCTTTGATGGAATTACTTTCTATAACGAAACCTTGTCCAGTATTAATGGTGTTAGTTGGAATCGGACTATCTTGATGGCATCAAATGCGACCTACATTGAATATTATTTCTATTTTGAGGACAAGGAAGGCAATCATAACAACACGATTTCAAGAAGAATTTCGATCAATGATAATGATGCTCCTACGTTATTGAAAGACAATTCACTGCCGCACCCCACAACAGGTGATGAGTTTACTTTCTCCGCAAATTTCACAGATAATATCGAGTTTTTATCTGCCCGCGTCCTTTTTTCATTTGATTCCATAAATTTCTATAACATATCCATGAGAAGTCTTTTAAATTATACATGGTACGTCTCTGTTATTATTGATACCGATGTCCATAATTTGTACTATTATTTCTATTTCGAAGACATTCGCGGGAATCACAATTCCTCGTCTGTTCGAATCATGGAAATCCATGACAATGACCAGCCGGTTTTCCTGATGGACCTTTCCTCAAACAGAACTGTGACGGGTGATAACCATACTTTTTCGGTCAACGTAACTGATAATATTAATGTTTCAACAGTGGTTGTGTACTATAATTTTAACAATAATTTCTTTCACAATCTATCCTTGACCAGAGTGAATAATAACACGTGGGAAGGCACAATCAATGTCAACATCAATGCATCTAGTATCCATTATTTCTATGTATTTCAGGACAATTCGTCCAATTCAAATGAAACTTCTATCAGTACTGTTGAGGTTTTTGATAGCATACGTCCGATCTTTATCGCAGATAAAACTCTGACTATGCCAACGACGGGCGAAAAATTCATATTCTCCGTTTGTTTAGGTGATAATATCGGAATCGCTTCGGTGGTGGTCGATTACTCATTTGATGGCTACAACTGCAGTCATCTAATTTTAAATTCTACTGTCGGAGATACATGGGATGGAACAATAAATATACCTTCTAATTCGATAAAAATTGAATATTATTTCCAACTCGAGGATTACGATGGTAATGTCAATTGGTCATCAGTAACAGTTCTCCCAGTACTGGATAATGATAAACCACTTCCGGAGGCTGGCGACGATTTCATAGTCAAAACCGGCGAGGTGGCAATTTTCGACGGGACAAAAAGCCAGGATAATGTTGGGATAAGTAACTATACATGGTCATTCGAGCATGGAGATTCAAAAGTCCTACTATATGGTCGGATTCAAACTTTTGTCTTCGATATAGCCAGTAATTACTCAATAATGCTAACCGTCATGGACGACTATGGGAACCAGGCGAATGATACTCTGAGGATAAAAGTCATTTTCAATGATACACAAGACGACGATGATATGGATGATGATACAGATGACGATATTGACGATGATGATGATGATACGGACGATGACATCTCGGATGACGATGACACATCAAAACAAGATTCCGATTCTCGTTCCCAACTTACTTCATGGATCACTATCCCACTGATTATGGTAGCACTGATTATCGTTATTCTTATTTTAATAATGGTTTTTCGAAGGAGGCGAAAAGAAGAACCTTCATCCAAAGAGGAGAACATCCCGGAAGAAACGTTGATGCCTGAAAAAGTAGATACTCCCAAGGAAATACCAACCGAAGTCACAATGGACCTTATAGACCCACCACCCCCCTCGATAGATAATTCCTTAGAAACTGTAACATCCGACCTTCCCCCCATTTGCAGCACCTGCGGTAGTTTCTCCGAATTCTATCCGGAATACAATTGTTATTGGTGCGAAAACTGTCAGGATTATATCCATACCGAAGAAGTTGAAGGTGGACTCGAAATGAAAAACGTCGAACCCCCTGAGGATGAAACATTACCTCCCCCATCTGAAGATATTCCACCACTTTCATCCGCAGAATCGAAGGAAACAGCAGTAATTCTTGCTGATGAAATGGGAACAATAGGAGATAAAGACCCGATAATAGAGGAATTAAACAAAACCCGAGAAATGCTTGAGAAAGCTCCTTCCTTTATAGACATTACACAGCCCCTTGAGATACTTGAACAGGCCAAGTTAGAAATAGAGAATGACGAATTTGAAAAAGCGTCGAATTCGATCCGGCAAAGCAAGGATCTGGCTCAGGAAATACGAGAAAGATATAAAGAATTGGTGAATAAATCCGATGCCATGCTGAAAGAAGTACAGGAACTGAAACACCTTGATCTGGATGCCGATAACATAATCGCACTGTTAGCAGCGGGCAAGAAAGAACTGATGATAGGGGACTTTTCACAATGTGGTGAATATTTCGAAAAAGCTTCAAAATCGATAGAAGACACGAAAAAGGGCACGGTTGAAGAGAGTTCGACACCTGCACGAAACGATCAAACAATCGAGCAAAAAAACGAAGAAAAACACATTGAAAAACCTACCCTGAAAGAGCCAGATACTTCCACGGTACAAAAAGACATAGAGAGTCGCCCTGATAAGGATGAACAGGCAGTTCTCGGGCGATCTGAATTTCCTCTGTCGGAGGAAGAACCTAAAAAAGAAGTCTCGGAAGAATGTTCGGAAAAGACCGGGGACGATGAAATCAAGAATGAAGTCGGAAACGAGAATGTGGATGATATGCCATCTTCATTAGAGGATTTACTGGATGACATGGATTCGCTATTTGATTAGTCGTGAATAATTGTTTTTCGAATTAATTGATGGAAAAGTATCATAAAGGATAACAATTTTTGATAGAGATAATCCACTCTGTCCCCCTGGATATTTTGATGTGCAAAAAATAATCGAAGTGGTACGTCTGAAAACGTTCGAATATCATGAGCCACGAACGCTCGAAGAAGCGTCTACTCTACTATCCCAGCTCGGCCAAGATGCCATGATCTACGCAGGCGGGACCGATATAATCCCCAAGATCAGGTACAAGAGGATATTTCCGGCTCATCTCATAAACATCAAAAAGATACCACAATTAAATGAAATTTCCTGTGATAAAAAACTCACCATAGGCGCTCTTGCGACATTCAATGATATCTGTTTTTCTGGGATCGTAAAGGATAAATTTCAGGTGTTGGCAGAGGTATGTGAGCATATCGCGTCACATCAGGTACGTAATCTGGCTACCATCGGTGGGAACATATGCAATGCAGCTCCGTCCGCCGACTCGCCTCCAATTCTCATGGTCTACGATTCAAAGGTTGAGATATTCGACGGTAGGCAAACTCGTAGTCTATTACTCGAGAATTTCTTCAAAGGACCTGGCATGACTGACCTGAAAAAAGGTGAGATACTAACTGGAATAATAATTCCGGAAGTACCGCCAAATACCGGCCACGCCTACATCAAACACACAATCCGAAAATCACTGGACATCGCCATCGTTGGCATGGCGGTCTCCGTCACTCTCGACGAGGCTGATAAATGCACCGCTACGTGCATAGTTGTGGGTGCCTCGGCTCCGGTGCCACTGCGTACTAAACTTGCCGAGAAATATCTGATCGGAACCTATTTGGGACCCTCTGACGTTGAAGCGGCCGGGATTGCAGCTGCCAATGAGATATCTCCCATTGACGACGTTAGAGGTTCCCGGAATTACCGCTGCGAGATGACGAAGATCAATCTCAAACGAGCTGTTGAATTGGCTAGTGGGAGGGCGCGTCATGAATAAAATTTCCCTGGACCTCACGGTGAACGGGCAGGTGTACGAAATAAGCGTTTCACCCACCTTGACGCTTCTCGATATTTTAAGGTATGAAATTGGTCTTACCGGTACCAAAAAAGGGTGCGGTACCGGTGACTGCGGCGCTTGTACTGTTCTCGTAAATGGCAGGGCCGCGAATGCCTGCCTGATCCTTGCTCCGGACGCGAAAGGCGCCGATATCACCACCATTGAGGGCCTCGCGGTGGAAGGTGAACTCCACCCCATTCAGCAGGCTTTCGTGGACCACGGCGCCATCCAGTGCGGTTTTTGTTCTCCAGGGATGATCATGTCGGCAGCGGACCTGCTCAACAGAAACCCAAACCCCACAGCCGAAGAAGCCAAGAACGCCATATCCGGAAATCTCTGCAGGTGCACGGGTTACATAAAGATAATCGAAGCTATTACGGCGGTAAACAAGCATGAGTAATTTATATTCTAATATAGGAAAGCGCGTTCCCAAGCTGGATGCGCCGGACAAGGCAACGGGTAGAGCTAGATATCCCCAGGACCTCACACTGCCGGGAATGCTCCATGGAAAGATACTCTGGAGCCGGTATCCTCATGCAAAAATAGTGAATATCGACACTTCGGAGGCATTGAAGATTCCAGGGGTTATGTCTGTCATTACCGCCAAGGACCTGCCTTATCGGAATTCGGGGTTTATGAAGGACAATCCTCCCCTCAAGCGGGACAAGGTTCGGTCGCTAAGGGACGAGGTGGCAGCCGTTGCAGCGGTCACCGAAGAGATCGCCGAGGCGGCATTGGAGCATATCAAGGTCGAGTACATGGAGCTACCGGGTATATTTGATCCGGAGGAAGCACTTCGCGAAAGTGCCCCTCTCATTCACGAAGAAAATAAAAATAATCTGGTGAAAATGAAATACAAATTTGAACACGGCGATGTGGAGGAAGGACGAAAGCATTCGGCTCATGTGGTAAAAGGCCGGTTCAAGCTTCATTTCGTCACCCATACCTGCCTCGGAACCTGCTGCTGTATCGCGGATTTCGACTCAAAAGGTAAATTAATAATGTATTCACCGTCACAGGTTCCCTTCCTGCACCAAAAAGACATGGCGGACGTGCTGGGGATGTCCGGCTCAGATATTCGTATAATCCAGCCTACAATTGGCGGTGCCTTCGGCAGCAAGCTCGATCTCTACCCTTACGAGATCATCTGCGCGCATCTCGCGAGAATCGCCGGAAGGCCCGTGAGAATTTCATTTACTCGAATGGAGGAATTCTGCTGCACTCCAACTAGACAGCCGGCAATAATCGAGTCCGAAGCCGGTGTGGACGCAGACGGTAAATTAACGTTCCGGGAAGCTCATATTATTCTGGACGCCGGCGCCTACGTATCCTGGGGTCCTACCATACCTTACGTCATGATGAATTCCTTCTCGTCGCTTTACAGAGTTCCAAACGTCAGTTTCGACACCACCATCGCCTATACCAACAACATATATGCAGGGGCGTTCAGGGGATATGGAAATCCACAGGGCACTTTTGTGGTGGAAACGCAGATGGATGAGCTGGCTGAACTTGTGAATATGGACCCTCTCGTATTTAGAATATTGAATTCGAACAGGCCGGGCGAGACAACCCCCCAGGGAATGAAGGTCACCACCTGTGGGTTGGAGGAATGCCTTAAAAGAGCCGCAAAGGGCATAAATTGGCATGAAGATCGGAGGGGCGTTACGGGGAAAATCAGGCGGGGTGTGGGCCTGGCATCCTTCTTTCACGTGGGAGGCGGGGCAAGGGTTTATCGTTCGGACGGCTGCGGAGCCATAGTGAAGATAGATGATTTCGGACAGGTAACTCTCATTACCGGCTCTTCCGAGATAGGCCAGGGCTCTGAAACGGTTCTAGCGCAGATCACGGCGGAAGAACTGGGGGTTCGGGTCGAGGATGTTAAAGTAATAAATTCCGATACTGATATCAAACCATGGGACGTGGGCGTCCACGCTTCGAGAACCACATTCATTGCCGGGAATGCCGCTAGAATTGCTGCGGCAAAGGCGAAACGAAAAATTCTGGAAATGGCGGCCCCCGAAATGGGTCTCCAATGTGATGAACTCGATATCAATAACCGTTTTATTTATTACAAAGCCAATCCTGAAAAACGGGTCCGCTTCGACAAGATACTGCGGAAAAAACATTTTGACTATAACGGAAACATAATCGTCACGGAACATTTTTACGATCCTCCCACACAACGCCAGGACCGGAATTTCAAAGGGAACGTTTCCGCCACTTACGCATTCGGGACCCAGGCGGCAGAGGTTGAAGTGGATACTGAGACCGGCATTGTCCGTGTATTGAAGATGGTGGTGGCGGACGACGTGGGAAAGGCACTGAACCCGATGCTACTGGAAGGCCAGCTTGAGGGCGGTATTGCACAGGGGATAGGTTACGGCATATACGAAAATCTGATACTTGACAAGGGAAGAGTAATGAATCCCACATTCCTCGACTACAAGATTCCCACAGTAAATGATATGCCGGAGATCAAGGTTGAAATGGTAGAGACCCATGATGAGGAGGGGCCCTTCGGCGCCAAGGGTATTGCGGAATCCGGTTCCATTCCCACGGCGGCGGCCATTGCAAATGCGGTGTACGACGCCATAGGTGTTAGGATAAAAGGGCTGCCGATATCGCCTGAGAAAGTGCTTAAAGCCCTGAGTAAAAAATGAAAATAAGAAATGAAAGGTGCGGGAAATGACAGAGAAACAAAATATCGCCAAAACTACCTATTCCGACGTGATATCGCTGGCAAGACGAAGAGGATTTCTTTACCCGTCCTTCGATCTCTACGGCGGTGTTGCCGGTTTCTATGATTGGGGACCCGTGGGCAGTCTGTTAAAGAACAATTTTCTCGCCATGTGGCGGGAAGCATACGTCGAGGGAGAGGGTTTTTTCGAAATAGACTGTCCCAACGTCACTCCCGAGGTCGTGTTCAAAGCCTCGGGACACCTGGACGAGTTCACCGATTACATGACCAGCTGCAATAAATGTAGCCAGCATTTTCGGGCGGATCATCTGGTGGCGGAATTGCACCCCAATCCTGATTCTCTGGGAAAGGAAGAACTTGCCGGTTTGATCAGCGAAAAGGGTGTTAAATGTCCGGAGTGCAAAGGCGATCTAACGGAACTTTACGCGTTCAATCTCATGTTCAAAACCAACATCGGCCCCACCTCCGAAAGACCCGGCTATCTCAGGCCCGAGACCGCCCAGGGGATATTTCTGAACTTTCGTAATTTATATATTCATAACCGACAAAAACTGCCAATGGGTGTGGTGCAGATCGGAAAGGGCTTTAGAAATGAGATATCACCCCGTCAAGGAGTTATTCGGGTAAGAGAATTCCAGATGGCGGAACTTGAGCTTTTCGTAGACCCGGAAAACCCGAACTATGTGAACTATCCCCTTTTAAAACACATTTCTCTAAGCTTGCTTCCTGACACGACAGAAAAGGAGATACTCAGCCGAACCGTTGAAGAAGCGGTTGAGGAAGGTATAATAGACAGCAAGATCCTGGCTTATTTCGTGGCACTTACTCAGGAAATATTATTGAAGGCCGGACTCGATCCGAACCGGATGAGATTCAGGCAACATGAAGCTCATGAGATGGCGCACTATGCAAAGGACTGCTGGGACGCAGAGGCCCTTACCGATTTCGGATGGGTTGAAATTGTGGGCATAGCTGACAGGTCGTGTTATGATCTCGAACAACATATGAAACATTCGGGTGTCGATCTGAGGGCCATGAGACAACTCGCGGAACCCAAGATGGTAAAAGTCAGGAAGATCGAAGCGGACATGAAGAAAATGGGACCGGTGTTCAGAGGACGAGCAGGGAAGATACGCGATAAGATTCTTGCATTGGACGATGATGCGGTGGCGGCTGTGGAGAGCGGCCAGCCTCTAATTGTTAGTGTTGATAATGAAAGAATTTCCATCAGTACCGACATGTTCACAATTTCCCAAACAAACGAAAACAGATCCATTGAAAGGTTCATGCCCCATGTTATAGAGCCGTCCCACGGAGTGGACCGGATTCTGTACTGTGTTCTCGAACATTCGCTGAAGCGTACCGTGGACGAGTCCGGTGAGGAGACCCGTGTGCTGCACCTGCCTCCTGTGATGGCCCCTTATCTTTTTGCGGTGTTCCCACTCATGAGCCGGGACGGACTGACCGATAATGCAAGAGAGCTGTATAATCTCATAAAGAATGAACTCAGGGGAAGAGGATCTCTGGGATTCTACGATGAATCGGGCAGTATTGGAAGACGGTATTCGAGGATGGATGAGATAGGTACCCCGTATTGTTTGACCGTGGATTACCAGACTTTGGAGGACGGATCCTTCACCATCAGAGAAAGAGACTCAAAAGAGCAGGCAAGGATAAACAAGAAACAGGTAAGAACTGCTTTAAGAGACCTTGTAGACCACGGAATCTCATTGAAAGATTGGTCAAAAAAGAACGGTGTGAAGCTAATCAGCCGAGACAATTGAAATTCAGCTCTGGATGAATTCCATCAACTTTTTCCTGGCGATGTAATCTTCCTGCTGCTGCGGCGGCTTTTTATTGAAGAATGAACAGGCTGGATGAAGTACTCCGCCAACTCCGCGGTCCATGGCGATCTTTTCAATACGAATGGCATCCGTTAGTATACCGGCCGAGTTATATGCGTCAATGACCTGCATTGTTATATCGATCCTCACCGGAACGCCGCCGAATATTCGCCCTTCGATCCTGGTGTATGCCTCCTTGGTGTTTCGAAGGAACGGAATATAATCAACGGCGGATATCTGGCAATCCACAGTTTCCTTGTTAGGAAGTTTCGCGATTACCGATTCGGTCTTCGACTGGCGCTTTCCCTGCTCGTACCGGTTATTGCTGGTTAAATTGCAGAAGTCCATATCTCCTCCCCAATCCAGTTGGATGGTCCGGTCAAGGACAGCCCCTCTCGCCGGGAACAGATTGGCCAGTCCCCGATGTATGATGGTTGCTCCGATCTGGCTTTTTATGTCGTCACCCACCAGGGGAAGACCGAGACGCTCAGCTTTTTCTACTATATCTGAATTGTTGGCAATGTGTGCGGGCATTCCGTTTATGACCCCGCATCCCGCATCGAGAGCCGCATTCGCATAATATGCTGCCGCCTCGTTTGAGCCGGTTGGGATCATGATGACCACCACATCGACATTTCTTTTTCTAAGTTCATCCGTAACGTCAACAGTTTCTTGTGTATCGGAGACCGGAACAAAATCCCTGATCCGGCTGTTCAATCCGTCCATGACTGGACCCTTTAGAACAACAGTGTCCAGTGCAGCCGGTTCATAAACCGTTATGGTATTGTTGGGTTCAACGAAGATGGCCTCGTTCAGGTCCTTTCCAACCTTCTCAGAGTTGACCTCGAAGCCAACAACAAATTCGATATCATTGAGGGAATACTGCGTGATCTCGGATAATACTCCTATTGCGGAATCCGGATTCTTTTTATACAACTCGACCCCTTGAACAAGGGCCGAGGCAACATTTCCAATGCCAACAAGGGCGACTCGGATAGCCATGTGGGCGAGAATTATTTTCTATTATAAAAATGTTATCGGTGGGTGATACTTTTCAAAATAATCAAATATAAGGTTATCAAGGTTGTTTATTGAACAAACCCTGGTATCTTAAACAAATATTCGCAATCCTTTCCGGTGCCCCTGGCCAATGGGTAAACTGGGGGAAGACTCCTGGGTCTACCAGAACCAATTCTCCCGTTCCTTTCTCTCGTATGAGGTCAAGGTGGCCGAACTGCAGACCGGTCGCATACTGCCATCGGCGGACCAAATCTGCAATATCTCTATCCACGGCACAGAATTTCACCTGAAAATGCTCGTTTTCAAAAGGTGCTTTTTCGAAAACCATTATATCGTCCTCAATGAAATAGCATAGGAGATGCTGGCCGAAGATGTATTGTTCCAGATACAGAAAACGCCTTCTCGAGTTAGCAATTTCATCAATGGACTTGACCAATTCGACCCCCCTGCTGCCCGTTCCCACAATTCTCTTAAGCATTAAGGGGAAGCCGGTTTTTGACAATGTCTTCCGGATGGTTTCAGGGAAACCCATGTAGAAATTCGGCGTTCTAATTCCAGCCTCACGTGCGATAAACGGAAATTGAATTCTATTGGATACCTTGTGAGTAATATCGGGTCTGGGAATAACGGCGATCCCTATTGATTCAGCCAGATATCCGGCGTAGACTAAAAACAATTTTTTGGATTTCAATATGACGAGATCATATTTTCGAATATTGTCATCCACGGTCAGGTTCGTAAGATTTATGGGGAACACTTGGTGACCTTTATTCTCAAGATCTGCCCGAAAACTTTCAAAGAAGCCTTTCTCCTTTTTGGTATACACTGCGATATTCATTTCCCGCCACCTCCCTTTGCCAGATCTAGGAGGTAATCTCCAAGCATCTCCGGACCCTGCGGTAAATAATTGAAATTGGGGATGGCGTTGATGTCTGTGAGATAAAATTTTCTATTCTCATAAAGAAAATCCATCGATGTTACTAGGAGCCCAGTTGCTTTCATGGCGAGAATCGACATCCGTTTCAATTCCGGTATTTCGTCTATTGGTACCCGCGTTTCCATTTTGCGAGGATTTTCGAGAACCGGGATCTGGCGGTAATAGAACAGGCGATCACCGAAACCATATACCTTGTACTCGTATTCCGACTCCACAAATCGCTGGAATAAATGAAATTGTCTCACCCGTGGATCCTCTCCGGCTTCCTCCCCTGTCCCGATGGTCGGAACTTCATCACCCGACTCTCCCACGAAAGGGAGTATATCAAGGTTTCGGAGGTGGTTCTGATCGATTATATTTTTCGCAATGAATTTCCCGAAATGCTTAGGAGCTTTCTGACCTAGCCCGAAATCCGGCACCCGGACCCCTGCCTTACGAACAATTGTAAAATGCATGAAACGGTGCATGGCGATCCAGACTGATCGGGCGTCATTGACCACCACCACTCCCCGGGGCTTGCCGTATTCCTCGGCCAATCTCGCAATGGTCAGAAGGATATAGCCTTTTCCTTTTGTAAAAAATACGTTTTCATCAAAACTCAAAGCTTGATAATCAAATAGAAATTCTTCCTCTATGTATAATCGGACCTCTGCCTTTCTCTCAAGGTAATCCACTAGTGATCTGATACGGGGGACCTCATAGGCATTTGTTATTATACCCACCTTCATATTCCTTTCTCCGATAAGAGGTAATTGAGGATTATTATTTAAACATTTACAGATCCCGCGACATTCCTGCCAAATAAAGTATCAATCGATACGAAATGGTTAAATACAATTTCAAAACTTATGAACCGCTCTTAAAAAATGACTGTGATCGAGGATGCTTATGGGACTGAGATATATCGGTGTGCTGGCCAATCGGGATCCCGAGTTGATGATGGGCCTCAGAGGGAGTCTGGGACATCGAGGCGTAAAAATGGTTGATATAGGATCAAATGGTGCCGTGGACCTCACCTTGTTATCGAGTTATAATATCGAACTTCTCCTACCCAAGATCACTACCTCCAGCATCAATAAAAACCTTTTAAAGGATTTGAAAAAAACCAATTTGCAGTGCTTGAATGCCCTCGAAGCAGTGGATATATGCCAGAGCCGAAGGAGGATTTTCCAGCATTTCGGGGAAAAACTTCCCCATTTAAAAGCACCTAAATGCTTCGCCGAGATATCGGATGTTCACAAAGAAATCAAGAAAGGGACAACTATATGGGTTCGGCAGGACGCACATAACATTCCAAAAGAGGAGCGTGTCATCGGGCTGCTGGGGTCCTTGAAATATCTGAATGATATATTGAAAGAGAATTCACCCGAGGAATTGTTTTTCCAGGAATATCTGGGCGAGAAAAGCGAGGTCTATAAGGCATATGTCATCGGAGCAAAAGTATTCTGCCTTAAGGTTACGGGGCCCCTTGATGGGCTGGAACCGAGCATGAAGCATTCGACAAAGGTGATCGAGCTGCCTGCGGACATACAAAAAATAATACGTGAGATAGGCGAAGAGTTTCAAATGAACGTCTACGGCGTTGATTTCTTCCACTCCGGAGGAGAAATAATTGTCATAGATATCAACGATTTTCCAAGTTTCCGGGGCATCCCTAACGCTGTGGAAATGATCTGCGAGTTTATCCGCGAGAATTACTTTTAATTTTCTAGAAATGTAATGGATATCAATGCTTATCAAGATACGAGGTGAGGCGAATGAAGATCGGATTATCTACAAGTATGTTTAAAGGCGAAACCTTAGAATTCATCCTCAAGGTGGCAACATACCTTGAAATGGATTGGGTGGAGATTAAGACCGAACTGTTGAAAGAGTCTATGGATGAGGCGGCTGATTTGATCCGATCCAAACCCGAATACTCAAAGATCGAATTTTTTTCGGTACATTCGGCCCACAAGAAGATCAATCTGGTAAACATAAAACCGGAACAAATAGAGCGGCATGAAAAGGACCTGGATTTTGCACGTAAGATCGGCTCGGACAGGGTTGTCCTTCACGCTGGATATTCAGGCGGTGGTGATCACGACGAAGAACTGGAAATAATAATCCCCACCATCGAACACTACCTGGAATACACGGAGGGTACGGATATCCAAATACTTATCGAGAATACCATGTTCGGCAGGAACAAGCTCTGCAGCGATCCGAGAGAACTTCGAAGTGTGTTGAAAAAGATAGATCACCCGCGGTTGGGGGCCACCCTGGATATCATCAACTTGCTGGGGGTTGAAGAAGAGAAGCAAAAGAAACGCTATAAAAAGATCAAGGACTGGGTTCGACACATACACATAAACTCCCTTCCGGTGTACGAGGGCGATTTCAAGATGAAAAAATTTGTAAAATATTTACTCAAAGAACTGAAATTCAAAAAGCAACTCAAAAATAAGAAAGAAGAGAAGTACAATATACCCGTGATACTGGAAGGGAAGACCTCGCTCGCAAGGGAGATGCAGTTCTATAATGATCTTAGTAGAAAATTGAAATAAACAGAACAATAAAATTTGGTGTGGAAAATGATTAAGAAAATATTCGTCTATTTTGTGGGAACTGCGGGATCGGGTAAGACCACTCTGGTTAATTCTTTCGGTGAATGGCTCGTCCGGGAAGGCGCCGAAATATTAAGGATCAACCTGGACCCGGGGGCGGATTCCCTTCCTTACGTACCTGACATCGACATTAGAGAATGGGTGAACCTCTACGACATAATGGAGAAATACAACCTCGGTCCAAATGGCGCACAAATTGCTTCCGCAGACCGTATTGCTATGGAAGCGGCAAAGATCAAGGAGATCGTTGACGAGACCAGAGCCGATTACGTTCTCGTTGACAGTCCCGGGCAGATCGAACTCTTCGCCTTCAGAAATTCATCGAGGGTGATGATCGAGCAGCTTGACATGGACCTATCTTTAATGGTATTCCTTGTTGATCCATTTCTTTCAATGATGCCAAGCGGTTATATTTCCCAGCAGTTACTCTATATTACCTGCCAGTTGAGGTTTCCCATCCCATCGATAAACGTACTTTCGAAATGCGACATTATAGAGAAGGAAAAGAAAGATATGATCATAGAGTGGGCGAATGACAGTAATGCGCTATACAGCGCGGCCCTGGACGAAACCGTCAGTGTCGGCGGTCAGTTCAACCTGGAAATCCTACGTTCCATAAGGGACATGGATCTTTCCAGTGTATTATATCCTTGTTCTTCGGAAACACGTGAAGGAATGGCCGACATATATAACATCATCCAGCAGGCTTATTCGGGTGGGGATGATATTGGAGATTGAATGAATCACTCACAGAAATCTGTGGGTATCATCCGTAGGGAACTTGTTACCGAGGATGCAGCAACGCCATAGGTGTTGCGGAATGAAATGGGCATCCTCGGCGCTTGCGGACCTAACTCCGCTGCGTCTCTCGCAAACAAGTTTGCTTCAAGACAATACAGGAATCTGCTTCCCCTTCACCTCCGCAGGTACACTTGCCGAGGAGACAGCAAACCAATAGGTTTGCGGAACAGAGCGGGGACACGAAGTGGATTCCTGCGGATGGAGAGTACCCGATGAATGCGATAATCGTCCATTTGATCCATTGCTTGAATGGTAAACGGTGTATAAAAAGATGGCGATTTGACGCAGCAAAGTTATCAATTCATTTTTATGGATGAATTTTGCAAAGTTTAATATTACGAATTAAAACTATAAACAGTAATTATCTGAACATTATTCATAAAGTCTTTTTTTAGGAACCAATAATCACTTTTGATAAATACAAATTGGAATTGAACCGTGTTTTATATATTGTTAATCTTCCCATCTTATCATCGTAGAAAAGGTGAGTGAGCTTATGGAGCGACATAGGGCTAGGGAAAAGATACGGCAAAATGAACGTGGTGATATGGGCGTTGGCGTCCTCATCGTGTTCATCTCCATGATACTTGTTGCCGCCGTAGTTGCAACGGTCCTGATCACAACCGCCTTTGAGGTACAGCAGCAGACAGAGCGCACGGGTAATATTGCCATCATAGACGTTTCCACCGGGTTCAAGGTGATCAACATCAATGCGGACCGGTACAATCCGGCCGATGACTGGAATGGAAGGAGAAATATAATCGAAATTTTGGAGATTAAGGTTGCACTATTTGCCGGCAGCTCGAATATCAACATATCGGACGTTATTATTGATGTCGTCAGCAATCCCGTGGATACTACATTCACCTTCGTAGATACCGATCAGACCTCGGAATACAACGAGAGTGCCACCGCAAACCAGTTCACTGTGGAACCGATAAGGGATCTGAGCCCTTTCAACGAGTCCACTACTTACTCCATGATGACGCCAGGCGACCTCGCCATCTTTTACATAGATGCCAATGCTTCGGGGCTCGCATTAAGGACCATGCACCCATTTTTAATAAAGATACTTCCCAAACATGGTGTATCAACGGATATATCCCTGATCACACCACCTGTATATGGAAATAGGATCATGAGCTTAACATGAAAATAATGACCGTCTTAACGCTCAATCTTATTCCATATAACGCAACTTTAAAATCAGGATTGATAAAGACGGATTGGAATTGAATCGCGTTTTATATATTGTTAATATGCACTTATTATTATCGAATTAGTGGAGAGTAGCAATATGGAGCGACTTAGAACCAGGGAAAAAATACACCAAAATGAACGTGGTGATATGGGTGTTGGCGTCCTGATAGTATTTATCTCCATGATACTTGTTGCCGCCGTGGTAGCAACGGTCCTGATAACAACTGCCTTCGAAGTGCAGCAGCAGACCGAGCATACCGGTAATATAGCCATTATTGATGTCTCCACTGGATTCAAGGTCATTAACGTACTGGGCGACAGGTACAATCCGGCCGATGACTGGGATGGAAACCGGAATATCATCGAGATTCTGAAGGTAAAGGTTGGTCTATTTGCCGGCAGCTCGGATATCAACGTATCTGATGTTATCATTGAAGCGAGCAGCAATTACATGGATCTTACTGTCAGCTATGTGGATACCGACCAGACCTCGGAATACAACGAAACTGCCACCGCAACCCGGTTCACCGTGGAACCTGTAAGGGACTTGAGCCCTTTCAACGAATCCCGTAGTTTCTCCATGATGACACCTGGAGACTTGGTCATCATTTATATAAATACCAATGCCACAGGACTTGAACTATTCACGCAGACAGCATTTACGATCAAGATAATTCCAAAACACGGAGTGGCCACACAAATATCGTTGACTACCCCTTCGGTTTATGGAAATAGATGCATAAGCATCTCTTGAGAATAAAAACTGACCGAAAGATCTATCTTATTCCATAATACTCGATCATACGATGATATATGTCCTCTTTTAACGGCCGGTCCCTGGGCCCGTCCTTCTCCACGCCCAATGATGAGGCCGCGAGAGCGTACTTTGTAGCTAGGATCGCATCCGGTCTCTTTTTGTAGGCTATCAGGAATGCCGATGAAAAGGTATCTCCTGCGCCGGTGGGATTGATCTCGTCCTTCCTAGCCATAACCGCGCCGATCTGCTCGCCGGATCGTTTTCCCTCTTCGTCCACAAAACTGGTGTACGCACCATATGATCCGAGAGTTACAGTGATGATTATATTGGGATTACCAGCCTTCTCCGCCTTATCGGCCAGAACTTCGACGCCCTTCAACATGTTCTCCCGGAATCCGTCGCTATCGGTTGGAAATCCCAACAGATCCACGTCTGCCAGTATTCCCAGTTCACCCTCGTTCACCTTTATGATGCTGACGTTGGCCAGGATCTTGTTCAAATCATAGGCCCGCTCGTATATAACCCTTCTCGCGTTCGGCATATTGACCCATTCTTCCACCTGGTCCGAGGGCATTCCTTCCCAGTCCGCTTCAGTGGTATCCTTGGGGTCCTTCAAATGCCTTACCGCACCCTGAACGTCGATGAACCGCACTGAGTCAGGTGCGATCTGGGCAATCTTTTCTATTAGTTCGACCGGTATCTCGTCGATCATTGGCATGTAGAGAAATGCCTTCGATTTCTTGTATATAGAGGGCATCATATTGATATTTATCAGTGGATTGTCATCCCATATCATACCGATGGTCAATTTCTTCTCATTGTTGGGATACCAGACGCGAAGCAGTGGCATCTTTTCGTAATAGAAATCTACACCTGAAATATCGATATTGTCATTATTTGCAATATCATTGTAACTCTCATCCTCCAGGAAATCATCCCCGGCAAAGCTCACTAGCCCCACCCTTTCTCCCTGAGCTGCAGCCGCAATGCCGGCATAGGCCGCCGGGCCACCAAAATCCTCGTTAATCCAGTAATCCTCGTCTGTTTCTCGCTCGATATATATCTGGTCGTGATTTATCCTGCCAAATATGACCATGGTAGGTATCTTTTTTGAAATCTTCTTCTGTTCCATTTATTTTACGCTCCATTAATTTACTGATTATAATTCTAAACATTATTCTTCCGTGAAGTCTTCGATGGTAGCCCTGACCTGGAATTTCTGAACTTCTATGTTGCTCTCCTTTAAAAGTTCACTCGATAGATCGTCCATGTATCTATTTGCGTATATTATTTTCCTGATCCCCGAATTTATGAGTATCTTCGTGCAGATATTGCAGGGACTCTCCGTCATATAGATACTGGCACTATTGATGGCAACGCCAAAGTAGGCCGCATTTGCTATGGCATTCTGCTCTGCGTGAACTCCTCTGCACAATTCGTGCCGCTGCCCCGAGGGGACTTGCTGCTGCTGGCGCACACAGAATCCCAGTTCGAGACAGTCCTTCACGCCTTTGGGGGCCCCGTTATAACCGGTGGAAAGGATCCGCTGGTCCTTCACTATAACTGCCCCGACGCTTCGCCTGCGGCAAGTGGTCCTTGTAGAAACCAGAAATGCCATGTTCATAAAATAGGTATCGTAGTCGGGTCTGTCGTATCTTTCCCTGTAGTCCATAATCTCTTCCATGAAGGTCGAATTTATTTTATTCCCCTGTGGATCCGGCGTACCCATCTCGTTCTCATTCTGTACCATAATTGCTCACGTCACATTCTCAACATATCCCGAAAGAGGTCATACCTGTGCCATATGTCCTCGCGATCTATGGTTAACATTTTATGAATGGAATAATCCATTAGGTTGAACGATGCTGTCACCATGCCAAAAACCAGTGCTTTTTTATAAATATTATTCAATTTCACGGCTGCATCATCGTTTGCCGCAAGCGTACCCATGAATCCCCCAGCAGTGCTGTCGCCGCAGCCGGTGGGGTCCACTATCAGCATATCGAGATCGTCATAGGCCGCCATTGGGTACATTTCGTCCGACGTGAAAAGTATGCCACCGTGGGCGCCTTTTTTTATCACCAGACGTTCAATCCCGTCTTTCATTATGGTCTTTGCCGCGTTCTTGATCAACCGTTTCCCGGAGAACATCTTTGCTTCGTTACTGTTAACGAAAACGATGTCGGCCATTTCAAAAGCTTTCAGTACACGATCCCTCTTCGACTCTATCCACATTGCATGTGTGTCCAGTGCAATTGTGATACCCTTATTCAGCCGCTTCATTATATCGATCTGAATATCCGGGTCGTTTGCGGAGATATACACGAATTTGCATTCATCCAGGAGTTCCGGAAGCACGATTTCGTCATTACCAACGTTCATATCGGCAGCATGGTAGTACTCGTCAGCGAGTTCACCCCCGTACTCAACGTCGAAATGCGTGGATTTACCCTCGATAACTCTCATTCCGGAGGTATCGATCCCAAGTCCCTTCAGTTTATCCAGGGTTTCCTTGGGAAAATCCGTCCCGATATTGGATACCAGATGGATCTTGGTGAAAAATGAGGCGGCCACTGCCGCATATCCGCCGGAACCGCCGAATACGTTTTTGTATATCTTTCCTGGAACGCGAATGTTATCGATACTCACGCAGCCGATTACCGCCAGATCACTCATTTTGTTCACCTTCATTATAGTTAAACTAGGAGGATGTCCCTGAACTGGTCATACCTGCGCCAAATATCCTCGCGGTCCAAATCGAGAAGCCTTGTGTAGCTGTAAGCTTCTATCTTGAAGGACCGTACCACGAGTCCGAATGCGAGAGCCTTGAAATATTTATCGTTCAGTGGCTCGGCCATGTCGTCGTTCTTCGCGAGAAAACCCAAGAAAGCTCCCACAAGGACACCTCCACAGCCCGTGGGATCCACGTTCTCCATATCCAACCGGTCATATGCAATGAATGGGTAGACCCTATCCCCCTGAAAGAGCAGCGCTCCGTGTTCCCCCTTTTTAACCACGAGAACTGAAATACCGAGATCGAAAAACACACTGGAAGCTTTCTTAAGCTGTTTTATTCCAGTTAACTGTCGTATCTCCCTTTCATCAATGAACACTATATCAGAATTTCGAATCACCTCTCGAACCAACTCCGGTTTCTCCTTAACCCAATGCATATGAGTGGATACTGCTTTTACCTGCCCCGGCTTTAGCTCTTTCAGCACACTCAACTGCATGGTGGGATCGTTTCCGGCAACGTAGACGTAACGGTATTCTTTGGTACCATCAGGCAGTCGGACCCCCATTTCCAGAACGTTCAGATCAACCAGAGTTCCTTCCTTCTCCACCAGTTCCTCGTCATAGTTAATGGAAAAACGGGTGCTCTCCTCGTTTTCAAATATCTCCACTCCCGTGGTATCTATTCCGCTGGAATTCAGATTATTTAGGAATTCCCCGGGATAATCCCGTCCAACATTGGATATCAAAAGCACATCGGTGAAAAAACTGGCACCCATTGCCGCATATCCGGCCGAGCCTCCGAAAACATTCCCGATGCTCTGTCCGTTATGGAAGTTAACGGTATCAAGGCTCAATGCTCCAACTGCTGCCAGTCTATTCTTCATCTCCTTCACCACTTCACTCCCCGATTTTATTTTGCAGGAAACCAGTATCTTAATTGTCGTTCTTTCTTGTCGGCATCCATTCTTTCGAGAGTCTTGAACGCCTCGAGACCTGCAATTATGCAGTTCTTCTCAGCCTTTTTCTTTGTATCGGGACCTATGAACGTTCCACGGGGCCGATTCGCGTAAACCGCACAAACTGTGGAAGCACGAAATCCTTTTAGCGTTGCAAGTGTGAAAAGCGTCGATGATTCCATCTCGAAGTTGGCCACGTTCATCCTGGCCATGTCCTCCTGAAGATCAGGATATCTGAGTGGGATCCCGGGTATGGCTCTTCCCTGGGCACCGTAAAAACCGGATGCTGAGGCCGTTAGACCCACGTGATAAGTGAAATCCTTGGAATCGCAGGCAGAGAGCAGTGCAAGTACAACCTCGTAATCGGCTACGGCGGGATACCCCTCATTAACAAAGAAAAGAGAAGTATTCTCAAGTCGTACCGCACCTGTTGAGATCACTAGATCGCCAAGTTCCATTTCTTCTTTCAGGCCACCGCAGGACCCGACCCTTATAAAGCTTGGATTTTTGGAAATCTGAAATATCTCGATCATGGCGATCTCCACGTTATCCGTTCCAATACCGGTGGACATAACGGAGACCTCCATACCCTTGTATCGGCCGGTAAACGTTACGAACTCCCTGTTCTTTTGAGATATCCTTATGTCCTCGAGAAGTTCTGATGCCTTCACGGCCCTCTCCGGATCTCCAACCAGTATGACATAGTCGGCCAGTTCCCCGGGTGCCAGATTGATATGGTACTGCCGACCGGTCTCGTCACTGACCACTTCAGAACTCTGCATAGCTTTTTGCTCTGTCATTTTTTCATACCCCTTTCCCTCTATCTTTCAAACTATGTTTTATTATAATATTATTTAATGGGATTAAATCATATGCAAGTAAATTTTAAATACAAATATCAAAGCCAGTCAAAACCATGAAACGATTGTGGAATTGTCCTTTTTATCTATTAATTCCATTCAATAATACCCCCGTCTTCCGTCGTCTGTATTCGGGTGCGATTCTATTTATAATATTGGCTCATTATTGTAAATAATAAAAGCCAGTACTAAAATCGATAATTATGAATGATTGGTGAAATAATGCAAGGTTTTTACTCGTTTATTCGAAAACAAGGGATTAAATCCTCTTTAATTTTATCTTTTACTATAATTATATTAATTCAGCAGTCCACAGTCCATGATGCGTTTATTGACAATTTTGAAATATCTTCGGGAGCCGAGATGAAAGGAGAATCCTTTAATATTGTAGAGCTAGAAACTCATGAAACGAAAGATTTTGATAACCTTAAAAACGGCCATCACTATGAGGGATGCGATCAGGACGAGGGATGCGGACATGACATCAGGGAGGCTGATCTCGAGAACACACTTCTCAATACACAACTTTTACAGAGCTCAGGTACGCGGAATGATCCAGTCGCCCTTGATGTTACTATAAAAGACGGTGGCGGAGACGGGGAAGTCTATGACCCAGAGGATGGCCTGATAATAAGGGGGGACATAGTGACCATGGACGATGATCTGACCGTGATCGAGAACGGCCGCCTCGTCATCCAGGGTGAGATGATAGTGGCCGTGCTGGATTCCGACGACAGGCTACCGGGTGAATTGAACCTTGGCGGGGCTAAGACAATCGACTCGGGCGGTTACATTTTCCCGGGCCTCATCAACGGTCATAACCACGTTCATTACAACTGCATGCCGATCTGGGATGCTCCGGGAACCTATACCAACAGGTACCAATGGAACAAGGGGGATTCGTACAAGCATCACGTGACATATCCCAATAAGGCTCTCAAGCAGGGCAACTACTACAACGTCTTCGGCGAGGCCATGAAATACGCGGAGGTCAAAGAACTGGTCAGTGGCACAACTGCGGTACAGAATTCGAAAATGGCAACCAAAGGTTATGAGGAGATGATGGTGAGGAACATAGAGTTCTCCAACTACGGTGGTCCGAGAGCACATGCTACGGTTGGTGCCGTGGGCGACTTCGATCAGGATAAAGCGGATGGCTATATCAGTAATTTCGAAAGCGGGACGTACAATGCCATGTTCCTCCATATTGCCGAGGGACTTGATGAAAAATCCAGGCAAGAGTACGACACCTTGAAGGAACTGGGATTGGCCCGGAAAGAGTTGATAGTCATTCACGGGGCCGCATTGGGGGAGAACGAGCTGGACTATATGGGAAAGCAAAACATGTCAATGGTCTGGTCGCCGGTGAGCAATCTTATACTTTACGGAGGTACGGCAAAGATTCCCACGGCACTGGAGGAGGGTGTAAATGTCTGTCTAGGTACGGATTGGAGTCCATCGGGAGGAAAAAACCTTCTTATGGAGCTCAAGATCGCGGATCAATATGATGATAATTATTTCGGGAACGTGATTGAGGACTCCGATCTGGTCCGAATGGTAACCAGTAATCCTGCAGACGCATTATCCTGGTCGAGTTATTCCGGCAGGATCAAGGAAGGCCTCTTTGCCGATATCGCTGTATACAATAAAGTTGATGACGATCCGTACCGGAGCCTCATCGACTCCACCGAGGTGGATGTGCAGCTCGTGGTTATAGGTGGGGACCCGCTCTACGGAAACGTAGAATACATGGAAGCGCTGAAACCCGGCGATCACGAGGTCATCGAGACACCGTTCGGATTCAGCAAAGCTATCGATGTGACAAAGGAAAAGGACGATGAGGGTTCTGATATATTCATGGGGAACCAGAAACTGTCGGAGATGAAGGTAACACTGGAAGATTGTCTCGAGTTCGATATGCAATATATTGAGGAGAACTTCAGGGGTGATTGGGTGGATGATGGCATAAGTTTCGAGGAATATGTCGACCAGGAATTTTCAAAAGGAATTGTGCCCATCAAGCTCGATCCCATTTTTCACTGCGTGGACCAATGGTTCTTCGACTCCCTGAAAAACATCAACTACGGCAATTTCGAGTTCGGGGTGCAGGAAAAATACTATAAATTCATGATAAACGGTACCAATGTTGACGATCCCGGTGGGGGTATTGTCACTCCGGGTAATGGGAAAATTGATCCTAACAGCTCCATTACAATTACTGGGGTACGACGTTCACCTGAAACGGTTGATACAGACCAAAATATCACAGTTCATGCCATGGTGAGATCGAACCTTTCAATCACCACGGTCCGGGTACATTATCGGCTCTCCAACGGACCCGAAGCGAAGAAAGAAATGACGGCCGACGGGGAAAACTATTCGGCGAACATAGGTTCATTCCCAAAGGATTCATTATTGACGTATTTCATCAATGTGACGGATAAAACGGGTTCTTACGTAAGATCGGAAGAATTCTCCATCAATATACAGGGAGGGGGGAGCGATGACGACGATACGGGAAATGGGAACCCCAACGGCTCGGCAAAAAACAATATCGACCAGAAAACCACCCTCATAATTATCATCGCGGTGCTGTTTACAGTATTCCTTGTTGTGGTAATCGTCCTTTTGATATTAGTAAAACGGAAACGTAAAGAAAAAAAGTGAATTCAGCATTTTATTTTTATTCTTTAGGAGCCATTTCATCCCGGACGAACTTATTCCCGTTAAGAAATGCCTCAAGGTTCACCTTAAAGATTTTTGGCGGTAAAACTCTTTCCAGGGTGGTGATGAACTGATCTTTATCGAAAGGAAGGACGCCCAGGGCAAAGATACCACCGACGAGAACCATATTGGTGCATATCTCGTTCCCAGCCTCTCGAGCCAGTTCACTTGCATCGAGAAATACCACTCGCCTGGAAATTTTTTTTATCTTTTCCATAAGATATTCCATTGGTGGATACTTTTCCTGGCCCAGGGAGACCGTGAAAGGATATATACGGGCTGTATTCACGATAAAATACGTATTTTCGTTAGCGATTTTTATACTCCTCAATGCTTCAACTGGCTCGAAGGCAGTAAGCACATCCGCTTCACCTTCGGGGATCAACGGTGAGAACACATCTCCGTACCTGACATTGCAGGTGACCACCCCCCCGCGCTGGGCCATCCCGTGAGTCTCATTAACGAGAACGTTAACACCATTGTCCACGGCAACCCTTCCAAGAACCTGTGCTGCAGTCAGTATCCCCTGTCCGCCGATACCTGCAAGATAGATGTTGATCTTCACAAGACCGCCTCCCCTTCTTGGGAAATTGCATCGAAAGAACAAATCTGCGCGCAAACGCCGCAACCAGAGCACATTGAGGGGTTGATGCGTATATCTTCGTTCCTGATGTAGAAGGCCGGACACGCTAGGGTGTTGATACATTTCATGCACTTCTTGCATTCGTTCAGGTCCACGTTATATGGTACAACCCGCTGGCCCCGGGCTTTCATCTCCCTCAGTTTCAGCAGTGTACAGGGTTCCTTCGCTATGATCACGGAAACGCTCTGGTGATCCATTGCTCTTCTGAAAACCTCTTCAGTTTTCTCAAGGTCCAGCGGATTGACCTCCTCAATGAATGTGATCCCCAGCGCTTCCACGATTTTTTTAATGTCCACCGCGGGTGCGATTTCATCAAAGGAGTTTCTCGGTATTCCCGGATGAGGCTGGTGACCGGTCATTGCCGTAGTGGAATTATCCAGAATGACATAAACGAACCGGTGATTGTGATGTACTGCGTTAATGAGACCGGACAGGCCGGAATGGAAAAAGGTGGAATCACCAACGAAAGCTAGGATAGGCTGGTCGGTGGACTCGGAAAAGCCGCAGGCGAGCCCTGAACTGGCCCCCATGCAGACCCAGACGTCCGCCGCCCGTAACGGTGGTAATAGGCCGAGTGAATAACAGCCTATATCGCTTGAATATATCCCGTGGTCCTTGTTGATTTTCCTGGATACGTAGAACGATGCCCGATGAGGGCAGCCGGGGCAAAGAGTGGGCGGTCGTCGGGGAAGTTCCATTTCTCCGACGTTCAAAGCGTTATCTGATTTCGTTTCCATTTCGAGTCCCAGAGCCGAGATGATTCCCCTTCTCACGATATCTATAGAGTACTCGAAAATGCGGGGGAAATGACCATCGGCCTTCCCAAGGATCGGAATTGTTAAATCATTATCCTTCGCAATAATCTTGACCTGTTCCTCAAGGTACGGCTCCACCTCTTCCACCATTATGACCTTGTTACAGCTTTTCAAAAAATTGGCTATGGAGGCGTCCGGTAAAGGATTGGTCATACCAATTTTCATTACCCGCGCATTGATTTTCAAAGATTCGAGGGCCTCTTTCAGATGTCCATAAGATACCCCCGATGTTATGATGCCTATCTTTTCTCCACTATCCGCAGATTCATCCGTAAAAAATCCGTCTTGGATTTTTGAGGATGCAGATGCATCTCTTGATGCATCGGAACGGTCGTGGGCATCTGTGTGTGATTCATCGATTCCGTTTATCTCCTCAGTGGTGGTGAACGGGCATTTCTCGGAGATCCTGCGGGCCTGGTCCATCACGTCTAAAACCCTGGTGTGAGCCTCCCACGCGAGAGCGGGTATTTTGGTAAAGCGGTATTTTTCCTTTATGAACTCGGTCTTTCGATGTTCTTCCCTGATATCTATTTTATTGAGTTCCAGAACCCCTCTCGTATGGCAGATCCTGGTAGTGGTTCTGAGCATGACGGGCTGTTCAAGCTCCTCCGATATATCGAGGGCGTAACGGGTCATTTCCTTCGCTTCGTTGGGACTGGACGGCTCGAGCATTGGAAGGTTGGCGAACCTTGCGAAAAGGCGGTTGTCCTGCTCGTTCTGGGAAGAATGACACGATGGATCGTCTGCGGATACAATAACATGGGCGCCGCGATGACCAATGTAACAGTAGGTCATGAGAGCATCCGCAGCAACGTTCAGGCCCACTTGTTTCATAAACGTCATGCAACGGAGACCACTCATTGCCGCTCCGATGGCAACCTCAAGGGCCACTTTCTCGTTCACGGACCACTCGAAATAAACACCCACTTTCTGTGCGATCCTGGCAAAAGTGTCTCCTATCTCGGTTGAGGGTGTACCCGGATAAGCAGTGACCACATCCACGCGGCCTTCGAGAGCCCCTCTTGCAATGGCTTCATTCCCCAGGGCAAGTATTTTTTTCCCAATCACCTCTGAGATGAGATCATCCATAAGAACACCTTTTTACTGTTAGGGGGATATTGCCCGGGCGCGCGGCCAGAAACAGCGAGAAACCTGATATTCGATATACTATTTGGATTTTTCTTTGTGTAACCCAAATACATATGCCACGTAGCACTATCCGACAAATGTTGGCCCATAACCGTGATAAATGTTAGCCAATTACCTAGACAAAAGTTGCCCGACACCACAACAAATGTTCCCCAATAATATTCAACAAAGATTCTTCCTAGTCCAATGTCTAAGAGCGGCTAAACTTGGAATAGGATTTTTTTAGAATGTCTGATTAGTTTTGCTTATCAAGAATCTTATTAAATTTTTCAAGAGAAACGCCTGCAAGGTCAGCCGCCCGCTCCCTATCATGCCTACCTTCACAGACCGTTCTAACTGCAACCCTTATTCGGATATCTTGGGTATCGTTAAGGAATTGGCTAATATCGGTCTGGATTCCCTTTCGGATCTCAAGACCAATAAATCGTTCCAGTTCACCGCGGTCGAGGTAGACCCCGGTGCACACGGGACAGATGTCGATCTCGACCCCCCCGTGTACCTTGGTCTGCATATGAACTTTGCATCTGGGACATATTATTATCCTGCCGGCCGTGCAATCGAGATCTGCTAAAAGCAGGAGTTCCCCGCCATCCAGCCAGATGGAGGAACATTTGGGACAGATATCGATCTCCACTCCCTTGACCATTTTCGTCTGCATGGTGATGTTGCACTTGTAGCATGAGAGCAAGCGGCCCACTCCAATATCAAAACCCGTGATTTCCTTCAACTCCCCCCCGTCGGTCCACGTTCCTCCACAGTCGGGACACACATAGATCTCATCGCCCCCGTGAACCTTGGTATGCAGGTGCACGCTACATTTTGGACAAGTTATTATCTTGCCTGCGTTGAAATCGAGGCCCGCCAACTCGCCGAGTTCCCCGCCATCTAGCCAGATGGATGAACATTTGGGACAGATATCGATCTCTACTCCCCGGACCATCTTCGTCTGCATGGTGACATCGCACTTGTAGCATGAGAGCAGGCGGCCAGCCCCGATATCAAAACCGGTTAATTCTTTCAGCTCCCCCCCGTCCAGCCAAGTTCCTCCGCAACCGGGACACACGTCGATCTCAACATTTTTCATATCCTTGTAAATCATTTCGTCCTTGCATACAATGCATTTCATGGTGATCACCATCAATTCATTATAAATTTCTCTATTCAGTCTCCTGGTAGTATTCGTGATTAATCTCGAGAGTAAAGGAGTTGCCGTTATCAAGGAATTTTAATGCTGCCGGTCCCGAAGCCTCGTGGTCTCCGGAAACTACTGTAATATTGATGTTCCACGGGCCTGTGCCCTCCAGAGATGGATTTTCCTTCAAAGGCACGGCAACTCTGAACTCTATAACTCCCTGTTGGCCGTAAGAGTTAGCTCCAGATTCTGATTGTGAGATCCCGCCGTGACTCGAAACCTCAATAGTGAGTGTATCCGGCTCGTTCTTGTGCCTGAAAGTGGCATCGGCCTCGTCACTCCAGGTCAGCTTGAAACTAACATTCACCACGTTTTCTTCCACTATCGAATGGGGGATTGGGGAAGTCTGGCCCGTTCCCACATAATCGGTTATTTGGGATATGTCGCTCACCACCAGATCCATGGCCGACAAATCCACCTCCTTCGACTCGTCTTTCTTATCGATTATCTGATCGGCCACCACCGACGGATCCATTGTACCGAACGCGGCGCCGAATCCCATGACGAATCCGCTGAACAGGACCGAAGCAGCACCCAGAGCGAATATCGTTTTACCCCACGATATGCTGCTATCGTCACGCCGGAACCTTCTCGGCCGGGGTCCCTTCCAATCTGATATTATTGGTATCTTGAATCCCATTGAACCGGAAGGTCGGTCCTTCTTCCAGAAGACCCTGTAGAAGACGTACAGTAGTGCTAGATTTATGGTGATGGCGAATAGAGAAGCTATGAAGAAAATACCCCATGCTACGTGAATCGAATTTCCATATGACGCATCGTATCTCGCCGTTATGTATATGGCGGAGAGCATCCAGTCGAATAGACCGTGGTATATCATCACCGCAGGCAGGTTCCGGGACCAGTGATAGTAGATGGAAAGGAAGATGGACATGGGAACGAGATATACGAAATAATAAAAGCCCTGCCAGAAAGCGAGGTGATGGATGAAAATAAATATCGGAATGTGCCCCGCCGCGAATATTAATGCAGTGATAAGTATTGACTTCCAGGGTGACTGGACTCGCATCAATTGGTCTTGCAGGAAACCCCTGGCCTCATATTCTTCGGCGAAACCGGTGGATACCACGAACATCAGCCACAATAGAATGAACTCCACGGTCCCCATGTACTTCCATCCGGGTATCAATGAAACGGAGCCTGCTTCCATCACTCCGAACATGCGGAAAAAGATAATCTGCATTATGTAGAGCAAGAATATAAATGACGACACAAGCACGAGAGCTGATATTATACCGCTTTCCATATTCTTGCGCCCGAATCGAACCGGGGCCCGTTTTTCCTTGAATAGAAAACGCCATAAAAAAATTATTGGCAGTACCGTGAAGAGCGGTTTTGCGAAAAAATCAGTGATCATGCTTGAATTCGTATGAAGCCCTGTGAATATCTGTCCCCCAACCGCCCGGTATATGGTCCATATGCCTATGCAAATCGCAAGTGTCAACAGAACCTTTCCCACGAATTTATTGCTATCTGTGATGGGATTCTCGCCTGCGGGGGGTATTCCGCCCCACTTTATGGCCTCTTCTCGCTGTCCTTTGATTTCCATCCTCTCACTTTCACTCATCTGATGACCTTCCTTCGTTATCGGTCGATATTTTCTATTAGCTAAAATCCCGGTCTCCCGTGGTAACATTGCCAGGGATACTCTCGATCACCATCTGGTATTTCACCTCTTCACCCAGCGGAACCTTGACCGCATGAAACGTAAGAAGTAGTGGAATGGGATCAAGGTCTTTAAACAATAACGTACCCTCGACCGTCCTGGTTCCGTTTTTCATTCTTGATAAGCCTTCAAGCATGTCACTTTCGAGTCTACTACCGCCTATAAGAATATGATCCCCTATCTTATTACGTTCCAATCCTCTCCCACTGTGATTCAATAGTTTTAGACCCTGATGGTTAACGTCTATTATCGTACCTTTTGCGTCCATTTCGAAAAGAAAGTCCGTACGGGGAGGGCGATGTTCATGCTGCTTTTGCTCGATTCCCCCTGTGCTTTTCTCATCCGTTTCCTCTTTCCTTTTACTCTTTTCATCGGCCGCTTTCGAAACCACCAGCAAATATCCGATTTTCGCGTCGTACCGATCCATTACGGAACAGGCATTGATTTCCACCGGAAGCGGTGTACCGTCCAATCGTTGGAACACGGAATTGAAAAACCTAGTTTTTTCACCATTGTCCAGTTCTTCGAAGATTTCAACCGCTCCCTTTCGTTTTGCGTCGGAAAAAAGATCGAAAACAAGCCTGTTGACCAGCTCTTCCACACGGCAGTCCAACATCAAGAGCATACTCTCATTCAGGAATATGATCTGCCCGAATTCATCTGTGGCGATTGCTCCGTCCCTTATTGTCGAAAGCAGAGTTTTCACAAAGTGATATTCTGAGATCAACAGGCCTCCACTTAATAATTTAACTTCATTCTCCTCATCTTCGGTCATATCTCTTACAATGGCAATTATTCCCTTTATTTCCCCGTTCTCATCCTCCATGAGGGTGGCATCGAAACTCACCGGATATATCTCGCCGTTCTTTCTTATGAAGCTGGTCTCGTAATCCACCAGGGTCTTGTCCCGCAGGATATCTTCGAAGATGCTGTCCAGAAATTCCCTTGAATCAGGAGCGAAATAATCGCTAAAGGGTATTCGGTTCGCTTCATCATAGGAATAACCAGTCATATTGAGAAAGGCGTCATTGAAATCCGTCAATCTCCCACTTTCGTCCATGGCGATAATGCTTTCCCTGATCAATGAAATTAAAGAATTTGTGGGGTTCTCCTCAGTTTTCTCCTCTTCCAACCTTTCAGGCCCCTGATCACCGGTATCAGAGGAAATGGATCCTTCTGAAATGGCGTTGAGGGACATTTCTGGTAATTTATATAAATAATCTCTATTTAAACCAACTGTGACAAGTGTTCTCACAGAATCTTCTCCACCTGCCCGGTGCATGACCCTGAACTCCGCCGGTACCTCCGTTTTTCCAGGGAGTTCGACACCTTTGCGGATCTCTTCCGCTTTGATACCCAACGTCAGTTCCTGTACCATACCCTCGTCGGGCCTGTAGCGGACCGGTTCCACCGAATACGAATTCATGGTTGTAAACCGCCCGTCCGTATCCAGGGTGAATATTATCTCATTTAAGCGGTCCACCAGTTCCTGATAGCGTTTTTCAGAAGCTTCGACAAACTGGTTTATACCGTTTCTCTCCCTGAGTTCCGATTGTATCGCCATGCAATATACCAGTTCTTTCCTGCTGTCATGCACAGTTTTCTTACTGTCACTCACTGCAAAGACTCCCATGCTCTCTGTGAAAACCTCACCGTTCTTCTTCTCGAGGGAAAGCTCTGCGAACCATTCCAGGCTCTCGTTGCTCTTATGCAGTATTTTCTCTACCACGTCATAGGAGTCACGTGGAAATAATAAATTCAATTTTTCCCCAATCACCTCGCCCCTTGCGTAACCAAAAAGCTTGAGAAAACTCCGAGTGGCATCCACGATATCCATTTCTGAACTGATTATACATGAAGGTTCGAAGAATTTGGAATACATTCTCTTATACAAGTCGACATTCATGCCGTTTCACCTTTTTTTCCGACCAACATTTCGATCTTTGGTCACTGATAGGTACAACAACATTATAGCAATAATGACGAATAATCCTACAAGACCGAAACCCGGGGATTCTTCTTCCGTCTCCACCAAGGGAATACTGTCAGTCTCTTTAACCATCTCCGAGCTAACAAGCGTGTTTCCCTTTGCATCAATGGTCTTTATCCTGTAATGAATTGTCGTCGCCGGAGAATAGGAGACCGGTGCGGTTGTATATTTTTTTCCGCTCTTTTTCATAGTTGTCTCTTGATGTTCATCGCCTGATAACCAGTATTCTGCCTTAACCGACGAATCGCTGCCGCTGAGATCGCAAGCTGGAAAAAATTCCACGGACAGAGTAGGAACCCCACTCCCACCCTTCTGTATTCTTTCCACCTTCGTCTTTTTTATACCTGTCAGCGTATTTTTCAGCTCGTTCTTTGAGTCTAAAGAGTAATCCTTGGGAAATATGCCTTTTATCTCGTCGATGAATCTTGTGGAATCAACGGATGAGTGCATCACACCACTTTCGACATCCGTATCGGAAAAGCCCAATAGATGTCCCATTTCGTGCAATAGAACTGCTTTTTCTATGTCCCGATGCTCATCGATCCCCAAATTGGTGGGAAGTGAATCGATATCGATATTGTCGATGGCCTCCTTGAATATGACTATGGAAGACGAGGTAAATGCCAAGCCCAGGGTGCTTACTCCCACCGGGTCTGCCGCATAGGTACCGTTCACATACAATATATATATGGAAAATACCTCCGCTGTGATCTCAAAGGTACGATAAAGGGATTCGTATTGTTTTATATCAGTTAATGAATGGACCGCTTTGTCATGTGGAATGGCGAGCATGTTATTGGCCTTGAACGGTTCTACATATGTCCTCTTCGAATAGATGTCGAAAATGTCCATCACCGCATCAAGGGGTTCGAATAGATCTGATTTTGTATAATCGGGTTCAACACCCATCATCCAATCGATCTCGATCCATATCTTGGGATGGTTGGCCGGATTCAATATGTCATAAGCGAGGTCACCCACATTCTGGTTACTCCTCTCAAGCGGCCTATCCTCTAAAATACATCCCATTCCTGAGAATGACAGTAGTACTATAATGATAATAAGTACTCGCTTTCTTTTCACCAGTGATGTGAAAAATTCTGATCTTCGTACCACGTATTACCTTATTCATACAATGATAGAAAAATGTTTCGAAAGGTATTTGTTCAATGTAGGATTAATACAGCCTAAGGGTTTTTAAAAGGTGTTCCGTTGAAAGAAGTTATAGACGAAAAGAAATCCACCGGTTTTATTGTGATGGGTGGTGATTCGGATAATAAAATTATGAACCTTAGGAACTTGATAAGGGATTTCACGAGAAGGAGGAACTGGGAACCTTATCACAATCCCAAGGACCTCGCCCTTTCCATATCCATAGAGGCAGCTGAGCTTCTGGAGGTGATGCAGTGGAGGGAGCACAATATAGAGAAACTTCTCACTTACCCCGACTTTCTTCCTAGGGTTCAAGAGGAACTGGCCGACGTTATGATATATTGTATCTCTCTTGCAAACGTGCTGGACCTGGACATATCTGATATGGTCCGGAAAAAAGTTAGCCGCAACGAGGAGAAGTATCCGGTGGGAAAATCGCTTTAAGGGATTAACTCCCGGTAACCCTCAGATTACCTATTCTCATGGATGGAAAAGCGGCAGATGCTGAGCCCATACCTCCGCTCATCTTCTTCACATCGGTTCCTATGCAGTTAATTCCTTCAAGAAGCTCCAGAGCGTTACCGCTTATCATGGCCGAGCTTATTGGATTTTTTATTTCTCCCTTGTCAACGTAAAATAGCTGCGACGAATTAACCGAGAAATCCCCCGATACCCTGTTGGCGGTATGGGCGCCGAGTACATCATAAACAACGATTCCCCGGTCCATTTCTTCTATCATATGGCCGAGTTCCTTTTCCTCATTTCCCCGTACTATTATGTTCCTTGCAGAAGTTGCGGGAGGAGTCTTATAGGAACTACTTCCTCCCATTCCTTCAGCCCTGATACCGGAAGAAGTTTTATTCGTATCGTATTTCTGGGCCGAAAAGCAGTCGAACAGGAGGCTGGTTGCCGCGCCGTTTTCGATGAGTGGAATGGTAATGGAAGGAACGCCCTCATCATCGGAAGGTGAGCAAGATAGACCTCCTTTCATAAGTGGGAAATCATAAAGTGAAAATCCTTCCGGCGCGATCATTTCCTCCATCAAGCCGTGGAGATAGGTCTTGCCTTCCATGGTCTGGCTCCCGTTGAAAGCAGGTATCACAACGTTTTCAAATATCTCCCATGCGGCCTCGTTCACGAATAGGACCTCCATCTCCCCACTTGGTCCGTCCTTCGCACCTTGACCCATGAGAGCAAGGTTGGCCGCCTCAGCACCGATGACGGTTCCGTTGATATCCAGGGCTGTTGATTCCTGTGATGAACTACCTGTTGATATTCCAAGATCATCGAATATACACGATATTGAGGCGTAGATCCCGGTTCCTCTTTCCTCAAATACGATGCCACCAGAGTTGGCAATAACGAAACTTTCGACGCCAAATCCGATCCCTCCCCGGGTCACCATTGCAGAAGGCGCTTTGTCCGCCAGAGCATCTTTCATCTTACTAATTATATCCATCAGATCGGTGACTTCCAGTACCTCCAATCTCTCGTCATACTGGCAGCTCACTTTAGGATAATGGCTTGCGGCATCAGGGAAATGTCGATCCAGTTGTGGTGAAATTCTGGATAACGACAAAGCCTTTTCGACAACGGAGGGAATGTTGTTGAAAGAGCTGGAATAGGCAAAACCCACGCGACCTTCTTTTAGGACCCGCAATCCGAAACCAGCTCCGCTTCCCCCGGATGCCTGCTTTATTTCATTGCCCTCTATTGAGACCCCACATCCCCGTCCCCACTGGATGAAGCACTCGCTTTCGTCAGCTCCGGAATTATCGGATAGGCGGATTATCTTTTCGGCAAGGTCAATATCAGGTTCGGAACCAACTGTATTTCCATTTATTTTCGTACCATTGCTTCCCAGAATATTCTTGTAGGCTCTCATTCATCTCCCTCCTACTACGGCATTACGTATACGGATATGGGGCCCCCCGTCACAAACCGATACGAGCTGCCCCTTGCCGCAAAAGCCCGGGGAACCCAGTCTGAAATCATTCGCAAGGGCATCGATGTTGTTCAAAGTTTCCAAAGTTGAGCCTGACAAAGACACATCCTTCAACGGGGAAATCAGATTACCCTTTTCGATGAGATACCCTTCTGCTGCATTGAATTGGAACATTCCTTTTGCGGTATCAACCTGCCCCCCTCTGGTACCTTTCAAGTAGACCCCATAATCAATGTCCTCAATGAGTTCTTCAAAGGACTGGTCGCCGTTACCGATCATGGTGTTGCTCATTCTCACCAGAGGCGATGAGCCTGCTGATTGGGCTCTTGCGGAACCATTGGGTTCTGTGTTCATCTTTCCGGCGGTCTCCCTGCTGTTAAGGAATTCCATTAGCACTCCATTCTCTATCAACATCTTCTTTCTTGCCTTTACCCCCTCGTCGTCATAAGGAAAACTACCGAAACCTGCAGGAATGGTGGGATCGTCGAATATGCTCACCAATTCGTTACCTATCTTCTGTCCCATCACTCCCTTCAATATGGAGTCTCCCGACAATACGAGGTCTGCTTCTGTTGCATGACCCACTGCTTCATGTGCGAATACTCCTGCAAGATCGGGGTCCGCGATAACGGTGAACTTACCCGATGGCGCGGAACGCGCTCCAAGTAGCCTAATGGTGCTCATTGCCGCCTCCCTGGCTTTTTCCATGAGAATTCCGTCATTCAGAATCTCGTATCCGGCTGCCCCGCCAAGACGCATGCGATATCCCACGACATTGGTCCCGTCCCTTGCTGTTAATGACGCTCTCACAAGAACATTGGACTCGTGGAATGACACCTCGCTGCCCTCGCTCGAATAGAAATTGTTCTTCACAACTCCGTCGTCGAGTCCCACTTCCACGGAGTTTATTTTTTTATATTCCTCAAAAGCACCCATCAAGTCTTCAAGGAGCTCTACCTTCCAAAGAATATCGACCTCGCGGGGATCCCGGGAAGCCTTCAATGGGATATGGTCTGTTACCACCGGGCATGCAGCCAAGTTCACTTTGCCCTTTTTTCTTGAGGCCAAGGTCCGCGCCAATTTCACCGCCTTTTCCACACCTCCCAAGAGGCCCATCTTGCCGTCTATAGAATAAAAACCCCAGTTTCCGTCGTAAAGAACTCTAATTCCGGCACCCTGGTCCCCACCGGAAATGGCCTTGTACAGTTCACCGTCCCTGTATGAAAGTGTGGTGCCGCCGCCATGGACTGTTCGAATGTCGCAATAGGACGCACCCATCTGTTCCGCCTTTCTGATCGCTTCGTCAATATTCATGTAACCACGAGTAAAATTGATTATATTAAGTCCTTCGAGGAATGGTAGAATTCAGATATATGTATATTGGCAGGGTTTTTCAACGGTATGAACCGGGATACTTTCATGATAGAATCAGAATCGATCCGGTTACCAATTTTGGTCTGTAATTAGATTATAACTAATATCAATAATAACACAATTAAATCTATTAAACACTATAATATTGAACTAATAAGAGTTGATTTTATGCTAGAGTTCAAAGAGATACACGTACTGGACCGCAATAGCGAATTCTTCGGGATTCCTACCAGTGAACTTATGGAAAACGCTGGAAAGGGTGCTGCCGAGGCGATAAGCGAGAGGAACGATTTGAAGGGTAAGAAAGTTTGTATTCTTGCGGGGAAGGGTAATAACGGCGGGGACGGTATTGTTCTGGCCCGGTATCTTCATAAGCTGTGCAAAGTAACCCTGATACTCGCCTATCCCAAAGATCAAGGCTCCGCTCTCAGTCTAATGAACCTAGAAAAAGTCCCAAAGAAAGTTACCATGGTGGTTACACCGGAAATAAAGAAAGTAGGCTCCATCATCTATGAAAGCGATATCGTGGTAGATGCATTACTGGGTATTGGCGTCTCTTCAGAGCCGAGAGAACCCATAAAAGGCATAATTGAAACATTGAAATCCATAAAGGAGGGGAACGGAGGGGAAAAACCGCATGTAGTCTCGTTGGATGTTTCAACCGGGATCGGCACGGATACAACGGTCCGGCCGGATCTTACCGTTACCTTTCACGAGACGAAAATCGGTATGACCCATGAAAACTCGGGTGAAATAGTGGTCAAGGATATAGGGGTCCCTGAAATGGCCGGAACCCATGTCGGTCCCGGTGAGTTCGGCTACTATCCGAAGAATTCGATCACATCACACAAGGGTGACAATGGTGTCGTGATGGTGGTGGGAGGCGGACCGTATGTTGGAGCGCCTGTTCTGGCTTCGCTTGCCGCCTTAAGGAGCGGGGCTGATCTCGTTCACCTCTTCGTCCCTCGCTATATCTACCACCCGGCAACATCCTTCTCACCCGACCTGATCGTACATCCAATAGGCGAGTTCGAAGATTCGGATTATTTCGCTACCGATTCTGTTCAGGAATGCATTGAATTCTCTAAGAAGTGCGATTCGGTGGTGATCGGGCCGGGTCTTGGTCGGCACCAGGAGACCTGGAAGGCCGTTGGCAGGTTTATCAGTGGAGTCAAGAAACCCCTGGTTGTTGATGCCGATGCCCTATATTTACTGAAGCACAGGACGAATGTACTCTGGCACACAGAGACGATCTTGACGCCTCATATGGGTGAATTCATGAGATTGTTCGAGCTTAAGGTCCAACCCAAGAATTTCAAAGACCTGATCAAGATGGTGCAGAGGAAGGCGGCATTGATCAATACAACCATCTTGCTGAAAGGCAGGATGGACATAATCACCGACGGAAAAGATATGCGTTTTAACGAGACAGGCCACCCTGCCATGACCACCGGGGGGACGGGGGACGTTCTGAGCGGAATACTGGGAGCTCTTTTAGCCAGAGGGATGTCAACTTTCCATGCGGCCCGCTTGGGTGCTTTCATTTCCGGGGTCGCAGGGGAAAGAGCGGCAACTGAGAAAAGCTTCGGACTGGTAGCTTCAGACGTTGTGGAGAAAATACCGGAACTGCTTGTAGAATACGTAAGATGAACTTAATCAAATAAATCCACCGAGAGATGGAAGGTCCAGATAATCCATATCATAGGCGATAATGCCCTCACGGGCGATATCGGTGTTAATGATATCCCGGCCCGAAATGGCTGCAATCAGGGAAGTCCTCCACCAATGGTCCAGAAGAATGGTTCCTATTGTACCAAGAAAATACCTGATAATATTTTTCCCCCGACCTGCCCTTAGGCTCTCCAGTTTTATCAGATATGCGGCGTAACCATAGGTCAGATCCCGTCGGATCAGTTTTGCGGCATAATCGGTCATGATCTTACCCGCATTCTCATCGAAATCCCTTAGTCCCACGTCCTTAACCTTTATCCGGCGGTATGGTACCAGGCTTCCGTCATCAGACAACCTGTTCATTACTATGTCCTCGTCATCAATTCTTGCGATCATCCACCGCAGATCCCCGTTGGTCCATATTGGTAGCTCAGTGAGTTTTCGCCCGGAAAAAGTTTCCATGGCGCCTACTATAGCCGCCTCCGTTATGTCGCCGGGAATGAGTCCTTCGAGAACATTCCTCATTTTCCCAAGATTCTCTGGAATTTTTTCCTCACTGGAAGCAAGTGTTATGCTCCTTTCGATAAACTTCCGGTATCCAAAATCTCTCAGGAATTCCACAGAAAAATTTTGAATATCTCTTCTATTCGGTTTAATTTTACCACCGAGATAATGTTTCCGAAATCCCTCATAGAGATTCCTCATATCCCCTGAAAGTTTCCGGAGGTCGAAGAGGTCGGCTAGAGAGAGCACTGTGTCTGAAAGAACTTTTCCGGGAGTACCGTCACCCCGTGTGTTGAGCCCCCGACAAGATAGATTTGCCACCAGTTGTACACGATCACCCACATGCACATGCACCGGGAACAGCCTGCAGTATAATGGTCTCGAACTGTAGATCGAGCATTTCCGCTCACTTAAAAAGAAACAGGAACCGCTGTCGTTCTTGAGTTTTAAAAAGAGGTTATTTGTCTTATTACCGAAGATGCTTTCCCTGCTAACACCTTGCTTAAGTTCCGGGTTCTCGGAAAATCTCCTATTCTCATCTCCCACCAGCTCTGCCTGGCATAGACAGCAGAGCGCGCAGCCCTCAAGACAGACCAGCGACAGATCATCGAGTTCGGCAGTATCAATTTCCACAATGGGGAAATTTTATTTATTCTATTTAATGGCATGGTCAAAACAGTTGAAAATAATGGAGAGGAACGAGGGAAAAAACTATAACGGAAAGAACCGTTTCGGCATCAATCGAGGGATCGAGCTAATGACGGCTGATTATTGACTAGAAACTGGTCGATCCCCACGGTCAAGTGATATAAGTGTTGGGAACTCGAAACAGATTGACGATATGTTTTTTAGTCGTGGTATTACTGAGTGGTTCGATGATGATGAATCCCGCCTTCTTAGGATGGCGGGCAAATGAGGTAACTGTCAGCGGGGCCACTATTACGGTTGATGACGATGGTGGAGAGGATCACCAAACTATCCAGGGCGCCATAGATGCTGCTTCATCCGGCGATGTAATCGATGTGTTTCCCGGCCTTTACCAGGAAACATTAAGCATCGAAGGAAAGACCATAACCCTCCGGGGTGCCGGAATGAACAAGACCGTCATCAATGGTTCGGGAAAGGGCGCGATCTGTCTGAATATCGAAAGCGGTTTCAACAATATTACCGGCTTCTCCATACACAACGGTAGCATCGGCATATTTGTTAACGGCACTGACGGAAATCGGATAAGCCAATGCAACTTGACACTTAACGGATTTGCAGGGTTAGCGCTGAACGAGAGTGACAATAACATTATAGAGAACAATTACTGCAACAATAACCTTTACGGAATAAAAATAAATGATTCCACAGGCAATATCCTGATGAACAATACATGCAATTCGAACCGGAAGGACGGAATAAATCTAACATTTTCGGACAGTCAAATATTATCTAACAACACATGCCGTTCCAATGATGACAACGGCATATTCCTCGGGAATTCCGACTTGAATATTATTAATGATAGCGATCTTCAATATAATGCATGGGTGAGGGCCGCTGCCGGGGTAAGGTTCTTCCGTTCGAACAATAATACCGTGGAAAATTGCCAACTCAGCACCAATGGTCGTCAGGACATTTTCAATCCCCGCGGGGAAGGTTTTCATGGTTCCGAATCTAATGACAATATAATAAAAAATAACAATATATCCGCCAATTTGAGATTCGGATTGAATCTCGACAGAGGAAGTCTGAGAAACCGGGTCAGTTATAACCTGGCCACCTCCAACACACAGGGAGTGGCACTGCTTTTGATGCCCGGGTGTAAGGATAATATTTTTGACAATAATACTGGTATGAAGAATTTTCAGGGGATATATGTATGGGGAGGAATCAGGAATGTAATTGAGAACAATTCCATGTACACATCGGTGAATTTCGGTCTGATATTGTATATCGATGCAACCCAGAATTTGGTTAAGCAAAATAATCTGAGTATGCATCCCAGTGGAGGCCTTCTAATTTTCGATGCTTCCAGTAACCAAGTTTGGAATAACACCTGTCTTTCCAATGGAGTGGGGATCCAATTGTGGGATGATTCGGACAACAACATAATTACAGAGAATCTTATGATAAACAACACTATCAGCGGAATCATGATACTGGCGGCAGCCTGTCAGAACAATTTGCTCTACCATAACACCTTGATAAAAAACAATGGGACCGGTGGGATACAGGGACATGATTGGGGTCAGAATAATGTTTGGGACGACGGAAACGGCAGGGGTAACTTTTGGTCCGATTATCTCAATCAAAGATACAATGCCAGCCAAGACGGGAATGTATGGAATATGTCATACGAGATGGGTGGAAAAGGTGTTGGAAAGGATCGGTTCTCTCTGGCTGCACTTCCGGATCCTTCTCTCGATACGGAAAAACCTATCTTTATGGATGACAATACAACCCTTAAGGCCACAACCGGTGATATGTTCAATTTCAGTATAAATCTTTCAGATGATATTGGTTTTAAAAAGGTTAAGGGTTTTTACACTTACAGCGATAATGAAAAGTTAAACCTGGCTCCCATGAAATATTTCGGGGAGGATAACTGGTATCGAAATGTCCTGATGCGGGAGGATGCAACAGGTTTCAGCTATTATTTTGAAATAGAGGATTATCTGGGAAATAATATAACCATTGGGAAAAAAGATGTTATGATAATTGACAACGATCCTCCCGAGCTTAGAAACGATATCACTCACAATGTTGCCACAACCGGCGACAGTTTCACGTTCAGTGCAAACATCACGGACAACATGGGTGTGGATTTTGTCAATGTTACCTATACGTACGACGATAGAATAGAATACAACATATCCATGACCTGGTCGGTGGAAAATACCTGGAGTAGAACGATAACCGTGGAAGAAGGAGTAGAGAACCTGGATTATTATTTCTTTTACGGAGACATCTCCAACAATACCAATAATTCAGAGTTTGAGACAGTCATAGTTCGTGATAATGACCTCCCGTTCCTTGAAAATGACAACACTGGGTCCTTTCCGACAACCGGTGATGCTTTTACATTCGTTGGTAACTTTTCGGACAATATCGAAATATTGGAGGTATATGTCAATTATTCGATCAATGGCGTGGAATTCTTACCCCGATCCCTTGTAAATGAAGAAGACCAGAGATGGAGCATCACAATGATAATACCTTCAAACGGAACCAATCTAAGCTATTATTTTCATTTCAGCGATAACGATGGAAATCCAGTGACCACGTCTGAAACCTCTCTGGCGATCGTAGATAACGACAATCCTGTCTTCATGACGGACGGTACTTCCGATCAACCCGCCACGGGGGACGAACTGCAATTCCAGACCTTCGTCACAGACAATATCGGGATATCAATTGTCAAAGTCATCTATACCTACGGTGTAAGCGGAATTATGAACGAAAGTATGTCCAACGAAGGAAGGGGGAGCCCCGATATGTTCTCAAAGACGGTCACGGTGGATCCGGAAGCAATACTCGTTGATTACCATTTCTTCATGATGGATGATAGTGGAAATAGTAACTTTACTGAAACGATAGTACTGTTCGTTTCCGATAACGATCCACCTACTGCAGATGCCGGTGAGGACATATGGATCGACCAGCATACTAAAGTTACCTTCAACGGCACGCAATGTCAAGATAATATAGGGTTGGATGAATACGAATGGTCATTCGAATACGACGGTCAGAAAACATATCTCTATGGGGATGACGCAAAGTTCACCTTTATTACAGCAGGGACCTACGAGGTCACATTGAACATTACAGATACATCCGGAAACTGGCAAAACGATACTATGATCGTCACTGTTAATGACACAACCGATCCCACGGCAAGGGCCGGGGACGACCATTCAGGAATCATCGGGAAGCTCGTCAAATTCGATGCCAGTGCAAGTACGGATAATGTGGGAATAGTCGAATATGACTGGGGCTTAATATATAACAACAGCCAGTTAAATTATACGACCAAGATCTTGAATTTTACCTTTCTCATCCCCGGCACCTACGAGATCCTCCTTGTGGTCAAGGATGCCAGGGGTAACTGGGGTACCGATACGGTAATCGTGGCGATAATCGACGAAACACCGCCCGGAGCAGATGCAGGTCCCGACCAGATTGTGGCAAAGGGGACCACGGTTCGATTTAACGGAACCGGATCTACCGATAATACGGGGATCACCAATTACACTTGGAGCTTTAGTTACAACGGTACGAAAAGGGAATTGTATGGCGTCTCCCCTGAATTCCGCTTCGACATTCCAGACACTTATAGCATCAAACTTACGGTCGAAGATGGCAGTGGAAACAGCAAATCCGACACTATGAAGCTTACTGTGGAGAAAGGGGCCGACGGGGACGATACAGAAGGTCCGGATGATGATACGGATCCGACCCAAACTAATGAGGATACGCAAGGGATCGACTTCAATTGGATCTTGATCATCCCCGGTATAATCGTGCTGTTGGTCGTTGTCTTTATAATCGTATTGCTGATCATAAAGAAAAGGAAGAGGCCGGATGATGATGACATAGAGAAGCCGCTGTCCGATGAGGGACAGATCGATATTCCTGATGGGACAGAGACGGTTTCCGCCCCCGAACCTGTAACAGAAGCACCTGCCGTTTCTTCGCTACCGTTGACCGATGAGTCATCTCCGGTAACTGCGGAAGGTCCCATCTGTACCAGTTGTGGTCAGCCATCCCAGTACTATGCTGAGTATAATTGTCACTGGTGTCTGGGTTGCCAGGCATACGTGTACACCGAGGAATCATCTGGGACCGAGGCGGAAGAAAGCCCACTCGATGATCAATTGCAGATTGCACCAACGGAGGCTCCGGAAGAACTCCCAGTTAGCTCAATGGATGGTGAAAAAGAACCTGCCAAAGCACTTCCGGAAGCCCAGTTGGATAAAGTAAATGAACTTGACCTGGACGAAAGGGCGAAATCCGAAAAGGCAGAGGAAGTCTCGGATACGCAAGAAGAATTGGAAGGGACCGGCAATACAGAAAACGTTCAGGATCCTGTTGAAAAAAGTGGGAACGAAGAAACGGAAAAGAATATAGGGGCCGAGCAATCCTCAGCAGCGCTAGATAAATCAGGTCAACCTACAAATGGCGGAACCCAAGGGACCGAAAAAGTCACTTCGGGGTCCGATATAGGCGATGGGGGAAGCCAGGAGAACGAACCCGCGCATAAGGATGTGTCCGTTGATGAAGGAAAAGATTCACAAATCCCTGATTCCGATATATCACAAGAAGAAACGTCCAATAAAGTTGAAGAAAAAACGGATAAGGAAGTACCCGCCTCGGATACGCCCACAGTCGATGGTTCCGACAGCAAAAATGGTGAAAAGGGCGAACAGGAAGAACTCGATTCCATGCTGGATGATTTGTTGGTTGGGCTATGATCAATGGCAGGCGTCCTAACGATTATTATGTATATTAACAACAAAAAGACCGATACCATTAAAAGTGTTTATTGGTAATGGACCGAACGATATTCATCGGTGTGTAAAAACACTTTTAATTCATGAAACTATTCAATCGAGATAACTTCATTGACAAATAAAAAAAAGTCCCGGGTGAAAATTATGGTTCCGTGTCCGATATGCCAGAACGAAACTACCTTTTACGAGCAATATGGCCAATGGTACTGTTTTACTTGTAACGCATACCAGTCCCAGATCGAAGAAGCTATGAAGGTGCATCAACAGCAGGCTCCCGCGCCGGCAGCTCAAGCTCAGGCTACCGCCCCGGTGGCTCAAACACAGGCTACCACCGCACCAGTAAGCGACCAGAACAATTGTCCGAATTGCGGTCATGAAATCAAGCCCGGTTGGTTCATATGCCCCGGATGTCAGGCAATGATCGAACCAAAGGGACAACAGGGACCAGCAGCAGCGGCGCCACAAGCCCAAATCCAGCAGCAAGTACAACCTGCGGTCCAGCAACCCGCACCAATGGCCCAGCAGCAACAAGTTCCCGTTTCTCAACAACAGCAACAGGCACCCATGCAACAACAAGTTGCGGCACCTGCCGCAAAGGGCGCACCCGCAAAGGATCACCACCATTGGCTCCTCACTGGTATGAAATATATTAGAAAGAAAGACTACAAAAAGGCTCTCAAGGCTTTAGGTAAGGCATCAAAGATGGATCCAAAAAGCCATAATGCATGGTATCAAAAGAGCGTCGTCTACAATTTAATTGGACAGCCGGGCAAGGCAAAGAAATGTCTGGCCAAGGTGGTAAAGTTGAATAAAGGACTGAAAGTCTACATGAAAAAATACGCTGCCAATATTCAAAGGAAGAAAAGCTCCGCAGCAGCTATCCCACCACCAACCCAGGCGGCTGGATTACCACCACCGGCCGACCTACCTCCCATGAGCGTACCGGAACCATCTCCGGCACCTGCAGCCCCAATGCCCTATCAAAATCAACCTTTTCCCGCTGCACCTGCTCCTGTCGACCCCGCACTTCCAGCGCCCCCGGCAGCGGTAAGCGCACCACAGGCAGCTCCGGTACAAACCCAGGCGCCCCCCCCGGTTCAGGAACCGACAAACCCACAACCAGTGGCAACACAAGTTCCTCTGGGACAGACTGCAATTCCTCCAGCTCAAGCACAACCGCAAACACAAGTAGCCACCACTTCACCTCCAGCTCAGGTGCAACCCCAAGCACCGGTGACCTCAATTCCACAACCTGCTCAAGTTCAAACCCAAGCACCGGTGACCGCAGCCCCCTCTGCTCAAGCTCAATCCCAAACCCCCGCTGCCCAGACCGCAGCTCCGGTCCAACCAACCCCGGCAGCTCAGGCACAACCCGAAATACCAGTGGAACAATCCACACCTGTAACCCAGTCTGCTCCCACTGAGCAAGTTCCGGCAAAAACGGAGGCAAATGCCCCTGTAGAACCTGAAAAAACCGTTACGGAACAAAAACCCGTAACAACTGACAAGACAAAAGGAAACGACTTGGATGATATGCTGGGTGAACTGCTGGAAGGACTTTAATAAAAAAAATTACATTGGGTTCACTGCATTCAGGACCTCTAGTACTATTACGATCACAGCAACGACTACCAGCATGTACCGGGGATCAATCTTTACGGCAGTTTCTTCCTCCGCATCAAAATACCTTATAAGACCTGCAGCGGAATGGAAACCTTCGCCTTTTTTTCCCTTTTTAGGTGGTGCCATTTCTGTCAATCTCCCATATCGTTGAATTATGTCTATCCCATCTCACGAGTGCGAAAACAGATATACAATCCGGACACGTAAATTCCCAGAGATATATAAAGCTTTATCGTATTTTTAAAAAAAATGGAGAATCATAAAAACCTTTCCGTTTAATCAATTAGAATAATCTCCAGGCAAGCTAGCTCCAAAGGTCCGACCCAATAGGTCAGACCAAGTCTACCGGTTATTTTCAACGACATTTTTATATCTACTGCCATTCTTCTCCTTCGGTATGAGACTGGTATTCTTGGGTACGGGAGGCGCGTGGCCCACAAAAAAGCGGAATGTGTCCTCCACTGCCGTGATCTTCCGCGACAAGGTCATTTTGGTGGACTGTGGAGAAGGAACACAGCGCCAGATTCACTGGTCCAACTTCTCATTCATGAAGATAAGCCATGTTCTCATAACTCATTTTCATACGGACCATTTTCTGGGTCTATTCGGGCTCATGGAGAGCATGTACCTTAACGAACGCAAAAGACCCCTTGAGATAATCGGGCCACCGGGTCTATCCTGGCTTACAGATAGTCTTTGTGAATTGGGTATGATAAAGAAAACCTTCCCATTGAAGGTCACAGAAGTGAATGACGGGGGAATTCTCGATATAGAAGGTGCTTCGGTCTCAGCCTTTGTTAATAGTCACGGTGTCAGAAGTCTTGGTTATGTGATAAAGGAGAACCAACGGAAGGGGAAATTCAATCGTGAGAAGGCAATGGAGCTGGGTATACCGGAAGGTCCGTTGTTTGGTAAACTCCAACAAGGCGAGGATATTACCGTGGATGAAACGGTTATTCTACCGGAAATGGTAATGGGTTCTCCAAGATCAGGGAGAAAGCTGGTCTTTTCCGGCGACACGCACCTTTGTGGGGAACTTGTTAAACAGGCCGTGGGGGCTGACGTACTTGTACATGAAGCCACTTACGGCGAGGATATGCGGGACAAGGCTGATGAGTACAAACATTCCACTGCACGACTGGCTGCCGAAGCTGCGAGAGACGCCGGTGTGAGACATCTGATCCTGACCCATATCTCACCCCGATATGACGATCCTGAGCAATTGATCCAGGAAGCACGAGAGATTTTCGAAAAAGCAACCATTGCAGAAGACTTGATGGAAGTGACGGTGCCGTACTGGGACAGCGGTAACGATATATCCATAATCGCCCCTGTCGGATTCGATCAATAGAATTTATTTCACACTGGGAACGGTTCCGTACAATGCGGACAGGACGCGGGAGTTTTGGGCAGATTAAGCTCCGTACCGCAATAGGGACAGTAGGAGAACGGTTTTGGGGTTTTTTCCTGCTCAACGCGATAGGTGTGGAATTTCTGATATGCACGATCAACCTTAGCGGTCAGACGATCCACTTCTTCGTTCAGCTGTAAAACGCTCTTAGATGATAAGCTACCCGCACACTGGGGAAATGAGTAATTCAACTTTATAACCGATTTATTGTTCAAGTAAAAAAAATTGACGATCAGGATATAGGTGGTATTGATGTCGTGTACTGCAAAAAAACTTCCCTTCTTTCTGAATTCTATTTTGTCCGGAAACTCATTTCTTACCACCGCATACCTGCTGTTTGCGAAAAATTTTTCAATGACTGCGAAAAGCGGTTCGATTTCCACGATGGAAGTAATTACCCGACTGTAATCCGACATAATAATGTCCCTTCAACACAGATTTTAAGGAGATTCCATAGCCGACTGTTAACATATTAATCTTTTTTACTAATTTGTTATCCAAAATAATCCTCGACAATCCTCTTGCCCTTAATACCTTCTTCAAGACTATTTGCCTCGAATATGACCACCTTACTCTTGGATCTCCTCATTGCCTCTGCTACTTTAGGGAAATCGATATTCCCGTTTCCCGGGATAAGGTGTGAATCCTCTGTTCCGTGATTGTCATGAGCGTGAATGTTGCTTATCAACGAGGGATTGGCAAGGAAATTCTCCTGTTGACCCGATATAAAGCCATGGCCGATATCATAGCAGATACCCCACACTTTCTCGTCAAATCCCTCAGAAAGAAATTCCAGTTCCTCTAGGGTATTCCCCAGCATCCACTTTCCATAGGGAAGGTTCTCCAGGTTCATGTGCATGTCGCAGTCCACCAGACGTTCATATATCTCTTCCATGGAGGAGCGTGCCACTTTCAGTGCCCATTTTCGATCCCTCCAGGTAATTGAGGAGAGAGATCCGGAATGAAGGGTAACTGAGCTTATACCCACATCTGCAGCCGAATCTATAGACGCGAGCAGGCGATCCAACGCCAATTGCCTCGCCTCCGGGATCACTGAGGCTGGATTGATGTCGGAGAATGGGAGATGAAGCTGTAATTCCACATTGTAGGAATCTTTCAGATCGGATATTCGATCCGCTATCTTCGGCAAATAATGCTCGTACTCGCCGATCAGTTCCCATACTTCAAAATGAGGTGCAATTTTTTTAAGCATCACCTCGAAAGGAGTCGTACAAAAATACGGGGAAGATATGCCGATTTCCATCGGTCTATAAACGATGAAGTTGTAATTAATTATTTGTATGAATATTGTGTGAAATTTCAATTTGATGACAATCTTTTTATATTCTTAACTGGAAGAGCTCAGTACATCGGGTACTCTTTAAAGTTATTAAAATCAGAGCCCACTTATTTTCTTTTTAGGTTCAGTACATCGGGAACTTTTCACGTCATAAATTTATAAAAATCTTATTATTTCGAT
>Ga0187827_10000595_pt1 | contig 56500 bp, 55 predicted proteins | sample ETNtaG_39_FD_167969 | JGI IMG/M metagenome (GOLD analysis project Ga0187827, IMG submission 167969) | Marine microbial and viral communities from oxygen minimum zone, Eastern Pacific Ocean - ETNP2014_SV_150_PacBio MetaG (Illumina Assembly) | ecosystem: Environmental > Aquatic > Marine > Hypoxic...
GGGGGGCACACCGAGTTGGCTGTGGCAATAGCACGGCTTTCAGGTAATGTTGCATGCACCATCGGAGCCGAGATGCTACAACCTAACGGCGATGGCGCTCTGTCTGTCGAAGAAGCAAAAAAATATGGTCAAGAGAGAGGGATTCCGTTCGTCAGCGGAGCAGAACTCTTGGCCGCAATGGATAATCAATGAGTTGAAGTGTGACGGCTGAGAGGTGGAATGCGATGTCCAAGGTGATGGCAGTAGGGGTTTTCGACCTGCTCCATGCTGGCCATCTCCATTATTTGGAGCAGGCCAAGGAACTAGGTACCCACCTCACAGTCATAGTCGCCCACGACGATACAGTCAGAATTCGAAAGCATGAGCCGGTCACGGGAATGGCCTTGCGACTGCGCATGGTGGAAGGATTGAAGCCAGTTGATGAAGCATTGATTGGGCTACCACCATCTGAATCGATGTTTGACATTCTAGAGCAAGTGAAGCCGAACATCATTGCTCTAGGCTACGACCAAGACCACGCCGAAGAATGGATTAAAGAAGAACTCGCAAAGCGAGGGAAATCGCACATCAAGGTACAACGGGTTGAGGGGCTCTCAGATGATCTAGATGGAACTAGAAAAATAATTTCTAGAATCCTTGAATTGTCCTCCACTTGGAAGAACGATGGCGAGGATGATTCGTGATGTTCAGTGGAATAGTGCAAGGTACTGCCCTCATTACTTCAGTTGTTCAAAGAGAGGATGTTCTGACCATAGAAGTAGGTCTAGGGGACAAACTTGTGCAAGAACTGGCCATTGGTGCGAGCGTCGCTGTCGATGGTGTCTGTCTTACCGCGGTCAATATTGATGGTGGACAGGTGAAATTCGACTTGATTGGAGAGACCGTCAAGTGCTCAACACTTGGGTCTGAGCGCCTTAATACTGCAGTAAACATTGAGCGGTCATTGAAATATGGAGATGAGATTGGCGGCCATGTAGTCTCTGGGCATGTAAGTGGATGTGCTACTGTAAAGGGCATAATTAACGGGGAAAATGGCCGCACTCTGCTGCTTTCCTGTCATGAAGATGAAATTGGCTATCTGATGAACAAAGGCTTCGTCGCTCTTGATGGAATCAGTCTGACTGTTGGTGAGGTCAACAGGGAGGATTCGACATTTGATGTTCATCTGATTCCTGAAACATTGGCTGTAACTACGATTGCAGACAAAGATGTCGGCGACCAACTCAATCTTGAATTAGATGCTACCACGGTCGCCGCAGTAGAGGCAGCAAAACTGATGCTCGCGGATAGGAGTTGAAATCATGGCTCACAGAATCGGAATTGTTTGTGGCGAATTCCACCGATCTGAAGTCGAACAAATGCTCGCATTTGCTAATGAAAGTGCCCAAGAAGAGGGTCTTGAAGTTGGTGAGGTTGTCTGGGTTCCCGGCTCCATGGAAGCTCCATTGGCTGCAACAAGACTTCTTGAGCAGGAAGATATCGATGGAGTCGCATGTCTTGGAATCATCGAGAAGGGTGAAACTCAACACGGTTTAGCAATGGGCCAAGCAGTCATCAAATCTCTGATTGAGGCACAACTCGCATTTGACAAGCCAGTGGGATTGGGAATTATCGGACCTGGCGCTGAACCTCAACACATAGCCCCCCGACTAGAACCACATGCAAAGGCTGCAGTGAAAGCAATTACACGTATGCTGAATACTTAGGTTCAAGGATTACCTACCTCCCCCGAACACCATGGCAGACGTGCGCAACGTCATTATCATAGGCTCAGGGCCTGCAGGTTACACGGCTGGATTGTACACTGCAAGAGCAATGCTTGAGCCACTAATGTTTGGTGGCTATGCCTCTGGTGGCCAGTTGATGCTGACTTCTGATATCGAGAATTTCCCCGGCTATCCTGAAGGAATAGCCGGACCTGAAATGATGGTAGATTTGCGCAAACAAGCAGAGAAGTTCGGCTTGCAAGTTGAGGACAAGAATGTGGAGAAGGTTGACTTTTCCTCCCGCCCCTTCAAAGTGACTGTTGAGGGCGAAGAACATCTTGCTCATTCAGTCATCATCTCAACAGGTGCTGATGCTACATGGCTTGGGGCTGAAGGTGAAGAGGCTCAGAAAGGCAAGGGTATCAGTGTCTGCGCCACCTGTGATGGATTCTTTTTCCGCGACGAAGAAGTGATTGTCATTGGGGGAGGGGATTCGGCAATGGAAGAGGCGCATTTTCTGACTAGATTCGCCTCAAAAGTGACCATTATCCACCGAAGAGAATACTTCCGCGCATCCCAAGTGATGCACGATAGAGCAGTCGCACACCCCAAAATCGAGATTCAAATGTTCAGACAAGTTAAACGGTGGCTTTCTGATGAAAAGGGCTTGACTGGTGCTATTCTTGAAGATCCTAGAGATGGTTCAGAACACGAAATATCCTGCACTGGCGCATTCATCGCAATAGGCCACACCCCTAACACCCCATTCCTTGAAGGACAAGTTAGGACTGACGAGAGTGGATACATCATTCACTCTGAGCACACAATGACATCTGTTCCCGGAGTCTTTGCTGCAGGAGATGTAGTTGATACTCGCTATCGTCAAGCAATTACAGCTGCTGGCATGGGATGCGAAGCAGCCATGGATGCCGAAAAATGGCTTGAAGAAAACTGATTGGGATATTTTCATCATCGTAATATTGTCGGTAAAACAACTAAAGTGCTATGACGGGACCTACTACTACGTAAATGGTGAATTCTGGCTCCGTTGTAATTCTGATGATCCAATAATTGATGGTGGTGGGGGTGAGCCCACTGATCCTCCAGTAGGTGGAGGGGATGGGGACTCGGATGGTGGGGGTTCTACATCTCCACTTCCTGGATTTACAGGAATTATGGCAATGGTTGCAATGCTATCCGCAGTAATCATCCGTAAACGTAGGGATTATAGTTAGAAGATTAGAAGGAAAATGTCGTGACAAGGACTAAATGACTATCGCCGTATTCAGCAAAGGTATAATTTGAATGCAATGAATAGAACTCAAATGCAAATAATAAAAAATCAATAGAGTTTAAGGAGTACAAGGAAGTGATGTTATTTCAGACAAAAACCTAGAAGAGCGCGTATCAGAATTAGAGGCGAGACTTGACAAAGTTGAAGGTAAAACAGCCCTATCTTTTGATTGGAAATCAGAAGTGGGGATTGTCCTCGGAATATTGATTCTTGGTTTGGGTTTCCTAGTTTATCAGGTATACTTAGTCTAGTCACAAACCGAATAGGTGAGTGACACCTCGCACATACCAATGAGCGACCTAACAACAGATGAAAGAGGGCGTTACGCGCGCCATCTCATCCTTCCTGATGTTGGTATTGAAGGCCAGCAGAAATTGAAGGATGCAAGCGTATGTGTCATCGGTGCTGGCGGATTGGGATCGCCAGCATTACTCTATCTTGCAGCAGCTGGAATTGGTCGCATTGGAATTGTTGATGATGATTTAGTCGATTTAACAAATCTCCAACGCCAAATCATCCACTCAAACACAGCAATTGGAGAAGCAAAAGCTGAATCTGCTGCCCGCAGAATATCTGAACTCAATCCAGAAATCACTGTTGATATCCACAACTGTAGGCTCGGCATTGAAAATGCCCTTGAAATCTTAGCAGACTACGACGTCATCGTTGATGGAGTTGACAACATCCCAACCCGCTACATTATTTCTGACGCCTGTGAGATATTAGGGAAACCTTGGGTCTATGGAAGCATTTTCCGATTTGAAGGACAAACCTCCCTGTTTAACCACCTTGGAGGGGCCAATTACCGTGACCTATTTCCTGACCCACCACCTCCTGAGGCTGTACCTTCTTGTGCTGAGGCTGGTGTACTAGGTGTATTACCCGGTGTAATCGGGTCTATTCAGGCTACTGAGGCTCTGAAAGTGGTGCTTGGAATTGGTGAAACATTATCTGGAAGGTTGCTCATTTATGATGCGAAAAACCTCTACTTCAAGACCCTGAAGATCGGTGATTTACCGCCCCGTGACAAGGTCACTGAACTTGTACAGTTGGAGACATATTGTGAGGCGAAGCCTACTACTGATTCAGCATCTGAAGATGGGCTCGGCTCAATTAGAGCAGATGAGTTTGTATCTCGTGTTGAAAATGGATGGCAACCCTATCTACTAGATGTGCGGGGGGCAATGGAGGCCGAAATCGTCTCACTGCCCAATACTGATGTACGAATTGGGCTCATCTCTCTGATGGATAGACTTGGAGAACTTCCTCAAGACCAAGACATCGTAATCTATTGCAGAACAGGAGTTCGCTCTATGACGGCGGTCCACGCAATCAATAATGCTGGATTTAATCAGGCTATTCTCAATCTGACCGGCGGCATCCACGCTTGGTCAGACCTTGTCGATTCTAGCGTTCCCAAGTATTGATTGCCTGTAAGGTTGAAGGCATCTCGGCTGTACGCTTGCCTTGAATGGCAACTGTGATAGTGGCTGATGAGAACGAGGGGCGGCGTAATCTGATCGCTGGTTCAATTGAGCGAGAGGGGTATACAGTAACCCGTACTGCAACCCTGAAACAGTGTGAAGGAACTGCTCTAGCAACGATGCCAGATGTTGTACTGATAGATGGGGGCTGGAAATCAGGAGATGCTGTAGATACTGCTAGTAGGCTGACTTCTGACCCAGAATTCGACCTCAAATGCAGAGTAGTCATAGTTTCAACCGATTCGGGACAGGAATATCTGATGTCCGCTGCGCAAGCGGGAGTATCAGAAGTATTGTCAAAACCTGTTGACATGAGTCATCTGTTGGGGCAACTACAGAAACATGCTAACAAACTGTTCGTGCCGCCGCCCGCTGATATCGACAAAGGGGCAAAGGGTGGTTACTTCGACATTCAAGTCACCGCAGGAGATCCCTCTTGGTCACTACCGATTCTTGAGCAACTGCTCGGGGATGAGGCATTGGATGACGATTTTTTGAATAATATCATGACACAAGTTGAAGGAGAATTAGAAGGGATTGATAATCTCGATTCTGACACCCTGAAAACAATTCTAAGAACTACCTTTGATGCTCTTATTCTTGATGCTACAGAAGAGCATGGTGAAGGTGAAGAAGCACAGCGTATGAGTCGTCTTGAAGAGGCACTAGACATTCAAGCGGAACGTATTGAGGAAGCAATTGAGGCTGTGATTGACCCAGTATTGGGCGAGCAGCCCGATAGGGTGGCCATTCTGACAGAAGAAACTGGATTAATTCCGACTGACCCTGATGCATTGAACATGACAGTGCGCTCACTTGAGTTAATTCAAGAACTTCTTTGGGAGATTGGTATCCCTGGAAGATTGGCTGACACCACACTTTCAATTCGCGTTGAAGAGGCTGTTATTCTCGCTCAAGATGCAAAGGAGGCCCTAGAGGGCTTCCTGCCAGAAGATGAAGGATAAACGGCGAATGGATTGAAGGCTGACTTCGACTCGCCGACATTAGGGGGAGTAAATCGTGGCTCGACAAGATAACTTACCACCTATTTGGGGTAAGGGTTGGAATCCTGCCGTTCACTTAGAGTTTTCAACACCTCTGAAAGTTTCAGATGCTCGACAAAAAATGATGCTTGAAGTGGCACAACAACTTGACGGGCACCTCAGGGTATTCGCATTCATCTGGGATGAAATGACCTCTGAGGTTGAACAATGGGATGGAGAAGAGTTTCACGCTTTTGCTGATGAAATAGTGACTGAAACCGTTGCTAATCTTAGTCGCAGAGGTAGTGAGAAACTCACCTCTGATATCGCCGCTGATGAAATCATCCCTCGACGCAGTGCCGCACTACACCTCGAGAGGCGTGCTGCGCGCTTCGCTATTGACCTGCGACTTGCCCTGCGAAGGATTGCTCACCAACAATCGGTGACTGTAGAACAACGTATGAAATGGCAGAGGTGGATGACAAGAACTCGAAACCTTGACGAGAACTTGAAAATTCTCTTCATGGATGGTCTTGAGACTCCAGATGGGGGTAAATTCGGTGGCAAGGGCTTCCGCTCGACATGGCAAGAGGGTATTGTTGCCTGTGCTAGTGCCCTCAATCGAGCAATTGACCTGCCGGTGGGAATGCGTCATTCCGGCGATGTAGTCGCCCCAATGATTCGAGATGTTGGTCTAGCTTTGGCAATGGGGCAAACTCCAACAGAGATTTTTGCTGCTCAAACCGGGAAATCTACCTCTTTGATGAATGGCGGCCATAGTGATGCTGGTGGTCGTGACCTACACATCGGCAACTGGCCATTGGGTATTCTGCCACCAACTGCACCATTACCAATTGCATCTGCAACTACAACTGGGATTGCGCTTGCAAGCCAACGATTGGAAATGAATCGCTTCCACTTGGCACCAGTTGGTGAAGGATGTAGTAGCAGCGGTGAATTCTGGGAAGCAATGAACTTCGCAGGCGCTAGAGGGCTGCCCATCTGTTACATGATTCAAAACAATCAGATTGCCCTAGACACATTCACTGCCCATCAGAATAACGCTGAACTATGGGCAGACAAAGGTAGAGCGGTCGGACTTCCATCATGGACTATCGACGGCTCAGACCCCGCAGCATTCTATGCTAGCACCGCCACAGCTAGAGAGTTTGCATTGACTGGTGGCGGCCCAACACTAATCCATGTTGAAACAATGCGTGGCTGTGGTCATGCACACCACCACGATGACCTCTATCTTGGTGCAAAAAGTGGCAACCCACCCGGCTATGTGGACGGGGACCTTCTCTCCTATTGGGAGGCGAAAGATCCTCTGCCAAATCATCGCACAATACTGAAGCAACTCGGAGTAGAAGAGGAGGCATTGGCACGTATGGAGCAAGAGGAGAAAGGATTGGTTGATTCGGCTCGCTCTAGCCTAGAGGAAATGATTTGGCCTGAAGGGGATTCAGTAACCACGGGAGTAACAAGCATACATGATGCTGATTCACACGCTAACCAACTCTCTAGATTAACTGGTGAGGTGAACGGTGATGGACAAAATGCCACTGTACCCTCAGGGAAAGTTGCCATCGAGTTCTCTTCTGAAAATACTGCTTCAACATACAGTCGCGCCATTCAGCAAGGTATGGTAGCCATCGCTGAGAGATGGGGTAGTAGAGCGGTTTTCATGGGTGAAGACATGGAAATTGCTGGTGCTTTTGGCATGAATTTGCCATTGGAAGCAAAAGGGCATGGAGACTTGCTTCTCGATATGCCTCTTTCAGAGTCGATAATCATTAACGCTGCCACTGGTGCTGCCCTTGGAGGATTACGACCGATGGCAGAAATACAATTTGGTGGATTTGCGGCGTTGGCCATGAATCCACTCATCAACAACGCCGCTCAATTGCGCTGGCGCTGGGGCGCAGAAGTACCGCTTGTTGTTCGGATTCCACTAGGTGCCAAAACTCGTTCCGGCCCATTCCACGCAAACATGATTGAATCGTGGTTCGCTAACGACCCTGGCCTTGTTATCCTATTTCCATCAACGCCGCAGGACGCTTACGACCTTCTCGTCGAAGCAGCGTCAATTCCAGACCCTGTGATTTACTTGGAGCACATCGGGATGTATGGGCTGAGAGGCGGCCTTACTGGCTGGGGCGACAACATCAACCAGATATTGGACAAGGATACTGTTCAGGATCACCTTGATTCCCAGAGCGGTTGCTACAAGATTGGCAAGGCTGAAGTGGTTCGGGGTGGCGAAGATGCAACCATCATCACTTATGGTGCAATGACACACGTCGCTTTGAAAGCAGCAGAAATTCTTGCTGAGCAAGGCAAACAGATAGAAATCATTGATTTGCGAACAATTCTGCCATTTGACTCAACAACTTGTGTCAATTCCGTAAAACGGACTGGCAGATACATGGTTCTTCAGGAGGCGCAATACAGTGGGGGATTTGGCCATACGATTAGCAGCCGAATCCAAGAAGAGGTGTTCTATTTCCTAGAGGCAGCACCTGTCATTGTTGGGGCATTGGACACCCCTGTTCCATTCTCACCAACCTTGGAAGATCACACAATACCGGATGTTGATTTGGTGGTTTCACACTTGCAAAATCTATGTTCTTTGTGAACAAATTCATGCGGAACCGTCATGAATTAACGGTTTGAGCGTGGAGCGGGTCAGAGGGATGTCGGGGGACGCGCAAGACGACTTTGCCGGAGATGCTGTCATTGAGGAACCTCTTGAGAATAAACCTGCGAAAGGAAGGAAAATGAGAGGAATTTTGAGCCTTTTCATGTGGAATCAAGTGCTTGTCATTGCTTCACTTTTCCTTGCCATGATGGGCGTTCAAACCATTATAACTTCTAGAGGACCTGACGGGACAAGTCTGTTTGGAATTGCTATTACCTCATTTTTGCTAATTCTTGCTATTGGACTACTGATTACTTCAGCAGATTTCTTCGTTGAAGGTGCAAAAGGAATCGCGAGAAGAGCCGGTATCGCTGAAGTGATAATTGGGTTGACAATCGTTTCTCTGGGTACCTCGCTTCCTGAAATACTCATCTCTTCCCAAGCAGCTTGGGAGGCATATGCTAATCCCTGCCAAGTTGGAGCTAGTAACTGTGCAACTGATTTTGCTCTAGGCAACATCTATGGGTCTATTTTGGTTCAGATTACTCTGATTTTGGGTATTGTTGTGATAATCAAACCGATGAAAGTGAAACCTGCTTGGATTCAGAGAGACGGGGCAATGATGTTCCTATCCGTGCTATTACTTTCAATACTCATCATTGTTGATGGTAACTTGAATCGCATTGAAGGTACACTTCTCTGTCTGATTTATGTGCTTTACATGACCTATCTGATTCAACATAGGGAAGAAATTCGTAATGAAGAGTTTGAGGTAATAGAGGAGATTCGTACTAAATCTGGAATTGAACTCAACTGGACCGGCGCAGCCTATTTCGTGATGCTGATTGCTGGACTATTCTTAGCTATGTTCGCCTCTGCTAGAGTCGTTGACTCCGCAGCAGATATTGCCATCGAATTAGGCGTTCCTTCAGCAGTCGTGGGGACCACACTATCAGCGATTGGTACTTCTATTCCGGAGCTTGCAGTCGCTGTGTTGGCTGCTAAACGTAGCACTGGTGTAGCAGTCGGGACATTGATTGGCTCAAATATCACCGATCCGTTACTCTCCATTGGAATTGCAGCAATTGTAAATCCAATCCAAGTGACAAATTTTGCGCTATTCCATCAACTCATCATGCCAGCCACACTTATTTGTACAGCCATAGCATTGGTATTCATGTGGACTGGTCTCAAGTTCGATCGCAAGGAAGGTTGTGTTCTCATCATTTGTTATTTGGTCTTCCTCTACCTTCTTTATGGCACTATATGACAAGTACTGAACAAGGCGAATGGTAAAGGTGAAACAGCCGCTCGCCCTACTATGGTTGACTTCGCACTCACCGAAGAGGAGGAGATGCTACGCGACCTTGCCCACGAGTTCGCAGAGTCAGAACTACGACCCAATGCGGAGCACTGGGATAATAATCGTGAATATCCACGAGAAGTGATACGACTCGCACATGAAACTGGCCTAACCAATCTGCATGTCCCTGAATCATATGGTGGAATGGGCATGGGAGTGATGGCCGAAGTATTGGTACACGAGGAACTCGCGTGGGGTGACCCAGGGTTTGCAACTTCGGCATATGCCAACGGTTTGACCGCAGCACCAATCATTACCGGGGCAACTGAAGAGCAGAAGCAGAAGTACCTTGGAATGTTGGTAAATGAGGGGGCACTCTGCTCATATTGTGTCACCGAACCGGTTGCTGGAAGCGATGTACAAGGAATCAATACAAACGCTGTACTGACCGGTGACCACTATCTACTCAACGGCACCAAGATGTTCATCACCGGTGCAGGATATGCCGACTGGTTCTTCGTTCTAGCATACACCGACAAGGAAGCCGGCTACAAAGGGATGTCGGGATTCATTGTTGAGTCCAGTTGGGATGGAGTTAGCATTGGCAAAAAAGAAGATGTCATGGGGCAGCGTTGTTCTGACACGCGGTCAGTCATTTTCGAAGATGTGAAAGTACCTGTCGAGAACCTTGTTGGGGGTGAAGAAGGAAATGGATGGTTCAACGCAATGGGCGCTTTCGATCTCTCAAGACCGTGCGTTGCCGCTCACGCTGTTGGGCTCGCACGCGCTGCATACGAGCATGCACTATCCTACGCGCAAGAAAGAGAAACCTTTGGCAAACCGATTATGGAGCATCAGATGATTATGGCGAAATTGGCTGACATGAAGACCAATATTGAGGCTGCTAGATTACTGGTCTGGAAATCTGCTTGGCTAGCAGATAATGAATTACCCAATACTGAAGCAGCGGCTCACGCCAAGCGTTTTTCAGCGGATATGGCCACTCAAGCTACAATTGAGGCAGTGCAGATTTTCGGCGGGTATGGATATACTGAGGAATACCCTGTTGCACGGTTGATGCGAGCAGCAAAGGTGATTCAGATTTACGAAGGAACATCTGAAATTCAAAGACTGATTATAGGCCGAGAAATTACTAGTTAATCCATCATGGCACTGGATTAATTGACATTGAAACTCTGGATAAATGAGGGGCCCGCAAGTAACATCAATATCGATCCGGAGACCGTTAAGGATTTCCTAGAAAATATTGAACATAGAAGAATATCAATTTTTACAGAAGTAGAATCCCAAGATTGGGACGACATATTCAATGCCTGGGCTGACGAGATTAGAAAATCCACAGGTGATACAAATCTGAAGCAACTAGTAATAGCATTTCTCCGCGAACACAAATATAGCACTATGCCGGAGAATGGTTCTGGCAGAATGCTTTCTGATTATATTACGGGTAAACCAAAACATCTGTTGAGAGCAATTTTGGAACATGATGATCAAAAACACATTATCGAAAACGCTGCTGTTTTCAGGGATACAATTCATAACATATCTGCACATTCGGAGGAACTGATTATATCGGACAGATACTTATTAAAATGCACGGATGTTTTATTGATGCGTGAGGGGGAAAATGAACTCAACCATGTGACTGAAATCCCAGATGATGATTCATTATCATCTATCCAAAGATCTCTTCAATTCATTATTTCTTGTCTACCTTGTAAAGTAGAGAAATTGATTATTTACTCAGAGATGGCGCTTAGGCGTGATTTCATTAGAATAGCGAAACGATGGGGATGCTCCGAAAATAATGCCAGACAACAATGGAAACTATGGCTTAGAGATAAAGAACGTAGTATGAGATTAGCAGCAGAGAAGATTTGTTCAGGATTGTCTACTGACAGAGAAGGAGGACTGATACTCAAAATAATGGATTGTTCATCACCTAATTTTGGGGATGGCTTGGAACACGATCGATTTATTGAGCCAATCCATAGTTGTTTTATTTCTTCTGCGGGATTCAATAATATTGATGATAGATATACAATAGAAGCTGATTTAAATGATTTGGACCTATCTCCTCCAACTTATATCATAAGTGTGGATCAAAGAAGACATCATGGTAATCAATCTCCAATACATGTTGAAAATATAAGACCTGCATGAAGCGAGTAAGAGGGAGAATAATATGTCTAGGATAATTAATTTGACCCCACACGAAGTCAATGTAGGAGACATTAGCATACTGGCATCGGGCACAGTAGCTAGGGTTTCGGTACAATACAACACAATAGGGGAATTTGAGGGGATTCCTCTTGTCGAGGGGTCATATGGAGAAGTTACAGATTTACCATAACTGAAGAAAGGGGTTCTCCTAATTGTGTCCACTCCAGTGCGGATAGCTTTGCCTGAAAGGAGCGACCTCGCCTCACCTGCTGAGTTAATTCGAGATGGTAAAGGTGTAATTATTGGATGTAATAGCCTAGAGGTCAACCGTAGTTGAATCAAGATTCCCATTGACTATGAAGATGACAATAAATCAAGGTTGTAGTGAAGTCCAACATTCTCATCTCTTTGAATTGAGGCAAATATGACTAATTGAGCAAGTTGCACCATATTGCGTAATTCAACAAGTTCTCTTGAGGGTAGGCAACGCCGCCAGATGCGTTCCACTTCTTCATCCAAGAGTGCCAAACGTCGTTTCGCCCGATTCATTCTCCAGTTACTTTTGACAAGCCCCACATCATCACTCATGGTCGAACATAATTCAGAGCGGTCGTGAACTAAGGGGGCGTGTTCCTCTAGATTGGCCAACCCTTCTGCTCTCCAATCAGGTGGCGATGATATTGTGGCCCCCTCTTCAGAAAGCCACTCTACTACTCGCTCTCCTGCACGATAAGAGAAAACCACTGCCTCAAGTAGAGAGTTACTGGCCAATCGATTTGCGCCATGTAGACCGGTACAGGAGACCTCTCCTATGGCGTATAGCCCTTCGACCATTCTCTCACTCAAAGTTGAACATGTGGGGTCTTCAACCTGTAAATCTCTCTGCAACACTTCACCCCAATGGCTGACTGCAAGGCCACCAACGATGTAGTGTGCCGCAGGCGTAACTGGAATTGGGTCGAGGCCGATTTCCAGTCTGTTTTGACGCATCTTACCAGCAATATTGGGGAATCTATTGGCAAGATGTTCCGAATCAAGGTGTTCTGTAATCAGCAGAACGTGTCGCTTCCCACTTCGCTTCAGTTCAGCATCTGTTGCCCGCGCCACGATATCTCGCGTAGCGAGACTTCCTCTTTCATCAGAGTGGCGCATGAATGAGAAATCATTTGGGTCAGCATTGGAATCTTGCTGTTTAGCAGCCCTCCATTTTGCGAGGTTTTCTGCAGTCATCAAGACAGCACCATCACCTCGCACAGCTTCAGAAATCAAGAATGGCTGCTTACCATTGTTGGTGTAAGCAGTTGGATGAAATTGCACGAACTCAAGATCCTTGACTGCGGCCCCCGCTCTGACAGCCATGGCAATCCCATCACCTGTAGCAACAGATGGATTGGTGGAGTGTCTCCATAATTGCCCCGCTCCGCCGGTAGCAAGCAGAACCGCTCGACTTGGTAGTGTGAAAACGGAGCCACTTGATTTAAGACACCAGAGTCCGACTACTTTTCTCTGTTCAGAGTGCCTATCATCTAGAATCAAGTCGAGTGCGAGGCAATCCTCGTAAATGGTTACGTTTTCTTCGGCTCGACATGCTGCGATGAGCGCCCTTTCAATTTCTGCCCCAGTGGCATCTTTTGCGTGCAAAATACGGCTCTCTTTATGTCCACCTTCCATGGCTAATCTGTAAGTCCCCTCCTCTCCACGGTCAAAATTCACCCCTTCATTTATCAGGTCCTGAATTCGCTCAGCAGCCTCATTGACAACCATTCTAACAATTTCTTCGTCACACAACCCCGCTCCTGCTGAAAGTGTGTCTTGGACATGTGCCTCCAACGCTGAACTGTTTGATGAATCAAGAACTCCCGCAATTCCGCCTTGGGCATAGTTGGTAGAGGAGTCTGATAACCGCTGCTTGGTGACTAATGCGACATCTTGCCCGGCTCGGGCACAACGGATGGCGACAAACAGGCCAGCAATCCCTGAGCCGACGATGGTGACATCACCCATGACTGCCCTCCGCGCTATGTCCCCTTGCTCATCTGAATTGAAGATTGCTACTTCGGCACCATGATAATTCGATACGAGAGCACATTTCCCCACATTCTTTTACACAAATCCTATCATCTAACAGGGTTGCCTTAGGTTTAATGAAGAAGCCGAAGCCGTTGATATTCGCTGTCATTGGGGTGCTTTTACTCTCCTTAGTTATTTACAATGTCGAAGTTGGTTTATACTATTATCCATATCCAGATGAATTGGTTCACTACAAGATGGAATTAACAGAGATTTTCAGTGGGAGTTGCCGCAAGGAAAACATTAATGCGGATTTATCAGCACATCAGAGTAGTCACTGTCTATCACCAATTGGCACTTATCATGCCACAGATATTATGGTGGTAACACTTGGTTTACTATCTTCAATACTTGCTCCATTGTCTGCATTGAAGCAAGCCGGAAGATTGAGGGTTTCTAGGGGTTGGTCGAAAAACCTCGCTAGACTCCGACTTTTGCTTGGAATTAGTTTGGTGTCAGTAGCAATAGCAGATGCAATTGGATTACTCACAGCAGGGGGGCAATCTCTTGATTGGGAGAAGGTAGTGGGTATTCCAATACCAGCATTCCTAGTCGAGATAATCTTGATAATATTGGGGATATTAGTCATTAGAAAAGCTGTACGCCACCTGAAATCAAGGACGGAAGAAAGATTTGCAGAACCTTGGGAAATGGCCGGTTCAGGAGACTTTCTCGGTTCTCTTGAGAAGAATAAAAAGGCCTCTAAGAAGAAAGGTGGCGTGATGACAGTAGGTGATTTACGTTCGGCACTTTCTCTTGATCAGTATGAGGATATATTCCAACTTGGTACTAGCGCAGGTGACGACATGTCGGTGGGACGTCAATGTCACTATTGCAATGGTCAAGGTTGTGTCCAATGCGATTTCCAAGGCGAATTCTTTTGAGATTCTTTCTTCCCCTAGGCCACTATAAAATGCCTCTTTGATGGATGGATTGCCATTCTATGGAACGCTTGACGGCTCCATAATTGAAGTGATGAAATCGCGCTCCCGCGCGTGGCGGACCACCATCATTTATAGTCCCTTGAAAGACCCCGGAACCTTCGTAGTCGCGTTTGCGACCTGAAAGCAGGAGATGGGATACTTGCATTTGAAAGCAATAGAAATGGAGAACTTCAAATCATTCAAGGGCGAAGTGGTAATACCGTTTGAAACGGGTTTCACCGGGATAACTGGACCAAATGGTTCTGGGAAATCTAATTGTGGAGACGCTCTACAATTCGTACTAGGTGCTAAGAGTTCGAAGAGCTTACGTGCTCAAAATATTTCACAACTCATCTTCAATGGTGGGCTCAGAGGAAAAGCGGCAAAAAGATGCAAAGTGAATCTAATTTTTGACAATCCAAAGGACGCCTCAGGAAACCGACGATTGAAGGTTAATGCAGATGAGGTAAACTTGACTAGAACTGTTAGACTAGGACGTAAAGGAAATGCAAACTCTACATATTATCTCAATGACAGACCATCGTCTGCCACCGAATTCCGTAGACTTCTCACTGGCGCTGGAGCGAGGGGCGATGGATACAATATCGTACTCCAAGGTGATGTTACTCATCTTGCCACCATGACCAGCCGTGCACGAAGGAAGGTATTGGAAGATGTAGCAGGCGTTACATCCTACGATGACGAGATTCGCAAAGCAAATCGTCAGAGAGACAGCGTTGAGCAATATCTTGAACAAATTACCCTGCTAGAGGTTGAAATCAACAAGAGATTGAAGACTCTTGAAAAGGAACGAGAGCAGGCAATGAAGTTCCGCGACTTACAGAAATCTTTAGAGGAAGCGCGTAGGATATTGATGCATTCCCGACACCGTAGCAGATTTGAAGAAATTGAATTAGTTACTGAAGAGAGGGGTGAATACATCAATCGATTGGAAACAATTGGAGATGAAATCAACGCTTCAAACAAAGAAGAATTATCAATCGATGAAGAATTGGTGACAATCCAACATCAATTGAATGAAGTACTAGGTGACGATGGCAAGAGACTTGGTGAACAGCAACGCCGTTTAGAGGTAGAAGTTGAGACGCGCAAGGATCGAATAGGTGAATTAGGAAAGAACATCGACGAGGCTCAAGATGAGTCCAAAGTCCTCACTGCTGAGCAGGATGAAGCTAAAGAGGCACTCGATAAACATGAGAAATCACTTGAATCTGCCCGAGCAATTCTCAAAGAGGCTGAGGATGCTCTGAAAGAGGCCGCGGATGCAGAAGATACGGCCAGAAAGGCCCTTGATTCTGGTGATAAGGTGGTTCACGAACTAAACCGTACCTTTGGTAAATCGACCGAAGCTGTTGAAAACGCCCAGAAGCGAGCGAATGATGCTACTCTGAAAGCGGAACTCCAAGAACTAAGTGTCAATTTAGCCCATGAAAGGCTTGCAGAGTTTGAAACGGCTCTCGATGAGGCTCGACTAAATCGAGATGATTTACTACTACAAGGTGAAGACCTAGATGAGAATGCTCCTGAACAAGATCGCACAAAGTTGGCTGCCGAATTGTCAAGAATCCAGAGGCAAGAGAGAGGCCTTCTCGACGATGTTCAGAGAGCAGAGACCCAATTACGAGATGCTGAATTGGCACTAGTCAGGGCACGTGGGGAACTTGAGAATCACAGTGGTAGCAAGGCTGGCATGGCTCGCGCGGTGCAATCAGTACTAGGTTTGCGGGACTCGGGAGAAGTTCGTGGTATTCTTGGTTCAATGTCCGAATTGTGTACACCAAAGGATAAGCAGGACGAAGAGGCACTCGCTTACGCCATGGGCGGAGGGATGAACAGCATCGTGGTGCGTGACGATGAAACGGCAGCGTCCTGCATCTCATGGTTGAGGAAGAATAATGCCGGCCGCGCCACTTTCCTGCCCCTAAATAGACTTCAATCTAGGCGTCCTGGTGGCCGCGCAGTGATGGTTTCTAGACAGCAAGGTGTTGTAGGTTTTGCATCTGAATTACTTGAGTATGACGAGTCAATAGAACTCGCAGTTATCAATGTGGTCAGAGATACATTGATTGTTGAAACGATGGACGTTGCCCGCCGCCACATGGGTGGTGTTAGGATGGTAACAAGGACCGGTTCAGTGGTTGAGGGTAGTGGTGCAATGGTTGGGGGTTCAACCCGTAGCAACAGACCGCAATTCGGTGGAAAAATGGCGGGTAGTTCTGCTGTTGAAAAGGCAGAGGGAGAAGTAGATCGCATGAGTTTGGTTGCAGAAACCAGTCAAGCAGCCCTCTCAGAACTCCGTCGTAATGAACAAGAATTACGCCAACGTATTTCCAACATGGTAAATGATGACCATGCTTTCCAAACAAGGGCATGGAAAGAGGATTTGTCTCGAGCTGAAATTGCATTCAACGATGCTGAAAGCAAGGTGAAAGGCTCTAACAATAAATTGACAGAGGAGTTGAAGGACCAAGCAAAGAAAATCGAGGCTGCCGAATCAGCAAGTACAGCCCATGAAGCAGCAATGGAAGCAAAGAACGCAGCATCGATTGCTCTCCAAGAAGGAAGTCCACAGCACCTCTCACACCGTCTAAGAAATTCCCAAGAGCAGCGTACTGAGGCTGAAAGGGCCAAACTTGCAGCCAAGGGCACACTTTCTGGCGGTGAAACGCAATCGGTGTTGCTCTCCAACCAAGTCAAAGATTTGCAAAGAAGAATTGATGAGCAACAATCAACCGTTACCAAGGCCGAATCTCGAATTGGCGAAATGAATTCAGAGATTGAAACTTTCCAAGAAGAACTTGACACGGTTACAGAAGCGCACTCTCAAATTTCTGAGGAGCACAAGGAACTTGATGACAAGAGAATAGCACTACGTGAGGATAGAGCAAAATTACGCACCCGTCTTGAACAGAGGAATCGTGATAGGGAATCTGTGAATAAGCGAATTAGTGATTTGACCCTTCAAATTGAACAGAAGAAGACCTCTCTCAAAGAATTAGATGTCGAGATGAAGGAACAGAACATCAAACCTCCAGCAAGTGATGCAATCTTGCCAACTGTTCAGGAAGCAGAAGCGAGCGTCAGGGCTCTTGAGCGCAAGGTGGGCAACCTTGGTGATGTCAATATGCGAGCCATTGAGCAGTATGATGAGGCACAAGAGAGGAGTGGTGACCTAGGGGTAGATGCGAAACGCCTCCGTGAGAATCGCGAGAGTTTAATTTCATTAGAAAATCAACTTGAGACTGAGCGGACTGATCGCCTTACTTTTGTGCTAGAGATAGTAAATAGGAACTTCAGTCGAGTATACAAACTCCTTCAACCAGGTGGTAAGGGTGAACTTCGCTTTGAGAATCCCAAGAAGCCATTTGAAGGTGGCTTGGAAATGTGGGCTCGGCCACCTGGGAAGAAGAGCGGCCTTGGTCTGCTTTCGGGTGGTGAGAAGTCAATGGCCGCGCTCGCCCTAATTTTCGCTATTCAGGACTATGAGCCATCACCATTCTACTACTTTGATGAAGTAGATCAGAATCTTGACACATTCAACGCTGAAAACATAGCATCTCTTTGTCGCTTAAGAAGTGAACAGGCTCAATTTATCATGGTGACTCTAAGAAAGGTCAGTTTGCAGTTGGCAGACCACCACATTGGAATCACCCATGCTGGTGATGGTTGTAGTCGTAGAATTACCGACTTTGGCCGCGAACAGGCAATAGATGTGGGTGATGCGGCCTATGAAGAACTTAAGGCTCAGAAAGAGATGCAGGAGCAAAAGAAGGCATTGGACAAACTCCCTGCAGTCTCAGAAATGCCGAAAGCCCCACCTGAAATTGCCACACCAGCAAGCCTTGGTGGCTTGGATATTGAAGACCTTCTGTCAACCGAGGTAGCCGGGGAAGAGGTGACAGAACTCACACCTGAAACTGAGTTGGAAGACGAGGCTGTAAAAGTTGAGCAGGGTGAAACACTAACATCCCTAGCCGAACGTGCAGAAGATTCGCTTGAGGACATGAATGAGAAACTCGAAGTGGCTATTCCCATAGAACAGGAACAGCGAGAGATTCTTGATGCCCGGGATGAAGAGGCGGAATCAGAGGATCTCGATATTGATGGGATAACTGAAGATGTGGAGTGATTTCAATGAGTGATATTGATTCACTGTCGTTGCGGGACGATATCATTGCTGAAATGATAGGCCACGATGGCTCCCTACCACTTCACAAGAGTCGTTATGCAGACCACATTCAAGAATTAGTGGAGATGGAGGAGGCAGAACATCATGCGCTCAGTCACCCATTTGACCGAAGTATTGCACTAGTGTTGCAAATGTTCCAAGATGCTTCTCTTGACCCTTGGAATATAGACCTTAAGCGCTTCATTGAATTGTTCAATCAAAGACTGGCAGATGCAGAGGATATTGATTTGCCCACTTGTGGGCGATTACTACGCATGGCTTGGCAGATTTTGCACGGCCAAGCGGCTAATCTATTGGAAAGAGCAGAGAATGCAGATCAGGAAATTGATGATGAATGGGGCTACGTACCAAGTTGGCAGACTGAATTTTGTGATGATGATTTTACTTTCACAAATACTGTATTAGCTGGTGAAGCTGCCGATACGTTACCAGCATTGTTCGATGGCCGAATCAAGCGTGATGGTGGCCGGCCTGTAACATTAGCAGAATTACTCTCATGTCTTTCTGAGGCACACGAAGATGCGGAAGAGAGGATATTGCGCGAAGCATCTAGAGCAAAACATGCGTTGGATGTCCAAAGTGCGATTGCCAATGTCAAGGGCAGAGTGCATCAAGAGAATCTTGAGGAAGAGATTCGTCAGACTTGGGATGCAATCCGTGAATTGTCACCGTCTGGTGAGCCGGTGACAGTAGTAGCAGTTGCAAAACAACTTGAATCCCGGGGGATTGATGCTGGTTGGAACCCTGAAGATGCCGAGGCTGAAGGTGGAATCGTTGGATTTGTCTCCGCTCTATTTCTTACTCATCGAGGTTACACTGATATTTGGCAGGTGGAATACCCTGACGGAGATATCTTCCTACAAGACAAGTGGCCTAAAATGACATCATTTGATGCAATAACAGTTGAACTTACACCAGAGGTGAGTGCCTGAGCGATGCGCCGGAACTCAGCACATTGCTTGAGGCTACTCTTTTTGGAGCAGGGCGTTCACTTCCTCAAAGTGAACTTGCAAACCAATTTGGTATCACTGAAACTACAATCAGGATGGCTTTGTTGGATCTTCAAAAAACGATTTCAGGGCGCGAGGAAAGTGCAATTCAACTAACCGAGATAAATCGATATTGGGTGCTTGAAGTCAAACCTGAACTTGCTAATCACATTCCTCAAATCGCTCGCACAGAAATACCTAAGAGATTACTAAAAACTGCTGCACTGATTGCCTATCATCAGCCAATGGCACAAAATAAGCTTGTTGAGATGGTAGGTCAAGTAACCTATGAGCATGTTTCTGATTTACGTGAATTGGGTCTTATTGACAAACGTCGAGATGGGAATACTAGAAGATTGACTACAACCCGAAGATTTTCAGAATATTTTGGTTGCCCGCATACTGCTACCAATGATGTGGCGACATGGTTCAAGGAACAAGCTAAGGCAATGGGACTTACAGGTAGCCAACTTGCTGAAGCGCTCTCAGGTGATGAAGAAGATGTGCTGGAGCCGATAGAAGGCACAACCTTGGTTGAAGAAATAGTTGAAATGGAGATTTCTCACGCTTCCGAAGAAGAATAATTTTCTTGTACGGTGTAAGCACTTTTTCAAGAATCACCCACTGTTATTCGATATTCAATAGGGTGCATTCAAGTAGTATGGGTCGGGCGAGGTTGAATTATGGCCGAGGGTCAAGTAAAGTGGTTTAACCAGAGCAAAGGATTCGGATTTATCGAACGAGAAGAGGGAGACGACCTCTTCGTTCATATTTCCCAAGTTGAGGGTCGCATCGAAGATGGCGACAATGTGGAGTTTGAGATTGGTGAGGGTCCAAAGGGTCCAAACGCAATCAACGTTCGCAAAATCGATTGAGTTCAAAACTCCTAAGATGGTGCTCCGGCACTAGATATTCATCCGTTGCGGACTTGTTCAAGGGCCGCTTCAATTGCAGTTGCAGTAATTCTCTCGCCACTTGCTCTTACCATTTCGACCACTGCATCTATCTCATCATCGTTAGCTCCAGCAGTAACGGCCATATTTCGTGAATGTAACTTCATATGGCCTGCTTGAATGCCGACTGTTGCTAGTGCACGTAGAGCTCCTAGGTTCTGGGCTATGCCTGCAGCAGCGATTACTTTTGCCAGTTCATCAGCAGTTCTAGCGCCCATTATCGCAACATTTGCCTTTGCGGTGGGGTGTACGCGCACAGCGCCACCAACCAATCCTACAGCCATTGGCAGTTCAATGGAGCCCACTAGATTGCCTTCAGCATCCTTCTCCCAATGAGTTAGAGAGCCATACACACGTTCGTGAGAGGCGTAAGAGTGCGCTCCTGACTCGATTGCGCGCCAATCCTGCCCACAGGCGACCGCAATAGCAGAGATGGCATTCATGATGCCTTTGTTGTGGGTTGTAGCGCGGAACGGGTCAGCAGCAGCGAAATGATATGCTTGGATGATGCCATCAATGACTTTAGCACCATCTTCAACACTTTCTCCCTTGTTTGTCATTTCCCCAGGGGTGAAGGTAGCACTTACACGAGCGAGGCGATGGACGGCTAGGTTAGAAATAATGCGCAGAATGACAGTCCCCCCGCTTATTGCCTCAACTTTCGGGGCGATTGTTTCGGCCATCGTATTGACTGCATTAGCACCCATTGCATCACGGCAATCCACGAGAAGGTGTACAATCACCATAGGTCCAGAATCAGTATCAATCACGCGTACTTCCAGCCCTTTACATCCGCCCCCAAATTTGACTAGAATTGGGTCAACTTCGTTACACGCCGAAACTAAATCTTCAGCGGCTTCCAATAGTGCATTTTTGGCCGCAAAGGGGTCGTCACAATCTACCACTTGAATCTGTCCAATCATGATTGGTTCCGTATTATTCGAGACGAATCCCCCCTTGGCGTGGCATCGTTTTGCCATATTGCTGGCAGCAGCCACTACTGAGGGTTCTTCAAGAGCAAAAGGAACGAGATAATGTTCCCCATCAACAATGAAGTTTGTAGCCACTCCAACAGGCAATGCAAGGGTGCCTATCACATTCTCAATGATGCGATCTGCTGCGCCCTCAGAAAGTTCCCCAGTTGCTGCAAGCGCATCAACTGCTTCCTGGTCAAGATTTGCTAGTTCTGCCACCATTTCGCGCCGCTCTTTCACGCTCAATTTGTAAAACCCCTTCAGGCGGCTGTTATCGACAGGCATCGGCTCCCCTCAAACTCTCTGCCCTTGATGGCCTCTCTAAAGCATTGCGAGCATAATGCGTATCACGATTATAGTGAACAGTATTATTTTTTCATCTAGATTACTGTGTGGTGTGCCTGATGCTACTCAATATTTGTTGAATTTGATTTTGCACTGAAGCGTTAATGAAGCGTTAACTCTAGCCGATTAACGCATTAACGCCTTTTTGTAACCGTTATTAACGCGTTAATGCGGAAAGATGATGCCGGAATACTACAACACAAATTAGTAAATCCTACGTTTGGTGATACATTCAACGCTTCTGAACGCATCATTTTCAACTTCTCTGACGCGTAAATATGTTAAGGGGACTTTGAGTTCGGCCCTATTATGCAATACAAGGCGCCAGAAAGAACGGATTTACCAAACCTCTTTGCAAACCCATTTGACATCAGGGCATTGAATGGCAAAGATATGGAATTACTAGTTGGTCGTGAAGGCCTGTTTGAAGCATTAGCCAACAATATCAGGCTCATTTCACCACGAGTTGTTGCGATAGTTGGAGAGAAGGGCTCTGGGCGTTCTTCTTTGATCCAATCTGTTGCGGCAACGACTGAGCCAGTACATACTGTTTTTTGGCCAGAAAAAGATGAAGTCACAACGATACTTCATCAGATGTATTGCGACCTAATGAAAGACTTCGAAACGCCCCCAGTTCACAGTGTTTTAATTAGCCGTTTAGAGGAGGAATTAGCGGGCAATTCGGGCTACCTTCCCTTAATCATTTTTGACCACCCATACCTATCAGGACCGGAACTCTCAGAAGTACTCACAAAACTGATGCCGGTACTAACTCGCATACGCGCTTTGACGCTCATTTCCCTAACACCTGGGCAGAAAGCGGGGTTCTCAGAAGAGTTGCTCTCTGCGATGGATGTGACACCACCCCTAGGGCTGTTTTCAAAAGAAGAAATGGCCAGTTTGATTAACAAAAGAGTTCGCAAGGCTAGTAACTCATCTTGGACTGCTCCACCATCCCTAGTTGACAAGGTAATGGATGAGAGTAGTGGCCATGTTGGTAGGGCTATGCGCTACCTACGCGATTTCATTGACTATTCCCGTGGAATGCCGCTTGCAGATGACCGTAAAATCGACATGAAGGTGAATTTATCTTCGAATCCCCCAACTGAGGTTGAAGATCCGACTTTTCAGAGGGTAGCAGAGATGGCTCCTGCTACCAGTGAAGTGGAGGTTGTAATCCGAGATGCAACCGAGGAGTTAGAACCAGTCACTGAGCTCCCTACTAGTGAAACGGACGAGTCAGAGGGCGAATGGGCCCCTCGTTTCCCTTCACTTTCCGAAGTAGCAGAATTGTGGTCTGGGTATGATTCGGACGAAGAATTGGAAGATGAAGGGGAACCCCAGTTTGATTCAGATGCCGAAATGGGGACTCTTGATGCTGGAGAGCAACCACATTCTGATATTGAGGAACCCCACTCAGACGAACCCCTCCTAGACGAACCTCTACCTGAACCGATGGATGAGACGCCAATAGAGCAAGAAGATGACACCTCTGATGATTCAACTCCTTGGAAGCAGGAATTTAGAGATGTACAGGGCGGAGCTGAGATTTTAGAGATGCAACCAGGGACTGCCCCTGCCTCTGGTGGCGGTAAATTAGGAGGGCTGCGCTCACGTGTACAGACCACCAACATTGCCCTGTCTGCCGCTCATAGAGACGCCCAAATAACTCCAGATGGGCCGATGGAAGCGAAACCAAATGAGGGCGATAGAGACCCGAATCAATTGCATCAAGTTGAAACAAATGACAGAAACATTTCCCTGTGGGTCCAAGATGGCGTGGATTCACCACTAACCAAGGAGGGTGCATCGCCAGCCCATACCCCACGACCAATAGAAGGAGGGGGGCGAACTTCACCTTCAAAACAGGTTACGCCATTGGATGAGAAGGTGATTGATGAGACAAACCCTGCAGAAGTTCTCGCAGCCCTCTCTAACATGAGGAGGGTAGCACCCCCTGCTAAGCCAACAGTTACTTTGGACATCAATGCGTTGATGAATCTTGGTGCAAGTGAGTTAGTTATTCTTGAACAGGCACTTGAACGGGAGATATCGCCTTCTGATGAATTACTCCAGCAAGATTTGGCTGTTGGCCGCCCCCGCCTCTCTCAAATCTTCAATGGATTACTCAAGTATGGTATTCTTACTGTTAGGAAACAGGGGCGCAGCCGTCTTTTCAGAATCAGTGCACCTGCAAAAGATCATTTGGCAAATCTTGCTCTAGGAGGTGAATGAAGTTGGAAGGTGACTGGCAAGTTTCTTGGAGCCATCAACTCGAAGGTAAGGTCGGCACCTTGACAGCTCTCAAAGATGGGGTGGTGATTGCTTGTGGAGGCGTTGTCAGGATGATGAATGATCTTGGCGATTTTGTTTGGAAGCGCACCTTTCAATTCGATGTTTATCGCTTGGTTAGCGATGGTTCCAACATAGCTGTTTTGTCTGGTCCAGGATTTCATTTACTTGATTTGCGAACAGGCAATCCACTCGGGGAAGGTCGTGCTGTTTCAGGAGGATTCAGAGATTGTATACCACGCCCCGGTGGAGGCTGGTTGTTAGCGGACCGAGGCGACCATATCCACATGTTCAACCGAGATGGAAGAGGCATACGCCGGCTTCGTCCCGGCCGAATCCGGAAATTAATTGGCTGGTTGGACCGTGAACATCTAATCACAATGGACGATGATGGACATCTCCGATGCCTCCGCCTCTTTGGCGAAAATAGCCAGCGAATTATCGAAGGGCGAAGGTGGTCGTGGGCTAGTAGAATGTCAAGCGGTAGGATACTCATTCAATCTGTCGAGGGTAGTATCTTCGAAGGAGTCCCAAATCCATTTGGTTGGGATTCGCTTGAACAACTGGTTGAAACAGGAGTAGACCCACTAGAAGCCGTGAGGACTGGAGATGGTTGGTGGATGCTAACGATGGACGGCGACTTGGATCGCATACCCCCAGCCAAAAATGCAACATGGCCCGCAGGTGAAAGCATTGCTAGCAATGATGCGGACATCATGGCAACTGCGACAAGAGATGGATTGGTTCGTTGGTGGGAATCACCTAGACTTATCTCAAAACGGAGCATTCTACTCCGCAAAATGGTTTCAGAAGAGCGTCAACGCATTGATTGGGAACAACGCCAAGTTGTATTTGAAGCGGCAAGAGATGCTGAAGAGAATGGCTTGCTGACCCACGCAGTCGAGTTGTACGCCTCACTTGGAAGGCAGGAGGACGTTCGAAGAATTCTCGCAATGAAGGAGGCGGGAGGATGAATACGGAGGTCACCGTAGATATGGTAGAAAAGTATCTTTCACTTACCAAACAAGCAAAAGAGAAGGCAACCCCACTATACAAGGAAGGAACTCCCGAGGCAGCACGCCTTGCAGATATGATGCGCATGTGCGGCGACTATACTTCTGATGCAGAACATTTCATGGGGCAAGGGGATTTAGTGCGCGCTTTTGGCGCAATAAATTACGCCCACGCGTGGCTCGATGCCGCTGTGAGGATAGGACTTCTTGACGGTCACGATGATGACCAACTATTCACGTTGCCGCCATAATTCTTCACCCCAATTGCTAAGAACGGTGAGAGTTGGGAGCGAACGGTTCACGAACCGAATGGTGGGTGCAATGGTCAGCGAGACAGAAGAAGGTGGGCATGTGACAGGTTATCTTGACAGGATTGGAGCGGGGCTGATTCTTGCTAATGCTGAGCCATTGTCATACGATTACATGCCCGATGTTCTTGTTGGAAGAGAGGAGCAATTGAGTCAATTGGCAGCTATTTTTCAGCAGATTGATGACCATACTGTATCATGCCGTGTAGCGATAACTGGAAATGTAGGGTGCGGTAAGACAGTACTTTCCCATGTCTTCTCAAGAGATTTACAGAGATATCTCGGCTCACGGAGGGATCTCAAGGTAGTTCACGTCAATTGTCGTAATCATCCTTCAAAATCACAAGTATTGCAGCGCATTGTCACCAGCCTTGACTCAAGACATCCAGAGAGGGGCTTTGGTAGTGGTGAGATATTACAATCGATTCGCAAGCAGTTGCAGAGCGGTAGTGAACATTTGATTTTGATACTTGATGAAGTAGACCATCTTCTACGGGCAGACAAAGGCGACCTTCTCTACCAACTATTACGAATTGACGAAGGCCGTGGGAGCCGAGGCACAATTTCGCTCATCATCATCAGTCAAGAGCAGGTTCTAGACCAACTTGAGAGTGCTGTATTATCTCGCTTTGGGCGTAGTAATCACATTCGGTTAGAGCCATACAATGCATTGGAATTAGCAGCTATTGCAGAACAGCGAGCAACCCTTGCCTGTAAAGAGGGAACCGTTTCTGAAGGTGTACTACGAACAATAGGTCAGCGTGCATCTGAAACTGGAGATGCAAGGGTTGCTATTGAATTGCTTGAGAACTCCGTCAAGCAGGCAGAGAAGGCTGGACGAGCAGAGGTATTGGCAAATGATGTGCGCGGGCAGGCGCGAGAAATAGGTCGTACTGTTGAGCCGAGTGTCGTCGATGATTTGAATCAGCATGCACAGATGATTCTTCTCGCCCTTTGCCGCCGCCTTCGAAAAGAGGATGAAGTAACCACAGGCGATAGTGAAAAATTGTACCGCGTGGTTTGTGAAGAATATGAGGTTGAACCTCGCAGTCACACAACATTCTGGAAGCACCTCAAGCGTCTTGAAGCATTGGAATTAATCGAGGCGCGCACTGATAGCCGCAGGGAAGGCCGCGGCAGAACCCAGTTTCTTTCCATGCCTGCCGCTTCGCCCGGAAGTCTTGAGAAACGCCTTGAAAACACCCTTGGACAGGGTTGAGGCCGGGAATATGGCCGCCCTTACAGGGCGCAATTGCCTTATATGGGCCGCTTGTCGGCGGGATGCTGAGTAACATGGCTGTAAGAGGAGACGCATCATTCAAGGCGGCGGTGAACGACACCGACCCTGCAAGTAAGGGCAAGTCGTATTCCGTCGAAGTCAAAGGTGCAAACTACAATCATTTCCTTGGGAAAAAGATTGGTGATGTTGTTGACGGTCAGTTCGTTGGAGAAGGTGACCAATCACTACTTGGCTACACCCTGCAAATTACCGGGGGCTCTGACAAGACAGGTACGCCGATGCGCAGTGACATTGCTGGTGGCAACCGTCAAGCAGTGTTGGTTACAAAAGGTATTGGATACAAGGCTCACAAATTAGTTAGAAAGAAAGGTAAACTCTACCGTTATACTTACGATGGCGTTCGTAAACGTAGATATTTCCGTGGAAACACAATCACACAGGACACTAGACAGTTGAATTTGAAGGTCGTTGAAAGCGGCAAGAAGAAACTATCCGATTTATTCCCTGAGGAAGAGAAGAAAAAAGGCGAGTCTGACGAGTCGTGATGGGTATGCATAAGGAGAGGATTTCAACTGGCGACCGAACTTCCTCGCCAGCCTGAAGTTAATATCGGATTAGTTGGTCATGTCGACCATGGTAAAACTACTCTTACCCAAGCACTTTCTGGTACTTGGACCGACACCCACTCAGAAGAGAGAAAGCGCGGCATCTCCATCAAATTGGGGTATGCTGACACAGCGTTCTACAAAACTAAGAAGGGTGAATACTACACTACTGGGAAGAGGCCAAATGGGAAAAAGGATGACGAGAAGGAGTTATCTCGTGTGATTTCCTTTGTGGATGCGCCAGGTCACGAGACGCTGATGGCCGTGATGATTAGCGGCGCTAGTATCATGGATGGTGCTCTGCTACTAATTGCTGCTAACGAAGATTGTCCTCAAGCCCAGACCCGCGAACATTTGATGGCACTAGAAATTGCAGGCATTAATAATATCGTTGTTGTCCAAAATAAGATAGATATCGTCTCCCGTGAAAGAGCAATGGCCTCTTACGGTGAAATCAAAGAATTCCTCAAAGGAACTATCGCTGAGAATGCTCCAGTGATTCCAGTCTCGGCTCACCATGACGTCAATCTTGACATATTAATCTCGGCAATCGAGGAACACATCCCTTCCCCTAAGAGTAATTCAAAGGATGCCGGCGTTCTACATGTTGCTCGTTCTTTCGACATCAATCGGCCCGGCGCAAGACCCCCACAACTCAAGGGCGGAGTCATTGGAGGAAGTATCGTCAGTGGTACATTCAACGTAGGGGAGAAGGTTTGCGTGGCTCCAGGACGGAAAATTGTGCAAGGCAAGAAAGTATCTTGGGAGCCAATCAAGACAATAATCATCGGCCTCAAGGGGGGTGGAAATGACCTTGAAACAATGCATGCTGGTGGCTTGTGTGGAATGGCCACACCTCTAGATCCTAGCATCACAAAGGCGGATGAACTATCCGGGCAAGTTGTAGCACGAGAGAGTGAATTGCCTCCAATATGGGATGAAGTTGAACTAGATTTGACACTACTCAAAGAGATGGTCACCGGTGAAGGAGACTCTGCAGATCCTGTTAGGCCTCTGCAACCCAATGAGATGTTGATGATTAACGCTGCTACTGCTACCTCTGTTGGTGTGGTATCTTTTGTCAAAGGAACAAATGCAACACTTACATTGCGCCTACCAATTTGTGCCACCAAAGGGGGACGAATTACACTTTCACGTCGGATTGGCGCGCGCTGGCGCCTAATCGGTTACGCCACCATAAAGTGAGGTGGGAAGATGACGAAAGTATTGGTAGATACTTGTGGTTGGATTGCAATCATTGAGGCGGGCTTGAACATTGACCATGCTATGGCAGATGTTGTCGGTAATTTTGAGCCAGTGTTATTACAAAAAGTGCTTATAGAGTTGGAGCGTATTCAATCGGATTCAACAACAGCCCTCCTACTCGAATTACTGGTTACGCGCTCAGAGATAATTGATGGGCCTGAAGAGGCAAATCATCCTGATGACCAACTAGTGATTGTCGCTTCAACCGAGAAATGGCCTGTGCTGACAGTTGACAAGTTGTTGAAGCAACGATTGATTGAGATGAATTGTGCTTACATCGAAGTGATGGGTGGCCAAAATCTCAGACTTGTTACTCTATAATCGGGAAAACGTCGCCCTGTTTATGGTTGGAAAATAGATTTGAAAAAGCGTCTTGATGGGGTGTAAAACATTCTATTCGACAGAGAGATTATATTCGCGTAAAGCAAGCCAAGGGACATGGCACAACAGGTAGCCAACTCTCAGCGCTCGGCTACCGAACTAATCAACGAAATGGTTGAGATGCTTGACAACATCGGTGTTGATCAAAATGTTGCTCTCGTTTTAGTTGCTCTAAGAGAAGGCGGGTTCCAAAGTAGCAGGAATTTGCAGAAAGTTTGCAAGCTTCGCCAGCCCGAAATTAGCATAGCAGTGCAACAATTACTCACCAATGATATGGTCGCCGTTGAGCCACTGAAGAGTGGAGGCCGTGGTAGACCAAGCCACCGTTACAGTTTGAATGGGGAGTTTGCAGATATCATTCAACCGTTCATCGATGTGGCTGAGGTTCATATCAATCAGTTGGAAAATGACCTCGCACGTCTAGAATCTGTTTCTAAGGATTTAGCAACTGCGGCCATGTCTAGAAAATAGTAGGTATTCAAACCTCAATGGATTTCATCGAAATGGTATCCTTCTTCCCACTGCTTCTCACCTAGAACCACTTCTAACTCGAAAGGAGTCAGGAGTGGCTTCGCATACCTAACCGAATCGTCAATTGCAATCCGTGGGCAAGCGGTATTGACAAAAGCATCAACAGGATAGAAATCAATCAATTCAGGCCCAACGTGCTCCAAAGCGAGTAAATATCCCTTCTTGCCATGCTTTTCCAGTAACCGCTTCAGCCTCAACGCCATACCGCGCCGCATTTGACCCGGCTTCTCACCAATTAGAATGCCAAACGATTCTGCTTTGTCAGAAGCGATAATCAAACCAAATCTCTGTCTTAGGATGCGCTCAATCTTCTCAAGCGACATCTCTCCAGCATCTCCCGTGTATGGGTCAAGAGTTGCCAATGGCTTACCAGTGTGTAGCACGAGCCCGTGTGGATGGAAATCACCAGAGCCCAAGAATAGGTAGTGGCCAATAGAGTCAGTGTCACCTGAGTAGTTGCACCCAAGCACTTGTCCCGGGAAGGTCAAACGCTTGCCACCTGTTGGAATCACTACATCAAATCCCGCATCTTCAAGCCTCATTTTAAAATCTGGAAGTAGGTGTAAGTGTTGTATTGAGCCAACAAGACCTAATTTAGCATCATTCAAGGGTGCAATTCTCCCAACTGCGTCAAGGAACCGCATCTTCGCGTCAGCCTCACCAATTTCAATAGGTCCTTGCGCTTCTACTAATTTTTCTTGCGCGATGATTCTGTGCTGCTCAAGAAAGGGAATTACAGGGGCTAATTCAGGGTCTCCATCATATGTGACATTGATGAATTGAGTTTCCATTCCCGAATCGATGTTCATCTGACTATGCCCCATATGTGCGACAAGGTCGACTCTCATCATCTGCATCTTATGGTGGACCAGATCACAGGCACCATAACAGGGGTCTGCGGCAATGACGACTTTTGCATCAGTTTCAGATTCTAATGTATCTATCATCTCTAGGGCTTGAATCTTCAAACCTTCAGGGAGTTGTAATGCGACTAAACGATGGTCGCCTGCACGAATCTTCTCAACTAATTCTTCGAGTTGGAAATCGTGTCTGTTTAGATCCATTTACCCACCTTAGTCTAGAAGAATGACTTGTTCGCCTTCCATTCTAACTCTAACAAGAGAGCGAATAGGCCAACCAGTTTCAGCGACTATTTCGCTGACGATGGAACCTTTTTCGAATACTGCAACTACATCTTGAACTATTGCTCCAGCCTTTTCCACAGCGTTTAGAACGGCGCGTAGAGTTCCACCAGTGCTGACTACGTCATCAACTACAAAGACCCGCTCATTGGGTTTGATGTCATTGATGAAAATGCTACCTTTTGAGTAGCCTGTGGATTGATCAACTATCACTTCACCAGGTAATTCGTACGCTCTTTTTCTACCAATGACCAATGGTTTCCCTGTTGTAATGGACAGGCAAGCAGCGAGAGGAATCCCCATTGCTTCAATTCCAAGAATTAAATCAATATCATCCCAATCGACCATTTCTATGACCACGTCACGTACCTCTTCTAACATTTCTCCAGATTGTCGGGGAACTCCATCAGAAAGTGGATGGATGAAATAAGCGTACTCTCCTTTCCAGATTATTGGTGCCTCGACAACACTTTTGCGTAATCGATTAATCCGCTCATCGGAGGATTGAAGGGGAGACATCCGCCTTCCTCAGACAAGTCCTTTGAGTTCTTCATGTCCGCGCTCAACAACAATGGATGAAGGGGTTGGCAATTTACAATTCGCTTTACGAAGAGCATCTTTTGCTACAGAGAAATGGGCGGCATGGGTTTGAATCGTGATGACTTTCTGATTCTTCTGTACTCGAGCAGCGGTTCCAACATTCTTGCCAAAAGAGCAACGCATTCCTTGAGAGACACGGTCAGCACCAGCCCCTGTGGCTTGCTTGTTCTCTCTCAGGATTTGGTGAGGGAAGACTCGTATTCGCATTGAGTAACCCATTGGCCCAGCTGCAGCACGAATGGTTGCATTGACAATGATTCGTGCTGCTTCAAGAGCGGTGTGCCGAATTTGACACGCCTCGTCTGCTTGAAGACTAATCTGTACAGGGAACTCACCCTTTTCACCAGCAGTGCGATTACCCATGTGGAAGTTGGTAATCCTGTTGTTTGGAACACCACCTGTGTATTCGCGACGGGTGTATGATTGACCCTTGGCTTGACGGTACATCTTTGCGGGCTTTCGTGCCATACATCATCCTCCTGCCATAGGCAGGGCCGGCGACCGCCCTTCCATATTTAACGCCATTCACTTCATCAAGGTAACATTCTATCCGTTCAATAAATAGCCTGTCTAACGTTTGGAGTGTTTAATGGAAGAGTCTCTGACTCCCTCTTGGTTGGTCACTTTGGGGGCATATATGCAAGAAGAGAGCGAAAAGCAGTGGTTTTGGTTCGGTGTTTTCATTGTCCTGATGGTGGTTGGTGCATTTTGGGTTGAGGCATCACTCACACTACCTGGCGTGGGCGAGGATTCACTTCTAAGTCATGGGGAAACAATCGAAGATGTTGTTTGGAATGATGAGGGTACTGCAGCCCTGATTCTCGTGGGAAGAGGCGACGGCACCCCCCTGCATCTTGCTGATTCTACTGGTTTGCACCCCATACCTGTTGGTGGTATGGTACCTAACTCGATTTCAACAAGCGGTTCGGGCTGGCTGTTGGCTGGAGATAACGGTTCGCTTGCTAGTTCTGACGGCACATCACTATCCCCAATCGCCCTAGGCTGGGGTGCAGGAGTCCCTCTTGACATCATGGCGGCAGCAAGTAACGATGGAAAGAGCGGTTTCATCATCTCAAAACAAGGTTCGCAGACACGTTTGCACAATTTTGCGAATGGAGTGGTTTCTGAAGGCAGCTCACCCCCAGTATCTAGTACGATGATGACAGATATCTATCTATCAAGCAATGAAAAACTTGTGATTGTCATTGGTTATGATACCGCGCTTGGTAATCCCACCTTTGGACCGCATGGTGAAGTAGTGATTCGTGTTGATTCTGTTATGGGACAAGCACCATCCCTGACTTTGTTGCATCACGGTTCTGGTGGAGCGATTCATTCTGCCTGTTTTGTTGATGCAGGCGAGTGGGGCGATGATGTCGAAATGATGTTAGCAGGTGGATCCAGTACGATGCTATTGTTGTCGGATTACTCCATTGTTGAACTGTCTGAAGTGGCTGGCTCAACTGCAGCAACTATCGATGAGACCGGTGCATTTTGGTTTGCTCGGGGCGCCTCCAAAGAATTACTTAGCATCACATCAGATTCTGAAGATGTGGTTGTCCACGAGATTTCTAATTCGGTAGTAGTTGATGCAGAATTCGGTGCGCTGGGAGGTAGTGAGGTGAAGTTCTACGGGACCGGAGTAGATGGCAATGTAGGAGTTCTCAGTTTTGACCCTGCGGCAAATCACGATGTTAGTCAAAGCCTCGCCCGGTTTGGCGACCTAATCTTTGTCATCATAGTTGTGTTTAGCATCGCAATAGTTGGTCACATGTTTTGGGTGAACGACTTCAAACCTTGGTGATTACACCACTATCTTTCATATTCGTTGGAAGCGTATAGTGAGATTTGTACGCCAATTAAAATCAATACCAATCCTGCGAATAGTGACCAACCAACCGATTCCCCAAGCAGTAGAAAGCCAGAAAGGATTCCGAAGAAGGGCACCAAATAGACATAGGTCGCAGTCGCGGTAGGCCCAATTTTATTAATCCCCTCAGCGAACCATGCGTATGAAAGAACTGTAGAGGCTACTGCGAGATAGAATATCCAAAGCCACCCCGAAAGATTTGGAATGGAATCACGGCCATGGGCGATGAAATCAAAGGTAGCCAGGGGCGTTAGAAGTACCCATCCAAGTAAGGAGGCCCATGTGATAATCGCTAGAGCTGAAGGGGTCTCATCATCAGAGTTCTCATCTTCAAGAATCTTCTTCATCAAGATCGTCGAAACAGCCCAACTGGCTGCTGCACACATGATGAGCAGATCACCAACTAATCTCACATTTAGTGGGATGTCGTTATTTGGACTCCATCCAGTGACTATGATGACTCCAAAAAGACCCACGAGTAACCCGAAGACAAGTGTTGCAGAGATTCGTCTATTGAGAAGAGGAATTGCTAGCAGTGCGGTGAATACAGGATTGAAAGTTATGATGACAGAGGCATCTCCCGCGGCTGTTCTAGCCATTCCGTACATGAATAATAATTGGTAAAGAAATGTAGAGAAAAAACCAATCCAAGCAATCTTCCAAAACATCTCACCACGAGGGATAAAGAGCGCTGTCTTCCCCTCTCTTCCACCACGTTCGTTGAAGTAAAGCCAGATGAAAAAGAGGGGGATGGCCATCGCATATCTGTACCATGCGACGATAGCTTCGGGCATGGAGGTAGCCAACTCTCTGCCAGCAACCCATGCGAGGCCCCAAGAGGCAGCGACAAAGAGCAATTTCGAGTGCAGAATAATGCCACCATCAAAAAATGGCTTGGCACCACCAGCCTCACCACCCTCCGGCATATTGCTTGCCGGGTGAAATCAATTGATGAACTAATGGGATAACCTCAAATTTAGCCAATTGAATCGGTTGGCTTATTTGATTCCGCTCCCCCGTCAGCATCCGTCCGTAGGACGGAAGAGTGGAAATAATTCCAGTGGAAGTAGGGGTAAGCATGTCGACACCGATGATGGAACAATTTCACGCCATCAAGGAAGAACACCCTGATACGGTACTTTTCTTCAGAATGGGCGATTTTTATGAGATGTTTCACGAAGATGCGATTCTTGCAAGCGAAGTGCTTGGGATTACTTTGACAAGTCGTGAGAAGAAATCGGACAATCCAATTCCCATGGCTGGAGTCCCATGGCACTCTGTGGAAACCTATCTTCAGAGGATGCTCAAAGCGGGCTACAAGGTCACACTCTGTGAGCAGGAAGAGGAGTTGCGCCCTGGCCATAAATTACTCCAGCGAGTGGTTACCCGAGTCTATACCCCCGGCTCACTATACGAGGAGAGCCTCATCGGTGAGGAATCATCAGCCCTTCTTGCGGCGGTGATTTTCCAAAGCAACGGGTTAGGTTGGTCAGTAGTTGATCCAAGTACCGGTCGTGCTTGGTCAGGCGAATTTGAGGGAGCTGGTCGGTTTGAGAGGCTTCGTGATGAATTGTTGAGATGGCAGCCCCGTGAACTTGTGATGAGTCGCAATGACGCCTCTCATGAGGGGGTGACTTCACTTCTCGCTTCAGTTGATAGTTTAACGCTTTCAACCCATGAGGTGCCGCGCAAAGCGCGGCTTGAAAGTTTGAAATCAGTGCTTGAAGTAGCTGATTTAGGTCATATTGACCTTGATTCCAAACCGATGGCAATGGAGGCTTGCGGCATGGCCACCTCATATCTTTCCCGACTTCACTTGACCGCAACAGTTCCATTGAGAGAAATAGAATTTGCAGAAGAGCAGCGTTACATGGTGCTTGATGAAACTACGCTGAGAAATCTTGAGGTCACTCATACCATGGCTGGTGACAAGCAGGGTAGCCTGCTTTCATCAATCGATGCCACTCGCACCTGGATGGGGCGTAGGATGTTGCGAGAATGGCTATTGATGCCGTTACTCAATAGAGAAGAGATTACCAAGCGGCACTCTGCTGTTTCCAGCCTTGTCAATGCAAACAGGCGGCTAAGGGAGTTGAGAGATGCTCTGAAAGGAAGCCGTGACCTAGAACGACTCTCTACTCGTCTTGCCTACGGCCGCTCCAATGGGAGAGACTTGGTCGCAATCTCAGACAGCCTAGCCCGCTTACCAAAACTCCACTCACTGCTGACCGAAGGTAGTGATGAACTGCTACTGGAGTGTGCAGAAGATTTACTCAGTTTAGAGCAGATTCAATTGCTAATCAGCGAGGCTATTGTCGACGAGCCACCAGTCACAATCCGCGATGGCAATCTGTTCAAGGACGGCTGGTCACAGAAGTTGGACGAGCACCGTAAAGCTGTGGCTGAAGGCAAGGAGTGGTTGGCTAATCTCGAAGAGAGTGAGCGCGAGAGATTGGATATTCCTCGTCTAAAAGTGAAGTTCAATCGACAGTTTGGCTACTTTATTGAAATCTCAAATGCTCATCTAGATAAGGTACCTGAGGATTATACTCGCCGGCAGACTTTAGTCAATGCTGAGCGCTTCATTACTGAAGAATTGAAGGTCAAAGAGGAATTGATACTCAATGCCGAAAGCCGTGGAAATGACTTGGAATACCAACTTTTCAGGGAGTTAAGGGACCAAATAAAGGAACACTGTCAGACACTTTCACTTATCGCCCGCAAGATTGCAACGGTAGATGTTCTCTGCTCCCTATCCCACCATGCTCGAAGATTTGGTTGGACAAGACCAGAGGTCACCGAGGATGACCGATTGGATGTGAAGGCTGGACGTCACCCTGTTCTTGAGGCGGGCGCCTCTTTTGTTCCCAACGACCTCTCCCTTGACAAGCGGAGAAGATTCTTACTTTTGACTGGGCCAAACATGGGTGGTAAGTCGACCTATTTGCGTCAGGCTGCATTGATTTCAATATTAGCACAGGCTGGCTCTTTCGTGCCCGCTGAAAAGGCCAGAGTTGGTCTGATTGACAGAGTCTTTACCCGTGTTGGAGCGCATGATGACATTAGGCGTGGTCGCTCTACTTTCATGGTTGAGATGATAGAAGTCGCACACATTCTACGGCGAGCAAGTGACCGTTCTCTCGTTCTGTTAGATGAAATCGGTCGCGGCACCTCAACTTTTGACGGATTGGCTATTGCTTGGGCAGTTACCGAAGATGTTGCCAACAGAGTGGGCTGTCGCTGTTTATTTGCCACTCATTACCACCAGTTGATTGGTTTAGAGGCTGAAATGGATGGTTTGGTCAATGTTCATGTTCAGGTAGCTCAGAAAGGTGATGAACTGAAATTCCTCTACACTATTGATGATGGGCCGTGTGATGATTCCTATGGAGTTCAGGTGGCTGCTCTAGCAGGGCTGCCTGCCCATGTTGTAGAAAGGGCACGTGATCTTCTTCTCTTCCTTGAGGAGCAGGCTGAAGGAGCCCGTGCTGGTGAAGATGGCACGCCATTGTCTCGGCAAGTTGGTCAATCATCGCTGTTTGGCTGGATGTTGCCAAAGGGTTCTGGCGCAACTCCCTCTTCAGAGGGGGACGTAGCGCCACAACAACCAGTTGACAACAGACCTAGACTTGAGGCAACTGAGGCTGCTACCCTTGCGAGGCTACAGGAAGTTGACCCTGATACCTTGTCACCAAGAGAAGCCATGGACCTGCTCTACGAGTTGAGAGGCATCCTTCGTGGACAACATGAGTGGCTTGAAGAGTGAAAAAAGGCGGCTTGGGAATGAGTGAGCAAGTCAGTGAATCAAGTCGCACACCAATCACTCAACTCGATGACAAGACGATTGGACTGATATCTGCCGGCGAAGTGGTTGAAAGACCAGCTCAAGTCGTGAAGGAGTTACTAGAAAATTCAGTTGATGCTGGCGCCAATCGCATCCATATTGTAATCGAGCGCGGTGGCTTTGATTTGATTTCAGTGACTGATAATGGCCATGGCATCCCTGCCGAGGAATTGGCCCTATCAGTGACCCGGCACGCCACCAGTAAACTCTCTGAAGCGACAGATTTGGCAGCTATTGGCACTCTTGGATTCCGCGGTGAAGCATTAGCAAGCATTGGAGCAGTATCTCATTTGAAAGTTGCAAGCAGACCTTCAGGAACTCACGGAACAGGCGTAGTCGTCGAGGACGGAGACGTTAGTGAGCAAGAACCTGAAGGGATGGCCGATGGAACATGTATCTCGGTAAGGAACCTGTTTGCCAACCAACCGGCAAGACTTGCATTTCAGCGTAGAGCAGCAACAGAAACTGCACAAGTGGTTGATGTTGTCGTGGCTCATGCCCTCTGCAATCCAAATGTTGCTTTCCGCTTGACAGTGGATGGTAGACCAATCCTAGAGACACCTACAACCGAAGATATGCGTGACCGGCTATACGACCTTCTAGGGGCCTCAAGTGAGCGTCTGATTTCACTAACTCCCCCTGAGGCTGACAAAGATGCGCCAGGTGAGGAGAAGTGGAGTGGTTGGATATCTCCTCCCGATATCTCTCGTGGGAGATCAGATGATGTTCACATTATCATCAATGGTCGACCTGTGGCAGCACAACCCTTCTTGCAAGCGATTCGAAGAGGTTACCACACCCGTTTGATGGTTGGCCGTCACCCTGTAGCTGTCTTAATTCTTGAACTGCCAGCAGATGAGGTTGATGTCAATGTCCATCCGACAAAACGGGAAGTGAGATTGAAGAACTCATGGAGGGTTCTTGAGCGTCTTGAAAGAGCGATTAAGGAGACCTTGAAGCAGGTGCCAACGGGCTCGCCTGCAAGCGAAGTATTCCCTCTTGGTGCAGTGGATGCTACAAAAAAGGCACCAGTTCAACCTAGCAGAGTAAAGAGTGCCCCTGCATGGGCAACTCCTCCCCCAAAGGCTGAGCCGCCAGCCCAAACCTCATTTTATCAAGGAGCAAAAGTTGAGGGGAAAAAGGAGGATAAGCCCCGCCCAATTTCGACTTCACCCGCCTTGCAAGAGACTTTGCCAGGGCTTGCTGAAGCGCCAACTGCACCTGCCCTCTCCAGCGCTGAGAGAGATTTGCACAGGCATTCGAGTGCCGGTCATGCAAGTTCGCCACTAGATGAGCCCCCTTCATCACAGGAAGCCGAAGTTAGTGATGTACCAGTTATGGAACCACTTGCTCAGTTCGCCGATTCATACATCCTTGCTCAAGGTGATGGTGCTCTCTATGTGGTGGACCAGCACGCTCTACATGAGAGGATTCGCTATGAGAGATTGAGAAATCAGATGGCAAATTGGAATGCTCAACCATTGATTGAGCCAATATCACTCAACCTTTCCCCAGTTCAAACCTCAGTTGTACAAACCTCACGTGAGAGACTATCCTCACTTGGTTTCGGCTTTTCCGAAGGAGATGAGCCACTAGCCCTAACCTCTGTCCCAGTAATGCTTGCTGGGGATGAGAGTTTGCAAGAATTTCTAACAGACCTTGTTTCGGAATTACAGGATTCTGGCGATGATGGGCCACTGACTGTTGCAGAAGGGCTAGCTGATGAGATTGCTTTCATGAAATCTTGTCGTGGTGCAGTAAAGGCAAATCAGACCCTTACAATTGCTGAAATGAGGCGGCTACTTGCTGATATGTCAACAATAGATAATCCCTGGGCGTGTGTTCACGGCAGACCAACTGTCATGAAATTAGATGTAGATACTTTAGACCATCATTTTGGTAGGCACGGATAATAGTTAATTGGAGATTATTATGTCAATACATAGTGATTTGGAATTATTGACTCGGGCCGAAATAGATTACTGGTATGAAAATAATCCAATAGATTTGTCCTGGTTAATTGTGCCCTCTCGCCATCAATTTCGTTGGCGACAATTAAATGGTCGTTGGGTGAGTAATAGTCGAAAAATTTCAAATTTCAAACAATTAATCAAATCTTTCCAAAATCAATCACCTACAGATTTGTACTACGGTACTGCAGAATGGCTAGAGCCTGTTGGGCTACCAAGAATTCGTGAAACGGACAAACCAGCCCCAATATTACTAGACCACTTGGTGGTATTTGATATAGATCAGACACCATTTTGTCGCAGGAGTATAGAAAAGGCACGTAAAATCGCGGTCAAGTTGGTGGAATGGCTTGAGCAAGAAGAAGATCTACAACTCTTCTATGTATGTTATAGTGGTAGCAAGGGCTTCCATGTTGTTCTAAAGGATTGCAATCGCAAGAAGTTCGCCATAATAGACCATCGAGAAAGAGAAGAGGTGGTGAGAAATTCGCGTAAGCAATTGTTGCAAAGAGTACTATCTGCAGGATTCCTAGTCGATAAAACAGTCACAGGTGATACGCGACGAATTATTCGTCTTCCTGGCTCATTGCATGGAAAAACCGGCTGGGTTTGTACCATTATTGACCTTGAAACATTGAAGCAGCCATTTAGAAAGTGGGTAGGGGGAATCAATAGACATCCCAAATCGATAAAAATGCCTTACATGTCATTTTCTCGTACCCCTCCAAAGAAGAAAAAAGTGGCTCGGCAAAGTAATAGAAAATTAATTGAACATGGTACATCAGTGGTATTTGAAGTTAGTTCACATGTCAACGGCACCGCTAATCGATCGGCTCTAATTACTTGGTTACCTAAATCATGGGGAGATAATAGAAAGAATCGTTTATTCAATAAAATGGAACAAATTGGTTGGGCTCCTTGTCATCGTTGGCAATGTGGTGATAGGGATTTATTGATTGTACCATTAGCTATTCCCAAGGATAACATGATGCGTCATCTCAAATCTTTAGGATTGAATGGGCCCTTAGCACAATTTGAGAGACTAGGGCACTGTTGGACGGGAGTATCTCCAAGGAGATGGCAGGATGGTCACGAAGAACCCGATTTAGAGTATTTGGGAGTGGTCCCTTTCAATGGAAAGAAAGTTAGGATGCCATATTCCAATTCACATTTAGATTTAATTCAGAAATTGGGTGGAGTAGTGGAAATGGATAATCCATTTGTGGAAGAATTTGCTGGAAAAAATGATTGTAATCTTAGAGTATCAAAGCATAAGTAAATAATTATATGCCCCCCCCTACAACGGGGTTTTGCCCCCAAGGGAGCGAAAGCGATGACCAATGAAGATTACTTCATCGGAAGCCTTGACTTCAATCGGCATTGGGGTCGGGGCGCCCCAATGCCACACTTGGGTGATTGAGTGGCTTTTTCACAGAATAACCCCGTTTGTCAGATGTCTGGTTGTGGTACCAGTGTCTACAAATTAGACCATACATTATGTTACAGCCATTGGTGTGTTGAAAGATCTAGAAAGAGAGAACAAGAACGTTTGATGAATCATAATCTTTCTCGTTCTCGAAGAGATGGATATAATCGTTTGATAGGATATCTTTTCAGGTATTTTGGGAAACCACTCGATGAACTAGATGAACAGACAATTATTCATGCATTAGTCTCTGAATTGGATATATCCCCCACTGATGCAAATTGTATTGTTTCATCACCACACACGCGTGGTCTATTGGGTTGGACTCCTAGCCATGAATTGAAAGGTCAGGAACACGAAGGTTACGAATGGGCGATGCACAAGAATGTAAGGTGGTATCGCTCTTTGAATGAGCCTAGTCCTTGGATAAGATATGGTTGATAAAAGAATTCAGCAACTTGTAAATGATGTTCTCTCACTATGTGATTAATCTTGACCTCGAAGCGGTGAATTACGATGAAAACTCGTGTCCTGTCCACTTTGATTGTTGTCATATTTCTATCGTCGATGTTCTCGAATATCGCAGAGGGCGTGTCCTTAGATGACCCGCCCGTAGAGGAAGATGTGATAGAACCGAAGGTGCTGATTATCGGAATTGATGGAGTGAGGGGGGATGTCGCTGAACTCTCAGCCCAAAGAAATGACAGTGCATTTGGCCGTATCAAGGAGGGGGGAGCGTGGTCGTTCAATTCGACTGTAGGCCCCTATGCAATTTCAGGTCCTGGTTGGTCGAGTATGCTGACGGGAGTCTGGTGTGACCGTCATGGTGTGGTTGACAACTCATTCCATGGTAGCAAGCATTCATCTGTACCTGATATCTTTGAGATTGTTGAAACCCATGACTCGAACATGCGTACCGCTGCGGTTTACTGGTGGGAACCTATTGGTGAGGAGATACTAGCAGAGGATTCAGTCGATATCCTAGAGCGTTTTGAAAATGATGAACTAGTTCGTGACCGTGCAGTCGAACTGCTGACCACAGATTCGGAACTTGATGTTCTATTTGTCTCAATCGACAACCCTGATGCTGTCGGCCATTATTATGGCTTCAGCCCAGATGTATCTGAATATGTCGCCGCAGTCAAGGCCGCTGACGACATGGCAGGGGAGATTATAGGCGCTCTTGAACAACGCAATCTGAGTGATGAGGACTGGCTCATCATCATAACAAGTGATCATGGAGGGGGTGGACGATTCCTCCAGAACCACTACCCCTCAGAACCAATTGACAAAAGCACATTCATGCTAGTCACTGGTGGGTCCACTGTTGCTGGAGAAATGACGAATGAACCAGTAGTGGTCGATGTCGTGGTCACTGCAATGACGCATCTGGGAATCCCCTTGCCGGAAGGCGATTCTGCTCTTGATGGACGAACATCAGCCTTCACTCCCTCCTCTTCCCCTGCACGTACCCCTGTCTGTGATGAACCTGCTATTATCTATCAAGTCGACAATATGATTGTGCTAGTGATTGGCGGATTGTCGCTAGCAGTAATTTCCTTCAGCATTGTTCGAAGGAAAAGAAGATAAAATAGTGAGTAGCAAAGAAACGTGTCAAGCCACATTAACGAATCATAATACAACGCCGCCACATGGAGTTCTTTCCTAAAAGTGGGGAAGATTTATCCGACGTGTGAATCGCCCTAGGTTTATGTCCGACAACGACGAAGGCGAGGCTTGGAGCGTCGCAGATGCTATTGACAAACTTCGAAATGCGATTGGTCAGAATAAACAATCGATTGAGAATCTTTTCACGTCCATTGATGCCGATGATGACGGCCTAATCAACGGCCCAGAGTTATACATGGGCCTACAGAAGGTTGTTGGAGACCGACTTTCACTGGACCAAATTTCTATGATCATCAAGGCGCTCGATAAGAATGATGACAATCGTATTGACCTCAACGAGTTGAAATCAGCACTCCTCTCCGAATGATGTTTGCGATAATTCTTCGCTGGCTTACCTATGACATTATCATGTCAGAGCGATTGGGAGTGCTAAGGAAATAGCATGTTAAGACGTCGTAAAGACCTCAAGAATCTCGATAATCCCGCCATTACAGCACATCGTGAAATGATGATTCAGAAACAGATTATCAAAAGAGGAATCACATCCAAACGTACCATTTCGGCTATGCGTGCAGTCCCACGTCACGCCTTTCTGCCACAAAAAATGTGGAGCCACGCCTATGATGACTGCCCTCAATCTATAGGGCATGGACAAACCATCAGCCAACCATATATCGTCTCACTAATGACCTCGCAATTTGAGTCCTTACCCAAAGGAAGCAAAATTCTTGAAATTGGTTCTGGCTGTGGATATCAAACTGCTTTGTTTGTCGAGATGGGTTTTGAGGTACACTCTGTCGAAATTGTACCCAAATTAGCTAAGCGATCTCAACAGATTCTAGCACAACTTTCACTCCTTCCCTCATCACTTACCAACGGAAACGGACGGCTCGGTTTACCTGGGATTGCACCTTTCTCTGGCATTCTAGCTGCTGCATGTGGTGAAGCAATACCTGAAACTTGGCTACAACAATTGGCTAGCCCAGGAATCATCATCGCACCGATTGAAGGTGAGATGAATCAACAACTCACCCGAATCGAGAAAAACGAACAGGGTAAAACGACCCAAAAGGACATATGTCCCGTCAGATTCGTCAAGTTGCACTGACTCGCTCAACCGATTCAGTTGAAAGGCGCTTCACCCATTTTCTCGAGTAATACTTCAAGCAGTCTTAGCAAGCCCCTTAGTGTCACTTCACTGACACCTGCGACTTTGCAAACATCTGCTTGTGTTCGGTTAGCACCACGATTCTGGGCAGCCTTGTAAATCAATACACCTGCAACACCACTTGGCTTCTTGCCTTGCCATTCAAGGGAGCCACCAACAACATCCCAAAGTCTGTTTGCCTCACCTAGAACAGGTGCAGGCAGACCGAGGTCACTAATGAACTTGTCAAGATATTCAGCAGGACCTGTGATTTTGTGGGCTCCGAGTTCTCTTGAAATAAGCCTAATAGTTCGCTTCAACTCTTTCATCTTCATGTCATCTTCCATGTCGAAAGATTCAGCAATGTCTTCAATTCTTCGCGGAATACCTGCTTCTCTTGCTGCAACATAGACACATGCGGCTGCAACGCCCTGAATGCTTCTGCCTGTAACAAGGCCCTTTTCAGCAGCCTTTCTGTAAAAACCTGCGGCCTGCTCTTGCATTGTCCTTGGTAATCCGCTCTTATCTCGAATGAACTGCATTGCCTTGACAAGGTTTCTTGCTCTGCTGCTTCTAGTCTTTGATCTGTCGTCAATGACTGCTCTTCGTCTCCAATCTCTAAGGGCCTTGCCTGAGATGCCGTGCATCTTAGCTTTCGAACCCATCAAATCACCTTTGCTTATGCTGGTGTTCAAGCCCTTGTCAGAAAGTGTCAATGTGGATGGAGCACCCACACGTGACCTGTCGGGTCCATCACCATGGTTCACCCACTCTGCACCCTTGTCAATAACGTCGGTTTCAACGACCAAGCCACATGCCTGACAGACAACTTCGCCTCTAACATCGTCTTGTTCCCACTCAATGGCGCCACACTCTTCGCATGGACCTTCATGACCAACCATCTTTCTAACTTGAGAAGGTCGCCTTGCAGAGCCGATTGCATTTCGGCTTGCGTGGGCTCTCTTCTTGATTTCATTCCCATCTTTCTTCATTTCGCTACTCTTTTCTTCTCCTTTCATACTCTACAACCTCCAGTTACATAGTGAGTTGGCGTTCCTAATATATAAACATGTGGTTCTTGCTGTTTAGCCAATAATTCCCGAATGGCCGCCAAATAGGCGGATATTTTGGGCTCCAACGTTACATTTGGGCTACTGACCATATTTGAATCATTTACCACTTTGGAAATTACATTGCATTGGTGATAAGTAGAAAATAACTCTTTTTGAAGCACATTTCTTGAACTGTCCAATTCGTGAAAAAAAACACACCCCCCCCCTCCACCTACGGTGAGGGGGGGTGTAGTGGGGTCGCCTCTCAACTACTATCAGGCCAATAGTGAAGTTCATTTGATGGTCGCGGCACGACCGCGTCCGTCATGCCTGCGCAAGTGGTCTTAGGTGCCCAATGGGGGGACGAAGGAAAGGGGAAATTGGTCGACCAATTAGCACAGGAGGCAGATTGGGTAGCGCGCTTCCAAGGCGGCAACAATGCTGGCCACACAATTGTCCTTGGTGAGCAAGTCCTGAAACTCCATCAATTACCCTCTGGATTGACCAACCCCGATTGTCAACTCGTGCTTGGCACAGGAATGGTAGTCGACCCTTGGGTCTTGGAAGAGGAACTCGACCGATGGAAAGAATCGACTGGTGAATCACCCGAAGGCGAGAGACTATGGATTTCAGAACGAGCCCATGTAAACCTCCCCTTCCATCGTCTCTACGATGGTGCTGATCAGAAAATTGGCACCACTGGACGTGGCATAGGGCCGACCTATCGGGATAAAATTGAACGAGTCGGGGTTAGATTCTGCGATTTGAAGCATCGCCGCGCTGATTCCGATTGGATTGCAGAGAATTCCTCACGCATGACTGCACAACTTGCAGTTTGCGGAGTAGAAGAAGAAATCTCTGCTGCTGCCCTCAAAGATTCTCTTGACTGGGTGGCAGAACGTTTTGGATCGGCCATCAAACCAACCGGATTGATGCTTGACTTGGCACTAAGACAGGGACAAAATATCCTCCTTGAAGGAGCACAAGGGTGCCTCTTGGATATCGACCATGGAACTTACCCCTTTGTCACATCATCAGTTACAAGCCGTGCTAACGCCACCCACGGGGTGGGCATTCATCCAGGCCACTTGGGTGAAGTCTACGGGGTGGTTAAGGCTTACACCACGCGCGTGGGTCACGGACCGTTCCCAAGCGAATTGCTTGATGATGTGGGTGCATACATGGGTAAAATGGGACACGAATTTGGGACGACCACTGGAAGGCCCCGCAGATGTGGTTGGCTAGACTTGGTGATTATGCGGCACGCACACCGACTCAACGGGTTCACTCAACTAACCTTGACAAAACTCGATGTTCTTGGGGGCCTTGACGAGTTAGAAGTTGTAATTGGCTACGATTTGGAAGGCCAACATCTCAGCGAAATGCCGGCCTGTGTTGAAGATCAAGCACGGGTTACCTGCATTACCGAAAAGGTAGCAGGATTCCCTCATATGGAAACCAGTGAATGGTTGGAGTTGGCGCGCAAAGCGAATGGTGAGGGGTTAGGATATTCAGCTCTTCCAGACGGTGCGCGCGAGTATGTTGAGAAAGTTGAGGCGTGGCTCGGTATCCCGATTACCTCTGTAGGAGTTGGGCCAGACCGTGAGGCAACCGTCTACAAAGTATGAGCGTTAGAGTCAAAACGGAGCACTAGGGGGGAAAGATATGGCAGGCAGACCTCACCGGCGTAGAATCCCAAAACCAAAGGGGAACAAACCGAAGAGTTCACGCTCAAAGGCTGCAATTGACCCTGAAGTCCCTTGTCAGGTTCCAAAGTGTAAGGAATTTGCCGATACTCCACTTGGTGGTCGCTCCATTGCTTATGACAACGCTATCGATGTTTGGGATAATATCCCTGAAGGACCAAGGAGAGTGAAAATTTGCCGCACCCACTACAAAGAGTGGAAGAAATCGAAGAAGGACGATGAGACCGAGTGGTCTTGAAAACAAAAGGCAGAACTAGATTCTGCGTTCTTTGTTCTTGAGGCGCAGACCCTTGTAGCCGCACTTGCGGCACTTAGGAGCCTTCAGACCGTTGCGAGCATTGCATTTCATGCACACGCGAACCTCTAGTAGACGCTTCTCAGCCTCTGGGAACCTTGCCATCGAGGCGGGCGACCTGCTCCCGATATATAAGCCCAAAGCCCCTCGCAACCAATTGACATCCATGCGAGTAGTGAGGCTTCCGGGGATTCATCACGACGCCTCTTGCATCTTGGTTTCAGGTGCCGATGAAACAGTGGTGGTCGACCCTGGAACTTCTTGGTATCAGGCAAATGTGCTTGAGCGAATAGAGGCGAAATTGGTTGGCCTGCCTGCAATCAGCAAAATATTGCTGACTCACAGGCACTATGACACCACTGGAGCAACAAAGCATCTTGCAGAACATTGGGATGTCACAGGCCACATCCATAGCGATGGAATCAACGCTTTACGAGGTGGTGATTTGTTCACTACATGGGCTTCTAGATTCAATTCCAATATGCCTGCCTTCAATGCTGAACCATTCGAAGACGGTGATTTGTTTGAATTGGGAGGGGGCTCTCTCGAGGTAATTCACACACCGGGTCACACCTCGGACTCCTGCTGCTTTTGGATAGAGAGTGAAGGAATACTTCTCGCAGGCGATCTGATTCCCAAGCGCGCCCATATCTCAAGATGGGATTTCCCCACAGGATGTTTACCAGACCTTGTTGAAAGTATAGAATATCTACTCAAGATGGAAATTGAGCAGCTTGTACCGGGTCATGGAGAAACAATCGTTGGTACGGCAGCGGTGCTAGCGGAACTTGAACAGCAGAAACAAGTCCTTTCGCAGACACTTGAAGCAAAAGGTATGCGGCCAAAGGAATGGCCTAGGCCACATCCGACTTGCAACTGGTTCACGCCGGAGCCGCCGTTGGCAGAGTAAGTTGGGTATTTTTTCTCCGATTTGGCGGAGTGGGTGGCTCAAACCATCTCCTTGCAGGTACGACAGCATCACCATTCCAGTGGCGGACATCTCTAGTCCAACCGGAATGAATGGTTAGAATTTCATCTGTTGAGCAGATTAAACCGATAGTAGTCTCAAGTTTGAACAATTTCAATGAGCCATCTGGAAGGTGGTCACCAATGGCGTGAATCTCACCATTATCTAGGCCTGCAATCACCATCTTCTTTCCGCTTGGCTCGTGTAGAGTAAGTGCAGTAACTCGACTCATGGACAATCGGGTTGATTGAATCAATTTCATTTCTGGTAGAGAAAGAAGATGTACTGCTCCAGAAGCATCTCCAACAAGCAGTCGGAAAACGACACCCTGAGGGCCTAGACACCCCATCATAACCGTCACCCTGCGGGGTAGTTTGGCTATTCTCTCTCTTCCATTCACGGGCTTGAAAATCAAGTTCCTATCTGCATGTGCAGTTACTATTCCATTCGGCATCACGATACTTCTGACTACTTGGGCTACCATGTTGAGAATCAAACGCTGTCACACTACCTACTTTTCTAGCGGAGAGGTGGCTGAAACTGAAAGTGAAGATGGGGAATGAGTTAATTCAACAACCCCCATGCCGTAGGCATGAGAAGACGGCTTCTTGTACTGTTGTGTTCGTTGATAATCCTCCTTGCTCCAGCAATTGGAATCGTAAGCCAAGATGGCTACGAATGGTTACAACAAGGTGGTGCCACTTGGTATCGTCCTGCAAACTCTGGTCTAGATTGGGCTCAGTGGATGGATTAATAACTACAAAATGATTGAAAACAATGGAGATGAAAAAATGCATGTAAATGAGTGCTTCATTAGGCAAGAAGAACAGGAATGGGTGAAAATTGACGGTTGTAATGTCCATATGGCAATTTCTAGAAGAGTACAACGTACTGTGATTCGTGGCGGAGAGGGTGATGACCTGTTTGATGAAGGTGCAGAAAGCGCAGTCTACACCATTAGCGGCACCATGGACATGAATACCTACAAGAAAATCCTGACCATCTTTCGAGGTGGACAACCATGGTTCCATGACCCATTTGAAGATCGGCAGATGAAGGTTCTATTCTCCGTCATAGATTATGATAGTTCAACAGGTGAATACAAATTCACACTCTTGGAAGATGCTGATGAGCAGGCTATTTCTTGATTTGAGAGAAATCTGCTCAAACTTCGCCTAGAAGTTGTTCAAGTGCGGTCAAAACCTGAAGAATCAGAACCCCATACTCCATCGGAATGTTTGGGTCTTCTGACAACTCTTCTAACTTGTTCTGTGCCATTGCTATTCGTACATCCATGTCTTTGGATTTATTGAGTAACCACATGTCAACTGCTTCTTTTGCTCCAGCACGGATGTTTCTTGGAACCTTGGAGTCATCCAATTGAAGGATAACTGTTGAAATCTGCTCTAGTTTGGTCTCTATGGTCAACTAACAACACCTCGGAAAGCATGCTTACGACCATTCCGAACCGCGCCTCATTTATGGCACTTACCTGTGACAGCACCCGAAGAGCATGATCACGCCCGATGAAATACTCACGTATGCGCGCGTCACAACCTTGGTTCTCTGCATCGCAGGAGCTACCTATCTAGACCTGAAAATTCGTCGTGTTCCAAACGATTGGTGGATCTCTTGGGCAAAGCCTGCTCTCTTCATCCTCTGTCTAGAATTATGGATATCAGAAGCAGATTGGACAATTTGGCTAACCGCTTCTGCAATGGTTGCTTACGCCTCAACTGCAGTGATTGGAAGACCTACTTTGAAGGACGCACGAAATGGCTCTCCAGAGGACCTGATTGTGAGTGTTTGGTACCTAGTATCCTTTGTCGGGCTTGTTGGTGGAGTATTGCGCCACCTTACGCCTCTCATGGATGGTCTAGGTTTTGGCTCAATGGTGGGATGTAATTATTGCTCAAGTGCTACTGAGATTGAAGCGGCCTATCTTTGGGGTCAAATGATTCTGATAGGCGTTGTGTTGCTCTTTTTCGAGATGTGCTATCAACTACGAATGTTGCACGGTGGGGCTGATGCTAAGGCTATGATGTTCGTTGCTATCTGCATGCCTGGTTGGGGGGTTCTTCCTCCTGAAGATACTGCCCTAATGCCTCCAGCACTTTCACTACTAATCTGGGGAGCACTTGTATTCCTAATTCTCCCATTCTATGTCTTTGTTCAAAACGCCATCAGCGGTGATGCTGGTGAATGGCGAATGGCGTGGCACGCTCGCCGGCTTCCACTCTCTTCAATTTCTAGCCGTCATGTTTGGCTGTTGGATGAAGTGATGGAAGGCCCTGATGGAGAAAAGAAGATTGTCACCAAGATGCGCCCTCGCCGTGGTAGCCGCAGTGAAACAGAATTGGATGAGGTACTCGAAGAGTTAGCAGAACTTGGGGCTCAAAAGGCTTGGACCACTGAAAAATATCCATTTATGGCATTCCTGATGATAGGTATTCTTCCAATGCTATTGTTTGGTGACCCAGTGTTGCTATTGCTCAATTTGGTAGGGCTACCGTGAAACACAGAATTGATGGTGTACAAAAGGGTCGCATGGTGTGGGTGAAGCAGATGAAGAGAGCCGACCGTTTGGCAGACTCTGAGGATGCGCTCACTGCAGTCATCGAATTTCTGACTGCTTTCGTCCTATTTCTCATCATCTTGACTGCCTTCTTTTCACTTGCAGGATTGCAACTTGGCTCCAATCATCCCAAATCAGACCAATTAGACGATTACGCGCTACAAGGTATGCAAAGATTGACTGGAGACTCTGGTTGGTATGTGCCAATAGATGAGTGGGGAGATAGAGACATTGCTAACGGCACAGCAGACTGGCACCATTACAATGCAACAAAACTGCTTGAAGGGTCGGTTCAACCGGGAATTGCTGGCGACTTTGGGCGCCTTGATGAAGAGCGCCTAAATGCCATTTCAAACATCACACAAGACCAGTTTATTCGAGGATTGGGGCTACCTGACTGGAGTAGTATTAATCTCACAATTCGTATTGTGGAGAGTCTTAATTCGTCTAGAGTCGATGTTCTGCTGTTCCAAGACGGTGCAAGCCGTGATGCTGCAGCAAATAGCGCAGTGGCTCATCGATTGATGGTACTCAACAATGAGACCGTGGAAATCATCTTTGAGGTACATGATGCGGGCCGTACCCCTGCCAATCTAATCATCACTGAATTCATGGCTGAACCTGAAATAGGATTCCCCGAATGGGTCGAGTTGGAAAACAGAGATGGGTTTGCAGCAAACCTCACCGGTTGGGGGTTGGGGCGCTCTTCTGGTGGCGGCCTTCACACCCTCATTGGAGATGGCGCACTAGCAGGCGGAAACATCCTTCTATGCTCAGGTAAACCAAGCCTACAGGAAAATCAAGGTGCAGAGATTGTTCTCGACTTGGGTCAATCCACTATCCTAGGGCGTGGGGCTGTAAACGGGCTAAACATGTACTCTGACACATTGAGCCTCACTTGGACATTCCCCGGTAAGGCACAGACTCACACTACGATGGAGGTTGCTTGGGATGACGACTGGGAAATTGAAAGCAACATCTCCCTAGAATGGAATGGGGGTTATGCTTCAAACTCATCTAATTGGGACCGAAGCAATGGTGGAACACCTGGTTCAATCTGACATTGTTCTATGCCGCCCTTTTTGATTGAAACGCTCTAGTTATCATAGCCAACATTTCACGCCTTTAGGCGTGTCCCCATAGCAACGAGTTATTAGAGGAGGTCGGCCGTTGGGTATTCGTTAGCATGCTCGGGGCGCCACAGTACACTCGTGACCGTTGTGTCACAGGAATACACGGCTTGGACGAAATAACCCGTGGTGGAATCCCATATGGAGCAACTGTTCTAGTGGGCGGCACTTGTGGTTCAGGCAAGACTACCCTGACCATGGAGTTCCTCGTTCATGGTGCTCAAATGGGTGAAGCATGTGCCTACTTTGCAGCGACCGAACCCTCAGTGAAATTGCTTGAAAATATCCGCCAATACACATTTTTCGATATGGATATGGTTGACAAGGGCCTCATTAATGTCTTTGACATGGATGTTGTTTACTCTTGGCTTGGCCTAACTAAAGCAACTTTTGATCGTGACGATATCAATTCACTTGTGAAGGCAATTACAGATATTGTCAACACAATCGGCGTCACTAGGTTGGTGATTGATTCGGTGACAACTCTCTGTTACAAGATTCCGAACGACCAGTTGATTCGCGACTTCCTTTTCACGCTCGGTAAAACCTTGGCCACACAAGGGTGCACCTCATTCCTCGTTGCTGAGATTACTTCTGCTGGTGCTAAGGCGCACTGGTCATCTTTTGGTGTTGAGGAAGCTATTCTTGATGGAATCATGGTGATGGGTGACATCGACAGGATGGGCCACCTTCTCAGATATCTGCAGGTTGTGAAGATGCGTGGTACTGACCACTCAAGAGCAAAATATGCAATCGAATTGACGCCGATAGGAGTTATGATGACTCCGATGTTGAAGTGGGGGGTTGATTCAGATTGATTGAACTAGACCAGAGGATTGCTGAACAATTAACTGAGATTACTCTCAGTTCATCGATGCAGGTGCGTTGCGGCTCAAGCAACTCATTCTTAGTGACTGCATCTTTGATTGAGCCGCTCATCAACGAATTCCAAATGGGTGGCGTCTACATCTCTGCCAGCAGACCTGCACCAGAACTGATTTCGACATTAACTGAAATTGAAGTCCCAACAGATGGCATCCAATTTGTCGACTGCGTCTCATCAGCACTTCTTGGAGGCACAGAAAACCCCTACACTAACATCTCATATATTGACAGCCCGATTATGCTTGAAAGTATTCTACTGAGAACCCTTTACCACCTCAGGCAAATGCCAACTGAACAAAACTTTGTGATTCTTGATTCAGTTAATGCATTGGCGATTTACAATGAAGAGAGAATGCTTGCAGAATACCTTCACACATTCATCAACACCTTCCGCGCCCGCGATGTTCTGAGCGGCGTAGTCACAGTGCCTGACCAAACTCCCCCTAGCGTTCTAGCAAACCTAGACCTCTATTGCACAGACTTGGTGGATCGTGGACAAGTAGTTATTTCCTGAGGTGAACAATCATGGCAAGAAAGATTACTTTTGATCCAGATGATGAAGATTTCTTCGGAGGTCGAGCCAGTATTGGTTCACCAAAATTTGACAAGATGATGAAGGGTGGAATTCCACGTGGTTTCACCATTCTCTGTATTGGAGAGCCAGGGGGTGGAATGGATTTGTTCATGAAGCAATTTACCTCTGTGGCAGAAGATCCGGAAAATACAATTTTGGTTTCAACCGCAGAAAGTCAAAATGAAATTCTAGAAGTTTTCCGCCGCTTTGGATGGCCACTTGACTTGAAAGTGAGGACAATCGGTGAGGAATATAACGAGAAAGTGCTTGAGAAGGATTTGGAAGCTAGTCGATTTCGCTTAGAAGGATTTTCAATGCAAGACATTCAGAGGCTCGCTCAAACTAGATTCGTTGAAGAAGATAACACAGACTACCTAATTTCACTAGCAAGCCAAATCACGTCCCTAGGTCCATTCTTCCGTTGCGCTGTGGATAACCTCGATTTCTTCTTCCAAAGAAATGAACCACATCGGGTTATTTCTATGATTAGGGTTATGCAGGCACACACTCAATTGAATCGTGGCGTACTTCTCATCTCTACTTCAAGTGGCTCTGTTGCTGAAAATATACAACGAGAATTGGCATTAATCAGCGACATCGTATTTGATTTTGAAGTCAAGATGATTGCAAACACTTTCGAGACTCGGATGGTAGTTAGAAAATTCAGAAACGCACCCGAAAATCTCCGCGTCTACACCTACCGTGTAACTGATGAAGAAGGAATCACTCCAGAGACTGTGGACAGGGTCGCTTGAGGAATCAATATGGATGGTTACAAGAGGGATGGAACTGCCACCACAGAGGCTGTTTCACCAGTTATCGCCACTATTCTTCTGCTTGCAATCACTGTGTTGTTGACCGGTGCAGTCTACATGATGATGGCTTCAGGCGTCCAAGCGCCAAACAAGGGTGTACCTTTGGCCAAGGCCAGCGTACGAATTCTTGACAATGGTTATCAGGTTGTGACCATCAGTGAGATGAATGCTCAAGTTGAGACATTCAAGTGCAGGTTCCAACTGATTCCACCCGATGGAGTTAACTCAAGTACAATCTCTGGTTTCACCTCTGATTCTAATGTATATGGGGTGTCGGGCCAGAACGTTTCATTCCAAGACCGAGATGCGGGCTTCACAGTGAACACTGGAGACTATTTCGTGATAGATGCAGCGACTGTTGGTAGCGATACCGGAGACTGGACTTTCAGGATGATTTACGAGGGCGCTGGTGGTAGAAGTAGTGGTGAAATCTTTGCTGTAACCCTTCCTGCCTCCAATTAATTACCCCAAAGGACTTGAATGCAATTCACCTGTAGGCGTGTTAGAGGAGTATGGCTGGTCTAGAGAGTTGGAACCCTTGGCACTCTAAGCAGGGTAGCGAAGGTAAAGGGGGCTCGCTCACCATTTCTGCGAGTGCGGTATCTACTCCCTTAGAATGGACTCTCGCACCATCCAAGAGTCACATGATTCGCTGGCTATTGCTCGCAGCACAAGGAGATAAGCCGGTTACTCTGAAATTCTCAGGCTGCCCTGGAGAAGATGTGATGTCTATGGCTCGCTGCCTCCGTCAACTCAATGTGGAGATTGAAATTGGTGAAAACGAATGGATTGTCAACGGTGTTGGTTCTGATGGATTCAGACGTCCAATATCGGTGCTGCACTGCGGCAACTCAGGTACAACATTGCGACTCCTCACAATCTCCGCAGCTCGCCTCGACTGCCCTGTGATGCTTGATGGTGACAGAACATTGAGGAAACGGCATTCTGAAACTCTGCTTCACATTCTCGAATATCTCGGCGCAGAAGTTAGTCACGGTACCGGTTTGGAGGCGCTCCCCTACCTTGTTCATGGACCATTGAAGCCTGGTGAGGTGACCATTGATGTGAAACGCTCGAGCCAACCGCTCTCCGCACTTCTCCTCTCCATGCCCGCACTTGATGGCCCGATAAGGGTGAACCTTGCAGGTGACGGAGTATCTCGCAGACATGCACAACTCTCCTTTGAACTTGCACGAGAGACCGGCTCTGAGAACGTGATAGACTGGCGCCCTCACATTATCCTGAAGCCGTGGGTCGTCGAATGCCCCGATGTTGTGAAAATTCCTTCTGACCGTAGTTTGGAATCATTTGCTACCCTATTTGGTGCTGTCCACGGTGTGCAAATCAACCTCAGCAACCTTCCATCCAACGAAGAATCCCTTGGTGCGGAGATCCTTGAATCACTGGAATCTCAAGAGGGGCCAGTAGAAATCAATTTGAGAGATGCAAATGATTTGTTGCCACCGCTGACTGCAATTCTTGCTTTGGGTAGCGGTGGGATGATTTCAGGAGCTGCTCACGCCCGCCACAAGGAATCGAACAGAATCGAAAAAACTGTTGAATTGCTAGCTAATTTCGGCATTCAAGCGGTGGCTAGTGGAGAGGGGATTTCAGTGGAGGGTGGTCAAACTCCGACAAGCCCTGAAGGTGTAGTTGAAACTCATGCTGACCATCGTCTTTGGATGACTGCAGCTTGCCTTGCAAGCAAAGTAGGAGCAACCCTCACGCATCCCAACTGTTTTTCTGTATCAGATCCTGACTTCCTTTCAAGAATCATGTGACTGAAGTGATTACCTCATACCCATGCGAAAGACTCAACTCTTGAGAATGTTCTTCAACCAATGGCATGCCGATTCCATCGATTACCGTGGGCCTTGTGACTTTCATGGAGGGGTTCAGCCCCATTGAACAGGCCTTGATTGCGGGTCTTTTCACTTGGTTTATGACCGCCGCTGGTGCGGGATTGGTGATTTTCTTCAAAGAGATTGATCGCAAGGTTCTCGATGCCATGCTCGGCTTTGCAGCAGGCGTGATGATTGCGGCGAGTTTCTGGTCTCTACTATCCCCAGCGATTGAATTGTCTGAAGGCAAGAGTTTGCCTATCTGGTTCCCCGCATTGGCTGGATTCATGTTGGGCGGCGTGAGCATGAGACTCATCGACATGTTTCTGCCTCACCTGCATCCGGGCGCACCACCCGAAGAAACTGAGGGCGTCAAGACCTCGTGGCACCGCAGTATGTTGCTCGTCTCAGCTATCACGCTTCACAATGTGCCAGAGGGCCTAGCTGTGGGCGTTGCATTTGGTGCGGCCGCATCTGGACTACCTGGTGCAACTGTGGGTGCCGCCATTGCCTTGGCAATTGGAATCGGTATCCAGAACTTCCCTGAAGGCGCAGCGGTTTCCCTGCCCCTCAGGCGTGAGGGGCTGTCGCGAAGACAGAGTTTTGTTTGGGGTCAGTTATCCGCCACTGTTGAACCGATTGCCGCCGTTTTGGGTGCCGCACTGGTGATTGTAGCCGCACCCATCCTCCCTTATGCTCTGGCGTTCGCAGCCGGCGCGATGATCTTCGTTGTGGCTGAGGAATTGATTCCTGAGGCGCACCGTGGAGGCAATGGGGATATTGCAACCATGGGCGTCATGATTGGATTTTCTGTGATGATGGTTCTTGACGTGGCCTTCGGTTGAATGGGTAGCGTCTATTTCGGACCACTGAAAGCCCATTGCATCGCTAAAAGAAATGCAAAGGAGTTCCTGATAACCCCTTGCAACTTATCCAAATCCAATTGTTTGTGGTCGCAATAAGTAATCACCACAAGAAGGGACTTGCAATCATAAATAATCCAATCAATGATCCACCAATGATATTCATTTGGAAGATCTTTGGATATTCCTCTTTTGTTCCCCAAGAAAATGTCTTACGAATCCATACTTTCTGATTGAGCAAACAATTGGCCACATACAGCAGTATAGCCACGCCAATAGCAATACGGATGAAATCAAGTGTTGTTAGGTCCATGCTCCCCCCACAACCATCTGTTGAATAAATGCAGGGGTGGCCCCTTCGTATACCCATTCGTACCGAAGGTACTCTCTGCGCAATCCTTCCACTCACCCTTTGTAGAATGAATAAAGGGGTTCAGACGCTACGATGAGGGGTATGGACGCTGGGGTGAGCGG
>Ga0187827_10000596_pt1 | contig 56496 bp, 49 predicted proteins | sample ETNtaG_39_FD_167969 | JGI IMG/M metagenome (GOLD analysis project Ga0187827, IMG submission 167969) | Marine microbial and viral communities from oxygen minimum zone, Eastern Pacific Ocean - ETNP2014_SV_150_PacBio MetaG (Illumina Assembly) | ecosystem: Environmental > Aquatic > Marine > Hypoxic...
AAAGCGGGGAATTTATACCCCCCCATTCGTGCTCGCCATGCTCAGTTGCTCTAAATCGAAGGCTGGCAAGTAAACCACAAGAAGGTAGAGCGGCTGTGGAGGGAAGAGGATCTACAGATGCCGAAGTGTCACCTAATTTGTCACCTAACCGGGGGTCTCAACTAAAATTGACCTAGCTGTTTCTCGCTAACCCATTGATTTTATGGAGGGCGCACGGGGACTCGAACCCCGGACCCGCTGATTAAGAGTCAGCTGCTCTACCAACTGAGCTATGCGCCCACACGCGGGAGCGCCCCCATAGCAAATGTCCACAGGGGTGTCGATAGGGGACGGCGCCTTGGGAGTGTCAACCCTCTTCGCCGTGACGGCCGATGGCGAGATCGCGGTTAGCGTGCACGCAGAGTATGAGGCCGATGGCTACCATCACGGTCACGGTTGCGGTGCCACCAAAAGAGATCAGTGGCAAAGGAACGCCGACCACGGGCACCAATCCTGTGACCATGGCGACGTTGATGAAAACATAGAGGAACATTGTCGTTGTCATGCCGTAGGCAAGGAGGCGACCGAACTGGTTCTGCGAGCCGAGTGCGATGGCCACGCCATAGACAAAGACTATACCGTAGAGCAGCAGTAGCACGGCACCACCCACCAGGCCGGTCTCCTCGGCCAGCATGGTGAAGATGAAATCGGTGTGGCGCTCGGGCAGGAAGCTGAGATGGCTTTGCGTGCCGGCGAGATAGCCCTTGCCGAACAGCCCGCCCGAGCCGAGTGCGATCTTCGACTGCAGGATATGATAGCCGGCTCCTAGCGGATCGTTCTCAGGATCGAGAAAGATGAGCAGACGGCGGCGCTGATAGTCGTGCAGAAACTGCCAGGCGATCGGCGCAGCGGCGGCGGTGAGCGCCACTAGCGCCCCCAGCATCCACCAGTGCACCCCTGCCAATACCAACAGCGTGCCGGCGGCGAGCAGCAGCATAATCGCTGTACCGAGATCAGGCTGCTGGAGCACCAGGCCGGCCGGTAGGCCGATTAGCGCAAGCGGCATCGCGAGTACCATGGGCCGGCGCATCTCCTCCGGCCTACGGCTGTGGAAATAACGCGCCAGCGCTAGCACTAGCGCCACCTTCATCACTTCGGAGGGCTGCAGGTTGAAAAGTTCAAAATCGATCCAGCGCTGGGCACCCATGCCGGTGGTGCCTATGATCTCAACCGCCAGCAACAGCAGCAGTGCGCCACCATAGAACAGATAGGCCCAGCGCAGCCAGAAGCGCAGATCGATCAGTGCCACCACGATGGCTACGCAAAGCCCGACCGCGAAGCGCACGGCTTGGCGCCAGGCCCAGGGCTCGAAACTGCCATTTGCAGCGGAGACGAGCATGGCGAAGCCGATCGCCGCCAGCATGGTGACCAGCAGGACGAGCGCCCAGTTAAGGCCCAGCAGGCGACTTGCCAGCGAGGTCTGGGGCGTCTTCAAACCACCGCCTCCGCCGTCACCGGCCAAAGCCATTGACCCTAGGCCTTCCGGTCGTCCGCAGCGGCTACCGCCGGCGGTGTCAAGGGCTCACGTGCGGAATCACGGCGCTGCGCTTCGGCGAGGATGTCGCGCACCATAGGAGCCGCTACCGTCGAGCCACCGCCGCCATGCTCGACCACTACGGCGCAGGCATAGCGCGGAGCGTGCAGCGGCGCGAAGCCGACAAAGAGTGCGTGGTCGCGGTGCTTCCAGGGCCGGTCCTCGTTGCGCGTGATACCGGCGTCGCGCTCGGCCTTGCTGATGCGGCGAACTTGGCTGGTACCGGTCTTCCCGGCCATGGCCCAGGCCTCGTTCTCGATGCGGGCTGCATAGGCCGTGCCGCGCCTGTGGTTAACCACTGAACTCATGCCTTCGCGCACTATTGCCAGGGCTCTAGCCGGGATATCGAGTTTTGGTGGCGGCGACGGCGGTGGCGTCAGGTCATCACCATCGCTCTTGCGAACTGCCTGGGTTAACCGCGGCGCAATAGCTAGCCCACCGTTTGCAATACGGGCGCACATGACGGCGAGCTGCAACGGTGTTGTCAGCACAAAACCCTGGCCGATACCCGTATTGAGCGTTTCGCCCTGGTGCCACTTGCTGCCCCAATTTGCGAGCTTCCAGGCTGGGGTTGGGATCAGGCCGTCGGCTTCGCTCGGCAGGTCTATGCTGAGGCGGTTGCCTAACCCAAGCTTGTGCGCGGTCTCGGCGATGCGCTTGATGCCGACCTTCAGCGCGATGTCGTAGAAGTAGACGTCGCAGCTCTGGGCTAGCGCCTCGACCATACCAAGACGGCCATGGCCGCCGCGCTTCCAGCAGTGGAAACGGCGATTGCCGAGCTCCATATGACCTGGGCAATAAACGTTATACCCGGCGCCGAGAACGCCCGATTCTAGCGCCGCCACCGCCACCGCTAGCTTGAACGTGGAGCCAGGCGGATATTGCCCGCTGATGGTCTTGTTGATCAACGGTGCGCGGGGATTGTCGACTAGCTCGCGCCATTGCTGATGGGTTAGACCTTGGTTGAATAGGTTGGGGTCGAACGATGGTGTCGAGGCCAGGGTCAGCACGGCGCCGTCGGCCACGTCGAGGACCACGGCGGCGGCGCTTTCGGCGGCCAGACGGTCGGTGGCAAAGGTCTGTAAGCCTTGGTCGAGGGTGAGCTGGACGTCGGCACCGGGGTTGCCCTCGCTGCGGCTAAGCTCGCGGATAATACGGCCATGGGCATTGACCTCCACCTGTTGGCTGCCGGCGCGACCGCGCAGGCTGAGGTCGTGGAATTTCTCGACGCCGTTCTTACCAATCCGGAAGTTGGGTAATTCGAGCAGGGGATCACCAGTCAGCTCCTCGGACGCGACGGCTGCCACATAACCCAGCACATGGGCCAAAGAGGCGGCCTGAGGGTATTGCCTCAGGCGTCCCTCGTCGATCGAGATGCCCGGCAGATACGGGGCATTGACCTCGATCTCGGCCACCTCCCACCACGACAGATGCTCGCGCACGGTGATAGGAACGAAGGGCCGCCTGCGGGCAATTTCGCTCAGGATGCGTTGACGTTCGCCGGCCTTGAGGGGGATAAAATTGGTGAGCGAGTCGAGGACAGCTACGGTCTCGCGCGCCTGCTCGGGGACTATGACGAGTCGGTAGTTCTGTCTGTTCCGCGCCAACTCGATACCGAAGCGGTCGAGGATGCGCCCGCGCGGCGGCGCCAGCAGGTTCAGATTGATCCGGTTCTCGTCCGCCAGTACCCGGTACCTTGGCGCCTCGACCACTTGCAAGTAATAGAGCCTGCTGCCGAGCAGCGCCATCAGTGCCAACTTGCCGGTGCCGAGCACGGCCACGCGGCGGTTGAAACGGCGGCGACTATTGGCGTTCTGACGCTTCATCTCGGCACTACCGGCAGGGGTTGCAGCAATTCGCGTAGGATGACGCCGAAGGGGAGTGTAATCACCGGGTAAAGGGCCATGGTTAGAAGCGCCTGGAAGATTGCTGGCATCAGCGGCAGGGCTTGCAAGTGATAGAATGAGGCGATCAGCCAGCCTAAGCTCTGGACTACCGCCACGAGCGCGACGAAGCTGGCCCAGACCACGGCGATGTTCTTGTCGTGAAAGAAGCGCCGGTGTCTTGCGGCAAGGCCTTGTAGAGTGAGCAGAACGATGGCGCTGCCGCCGAGCGGGGCACCGCTCAAAGAATCATGCGCGATGCCAATGACAAAAGTCGCCACCAGCGGCATCAGGTCCCTGCGATAAACCGTCCAATAGAAGACGCAGATCATCGGCAAGGCAGGCATGATCTGGCCGAGCCCCGGCGGGCCGACAGGTAGGGTGCATACCAGCGTTAACAAAAGCGCCAGTGTCACTGGCAAGGACGCGCGCAGGCCGGATTCGATGTGGTGCCAAAGGTCGGGCGCAGTCCTCACGGCGCGCCCTCCGCCTCGTTGGTTATAGCCGGCTCGGGCAGTACCTCGAAACGCGGGCCCTCCCAGGCCACCAGGCGCACATATTCGATGCGTCCAAGATCGGCGAGCGGCTGCACGCGCACAACACCGTCGGTAATCGACGAGACCACGCCCACCGGCAGGCCAGGCATCAGCACGCCACCATGGCCTGAGGTGATGACACGAGCACCCACCGTGATCTGGGCGTCGCGTGGCAGGAAGGCGAGGTGGGCGGTGTCGGTATTGTCACCAGTGAGAATGGCGCGCTGGCGGGTCGACTCGATGACCACGGGAATGCGCGAATTGAGATCTGTCACGAGCAGGACGCGAGAGGCGCGACGACCCACTTCGACTACCCGTCCGACCATGCCTTCGCCCGTGATCGCCGCTTGGCCCTGCACGATGCCGTCGACGGCGCCGACATTGGCCAGTAAGGTGCGCACATAGGCACTGCCGGAATCGCCGATCACGCGTGCCGTGACGAAGCTAGGTTTGGATTTGACACGCAGATTGAGTAGGCCTCGCAAGGCCGCGTTCTCGGCCTCCATGCGTCGTGCGACGAGTTCCCAGCGCTTGAGGCGGTCGATGGCGAGGCGCAACTCCGCGTTCTTCTCGCGCAGTGCCAGCATGCTGTCGATCTCGGCCACGATGCGATTGCCGGATTCCACCGGGCGAGACAGGGCATCGAGGATAGGTTCTGTGGTATCGATGACACCGTTGCGCAAGTCGACTGCGGTATCCGGATCGACCCTGCTGACGATCATCAATGCCATAGCGGAAAGCAGTAGCAGGAAAAGACCAAAACGATGCGCCAGCGCCTTGACCGGCACCGCCACGCGCATGAGGCTTCCCCTTGTCCGCCTCGCCATGACCCCGCTCGACCCCTACGGTCCGCTGATGATTTCCACGCTATTTATAGATTTTTTACCCGTAGAAAGCCAAGGTTTTATGCGCTAATAGGCGTTGTGTAGTACGTGCTTAAGGGTCCCCATCTCCTCCAGCGCCCGCCCGGTACCAAGCGCCACGCAAGTGAGCGCTTCCTCGGCGATGGAGATGGGCAGGCCCGTGGCATGGCGTAGCACGTGATCGACATTGGTCAGCAGGCCGCCGCCGCCAGTTAGCATAATGCCCTTGTCGACGATGTCGGCCGCAAGCTCGGGTGGTGTATTCTCGAGCGCGATCTTGACGGTTTCTATGATCGCGCCGACTGGCTCTGCTAGGCTTTCGGCGATCTGGCGCTCGCTGATGACGATCTCCTTGGGCACGCCGTTCATCAGGTCGCGGCCCCTGATCTCCATCACTTGGCCGTTGCCGTCTTCAGGTGCCATGGCGCTGCCGATGCCCATTTTGATCGCTTCCGCCGACGACTCGCCGATGAGCAGATTGTGATTGCGCCGAATGTAAGCGATGATCGCCTCGTCCATCTTGTCACCGCCGACTCTTACAGACTTGGCGTATACAATGCCGCCGAGCGAAAGCACGGCAACCTCCGTCGTGCCGCCGCCGACGTCGACCACCATCGAGCCTTTAGCCTCGGTCACCGGAAGGCCGGCGCCGATCGCTGCGGCCATCGGCTCTTCGATGAGAAATACACGCCGGGCGCCGGCGCTCTCCGCGGATTCCTGGATAGCACGCTGTTCCACCGCCGTTGAGCCGGACGGCACGCAGACAATGATCTGCGGATGCGCGAAGCTGCGCCGGTTGTGCACTTTGTTTATGAAGTGCTTGATCATCTCCTCGGCGACTTCGAAGTCGGCGATGACGCCGTCGCGCAATGGCCGGATCGCTTCGATATTGCCGGGTGTGCGCCCGAGCATCTGTTTCGCCTCCTGGCCTACGGCAAGCACCTGCTTCTTGCCCTTCTGGTCGAGGATGGCGACCACCGAGGGCTCGTTGAGGACGATGCCGCGGCCGGCGACGTAGACCAGCGTATTGGCGGTTCCCAGGTCGATTGCCATATCGTTGGACATCATGCCCATCACGCGCGACAACATGGTCCTATTTGCTCTCCGTCTCTGGGGGGATTGTCGTTGTGCGAGCGCCCGCTGCCGGGCAACGGGGCTCGACGAAAAGTTTCGCGTGACGGGTCATATTACCGGTCAAGCCTGGGCGTAAAGTGCTGCAGGCGCCGTCTTCTCGCGCTTCACCAGCAGCTTGTTTAAGGCGTTCACGTAGGCCCTGGCGCTGGCCACCATGATGTCGGTATCGGCGCCCTGTCCGTTCACGCTGCGGCCGTTTTCCTCAAGACGCACCGAGACCTCGGCCTGGGCGTCCGTGCCTTGGGTGACTGCGTTGATCTGGAATACTTGAAGGTGTGCTTCATGCGGAAAAATCTCACCGATGGCGCGGAAAACGGCATCCACTGGCCCGTCACCTTCCGCCGTTGTCGAGGCAGTCTCACCGTCAATCGACAGGCTCAACTCGGCGTTCGGGTGGGTCTCGGTGCCACAATGCACGGCCAGGGCGACCAGCTGGATACGCTCGTGCTGGTGTGTCACAGTATCATCTACCAAGGCCACCAGATCCTCGTCGAACACGTCCTTCTTTTTGTCCGCCAAGTCCTTGAAACGGCCGAAGGCATTGTTGAGCGCGTTGTCACCGAGTTCGTAGCCTAGCTCGCGCAGCTTGGCCTTAAAGGCGTGGCGGCCGGAATGCTTGCCCATCACCAGCTTCGACTGCACGAGGCCGACCGACTCCGGCGTCATAATCTCATAGGTACCGGAATGCTTGAGCATGCCGTCCTGGTGGATGCCCGCTTCGTGGGCGAAGGCATTGGCACCGACGATGGCCTTGTTAGGCTGCACGGCGAAGCCGGTCACGGCCGAGACCAGCCGCGAGGCCTTCATGATGTTCTCAGTGCGGATGCTCGTTTCGTACGGGAAGAGATCGTTGCGTGTGCGGATGGCCATTACGATCTCTTCCATCGAGGCATTACCGGCACGCTCGCCGAGGCCGTTGATAGTGCACTCAACCTGGCGTGCGCCGGCTTGCACGGCGGCCAGTGAGTTGGCCACGGCCAAGCCGAGATCATTGTGGCAATGCACTGACAGCACCGCCTTGTCAATATTGGGCACGCGGTTGAACAGCATCTCGATCAGAGTCGTAAACTCAGCTGGCGCTGTGTAGCCGACGGTGTCCGGGATATTGATGGTGCCAGCGCCGGCCTTTATGGCGCTTTCCACGGTGCGGCAAAGGAAGTCTGGCTCTGTGCGGGTGCCGTCCTCGGGGCTCCACTCTACATCGTCGCAAAGATTGCGCGCATGGGTGACGCTGTCGATGACCGCCTGATGCACTTCCTCGGGGCTCATCTGCAGCTTGTGCTGCATGTGCAGCGGGCTGGTCGAGATAAAGGTGTGAATGCGCTTCTGTTTAGCTGGCTTGAGCGCTTCCCCGGCACGGTTGATGTCCTTGCGGCCAGATCGCGCTAAGCTACACACGACCGACTCGGTGACGATCTTGGCGACCTCGCTCACAGCCTCGAAATCGCCTTTCGAGGCGATGGCAAAACCAGCCTCGATCACGTCCACGCCCAGCTCTTCGAGCAGCTTGGCGATCTCCAGCTTTTCCTCAAGTGTCATAGAGGCGCCTGGCGATTGCTCGCCGTCGCGCATGGTGGTGTCGAAAATTATGACGCGCTCTCGCTTATCGCATTTTGACCCTGTCTGTGTCATCGGTTTGCTCTCCTGAAATGCAGGGTTGGATCCACGAATCGATCACCTCGGAGCGCCCGAAACGGCCGCTCAGGGGCAGGTAAGTCGCAGACCCCCGCCGTTCGGGAGCACGCGCGCGCAGGCCAGGGCCCGGCCAGCGGCTTTTGCGCTGGCTAGCCGTATGCGGGGAGCGACCCGCTGACGGTGTTGGCGACACTCGCTCATGGCTCCGGAAAGCCCTTTCCGAATCAAATCTTTGGCCCGCACGATCCGCCAACTTTGACGGATTCGCCGAGCCGCAAATCCCGTTTGCCACAGAAAATCGCAGCCAAGCAACCAGGACAAGCCCATCTTTACGCCCAATTCCGAGGCGCAAGCAACTGCAATATAGCTTAAACGGTGCGTCCGTCACTGTGAAGAGACAGTATGACAGAGATCGGCAAGCGGGCCTTGGCAGAGCTATTACCACGTTGCTAAGACAGAAATCATCGCCGAGACACCGAATTTTCAGGTTGTCGAGATCACCTTGGACGTCGGCGGGGGGTGCCCTGGCATCTGCAGCGCTACGTCGAATGCGTTAGTTGTGGAGAGGTTATCGGCGAGATGCGCCTGGCGGTAGTACCGGACAGCAACATCTGCATCGACTGTGCAATCCGTTAGGTTGTTTTAGAATTTCCGCAACCATCTACTTAGGCTGCTTACGGCATGTCCTTCCGGCACAGGATGGGGCTCTATATTGCCAAGTCCTTGAGGTAGTAGTCGCGCAGCACTCTTTCGGCGGCTGGTCCGCCGTAGCGGAACTCCTCTTCCTTGCCGGCAAACGGCCGGTAGACGAATGGTGTCTCTTGCGAATGCTCGCGGCGGCGCGCATCTATGGCGACAGTAATAACGGCGGCGCGCTCGAAAATGCGCTGTTCGTTGTAGCGCACATCCTGGTCGCCGACGCCAAGCACCGCCCTGGCGCCCAACACCGACCTGCGCCGATGGAAGCCAAAGGTGAGCGAAACGCGCAGATCGTCGGAGGTGTTGGCGAACGAGCCATGCAGCATCTGCCTGTTGACCATGGTGACGTCACCAGCTTTGCAAGTGAGCGGCACGGCGCCCGGCAGCCGTTCGTCGCCGTCGTTCTCAGCCATCCACCGCTTGATGTCAATGTGTCCCAGCTTGTGCGTACCCGGCACCACCCAGAGGCAGTTGCCCGGCGTGGTGGGGTAGAGTTGGACCTGAAAGTTGAAGCCGTGGATTCCTTCGTCCCAATCTGGCGCATCCCAGTGGGTGACGCCATCCTGGTGCCATGAGACTGAGCCACCTAAGCCCGGTTGCTTAATGAAGATGGCATCGTTGTAGGGCACAAAATCCGCGCCGTTGATGGCTTCGGCGATGGCCAGCAGGTGTGGATGGCCATAGACGCAAAGTCCCGCTGGCATGGCTTGGCACATGCCGTACATGAGGAAGACCACCTGGTCGGGCGCGTTCGACTCGGGCGCCGGCTGGGCCATCTGGCTCGGGTGGCGGCCGTTGAGGATGTCCGTGCCGCCCCACGGGTCCGAGAGCGGCTTGATGAAAATATAAGGACTGCGCGCATAGTCGAGGCCGAGCGCCGGGCGTCCCTGTGCATCGATCTCGGCCTCCGGCGTCACCGGCGCGCGCTCCAGCATGGTATTGACGTCGCGCCGCAGCGCTTCGACCTCGTCCGTCCCGACTGCGCCTTCGAAGACGTAGTAGCCATGTTGCCAATAGGCAGCGACGATATCCGGGTGTAGCGCGCCGTCCGGCCCGAAGCGCACAGCCCCACGATTGCCGATGTTATCTGCCAGTCTCTGTCCCTCTGCATGATAGGCGGCCATGCCTTCAGCATGCTCTGCCCGTGTCATGGCCGTCATCGTCGTCATAGCTTTTCACCCCAAGATTCCTATGCCTCGCCGGTAAGTTCCCTCAATCCGCGCGGATGAGCAACAGCATTCACGTGGGGCCTGTTAAGCAAATCGTGAACTGATTAGGCAAAAAGGAGCTGGGTAGTTTCTCGCGCAGCTCCGGGTGTTGGTGTTGGTGCTGATGCCTGTTCAGGCTTTGGCCATGGCCTTGCGCAAGACTTCGCGCGTAATCGACATGTGCTGCGCGCGGGCGTCAACTGCGTTGAAGATCGCATTTGTTGCCGCAGGGGTGACTACGGTCGATGAGGGTTCGCCCACGCTGGTTGGATAATGCCCATGTTTGACGGTTTCGACGTCTATCTTGGGCGCTTAGCCCACGCAGTAGGCATACAATTGTCGAAGAATTACTCTTCTGGAAGGCACTGTTTCTCAGGATGAGTTACTCGTATAAGATCTGGTTTGCTCCGCTGATCGAATCCCATTGACTAGTCTATACTGATTGTTAGTACATGAGAGATCTTTGGTTTATTGGGGTAATGATTTCAGGTTTTGGTAGTCTGTACCTAAGGTCGAATACGGTTGCTTAGTGATATAATGTTTGTGCTACTGCGCGATCAGAACATACGCCTCTTTGAGAAAATAGAAGACCTCTCCGTCGAGGAGCTTTTCACGAAAGCTAATATTGAATCTCTTGATAGAGTCTTTTCCAGGGTGACTCAGGCTCAAGGTAGGCCGTTTTGACGTCGACTGCCTTTATCTATTTCCCGTCTGCCTTGGCGACGAACTCTGGGCCGTTCTTGGATCGTATGCAAGGCTGTAGGTCACGCGGGATAAAAAATTCGTTAGGACGTCGATCGAGTTGAGCTTGCCCGAACTGCCAGGCAGCCGACCAACCAGGTGACGCAATATGGTTGCCGCGAGTGCGACATCTGGCACTGATTTTTGTTATCGCGTTATTTTTTTGGCTCGTTTCGCGCGTTTTCAGCCCCGTGCCATCCTTGTGTCAAAATCTTAGGTGGGGCGGATTTCCTTGTGAGTTTAGGGAGCTGATATACCCTGTGACAGGCGAGAGACGTGTGCGGGAGGGGACGGGAGATGGCTGATAAAGAATTCGAAGGCCGGGTGGCACTGGTCACGGGTGGCTCGCGTGGCATCGGGCGGGCGATCTGTGCGCGCTTGGCTGAAGCGGGCGCCTGGGTAGCGGTCAATTACGCAGGCAATGCCGAAGCGGCAGGCGAAACGTTGAAGCAGGTGAGGGCGGCCGGGAGCGACGGCGCGGTCTACCAGGCCGATGTCGCGTCGTACGAGGCGACCGATGCCATGTTTGCAGACATCGAGAGCGAGAGGGGGCCTGTCGACCTGCTAGTCACGAATGCCGGCATCGCCTCGTTTCAGGACGATACTGAGATGCCGGTCGCGCTTTGGCGCACCATCATGTCGGTCAATCTCGATGGCCAGTTTCATTGCGTCTGGCGGGCTAAGGAGAGCATGCGGGAGGGTGGTGATGGGCGCATCGTCTGTATCGCCTCTATTAACGGTATCGCACCGAGCCGTATCCGCCCAGATCGCCTGATCGCCTATGGCACGTCGAAGTCCGCTGTGATCGGTTTCTCGCGCAATTGCGCGACAGCATTCGGACCCGCCGTTCGTGTCAACTGCGTGGCGCCGGGCCTCATAGACACTGACATGACTAAAGACATGAGCGATGACATACGCCAGCAAATCGTTGCCCGCACACCCGCTGCACGCACCGGCGTGCCAGGCGATGTTGCCGAGCTCACCTATTTCCTCTTGAGCGATGCGGCGAGCTTCATAACCGGCCAGACCTACGTCGCTTCCGGCGGGCTCGTCACGTTGCCGTGAGCCCCTTTTCAAGCGAGCTTGGCGAGAAACTCCGGTGGGATGTGCGGGATCGGGTCGGACCGCTGCCAGCAGGGCAAGGCTTCGATGCGCGCTATCCAGGCTCGGATGCTAGGGTAGTCGTCCAGTGGCAGTTTTTGCGCGGCGTGCAGGTGCATGGGTGCGGCCATGGCAATATCGGCGATCGTGGTCTGATTGTCGCAGAGCCACTCGCGTCCCGCCAGGGTATTCTCGAAGATTGTCGCCAGACCGTGAAAGGTCGGACCGTGCGCTGATAGCACGCCCTGGTCCGGCACGTCGTCGAGAATCGGCTTGACGACATTCTCGACCAGATAGACGTAGCAGGCGGCAAACCACTTGCTCGATTCCCACAGCATCCAGCGCGTCATGTCGGCGCGGATCTTGGGATCGTTGGAATAGACGTTGGTGTTGCCTAGCTTCTCGCTGGCATAGACCATGATGGCGTTGGACTCCCACAGGACCAGGTCGTCGTCGACCAGCGCCGGCAGCTCGGCATTGGGATTGATGTCCGTGTACGGCGCCTGCTTGTGGTCGCCGCCGAAATAGTTCAGCCGCTCCTCGTCATAGCTGGCTCCGATAAGGTCAAGGCCGGCAACGACCTTGCGGCAGTTTACCGTGATAGGATCATAATAGAGCTTCATGGTCTCCCCCATTCGATAGGTATTTTCACCACTTGTGCATGATCGGCGTTATTTTGTTTTTGTGCCGAGCACATCTCGCATTTCTAAGTCGAACAGTGCCGCTTTTGCTCGCCGGATGTCAACTTGGCACCCGATATTCGCCATTGCCAAACACCAAGGCCAGATGCTCATCTGCCATCGTCAGCGTTGTCAGTGCGAAGGCAGTGAGAAGCTGGTGAGGATGCAGGCGAGGCGCATCGTTATTTTCGCAGGGGCGGGCGCCGTCTATGCCATGGTGTTGCCTGCTCGTAGGCATGTGCGAGGCGTAGCAGGTCGGCTTCGCCGTACCATCGGCCTACGAGTTGCAGGCCGATGGGAAGGCCACTCGCCGTAAAGCCGCATGGCACCGAGATGGCGGGTTGGCCGGTGAACGCCGCTAGGCGCGTGAGGCGGCCGAGCGCCTTGACGGCATCGATCGCTTTGCCTGATATCTTGATTTCACAGCTCTCGATGGGCACCGCCGGGATCGGTGTGGTGGGCATAAGCAATGCGTTTGTCTCTGCCATCAGAGAGCACATGGAGGCGATCGTTTTGGCCCGTATTGTCTCCGACTCCGCCGCACGTTCAGGCGTCATCTCCCCCCCGCGTAGCAGTCTTTCGCGCACGTCCGGCGACAGCGTCTCGCCGTGGTCGCGCAAGTGGGCCTTGTGCACGCGGTAGCCGTCCGTTAGCGCCAGGATGTCCCAGGCCTTGTTGGCGGTGCGGATATCGAAGGGCAGATCAATCTCCCCCACTTTTGCCCCCAAATCCGCCAACACAGTGGCGGCGGCACGCACGGCGGACTCGATCTCGGGGTGCAGGTGGTCGAAGAATATTGGGTTGGGTAAAGCAATGCGCATGCCCGTAATGGGCTGGCCGAGCCCCGCTGTGTAATCGGCGGTCTTGGCGTCCGCGGTGCTCGGGTCGTTGGGGTCCTTGCCGGCGATGGCGGCAAGCATCAGGGCAGCGTCGCTGACGCTGCGGGTCAAGGGTCCACCATGGTCGAAGCGCTCGCTGAGCGGATAGATGCCGTGGCGGCTGACCAGCCCGTAAGTCTGCTTCAGTCCGACCACGCCGCAGAGGGAGGCAGGAATGCGGATCGAGCCGCCGGTGTCCGTGCCCAGCGTTGCCGCACCAAGATGTGCTGCTGTGGCACAGCCCGAGCCGCTGCTCGAGCCGCCACTGACACAGTTAGGGTTCCAGGGGTTGCGAGCACTGCCGTGATGCGGATTGACTCCGGTGGGGCCGAAAGCGAACTCATGCAGATTGAGCAGGCCAAGAATGATGGCGCCGGCCGCCTCGAGGCGGGCGACGGAGGTGGCATTCTCCGTGGCAGGCGCCTCTCGGAAGAAGGCCGAGCCGCACGTGCGCGCCATGCCTTTAACCTTGAACAGATCTTTCACGGCGAGCGGCACCCCGTGCAATGGCTCACGATAGTTTCCTCTGGCGATCTCGGCTTCAGCGCGCCGCGCAGCGCCGAGCGCGCGTTCGCGATCGACGGAGATATAGGCATTGAGATTACTATGCGTTGCGATGCGATCGAGATAGGCCTGCGTCAGCTCGACCGGCGAGATGTCGCGGCGCGCGATGTGCGGTGCTAGGGTCGTGATATCGAGATCGATCATATGGCAGCCTCGGGAATAGTGAGAAGCAGAAGGATGCCGGTAAGCAGCACGGACATCGCGTTATCGTTGAGCGGCATCAGTACTTCGCCGTCCGGCGTGGCATCGCATTCTGGCACGGGCGGACGGTGGCGCCATCGTGGAAGAATTGACCCATATCGGCCGGCGCGATATTTGCCATATCGTAAACCTCAAACGCGCCGTCGATGATGCCTGCGACGGGGCCTCGGGCGTGGTCGAAAATTTGTTGAACGTCACCGTCCTGATCGCGCCGTCTATCAGGGCCAGGTCAGTGAATGTTCTTCCGACGTCGACACACGATCGGATCACGCGTGACTCTCCCCTCGCTCGTCGGCACCATGCTATCAACATAGGAGAGGGAGGTGCCAGAGATGACCGCCAGAGAGAAACGAAAGGCCTTGCGCACTTGCTTTGAGGGCGGCGGGTTGATCGTGGCGCCGGGGGTATTTGACGGGATCTCCGCGCGCATCGCCGATAGCGAGGGTTTCGATGCGCTCTACATGACGGGCTATGGCGTCTCCGCCTCCTATCTCGGCCTAGCGGATGCGGGGTTTGCGACCTTGACCGAGATGGTTGACCGCGTGCGTCATCTGGTGGACGTGACCGAGACGCCGCTCATCGCCGATGCCGACACCGGCTATGGCGGCGCGCTCAATGTGCGCCACACGGTGCGCTATTATGAAGCTGCAGGCGCTGCCGGCATCCAGCTTGAGGACCAGGAGTTTCCCAAGAAATGCGGGCATACGCTGGGTCGGCGCGTTATCCCGATGGAGGACATGGTAACCAAGATAAAGGTCGCTGTGGACAGCCGCGAGGACGAAAACCTGCTCATCGTCGCCCGCACCGATGCGCGCACCACGCACGGCCTCGATGAGGCGTTGCGCCGGGCCGGGGCCTTTTTGGCGGCAGGCGCCGACGTGCTTTTCGTCGAGTCGCCTGAGAGCGAGGCCGAGATGGCACGCATCTGCGCTGAGTTCGACGCCCCCTGTCTAGCCAACATGGTGGAAGGTGGCCGCACACCGGTTCTCCCCGCTGAGCACCTGGCCGAGATCGGCTACCGCATTGCCATCTACCCGGCCACTGGGTTTCTCGCCGTGGGCGCCTCGTTATCCTCGGTCTATGCCACCCTCAAGCGCACCGGTGGCAGCGCGGAAGTGGAGACGCCGATGATGGCCTTCAGCGATTTCAACACCCTGATCGGCTTTGAGGACGTCTGGACCTTCGATAAGATATACGGTGACGCTGACGAATAGCGGTAGCAGCGGCTCGTGCTAGTTGGCGAGGTTGCTGAATATCGACGGCATGCCCGACAAGGTCCATTCGAGCTAAGGCGACTGTTTATCGATCTCGTCAAGGACGGCATAGACCGACATGCCGCACTTCATGCTCTGAACAGCTGCCCGTGCCCGCGGTTGTACATCATCTGGCGATCTAGGTGGTCCTGCCTCTATTGGCCGTGCCCATGCAGCCCTAGCAGTTGACGTTTCGGCGTGCTGCCCACTCCTGCCCCAACTCTTTTAAAGTTGCCTCGTCAAGGCTCTGCCGGGCCATGTCGAACAACACCATTTCCTCTTTTTGGAAATGACCATGGGCCAACTCCAAGAACTGGCCAATAACACCTTTTAGAGTGGCGATGTCGGTTTCAGACTTGGCGGCTTTGAGAAGTTCTGCGATCTCGCGATGTTCGTGACGCATCACGGCGAGTGGCCCCATCGGCCCAAGGTGAGATTCGAGGCGAGGAAACAGAAAATCGTCCTCGATCTGAGCATGTGAAATGATAAGTCTTTCTAATACGGCGCCGACACCGCGGATGTCCCGGATGTCATCGCTCTTCAGGATGGTGTCGCGCACGTAGTCGAACAGCTCGTATATGACGGCATGCTCGCCTAAAAGGGCATCGGTAAGTTTCATGGAAGCTACTCTTCTCACGTTTGGGTAAGGCTCAAACCAAGAGCATAAAGGTTGAAGCCGAGTAGCGTACTTAACCAAGGTCAAGGTTTCTGTTTGCCCTCTATACGCGAGCTGACCCAGGCCCTGACGAAGGTCCTAAAATCCGGTCCGCAATTGCTTGACAAGACACTAGGTAGGCTCTCCCAGAGCAGTCAGCGGGGCCCATGCCGACCCACAATCGCAAGATAGACGAGGGCGAGGTTGCCTCTGGAATCAGTTATGCCCTTGCAAAGTCCTGCACGGTGAAGTGATCTCGCTCTTGCTCGACTTGAACAGCTATGTCTATGATACGAGCCCAAACAGGTCATCGGACGCTGACGACGCTAGCCTGAAAATGCGTGGCGCGACGGTGATCATAGAGTGTTGGCGGGAGGAAGAGCCATCACTAGAACCGGAGTAGAGCGCAAGCTCAACGGGGCCGCGGGGAAGGCGGGACCGAATGAGCTGGCGGGTGTGCGGCCGACCGCCGCACAGGTGCGCTATTTGCGCCGTGGCCTCGATCAGCCGGGTGGGAAGCTGCCATTGTTCGACGACAGTGGTGCCGCAATTTCGCCGCGCACTATCCGCAGTTGTGTCAAGCAGGGCTGGGCAGCGCCCTGGATCAGCAATCCGGTCAAACCGGATTGGTTAGTCTGTAAGCTGACTGATCGTGGTCGCAGTGCGGTGGTGGACGAGCCCTCAGTGACTTGATTGGTGCCTTTGCCAGCGCGCCATCCTCAAATATTACCAATACCTGATATAGGCTTGTGTGCTCCGCCGAAGGGCCTTGCGATATTTGATATTTAAGATACTGAAATATTTATAAATTATTATTATCTCGCAAGTGCGAGAAATTTTTAAAAAACACTTGATATAAACGATTGATTGATTATATCTACGACACACTCAGAACAACAAATCTTGGTTGTGGAGACAGTAACGCAGTTCCTCCCATTATCTCCTCTCCAAGGCGGCGGGGTTCCTCCTAACATCCCCCACCCCGCCGCCACTTTGAGCGCCCCTCTTCCGCCTTTCCCCCCCGAGAAGAGGGGCCTCTTCGTGTTTGACGCCGCGCGCCGGTTCCCTCCAGCCAGATAAGGTTCTAGGCTGCCCTTCCGATCCCGATTCTCACAGGGCAGGCGGCGACGCCGTGGCGCAATCTCCAGATTTGTCGATCGATACCGCGGCGCCGCATACACGGACGGCAGGCCAGGAGAACTTTCCTGTCGGCTCCTGGCTATTGGCCAAGCGTTTGCGTACCCACATCGCGCGCTATTACGCCTTTGCCCGGGCCGCCGACGACATCGCCGACGACCCGTCACGTTCGCCTGACCGCAAACGGACGGAGCTTGATGCGATGGAGGTCGTGCTGCGCAGCGAGGCACCGGTTGCCGCCGGCAACGCTGATCAGGACAAGGCTGCGCGCCTCGCCGAGAGTTTGGCCGAGACCAAGGTGCCCGTTGCCCATGCCGCGGAACTTCTGATCGCTTTTCGCCTCGACGCTGACAAGAGCCGCTATGCGGATTGGGATGAGCTGATGGCCTATTGCCGTAACTCGGCTGCGCCTGTTGGGCGGTATTTGCTCGATCTGCACGGCGAATCCCAAGCCACCTGGCCCGCTTCCGACGCATTGTGTGCCTCGCTTCAGGTGCTCAATCACTTGCAGGACTGCGGTGTGGATTATACGCGCATGGACCGGGTCTATCTGCCTCTCGAAATGCTGCACGTTGTAGGCGCCGATGTTGCCGAACTGAGGGGCACCAGCGCCAGCCCCGCCGTGCGCCGGGTGATCGATGCCTGCCTCGATGGTTGCGATAACCTCAACCACCAAGCTCGCGCCTTGCCTGGTTTGATTCGCGACCGGCGCTTGCGCATGGAGGTTGCAGTGATTCTTGACATCGCTCACCGTCTAGCCGTCCGCCTGCGTTGCGACGATCCGCTCGCGGAGCGGGTGGTGCTTGGTCGTTGGGACAAGATCGCCTGTCTGCTCAAGGGTTTTCGGGCCGGGCTATGGTAGCCGCTGCCGATAGCGCCGCCGAAGCGCTGGTCAGGCGCTCCGGCACTTCGTTCTTTTGGGCCATGCGCAGCCTGCCGCGAGAGCGGCGGCAGGCCATGTTCGCGCTTTACGCCTTTTGCCGTGCGGTTGACGATATTGCTGATGAATCGGCGCCGCGCGACCAAAAGCTGCGTTGCTTGGAAGCTTGGTGTGGCGAGTTGGACCGGCTGTACGGTGGCGGCATGCCCGAGAAGCCCATCGCAATCGCCTTGCGTGGACCCATCGCCCGTTACGATTTGCCGCGCGCACCGTTCGAGGAAATATTGCGCGGTATGGAGAGCGATGCCCGCGGACCCATTCGAGCCCCGTCGATGGTGGATCTCGAAATCTATTGCGCGCGCGTGGCTGGCGCCGTCGGTCTGCAATCTGTACGGATTTTTGGCTGTAGCGATGCGGCTGCGGATAATTTCGCCCTGGCCACCGGACATGCCTTGCAACTCACCAATATCTTACGTGATCTTGCTGAAGACGCCGCAGACGGGCGACTTTATATGCCACGCGAAGCCCTTGATGCGGGAGGCATTGACAGCTCAGATCCGGTGGAGGCTACTGCGCATCCTGGTCTAGCGGTTGCCTGTGCCTGGATCGCCGAACGAGCGGCAGTGCACTACGCTGAGGCCGAAGCGCTGCGCCGTGCCATGGCGCCGGCGGATGCACGCGCTTTGCGTCCGGCGGTGATCATGAGCGCGGTATATCGGCGCGTCTTCGAGCGCCTTGAAGAGCGCGGCTGGCAGCGGGCGAACGAACCGCTGTCGCTGTCTAAAGCTGAGAAGCTATGGATCGCGCTGCGTTGCCTGATGACCGGACGATGAACCGGCGGTGCCATATCGTTGGCGCCGGGCTTGCCGGCCTCGCTGCCGCGGTGATGCTGGTGCGCGAAGGCTTTTCGGTCGCGCTCTACGAAGCGGCGGGCCAAGCCGGCGGCCGCTGCCGCTCCTTCCACGACCGTACCCTCGAGTGCCAGATCGACAATGGCAATCACCTCGTGATGTTAGGCAACACGGCGACCTTCGCCTATCTCGATGCCATTGGGTCACGCGACGGTCTGGTCAGCACGGGGGCGGCATTTCCCTTTCTCGACCTCGCGACAGGTGAGCGCTGGACCGTGCGTCCCAATCGCGGCCGCTTGCCCTGGTGGTTTCTGGCGCCTTCGCGCCGCGTCGCCGGCACGCGGCCGCTCGACTATCTGGCGGCGCTCAGGCTTGCTTTTGCAGGGCCTGAGGCCACGGTCGAGTCGGTGCTCGCCAATCCCCCGACGGTCTATCGCAGGCTGTGGGAGCCGCTGGCGACCTCGGCCCTCAACACCGACCCGGGTGAAGGTGCGGCGTCGTTGCTTTGGCCGGTACTGACCCAGACCTTCCTGCGCGGCGCCGACTTCTGCCGGCCCTTTGTCGCCGATGTTGGCCTTGGCCCGACCTTTGTCGAGCCGGCCCTGGCGTTGCTGGCGCAGTCGGGCGTGGAGGTACAGCTCAATTGGCGTCTTCGGGCGCTTGAAGGGGAGGGCGATTGGGTGACGAGACTCGATACGTCCCAGGGCAGCGTGGCTATAGCAAAAGGCGAGGGTGTCGTGCTGGCGGTGCCGCCGGCAAGTGCCGTCAGCTTGCTTGCTGGGCTTTCTGCGCCGACCGAGAGCCGCGCCATCGTCAACGTTCACTTCCGCCTCGATACGCCGCCGCGCCTGCCAGAGGATGCGCGTTTCCTCGGCCTGGTGGGTGGTACGGCGCAATGGATTTTCGTTCGCGACGACGTCGTCGCAGTCACGGTCAGCGCAGCCGATACCTTAGCTGCGCGCGACAACGCTGCGATCGCGGCTGCGGTTTGGCAAGATTTGGCCCAGGCTTTGGCCCTGCCGTCCGAGTCCATGCCGCCGCATCGGGTGATCAACGAGCGCCGGGCGACTTTCGCGCAGACACCTGCGGCGGCGCGTGCTCGGCCGGGGCCGAAGACGGCATTCGCCAATCTTTGGCTCGCGGGCGATTGGACCGACACTGGGTTGCCGGCAACCATCGAGAGTGCCATACGGTCGGGGCAGGCGGCGGCGCGTTTGGCTGCCACGTCCCCGTAACGCGATTGATAGCACTGCCGATTGCGAGTATGAAGATGATACAATTTTTATTGGTATCTCAATAAGTTTCACTGGGCTGGTAGGCAACTCGGAGCGGATGGAGGAGTGACAAGATTAGCAACACGAATCCAACGCCGTTACTCGATGCCCTAGAGACGCTTGCCGATCTGCGCCGCTTGTCGAATTCCAACCTGAACCAGGTCGCCGACGAAGTGCGCCAGGATATGATCGAGCAGGTTTCGCGCACCGGTGGTCACCTCGGCGCCGGGCTCGGCGTGGTCGAACTTACGGTCGCGCTGCATCATGTCTTCGACACCCCGCGCGACCGACTAATCTGGGACGTCGGGCACCAGTCCTATCCGCACAAAATTCTCACCGGTCGACGCAAGCGCATGGCGGGCTTGCGCATGAAAAATGGCCTGTCTGGCTTCGCCAAGCGAGCTGAGAGCGAATACGACTCCTTCGGCACGGCACATTCCTCGACCTCGATCTCGGCCGGGCTGGGTATGGCAGTGGCGCGTGATATTGCGGGCGGCGACAATAACGTTGTTGCGGTGATCGGCGACGGCGCCATGAGCGGCGGCATGGCCTATGAGGCGATGAATAATGCCGGTTCTCTGGGCAGCCGTCTGGTCGTAATCCTCAACGATAACGACATGTCGATCGCGCCGCCGGTAGGTGCTATGAGCGCCTATTTGTCGCGCCTGATCTCGTCGCACTCCTATCGTAGCATGCGCCACGTGGCGAGCCAGGTGGCGAAGAAGTTTCCCCGCCCCATGGCGCAGATGCTGCGCCGGGCAGAGGAATATGCTCGCGGCATAGTGACGGGTGGCACTTTGTTCGAGGAGATGGGCTTCTATTATGTTGGCCCCGTCGACGGCCACAGTATCGAGCACCTTCTACCGGTCTTGAAGAACGTGCGCGATGCTGAGACCGGCGGACCCGTGTTGGTGCACGTGGTGACCGAGAAGGGCCATGGCTATGCTCCGGCCGTGGAGTCGCCAGACAAGTACCATGGCGTCGGCAAGTTTGACGTGATGACTGGCGCTAAGGAAAAAAAGATTAGTAATGCATCGAGCTATACCGACGTATTCGCGCAGAGTCTGATCACGGAAGCCGAGCGCGACGACAGGATCGTTGCTGTTACCGCGGCGATGCCGGCGGGAACAGGTCTGGATAAGTTTGCCGACAAGTTTCCCGAGCGCTGTTTCGACGTGGGGCTTGCGGAGCAGCATGCAGTAACCTTCGCGGCGGGCATGGCGACGGAAGGCTACCGGCCGTTCGTGGCCATCTACTCCACTTTCCTGCAACGGGGCTTCGACCAGGTGGTGCACGATGTCGCCATCCAGAAGTTGCCAGTGCGCTTTGCCATCGACCGTGCCGGCCTGGTTGGGGCGGACGGACCGACCCATGCGGGCTCTTACGATATCGCTTATCTCGGTTGCCTACCCGATTTCGTGGTCATGGCCGCGGCCGACGAGGCGGAGCTAGTGCACATGGTAGCGACAGCCGCACGTATCGACGACCGGCCGAGCGCCGTGCGCTATCCGCGCGGCGAAGGTATTGGCTGCGAGATGCCTGAGTGCGGTATACCATTGGGAATCGGTAAGGGCCGTATCATGCGCGAGGGTACTGCGATAGCAATCCTGAGCTTTGGCGCTCGTCTCATCGAGTGTACGAAGGCTGCTGATGAGCTCGCGGCGCATGGCCTCTCGACCACGCTTGCCGATGCTCGCTTCGCTAAGCCACTGGATACGGATCTGGTGGCTCGGCTAGCGCGTGAGCACGAGGTCCTGATCACCATTGAGGAGGGCGCGATCGGCGGCTTTGCGACCCAGGTGCTGCAGTTTCTTGCCACCAACGGTCTGCTCGATAAGGGCCTTAAGATACGCCCGATGATGCTTCCAGACCGCTTCATAGAACATGGTTCGCCGGCGGAGATGTACGAGGACGCCGGCCTGACCGTGAGCGATATAGTTGCTACAGCTCTGGCGGTATTGGGTCGTGATAATAGCATGTTGGCCATTGGCTCCGAGACCGTCTGACACTATTGCGATGATGGCGGGGCCTGCGGCTACGATAGCGATTAGCTCGACACTTGATCAAGCAATAGAAGATGCCTCGGCCAGGTTGGTCTCGGCACGTCACGACGACGGCCACTGGTGCTTCGAGCTCGAGGCCGACTGCACCATTCCCGCCGAATATGTCATGCTCGGCCATTTCCTCGACGAGATCGATGTCGCGCGCGAGGCCGGCATCGGGCGCTATCTGCGCGCGCGCCAAGGTGAGCATGGTGGCTGGCCGCTGTTTCATGGTGGTGATCTCGATATATCTTGTTCGGTGAAGGCCTATTACGCCCTCAAGCTGATCGGCGACGATATCGAGGCGCCGCACATGAAAAGGGCACGCGAGGCCATTCTGGCCCATGGTGGGGCCGCGCGCAGCAACGTGTTTACGCGCTTTGCTCTGGCGCTCTTCGGTCAAGTCCCATGGCGCGCTGTGCCCGTGATGCCGCCGGAGATCATGCTACTGCCGCGCTGGTTTCCCTTCCATATGAGCAAGGTGTCCTACTGGTCGCGCACGGTGATCGTGCCGTTACTGGTGTTGGCGGCCCATAAGCCGCGGGCACGTAATCCACACGGCGTCGGCGTGGCCGAACTCTTCACGGTACCGCCGCAAGAGGAGCGTGCCTACTTCCTGCCGCGGGGCAAGGTGGCAGCGGCGTTCCTCGGCCTCGATCGCGTGCTGCGCGCTGTCGAGCCAATCATGCCCAAACGCATGCGCCGACGGGCTATAGCGCGTGCCATGGCCTTCGTCGAGGAGCGGCTCAACGGCGAGGATGGTCTCGGTGCTATCTTTCCGGCTATGGCCAACGCCTTGATGGCTTATGATGCGCTTGGCCACGGCTCAGGTCATCCGGAGCGCGAGTATTGCCGTAAGGCTATCGACAGGCTCCTGGTGGAGGGTGAGGATGAGATCTATTGCCAACCCTGTCTGTCGCCAGTTTGGGACACGGCACTGGCCGTCCACGCCATGCTCGAGGTCGGTGGCGATGCGGAGCAGGCCGCTGCTGCTGACGCATGCGGCTGGCTTGCTAAGCGGCAGGTGCTTGACGGCCCCGCCGACTGGCGTGAACGACGGCCAGATCTGCGCCCTGGTGGCTGGGCCTTTCAATACGCCAATCCGCACTACCCGGATGTTGACGACGCGGCTGTTGTGGCAATGGCCCTGCATCGCGCTAGCAACGCAGCGCATCGGCAAAGTATCGAGCGGGCACTGGAATGGTTGGAGGGTATGCAAAGTTGTGATGGCGGTTGGGGGGCGTTCGACGTGGACAACACTCATCATCACCTCAACCATATTCCCTTCGCTGATCACGGCGCTCTGCTCGACCCACCGACCGAGGATGTCAGCGCCCGCTGCATAGGAGCACTCTGCCAGATCGGCCAAAACCGAAATAATCCGACTGTGGCGCGCGGCATCACCTATCTCGAGCAGATGCAACAGGCTGATGGGTCATGGTTTGGGAGGTGGGGAACTAATTATATTTATGGCACATGGTCTGTGCTAAATTCTCTCAATATCGCCGGCTACGACATGGCTTCCGAAAGGATACGGCGCGCTGTTTCTTGGCTTGAATCACGCCAACGCGAAGACGGTGGCTGGGGCGAAGACGGTGCCACCTATGACGAAGCGCGCCGGGACGAGGCCAAGGCAAGCACACCCTCGCAGACGGCCTGGGCACTGTTGGCATTGATGGCCGTGAGAGAAGTCGACTCGGAGGCGGTTCGCCGCGGCATCAACTACTTGCTGGACGCGCCGCGCGACGGTGTCCGCTGGCACGAGGATTGGTTCACCGCGGTTGGTTTCCCGCGCGTCTTCTATCTCCGCTACCACGGCTATGCTGCCTATTTTCCGCTTTGGGCGTTGGCGCGCTATCGTAATTTGACCCGCGGCAACGTTCGCTTTCCTGCCTACGGCATGTGATGTCCCGCGTCGGGGTTGTGACCGGGTTGCAGATGGAGGCGGCGGCGGTGCGGTGGGCGCTGAGGCAGCGCCCACCCAAGGCCGAAGTGTTGGTGGCCTGTCACGGACCGGGGCCGATCCGTGCACGAGGAGCGGCTCAAACATTACTCGATGATGGTGCCAAGGCGTTGGCCAGCGTCGGTCTGGCTGGTGGTCTTAAGCCGATTCTCTGGCCCGGCACGGTCGTGGTCGCGCGCGATGTGATAACAGCCAGCTGCACCCGTTATTGCAGCGACGAAGCCTGGCGCGAGCGTGTGCTTGAGCGGCTGGTCGACGATGACGATGTTGTCGAAGGCCGGTTTTTCGGCACCGATGCCCCGGTGCTATCGGCGGCCGATAAGGCGTCTCTATTCGCCGCCCACGAAGCCTCGGTGGTGGATATGGAAAGCCATGCTGTGGCCGCCGCTGCGGACGAGGCGAAGGTGCCTTTTGCCGCCGTTCGCGCGGTCGCTGATGCGCCCGAGCATTTTGTGCCGGTGCTCGCTCGCAGCGGCATGCGTGAGGACGGCACTGTTACGCCTTGGCCGGTGCTTGTCCGCCTCCTTGGCCAACCCTGGCACCTGCCGGCTATGGTGGTGACAGCGCTGGAGACACGAAAAGGCCTGGCGGCCTTGCGCCGGGTGCTGCTTGAGACTGGCGCTGTCGGCGGCGTAGCGATGCCGGGTTAGATCGCTTCAGGCCGCGTCTTCGTCTGGGGTGTGGGTCTGACTGAGGAAGCGAGAGACGTTGTCGTCGAAGACGTAATCGGCGGGCCGCGCCTTCGAGAGGTCAATGTCGGGCGCCATTTCGCCCTCGGTGCGGATGCCGCGCAGCCAGACGCCGAAGGCCTTCAGCGGTCGCGACAGGGTGTCGTTGACGGCACTCGGCTCGTAGCCGCAATGGACCATGCAGTCGGCACATTTCTCATAGGCTCCGGTGCCGTAGGCCGCCCAATCTGTCTCCTCCATCAGCTCGCGAAAACTGTCCGCGAAGCCCTCTCCCAATAGGTAGCAGGGGCGCTGCCAGCCAAGTACGTTACGCGTCGGGTTACCCCACGGCGTGCATTTGAGGCTCTGATTACCTGCCAGAAAATCGAGAAACAGCAGTGACTGGCTGAAGCGCCATTTGCGGCCGATGCCGCGGGTGAAGACGACACGGAAGAGCCTGCGCGTGCGCTCGCGTGACAGAAAATGCGCCTGATCTGGCGCCCGTTCATAGGCGTAGCCCGGCGAGATGGTGACACCCTCAGCGCCGAGGTCGCGGGCGAAATCCATGAAAGCGGCCAGTGTCGCCGGGTCCTGGCCGTCGAAGACGGTGCAGTTGACGTTGACACGAAAGCCCTTGGCGATGGCCACCTTCATGGCAGCCACGGCGCGATTGAAGACGCCCTCCTGGCAGACCGCCTTATCGTGTTCCTCGCGCAGCCCGTCAAGATGCACCGAGAAAATGAGGTGGTGTGTGGGCTCGAACAGCTCCAGCCGTTTTTCCAGCAGTAGCGCGTTGGTGCAGAGATAGACGAACTTCTTGCGCGCCACGATGCCGGCTACGATCTCGCCGATTTCCTTGTGCAGCAAGGGCTCGCCGCCGGGAATCGAGACCACTGGCGCGCCGCACTCGTCGACTGCTGCAAGGCATTCCTTAAGAGATAGCCGCTTATTTAGTATCTCACCAGGATAGTCTATCTTACCGCAGCCTGCGCAGGCGAGATTGCAACGGAACAAGGGCTCTAGCATCAGCACCAGGGGGTATCGCTTGCGCCCGGCCAGACGCTGCCGCACCACATAGGTGCCGACGCGCAGCATCTGCCGTAGGGGCACCGCCATTACCGGGGCTCCGGCATCAGTCCGGGCGGCAGCTTAAACTGGACCCGTTCGACCACACCCTCCAAGGTCTCGACGTTGACCTCGCTGATACCGCGCAGGCGTTCAATTACTTCCTGGACAAGCTGCTCCGGCGCTGAAGCGCCAGCGCTGATCCCGATCCGCTTGACGCCCTCGAACCAGGCCAGCTCGATGGCATCGGCGTCATCAATCAGATAGCTAGGCACGTCGAGCTCCTCGCCGATTTCGCGCAGGCGGTTGGAGTTCGAGCTGTTCTGCGCTCCGACGACCAGGATCACGTCGACCTCGCCGGCGAGTTTGTGCATCGCGGTTTGGCGGTTCTGCGTCGCATAGCAAATATCCCGCAGAGAGGGGCCGATGATTTTGGGGAATCGCGACTTCAGCGTAGCGACTACCTCGCGGGTATCATCGAGGCTCAGCGTAGTCTGGGTGACATAGGCAAGCTTGTCTGGGTCCTTTACCTCTAGGCTCTCCACCTCCTCTGCAGTTGAGAGGAGCAACACGCCGTCCGGTACTTGGCCGCTGGTGCCTTCGACCTCCGGGTGACCGCGATGCCCGATGAGGATGATCTGGCGGCCGGCGCGGGCGCAGCGTTGGGCCTCGTGATGCACCTTGGCGACCAGCGGGCAGGTCGCATCGATCACGGGCAGCGATCTTTTCTCGGCCACGTCGGAGACAACTTGTGCGACGCCGTGGGCACTGAAGATGGTCACCGCGCCGTCGGGAACCTCATCCAGCTCCTGGACAAACACGGCACCTTTTTCCCGTAGTTCCTCTACCACACGCTTGTTGTGCACGATCTCGTGGCGCACATAAACGGGGCGTCCGAAACGTACCAGGGCACCCTCAACGATATCGACGGCTCTCTCTACGCCGGCGCAGAATCCACGTGGCTTGGCCAAGATCACTCGCATTTGCATCGGTTCCTGATAAACGGCAGCTCTCGCAACATGACCGCCGGATGGCGAAGAAATTACCTGATACGCCCGCTCTCGCCAATAAACTTGGTGCAAAGAAAGGCACATCCACCTAACTGGAGGCGGGGATCATGCGGATAGTTATTTTTCTGCTCGGCGCGCTGATGATGGCCCTGCCGGCAGTGGCCGCTCAGACGCAGGAGGCCCATGCCTATATCAACCATGTCATATATGCGGTCGATCCGAACTCCGTCGCTCGCGAACCCGAGCTCGGTTACGAGCTGATCTATGCTACCATAGGCGCCGCGGCCCATATCATCTATGCCACCGGGGCTGATGATGCATCCGATGATGTCAAGGCGTACGCCGAGCGCGCGCGATGTCGTCACCTGGTCGGGTGAGGTCATGCACTTTGCCGCACAGGTGATGATGAATGACAACCCGAAGCACACTAACATCATGGCTAGACGCGTCAGTGATTTGTTGGTCCACGTCGTGAACGGCTGCGATGCTAATTTCGACGGCACGATCAGTTGAGGCTCGGGCGAAGGCTGCCTGGCCCAGGCTGCGACCCAGATGGGCTACATGATGCAGGGCGAGGGGTTTTAGGTGTCAGGCAGGTCTTCAAGGTGGCTACCGCAAGCCAACATGTCAGCGATAACGCCGTCCTCGATCTCCAGGCGTAGCGCTTCATTGAAGCGGTTGTAAAAGCCGCAGAGCGCCGTGCGGAAGGTCAGCTCCATGAGTTGGGCCTCGTCAAACCGCTGGCGCAGGGCGGTGACGAGCGTGTCCGGAATGTGCTTGGAATCACTCGTCACCATGACCGCATAGTCGCGTACCACGCGGTCGAACTTGTCGAGCCCCGGGCAACCGGGCTCAAGGATGTTCGCGGCCGTCTCTGGCCCCAATCCGCTGTCCACTAGACGCGGCGTGTGATGGGCGACGCAATAGCGGCATTCGTTGAGCTTGGAGACCGTGACCATGGCGATTTCGAGGTAGCGCTTCGGCACGCACTGCTCGCTCGCTAGCCTCAGCATCATGCCCATCATGTGCTTGAGGATCGGTGGTCGGTGGGCGAACGCCTTGACCTGACTTAGGAACGGGCCGACCTCGCTCGGCACCCGGTCATATAAGTCCCGCAGAGCTTCGGGAACTTCGTGCTGCTCGATGTCGCGTATGCGTGCCATGTCCATGCCTCGTGTCTCGAATTCACGCTCGTGGCATCATGACAGGGTCATAGGAGATCAAGGAAGTTATGATCAGGAAGGTTAGAGCTTTGGCTGTGGCGAAAAGCTCGTGTCCGATCCGGCCAAAGGCGGCATCCACCGTGGCGAGCGGGTCGGGCGCTTCTATATTTTTCAGCAGTAGAATGCGGAGGTGCATATCGTGTCTCCCTTCCCTTCCCTTGGCGCGGGCCGGGTTTTCTGGCAGAAGAGGTCCGCTATGATCGACCAGCCCGCGGATGCGACCGACGACCGCAGCGATTTTATCAGGGATATCGTGCGCGCCGACTTGCAATCGGGTCGCGTCGCAGCTGTGGTCACCCGCTTCCCGCCGGAGCCCAACGGCTATCTGCATATCGGGCACGCCAAGTCGATCTGCCTCAACTTCGGCATTGCGGAGGCCTTGGGCGGGCGTTGCCACCTGCGCTTTGACGACACCAACCCGGTCAAGGAGGAACAGGAATACATCGAGGCCATTGAGGCTGATGTGCGCTGGCTCGGCTTCGACTGGGGTGAGCACCGCTATTTCGCTTCCGACTATTTCGCCCAGCTCTACGATTGGGCCGAACAGCTCATCGACGCCGGTAAGGCCTATGTCGACGATCAGTCGGCTGACGAGATCCGCGAGGCGCGCGGCACGCTAACCGAGTCTGGCACGGACAGCCCCCATCGCGATCGCAGCCCAGAAGAGAACCTCAACCTGTTCCGCCGCATGCGCGCCGGCGAGTTTGGCGACGGCGCGCGGGTGCTGCGGGCACGCATCGATATGGCGGCGGGTAATATAAACCTGCGCGACCCGGTGCTCTATCGCATCCTCCACGTTGAGCACCCGCGCACCGGCAACGACTGGTGCATCTATCCCACATACGATTTCGCCCACGGTCAGTCGGATGCGATTGAAGGCATCAGCCACTCCATCTGTACCCTCGAATTCGAGGATCACCGGCCACTGTACGATTGGCTGCTACAGAACCTGTCGGTTCCTGCGCGGCCACAACAATATGAGTTCGCTCGCCTCAATCTCGGCCATACGGTGCTGTCCAAGCGCAAGCTAATCTCGCTGGTGCGCGATAGGTTGGTACAAGGTTGGGACGATCCCCGCATGCCAACGCTGGTTGGCATGCGCCGGCGTGGCTTCCCGCCCGCTGCGATTCGCGACTTCGCGGCTCGCATTGGCGTCGCCAAGCGCGACAGTACGGTGGAGCTGGGGGCGCTCGACCATTGCGCTCGCGAATATCTCAATGTGGTGGCCGAGCGCCGCTTCGCCGTGTTGCGCCCGCTCAAGGTGGTGATCGAGAACTATCCCGAAGGCGGGAGCGAGATACTCGAGGCTGTCAACAATCCGGGAGATGCGGGCACCGGCACGCGCCAGTTGCCCTTCGGTCGCGAGATCTATGTCGAGCGTGAAGATTTCATGGAGGATCCACCGCGCAAATTTCACCGCCTAAAGCCTGGCGGAGAGGTGCGCCTGCGCTTCGCCTATTTTATCACGTGCGAGGAGGTTGTGAAGGACGCTGACGGCACGGTTGTCGAGCTGCGTTGCACCTACGATCCTGAGACCCGCGGTGGCAATGCGCCCGACGGTCGCAAGGTAAGAGGAACTATCCACTGGGTTTCCGTGGCCCACGCCCTGAGCGCAGAGGTGCGGCTATACGGCCCACTTTTTACCGAGCCCGATCCGAGCTCGGACGAAGCTATAGACCCGGCCTCACTGGAAGTGCTGCACGACTGCAAGCTTGAGCCCAGCCTGGCAGCGTTGGTGGTTGGCGAGGTGGTGCAATTTGAGCGCACGGGCTACTTCTGCCCCGATCCCGACGGCACGCTCGAGGCACTCGTGTTTAACCGTACTGTTGCGCTACGTGACACTTGGGCCAAGATCGCTGCCAAAAGCCGTTAGCGCAGCTCGTCTAGGCAACGGGTTGGGCTCTTCCGCCAGGGTGGGGCGGTGATGCCGTAGGCCTTGGCAATACGGCTGCAGTCTAGCGCTGAGTTGGCGGGGCGTGGCGCCGGAGTCGGATACTCTCTGCTGGGGATCGGACTAAGCTCACCGACGCGGGGCACGCTGCGCTCGCCGGCTAGATCGAATATGGGGTGCGCGAATCCATGCCACGTCGTCGTGCCGCTGCTGCAAAAGTGAAAGACGCCGGGTTTGGTAACGCCGTCGGCTGCAATAGCGAGGATGGCCACCGCGATATCGTGTGCCTAGGTCGGCGAGTTGCGCTGGTCGTCGACGACGCGGAGCGAGTCGCGTTCGTTCGCCAAGCACAACATGGTGCGCACGAAATTGCTTCCGGTCGTGGCATAGACCCAGGCGGTACGCAGGATAACGGCGCGCTCGCAACGCTCCGCTCGCCGGCGAGCTTAGATCGTCCGTAGATGCCGAGAGCGGCCCGGTCGGGTCGTCCTGGCGGTAGGCACGCTCGATCGATCCATCAAACACCTAGTTTATCGAGATGTGGATGAGCGGCTTGTCCGTCTTGGCGCAGGCGCGCGCGATGTTTTCCGCGCCATCGACATTGGTGAAGGCGGCAGCGTTGACCACTGTGCCGGTGCCAGCCACCGTACGCGTGACGCTCTCTGCATTTGTGATGTCTGCTGTGGCCTTGCGATCGTAACCCGCGACGTTAGCGTCAGCTGCCTCGCACAGGGCGCGGCCGACTTGGCCGTCGGCGCCGAAGACGACGAGGTCAGTCACCCTCGTATTCGCAGAGCGCGTGCACGGTGTGACCAAGCTCTTCCAGGCGCGCGCGACCGCCGACATCGGGCAGATCGACAATGAAGCAGCATTCCACGATCGTGCCGCCCGACTTGGCTATCAAGTTTGCTGCGGCCTCGGCCGTGCCTCCGGTCGCGATCAGATCGTCGACCAGCAGCACCCGCTCGTCTTTGGCGATGGCGTCGGTATGCATCTCGACCGTATCGGTGCCGTATTCCAGATCATAGTGATGCCCGATGGTATCGCCGGGAAGCTTGCCCTGCTTGCGCACGGGAACAAAGCCGACTCCCAGCTGATGCGCCAACGGCGCGCCGAGAATAAAGCCACGCGCCTCGATGCCAGCGACCTTGTCGATGTTGTTGCCCGTATAGCGGTTGACCAAGGTATTCACGGCGGTACGAAAGCCCTGCGCATCACCGAGCAGCGTAGTAATATCTCGAAACATGATTCCCGCCTTCGGGTAATCGGGGATGGTGCGGATAAGGCTCTTGAAGGGCATAGTTCTCTCCGGTGTTCGCCGGGCTTGTTGCTGGCGCCGTACAGTCTACAATAGTAGCTTCAGTTATCGCATTCTGGATTTCTCCCTTGGCGAACCCACTAGAACGCGTTGCCGTCATCGGGCTTGGCTATGTTGGCCTGCCGCTGGCAGTCGCTTTGGCTGAGGCTGGCCGCACGGTCGCCGGTTACGACCACGATAACCGCCGCCTGATCGAATTGCGCGCCGGGCACGATCGCTGCGGCGAGATCGACGACCGCACCCTGGCGGAGGTCGGTGTGACATTCGTCGACACGCTCGAGGCCGTGTCTGGGTACGACGCCTATCTGATTACCGTGCCAACGCCGGTCGATACCGCCAATATGCCGGACCTGGCGGCGGTCGAGGTCGCCTGTGAGGCGGTGGCTAAGGTGATGCGGCAGGGCGCGGTCGTGGTACTCGAATCGACGGTTTATCCGGGCGTCGTCGAAGAAATTTGCGGGCCGATTCTCGAACGCGGCTCGGGACTCGCTGCGGGACGAGACTTTCATCTCGGCTACTCGCCCGAACGCATCAATCCCGGCGATCCGGAGCGTGGGCTCGGCAACATCGTCAAGGTCGTGGCGGGGCAGGGGCCCGAGACGACAGCGGCGCTGGCCGAGCTATACGGTGCTATCAGCCCGGTCTTCGAGGCCGCCGACATTCGCACCGCCGAGGCGGCCAAGGTCATCGAGAACGCACAACGTGACATCAACATCGCCTTCGTCAACGAGCTTGCCTTGATCTTTAGCCGGCTCGGCCTCGACACGGAAGCGGTGCTGGAGGCGGCGTCGACCAAGTGGAACTTTCTCGATTTCCGCCCTGGTCTGGTTGGCGGCCACTGCATCGGTGTCGATCCTTATTACCTGACCTATGCCGCCGGGCGCCACGGCTACCACCCCGAAGTGGTGCTCGCCGGCCGCCGCATCAACGACAGCATGGGCCGGCATGTCGGGGGCGAGGTCGCGCGGCGGGTGCATGGCGGAGGGCTGGCACCACGGGTGCTGGTTCTTGGTATCACTTTTAAGGAGAACGTTCCCGATATCCGTAATTCCGGAAGCGCGGGCGTGGTGCGCGAGCTAGTAAATTTTGGCCTGACAGTTGACCTTCATGATCCGCGTGCCGACCCTGACGAAGTGCGTGCGGTGTACGGCTTTCAGCTTGTGGCGCAACCCAGCGGACGTTATGGGGCGATTGTGCTGACGGTTGGGCACAGCGACTATGCTGCTTGGGGTACGGAGATGATCGAGTCGCTGTTGGCTGAGCCAGGTTTGGTCGCCGACGTACGGGGCACTTGGCGTAGGCGAAAGTTCTCGCCATCGATCACGCGTTGGCGTCTGTGACGTCAGCTTGGTATAAGGCTAGGACATCTGGCAGGGAATATGCGCCCCACAAGACTGGCACAGAAGTAAGGGAGGACGAAGCGGTGATCATCGTGTGGACAGGGACGGGAAAATCCGTAACAGCCGTATTGCGGGCAATCAGCGCAGGCACTCTTTTGGTGTTGTCGTTCGATGTCAGTGCGGTTTCGGCTCAGGAGTCGGCGACGGTGTCGCCGGACACCTTGACACAGGGCAAGATCACTTTCCCGACTGGCAGCGTTTACGACGGCGAGTTGAAGAACGGACGCATGCACGGTCAAGGCAAAATCACCTATGCTAAAGGCGGCATCTACGAGGGTGCCTTCTTTGAGGACAAAATCACGGGCGTCGGCAGTTTCGTTTATCCCAATGGTGACCGCTACGAGGGCAGCTTCGTTGATGGCCAGCGTCACGGTGACGGCAATTTCTGGTTCGGTAACGGCAGTGAATACAAAGGCAACTTCGCGAACGGTGAGATGAGCGGCCGCGGTCGCCTGATATTTACCTCTGGCGCCGTCTATGAAGGCGAATTCGTCGGCGGCCGCCGCGAGGGCGACGGCGAGTTGCGTTTTCCCGGCGGCGACCGGTACGTCGGCGCCTTCCGCGGCGGTGAGATGCATGGCCGCGGCCGTCTGACCTATGCTAACGGACATGTCTACGACGGTGAGTTTTCGGACGGTCACCGGCACGGACAGGGCAGCTTCACTGCCGCCAATGGCGATACCTATGCCGGCATGTTCGTTGAGGGCAAGCGGCACGGCAAAGGTACGTTCACGCAGGCCGACGGAGTGCGCTACGAGGGCGAATATGCTGCCGACAAGCGCCAAGGGGCGGGCGTCATTGTTTATACGAATGGCGACCGTTTTGAAGGTAGCTTTGAGGACGACCTTAAAGCCGGTGCCGGTGTCTTGACCTACCAGGACGGCACCAGGTTCGAAGTTTCATACGAAGCCGGTAAACCCGTAGGAAAGGCAGTATGGATCTATCCTGACGGGCACCGGATCGAAGGTGATTTCTGAATTCTCGGTGCGTATCGCCCAGCTAGCGTCAGCGGGGCGATTGGCCGGGGTCATGCCCGGGCTGTGTAGGGCACGTGGACCAGGATTTGCGGCGCGAGTAGCCGGCCGAGATGGTGCCGGCAAAGCCGGGTTATAGGGAATCGCGATCCGCCTTATAGCTTACGTCTACCTAAGCCCTCGCCTATCTTGCCCCGGCTCGCTCGATACACGGGTGAGCTTGTGAGAAACCCTAGATTAAAGTGGAGGGTATGACCATGTGGAGTACACCAGTGGTTCGTGAGATTGCTGTTGGTCTCGAGATCAACTGCTACGCCTGCGCGGACCTCTAAGCCGGGTCGCAAGGGACTTTTGTGATGATCCTCCGTCGGCGGCACGGCCGTCACCAACGGTCATAAGGAATCGCGATGCAAATACGCGTCCTCGGCTCCGCCGCCGGCGGAGGATTTCCACAGTGGAACTGCAATCACCCAAATAGTCGACGCGCCCGCGAAGGGGATGCGGCCGCGCAGCAGCGCACCCAGTCCTCGATCGCGGTAAGCGCCGACGGCAAGCGCTGGTTTCTCTGCAATGCGTCGCCGGATCTGCGGGCGCAGATTCTGCACAACGATGTCATGCATCCGAGCGACGGTCTGCGCCACAGCCCCATCCAGGGTGTGGTGTTGACCAATGCCGATGTTGATCACACAGCCGGCCTGATTACGCTGCGCGAATCCCACCCGCTGCGTGTCTACGCCACCCAGCGCGTGCTCGGGGTGCTGGCCGCGAATAAGATTTTTAACATTCTCAACCCGCAATTCGTGGCGCGCGAGATGCTGACCATGGACCAGCCCAACGCGCTGATCTGCCCGGGTGGTGCCGAGTCTGGCGTTACTGTGGTGCCGTTCTCGGTGCCGGGCAAGATCGCGCTATGGCTCGAGGATGCGAGCCAAGCGAATTTTGGCTCGGTGGCGGAGGACACCATCGCGCTGGAGATTCGCGATGCCGAGGGCGCGACCCGTGCCTTCTATGTTCCGGGCTGCGCCTCCATGCCGCCTGAGCTTGCTGAACGCCTGCGCGGCGCGCCCTTGGTGCTTTTCGATGGTACCCTGTGGGTTGACGATGAGATGATTCGCGATGGTGTCGGCGCCAAGACCGGTGACCGCATGGGCCATATGAGCGTCTCCGGGCCGCAAGGTACCATCGCCGCTTTTGCCGACCTCGACGTGAAGCGCAAGATTTTTATCCACATCAATACCACCAACCCCATTCTGCTCGACGACAGCCCGCAGCGGGCCGAGGTTCTGGCGGCGGGTTGGGAGGTATCCCACGACGGCATGGAGATTACCCTATGACTGCTGCCCCGATAGTCGCCGACGTCAAGCCGACGCACTGGTATAATCTGGACGTCGATCACGATGAACTGATGAGTTCGGACGATTTTGCTGAGGCGATGAAACAGATCGGGCGGGAGCGCTATCACAACCTGCATCCGTTTCATAAAATGCTGCACGGTGGCGAGCTCGATTTTGGACAAGTGCAAGCATGGGCGCTGAACCGCTACTATTACCAGGCCTGTATCCCGCTCAAGGACTTGACCCTGATGGCGCGTTTGCCGAGCGCCGAGTTGCGTCGCACTTGGCGCTCGCGTGTGCTTGATCACGACGGCGTTGACGTCGAGACCGGCGGCATCCGCCGCTACCTGCAGCTCACCGAACGCCTGGGGCTTGACGAGGACTATGTGCTCTCAACCGTCGGCATCCTACCGGGCACGCGCTTTGCGGTTGATGCCTATGTGGAATATGTCGGCAGGCGCAGCGAACTCGAAGCCGTGGCCTCCTCGCTAACCGAGCTATTCGCGCCGTCGATCCACCGCGAGCGTATTGCTGGGTTGTCGAAGCATTACGACTGGGCGGACGAATACGCGTTGGCCTACTTCCAGAAGCGCCTCGGCGAGGCGCCGCGCGACTCCGAATTCGGCCAAGACTATGTAATACGCAATGCCAAAACGCGCGAGCAGCAGGAGGCGGTATTGAACGCTGTCCGCTTCAAGACCGATGTGCTCTGGGCCCAGCTCGATGCCCTCTACCTAGCCTATGTCGAGCCGGGGATGATCCCACCGGGTGCTTTCGTGCCCGCACCGAGCGGGTAGGACATGAGCGAGCGGTTGACCCTGGATGAGGGGTCTGTGCCGAAGCTGCCGCGACACGCCAAGCTGCGCTTCGACAAGCCGCGCGACAAGTGGATCATCTTGGCGCCTGAGCGGGTATTCGAGCTTGATGAGATTGCCCACGAGGTGGTCTCTCTGTGCGACGGCGTACGCACGCTGACGCAGGTTGTCGACGCCTTGACGGAAAAGTTCGATGCCCCGCGAGAGGTCATCGCCGAAGATGCGACGGCCATGCTGCAGGATCTGGCGGATAAGGGATTCGTGGTGATATGAGCGAAGTGGCAGGACAGACGGCGGTGTCCACAGAGGCCACGCCGAACAAGGTAGTGCCCTATGCGGTTCTGATGGAGCTTAGCCATCGCTGTCCGCTGCAATGCCCCTATTGTACTAACCCGATCGATCTCGAGCGGGCCTCGGGAGAGCTAACCACCGAGGAGTGGAAGCGGGTGATGGACGAGGCGGTGGACATGGGCGTCCTGCACGTCCATTACTCAGGCGGTGAGCCGACGGTGCGCAAGGATCTCGAGGAACTCATAGAGCACGCCGCAAAGCTCGGACTGTACAGCAACCTGATCACGTCCGGCGTGCTGCTCAATAAGGCGCGCGTGCAGTGCTTTGCCGAGCTTGGGCTCGATCATGTGCAGATCAGCTTCCAGGATACCACGTCTGAGGTTGGCGACTGGGTGGCCGGTTACGACGGTGCCCATGAGAAGAAGCAGCAGGTCGCGCGCTGGGTGCGCGAAGCCGGGATGCCGCTCACCGTTAATGCGGTGATGCACCGGCATAACCTGCACCATCTGGAGGAGATGATCCAGATGGCGGTCGACCTCGACGCCGAGCGCATCGAGGTGGCGCAGGTGCAGTACTATGCTTGGGCCTTCCGTAACCGCATCGCCTTCCTGCCGACCCGAAAGCAGCTCGATAAGGCTGTGGAGATTGTCGGGGAAGCACGCGAGCGCCTCAAGGGTGTGCTCGCTTTCGACTTCGTGGTGCCGGACTATTACGCCCAGCGGCCGAAGTCGTGCATGGGTGGCTGGGGGCGGCAGTTCATCAATATCTCACCCTCGGGCAAGGTGCTGCCCTGCCATGCCGCCGAAGTTCTTCCCGATCTCGAGTTCGACTCCGTGCATCAGAAGCCGCTCGGCTGGATCTGGGAGAACTCGGAAGCCTTCGAGCATTTCCGTGGTAGCGCCTGGATGCCGGAGCCCTGCCAGAGCTGCGATCGCAAGGAGATCGACTGGGGCGGTTGCCGCTGTCAGGCCTACATGCTGACTGGTAACGCTGCCGTCACCGACCCTACCTGCGCATTGTCTCCCGATCGCGCTGTGCTTGACGAACCGCTTGCCGCCGTTGGTGGCGAGTCACCAGACTTCATCTATCGCCGCTATGGCGGATGATGCAAGGCGGCTGCGCTTGTGCGGCAGTGGATGAGGCGGGAGCGGAACATAACGCCACTCGACAAGGACGAGGTGCGGCAGAACTGGAAGCTGCGCGCGCCGGCATGGAATCGCTGGGCCAGCCAGATCGAGCGCATGGCACATCGCTTCAACGAGCCTTTGGTCGAGGCGGCGGGTATAGGCCCGGGCATGCACGTGCTCGATCTTGCCTCTGGCACCGGCGAGCCAGCGTTGACCATTGCGCGCACGGTCGGTGAGGAGGGGCGTGTCGTTGCCACCGATATGGTCGAGGAGATGCTGGCCGGCACCACGCGCCGTGCCGCCGAGGCGGGGCTGGGCCAGCTCGAGACGCGTATTGCCGATATGGAGGCCTTGCCCTTCGACGACGCGAGCTTCGACCGTGTCACTTGCCGTTTCGGCATCATGTTCGCGCCGGATCCCATGCGGGCCATGCGCGAGACGTGTCGCGTGCTAGTGCCGGGCGGGCACACTGCCTGGATGGTTTGGGGGCCACTCGAGAATACCACGCTGTTCGCCGTTATCCAGCGCGAGGTGCGGGACTTTCTCGGGCTGGCACCGGATTCGGACTTGGCCCAGTTTCGCTTCGCCTCGCCGGACATGCTGGCGGATATGATGCGTGGCGGTGGCTTGGCTGACGTCACCGAGCAGGATTTGGCTTTCGATGCGGCACCGCCTGCCGGTTCGCGCTTCTGGGAGGCCAATGTGGAAATGTCATTTGGCGCTGATTTGACCAAGCTGTCAGACGCCGACCGCGTAGCACTCGACGCCCGCGTTGAAGAGGCCTTCGCTGCGTTTCTTGTTAGCGACCGCTACCGCATTAAGGCGCATGTACGGATTGGCAGGGGTGTACGGGCTTAATCCTTGGCGACGGTGCGGGTGGCGTTGAGCTCTATTGGCTGGTTGTTCCAGTCGTCCTGTAGAGTGAAGCTGAGGGTGCCCTCTTGGAGCACTCGGATAACCTCCTTCTTGCGGGCCTCGGCCTCCCTGACGTCATCAGATGATAGGTTAGCCGGCTATCGCGAAATTCTGGCTACGTAGGTCTGCCAACAGTGCTTGTGCGGTCTCTTCCGGCAGGTCGAGGAGTGGCGGGCGGGTGCGGGTCCAAGCGGCATCCTCGCGATGCTTGGCAATGATGGTCTTGAGGGCAGGGATCATTGGATAGGCCTGGATGGCTTCGCGCGTCTTGGTGATCGTCGCTTGGCGTTCGTCGGCGCCATCGTCTTGCCAATGCTCACAGAGCGCACGGATGGCGGCGACATTCACATTGCCGCTCGCAGTGATGCAACCGACGCCGCCGGTACGCAGATTGTCGAGCAGGAAGGTTTCGGAGCCCGAGAACGTCGCTAAGTCTGGGAAGGCGTCGATAATGGCCTTGGTGTTCAACCAGTCGCCCGAGCTGTCCTTGAGCCCTACCACGGTGTCCGGATAGGCCTTGAGGAGTCGCTCGATGAGGGCGAGTGAAAAGCCGATCTGGGCCTGCGGCGGGATATGGTACAGATAGATCTTGAGGCGCGCGTCACCGACCTGCTCGATGACCTCGGCGAAAGAGCGAAACAGCGCGTCGTCACTCACGCCCTTGTAATAGAACGGTGGTAGCATGAGCACGCCGCCACAGCCCGTCTCGACAGCGCCGCGGGTCAGCCGCACGCTGTCGGGGAGCGCCGTGCAGCCAGTGCCCGGCATCATCAGCGCCGCGTCGATACCGCCACTGACAGCTGCTTCGAGCAGACGCAAGCGTTCGTCGACTGAGAGCGAATTGCCTTCACCGGTGGTGCCAAAGGGCGCAAGACCCGTCGCGCCCTGTTCCAGGAGCCAGCGGCAATGGCCGACAAAGCGGGCCGCGTCGGGCGCTAAGTCGGCATCGAACGGCGTGAGTACTGGCGGCAGGACGCCGGAAAACAGTGTGGTCTCGATCATGTCTGATCTCTTGTAACAGGCGGGTGGAGACTACTGCAACGACATGCGATTTCAATCGTCCTTGGCAAAGAGCGAATCGCGCTAATACTGAAACTATGGCTTTGCATATGCTCAAAATGTGCGTTGGCATCAACAGTGTAGCCCAGTTGCGGGAGCGCCAGGGTGAGCGCCTAGGCCGGCTCGAGGCTGCCGGACAGCCGGCGCGGCTCGCCCACTGGACACGCAATTTTCCCCGTCGCGCAGCGCAAATTCTCGACGGCGGCTCGCTCTATTGGATCATCAGGGGCCAGGTTCGCGTGCGCCAACGCATCACTTCGCTAGATTGCCTGAAGGCGGAGGGCACAGGCAAGCGCTGCGCCATCATCCTCGATGCCGATTTGATCGAGACGGTATTGCAGCCGAGGCGGCCGATGCAGGGTTGGCGCTATTTTGAGCCTGAGGACGTGCCCGCCGACCTGAGTCCGGGTGCCGCGGCGGAGGCAGCTGCCATGCCAGTCGAAATGGCTGAGGAGCTGAGAGAACTCGGTCTGCTCTGAAACGTGCTAGGCTCTAGACCAAGGGCTTTTGGAAGGATGGACTGATTGCCCGCTTGTCAACTTTCGCCGGTCCGGCGGGGCCGGCACGGTATATCGCACTGACCCCGCGAACGGCGAAATCCGTACCCTGAGCGGCTACGGTAGTTCGTAGCCCTTCTTGGCCATCTTGATCTTGTAGAGGCTCTTGCCGGACGTCACGTACAGAACATCCGCTTCGGCGCCCCGGCCGAACCCAACATTGGTCGGCATTTCCTGGCCGGTCGAAATAAAGGCCAGTTCCTTGCCAGTTACCGTACGGACCGCGATGCCCGGCCGGCTCTCGGAGCGTTCGGCAACATAGATATTGCCGTCGATATCGGCGACTAGCCCGTCTGGGCCGCTGTCGGGTGCATAATCGATCAGGACCCGCCGGTTGCTGACGGTGCCGTCGGCGGCAAGATCGAACGCCTGGAGCAGATGGTGCCCCTTCAGGGTCCCCTCGCCTTCGTCTAGTTGCATGAAGCCCAGAAAACCGTTGTCGTTGCTGACCACGTAAAAGGTCTTCTGATCGGGCGACACAAGGACGCCATTGGTCTTGCCGGCAGCGGTCACGATTCGATGGACCGAGCCGTCAGTGTCCAGGCGATAGATCGCGAAGCCCGGCTGCTCGACCGGCTCATGGCCCAGATAGCGGGGGTCGCTGAAATAGATGCGGCCCTGCTCATCGATGGTGATGTCGTTCAAGGCGTTGTAGGGCCGGCCTCGGAACAGGCCGCTCAGGATAAAAGTCCGGCCGGTGGCCATTTCAGTCTTGATCAGCATGCGCCCACCGTAATCCGCCCCTAGTGCGGCGATCATGTTGCCGTCGGTATCGAATTTGATTCCGTTCGACATGCCAGACGGTGAACGGTAGATGGTTGTATTGCCAGACCGGGGATCGTATCGCCAGATATTGCCGGCCTGAAGGTAGGTGTTGGTGGGATCCTTGCAAAACTTGGTGAAGGTGATATCGCTGAAATACATGTAGCCGTCATGCCCGGCAGCGACCCCCTCGGTAAGAGCGCAACCGCCATCCCAAAGGCGCATCAGCTTCGAGCCGACGGGCAACACGCTCGTATCGCCGCTCGGCGCCGGGAAACCGGAATCCACACCTTCGTAAAACATCTGTGCTTCGGCGGTGGTCACCGCCAAGCTTAGCCCCATCGTCGCCACAAGGGCGAGACGAGCAACCCGGACTGTTGACATGTGTTCCTCCCAATTTGATTCACTGGCCAGCAGAATGGTGCACGAGCATTGCGCCTAGTTTCCAACTAGACTAGGGCCGATCCAGACTTTTGGGAAGCAGGGCTAGCACCCACGAGTGATCCTGGCCAAGAACGTGTCTCGCGCAGGATGCAGTGCATTATAGTCCACGATATTGCTGGGTGACGCCGGATCGGCCGGCAAGGTCAGCTCGGTGAGCGCGCAATGATTGCTGGCGTGTCACGGCAATGGCATAAACGCGCCATCGATCAGGGAGGATGAACGTTATGAGTTTTGGGCAGGCTATTTCGAGCCGGCGGCAGCTTCTGGCAGGCGCTGGGGCGGCGCTAGGTGTCACGCTGCTACCCTGGCGCGCACAGGCCGAGGAAGCTCGGCTCAACGTCTACAATTGGGATACCTATATTGGCGCGACGACGCTCGAAACTTTTGCGGCCGCGACCGGTGTTTCGGTGCAATACGACCTCTTCGCCTCGAACGAGGAGCTGTTCGCCAAGTTACAGGCCGGAAACCCGGGCTATGACGTCATCGTGCCGAGCGATTACATGATCGAGTCGATGATCGCGCTCGACATGCTAGTGCCGCTTGACCATGCGCAGCTGCCTAACCTACGCCATCTCGATCCCGATCCTAATTTCTCCGATCCGGCCTTTAATCCCGGCAACCGTTTTGCCGTGCCCTATCTCTGGGGCACAATGGGGATTGGCTATCGCAAGTCGGCGGGTCCCCGGCCCGACAGCTGGGCGACGGTGTTCGAGTCGGATGCTTATGCTGGGCGCATTGCGCTGCTCGACGACCCGCGGGCGATGCTGGGCATGGCGCTCAAATATCTTGGCTACAGCATGAACAGTATCGACGCGGCTCAGATCGCCGCTGCGCGCGATGTCATCATTGCGGCCAAGCCGCGCATCAAGACCTTTGCGCCGGATTCGGGCCAGGACATGCTGCTCGCCGGTGACGTCGACTTGGCCGTCGAATGGTCTGGCGATATCGTCCAGGTCATGCAGGAAGACCCGGACCTCGACTACGTCATCCCGAGCCAGGGCGGCAGTGTCTGGATGGATACGCTGGCCATCCCCAAGGGCGCGCCGCATCTTGAGAATGCCCATGCCTTCATCAATCACATCTACGATCCGGCGGTGAATGCGGAAATCGCTAGGATCACGCGCTATCCGACACCAAATCTGGCGGCTAAGGCGCTGATCGATGTGGCTGATCGCGATAATCCAGCAATCTATCCACCGGCGGAGGTCATCGCCACCAGCGAAACGCTCATCGATGTAGGCGATGCGGCGCGCCTCTACGATGAGGCCTGGACCGTGATCCAGGCCGCCTGACACGCCCGCGATGGAGAGCTGGCGGCGAGACAAGGCGGGGTTCACGATTCTGACTTTGCCGGCGAGCGTCTGGCTACTTCTCTTTTTTACTCTGCCCTTGACGCTGGTCTGGGTCTATAGCTTTGGCGAGCGTGGCCCGCATGGCCAGACAGAGTTTACCGTTTCGCTCGCTAATTATATCCGAGCGCTCGAATGGATCCATCTCGGCGTGATTTGGAAATCTCTGATGATCGCCGTCGTGGTGATGCTGATTTGTCTGGTGCTCGGTTTCCCAATGGCTCTCGGCATCGCCTTCGCCGCGCCGCGCTGGCGCACGCCGCTCCTGGTCCTGGTGATGCTGCCGTTCTGGACCAATCTGCTGGTGCGGACCTATGCCTGGGTGGCGGTGCTGCGCGATCGTGGCCATATTAACGGCGTGTTGGAGTGGTTGCACGGTTTGCTCGGTGGGGCGCCCGAGGCATTCGAGCCGCTACCCTTGCTCTATAACCAGACCGCGGTGATGATCGGGCTGGTGCATGTACATCTGCCATTCTTGGTCTTGCCGCTTTACGCCGCTATGGCGCGGCTTGACTGGCAGCTTCTCGAGGCAAGCCTAGATCTGGGTGCCAACCAGTGGCGAACGTTGCGCTCGGTGCTGTTGCCACTGGTCATGCCGGGACTGGTAACCGGTTGCTTGCTGGTTTTCGTGCTTGCCCTCGGCAGCTTCCTCACGCCAGATCTTCTCGGTGGCACCGATAGCATGATGATCGGTAACCTCATCGCACGCGAGTTCGGCGGTGCCCGGGACTGGCCATTCGGTGCGGCGCTGTCGTTTCTGTTGGTCTACGCTGCCTTTGCCGCGCTCTGGCTGCGTGCCAGCCTCGGTGGAGGCCGCGCATGAGCGCCGTCGACTATGGCCGCCGCGGCTGGGTGAGGCTGATGCTGGTCGCCGGTTTCATTTTCCTTTATTTCCCAATCTTGTCGCTAATCGTCTTCAGCTTCAACGACAGCAAGCGTAATGTTACTTGGCGTGGGTTTACCCTTGCTTATTACGAAAAGGCTCTGGCTAACGAATCCCTGCATCAGGCTCTTTCTAACAGTCTTCTGATTGCGGGTTGGACAACCGTCGTGGCGACCGTTATCGGTACTATGCTAGGTCTGTCATTGCAGCGCTATCGATTTCGCGGGAAAGGTGTCTTCGAGAGTTGGGTTCATCTACCTATTGTCGTGCCAGAGGTTTGTTTTGGCGTCGCTCTAATGGTTTTTTTTGCCGCTATCCGTCTGCCGCTTGGCCTGACGACGGTGATCCTAAGTCACATAGCCTTTTCTATCCCCTTCGTCGCCGTGGTCATCCGCGCTCGTATGGCGAGCTTCGACCCGGCGCTCGAGGAGGCCGCCCACGACCTAGGCGCCAGCCGCTGGCAGAGCTTTCGCCATGTCACCCTGCCGCACTTGATGGTGGGCATCGTTGCTTCGGCGCTGCTGGTTGCAACCCTATCTCTGGACGATTTTGTCATCACCTTCTTTACATCTGGTCCGGGTGCGACGACCTTGCCGCTCAAGATCTACTCCATGGCGCGATTCAGCGTCACGCCAGAGATTAATGCCGCCTCAACGGTATTGATGGCCCTGACGGTAATGTTGGTCCTCGGTGCTGTGGCAATACAAACCCGGTGGCGTCGATGAGTTCGCTAACGGTGCGTCATGTCTCGAAGCGCTTTGGCAATACCAGAGCTGCTGTTGATGTCAACTTGACGGTGGCAGAAGGAGAGCTGTTCGCGCTGCTCGGGCCATCAGCTTGCGGCAAGACCACGTTGCTACGGCTAATCGCTGGGCTGGAAGAGCCGGATTCCGGCAGCATTCTCGTTGGGGGTGCAGAAATGGTGGGCGTTGCTGTCAATGAGCGGCCCATCAACATGGTTTTTCAAAGCTATGCGCTGTTTCCATATATGAGCGTCGCCGATAACGTCTCATATGGCTTGCGCGTCCTCGGCATGGCGCGAAACGAGGTTGCGGCACGGGTCGCTGAGGCCCTGTCGCTGGTGCGCCTTGGCGGCCTGGAATACCGCCGCCCAGACACGCTGTCGGGCGGGCAGCGCCAGCGCGTCGCCTTGGCTCGCGCCCTGGTCAAGCGGCCAAAAGTGCTGTTGCTGGACGAGCCCCTGTCAGCGCTTGACGCAAAGCTGCGCGACGAGATGGGGCAGGAGTTGGTGCGTCTCCAAAAGACGCTTGGTATCGCCTTTGTGCTGGTTACCCACGACCAGGACGAAGCTTTGTCGATGGCCGACCGTGTGGCGGTCATGGATCACGGACGCATATGCCAGGTCGCCCCACCGCGCGAGCTTTACGAGAGGCCGGCAAGTCGCTTCGTCGCGGCCTTTCTCGGCACCACTAATATGTTTGAAGGGCAAATCGTTGGGCGCGAGGGCGATGCCGTCATGATCGAGGTCGCTGGGCTCGGGTGTCTTGCCGTACCGCATGCGGGCGACGCCTCTGGTAGGATAACCTTGGTGCTGCGGCCGGAAAAGCTGCTTCTCGCTGATGCGGCGCCGGCCTCTGGCCCCCGATTGCAGGGCCAGGTCCGCGAAACCAATTACCGCGGAGATCACACCCGGGTCACGCTCAATACCGCAGCTGGGCCCGTGGTGATGACGGCGGCGACAGCTCCCGCCATCGGCGAGACTGTTTGGCTTTGCTGGGACGCTGCCGACATGCGGCTGTTAGTCGAGGAAACCTAAGCCGTCCTGAAAGTTTTCGGTGATCTCCACATTAGCGAAGGTATAGGCGCCGTCGCCGCGAATGGCGATGACCACATAGTCGTCCGAGGGGGCAAGGATGTCTTCGGCAGAAACCGGCGCCGCGCTGAACGTCAAGACTGAGAGGAATGCTATGGCAAGCCTCTTCTTGATCAGCTCTTCTGTCTAGTTTGCAGTTACTGGTACCTGCGCAGCAACTGTCGTAAGCTTCCTCTGGGCTCCAACACGGAGGGCATCGACGATGCCATGGCCGTGGCGGAGAAGGCCGGAGCCGTACGCTAGAGCTTTGCCGGCAAGGACGAGGTGACTATTCATAACGATGGCGGTGCTGTGGCAACCTATCTTGGCTGATCCGATGATGCACGTCTGTTTAATAGCAAAGATGTCCTGAAATTCAAGCGTCTGCCATAACGCGAGACCCGGGAGGATTAGAACTGCGCCATGACGACGATGCAACCGATTGATCTTGGCAATAAGCAGCTTCCGCGCAAGCTGGTTGAAACGCTTTACACTACCATGCGCCGTATCCGCACTTTCGACCAGCGTGCGCAGGAACTGTTCGACGAGGGCGTGGTCAAGGGCACTGCGCACAGCTATGTCGGCGAGGAAGCGGTGGCAGCCGGTGTCTGCGCGGCGTTGCGCGACGACGACTATCTGGCCAGCAACCATCGCGGCCACGGCCATTGTATCGCAAAGGGCGCCAACCTCGACCGCATGATGGCCGAGCTGATGGGCCGCGATACCGGCTATTGCCGCGGCCTTGGCGGCTCCATGCACATTGCGGACCTCGATCTTGGCATCCTCGGCGCGAACGGTATCGTCGGCGCCTCCATGCCGCTTGCGGTGGGAGCTGGCCTTGCTGCCAAGCTGCGAGGAAAAGGCCAGGTTTCCATCGCTTTTTTCGGCGACGGTGCCAACAATCAGGGCACTTTCCACGAATCCCTAAATCTCGCCTCGGTGTGGAAGCTGCCGGTCATCTTTATTTGCGAGAACAATCAATACGCGCTGAGCACATCCTATCGCAACACCACGTCGGTGGAGCAGGTGGCTACGCGTGCCGCAGGCTACAGTATCCCCGGGGTCACGATAGACGGTAACGATGTCGCCGAGGTGCATCTGGTCGCAGCCGAGGCGATCGAGCGTGCCCGTGCCGGGGAGGGTCCGACGCTGATCGAGGCGATGACCTATCGCTGGGGCCAACATTCCATGCGCGTCAATATTCGTGACCCGCGCCCCGAGGCCGAGCGCGAGGATTGGACGACCAATCGCGATCCCCTGGCGCGTCTCGAGGACGCCATCACGTCGAACAGTGTGATCACTAAGAAGCGCATGAAGGAGATCAACGACACCCTTGCCGAAGAGCTGGCCGGTGCTGAGAGCTACGGCAAGGCCGGTCCCGAGCCAGTCGTCGAGGTCATGCAGGCAGCGGTCTACGCGCCCCACGCCAATGTCGTCGAGCCGGGGCCAGAGGGTAGCCGCGAGTTGTCCTTTCCCGAGGCCTTGAACGAGGCGCTGACACAAGAGATGGAGCGCGACGAAAGTGTCTTTCTGATGGGCGAGGATGTGGGCGAGACCGGCGGTATTTTCACTGTCAGCAAGGGGCTGTACGAGCGTTTCGGTGCCGACCGCGTGCGCGATACGCCGATCTCGGAGGCGAGCTTCGTCGGCTGCGGCGTCGGCGCCGCCATCGCTGGTATGCGTCCCATCGTCGAGATCCAGATCTTCGATTTCGTTGCCCTGACCATGGACATGCTGGTCAACCAGGCCGCCAAGTTTCGCTTCATGCTTGGGGGCAAGCCCACTGTGCCACTAGTGGTGCGTGGCCCCCAAGGAGGTGGTATCCGGCTTGCTGCGCAGCACAGCCAGAGCCTGGAGGCCTGGTTTACCCATGTGCCAGGTCTGGTCGTGGTGGCGCCGTCGACGCCCTATGACGCCAAGGGTCTACTGATGTCGGCGATCCGCGACGATAATCCGGTGATCTTTCTCGAATCCAAGCTGCTCTATCTGGGCGCCTCCGGCCCCGTGCCCGAGCAGCCCTACGCCATTCCGCTCGGCAAGGCCGATATCAAGCGCAAAGGCACTGACGCTACTGTTGTAGCCACCAGTTCGATGGTGCCGCGCGCCCTTGCGGCGGCGGAGATGCTGGCCCGTGAAGGCATCGAGATTGAGATTGTCGATCCGCGCACTCTCAAGCCCCTCGACGAGGAGACCATCCTCGCCTCGGTCGCCAAAACCAACCGCCTGCTCATCGTACATGAGGCCTGGCGCTCGGGCGGCTTCGGCGCCGAGGTGGCGGCCATGGTGGCAGAAAAAGGTTTCGATGATCTTGATGCGCCTATCGCCCGTATCGGCGCGCTGGACACACCCATGCCCTATAACGATGAACTCGAGCGCGCGGTGATACCGTCGCAGGATCGCATCATCGAGGAACTGCGGACCCTACTTCCGTGATGTTGGCGTACAATGCCGATTGCCCTCTCGTGAGCCATGGGGAATGGCTCAATAGATAGATAGGCAATCATGAGGGAAACCGAAGAGATCTGCGCCGTGCTTGTGGTAAGTCTACTCATTGCGTCCGCGGCCGTGGCGTAGTTTGCAGATGCCAATGCGAAAGACGAGCTTCGGGTCAAAAGTCAGCCCGGCGAGGACAGCGAGTGCGATGTCGTCAAGACCTTTGGTCTCGTCGCCTGAACAAGAAAATTCACCTCTTGCGGCGCCAGATAAATCAAGTAACCAAGCGTATTAACCAGTTGGAATCCCACACGGAGCCCTAAGTCACATGTCCGATACTGCCCATGACATCTCGGCCGAGACTCTCAAAATTTTGGCCGAAAAGCTGAACGGTCTGCTCGCTATTCGCACTTTGCCAATCGGTATCAAGCTGTTTGAAAACATCGACGAGATGATGCAGGTGCGCGGCATCCGCACGCCAACCGAAGGCTATAACTTTACCGGCTGTCAGCTTGTCACCCAGGCTCGCATTGCCGGCTTCACGTTGGGTATCGTGCACGACAATGTTCGCCCCGATAGCAATTGTGGTGGCGTCTTCGGTTTGAATGCTCCGAGCGAGAGCTACTTGTCTGGTGAACAGATGGACGGCGTGTGGTTCGAGAACCGCGAGGCGGCGCGTGGTCATCAGGATGGCATGACGCGCGTTGAGCCCGGGCGTTATCACGGTGTCTGCGCGTCCCCGCTTCGCGGTGCCCGTCTCAATCCGCCGGACATCGTTCTGTTCTACGCCAACCCGGCCCAGACAATCCTGTTCGTTAACGGCCTGCAGTGGAAGCGTTACAAGCGCTACGACATGTCGATTACTGGCGAAAGCGCCTGTTCCGATGCCTGGGGCAGGGCGCTGGCGACGGGCGAAACCTCTATCTCGATTCCTTGCTATGCCGAGCGCCGCTACGGCGGCGTCGCCGATGACGAGATGCTGCTCGCTATGCCGCCCGACGAATTCGGTCGCGGCATCGAGGGCCTGGAGGGCATCGCCAAGAACGGCCTGCGCTATCCCATCCCGCCATACGGCGCTCATATGGACCCGGGCGTCGGTTTGGCTCGCAGCTATGCCTCGGGGAGGGGTTAGACACCCACGTTTCGTCGTCGAGGTTCAGCAACGGCCGCGCTCCGGCGAGCACCTGATCGTCAACGGCTGACCCCTGACCCTCCGGCCGCAAGCCCGTTAAAGTGTGTCTGCGCCACGCGCTGGCGCATTGGCTACAACTTCATCCCTGCGTCTCCCGGCCAGGATTAACGGTTCAGGAACGGGATGCTCTAACTGGACACGGTACTAGCGTTTCGACGGTTGAATATATTCCACCGTCACCCCGTCATCATCGCGTGTATAGACGACGCGGCCACCAGCATTGGGGCCGTGGTGGAGGTCCTGGGGCTGGTTCAGGGGCTTGAAGCCGAAGGGTGCGGCGGCGGCAAGCGCGGCATCGATGTCATCCACGTCATAGGCAACATGGGCGAAGCCCGTATCGCAGGGGCGGCTCTCGACCCGCTTGCGGTCCGCCGGGCCCTTGTACTGGATCAGCTCGAGCCGGTGACCGGGGCCCTGAATGTAGGCGGCCTCGATATCGGCGCCTGGCACACCGACTACCTTCTCGATTAATGCCGGGTCACGGCCGCCGCGATGGACCAGATTAAAGCCGAGCGCCTCGGTGAAAAACGCCACCGACCGATCGAGGTCCGAAACCGTAAAACTGGTGTGGTTGGTCGCGAGAATCGCGAAGCTGGCCATGCTGTCCTCCCATATCTGCGATGGTGTCGATAATGTATTTTAAGGTGATATTCCCCAGGGATCGACATCTTTACTCCCTCGGAGTTGCGAGCCATGCTGAGCTATATTTGCGGCGTGAGAGACGTACCCTAATCAGCCCCTATGGCCGCAGCGTTCACTATCTCTCGTGACAAGTCAGCCGAGTTTTAAATTGCATGTAGCGCGTATGCACGAGGCCGAGCGTCAATTGCCATTTAGGTGCGAGTCCCACCCGGACCAATCTGCCGCTATTATGGCGCCCCTCGGGATCCGGAGGCGTGAGATGGGCATTCTGCAAAGCCATATTGATACCAAGGCGGAAGACTACGTCGCAAACCGCGAGCGCATGCTGGCACTGATCACTGAGTTTCGCTCGGCGGAAGCAAAGGTGCGGGCGTATTCTGAGCGCGGCCGGGTTCGTTTCGAAAAGCGAGGCAAGATGATGCCGCGCGACCGTGTCTCCATGCTGCTCGATCGCGGCCGGCCTTTCGTCGAGCTCTCGTCGCTGGCCGGGCTCGGTCTCGACGACGACGACGGCGACGCCACTGCGGCCGGTGGCGGGTTGGTCATCGGCATCGGCTTCGTGTCGGACCTGCGCGTCCTCGTCATTGCCCACGATAGCGCCATCAAGGGTGGCGCCATGACGCCATACGGCCTAGACAAGGCGCTGCGGGCTCAGGAGATAGCGATCCGCAACAAGTTGCCGCTGGTAACCCTTGCCGAGAGTGCCGGTGCCGACCTGCTCTACCAGTCGCGCCTTTTCGTGCGTGGTGGGCGCACCTTCGCCAACCAGGCGCGGCTATCGGCGGCGGGCATTCCCCAGGTCACCGTAGTGCACGGCTCGTCGACTGCGGGTGGTGCCTATTTGCCAGGGCTTTCCGATTACGTGGTGCTGGTGCGTGGGCACTCAAAGATCTTTCTTGCTGGTCCGCCGCTGCTCAAGGCAGCGACGGGTGAGGTCGCCGACGACGAGACGCTGGGCGGGGCGGAGATGCATGCGGCGGTCAGTGGCACCGGCGAATATCTGGCCGAGGACGACGCTGACGGCATCCGCATAGGCCGTGACATCCTCGCCATGCTGGCCCGGCGCTGGGAGCCGTTAGTGCCGCGCGCAGTGGCTCCCGCGCCGCTATACGACGCGGAAGAGTTACTCGGCCTGGTGCCGACCGACTACCGGCAGCCCTATGACGCACGCGAGGTCATCGCGCGGCTGGTTGATAGCTCCAATTTTCTGGACTTCAAGCCCGACTACGGCGCTGTCACACTTTGCGGTCACGCTGCGATCGAAGGCCATGGGGTCGGCCTGATTGCCAATAACGGACCCATCGATACTGACGGCGCCACCAAGGCGGCGCAGTTCATCCAGTTGTGCTGCCAATCGGCTACGCCAATCGTCTATCTGCAGAACACTACCGGCTACATGGTTGGTGCCGAGGCCGAGGCGCGCGGTATCGTCAAGCACGGCTCGAAGATGATCCAGGCGGTGGCTAACGCCACTGTGCCGCAGCTCACGCTGATCATTGGCGCCTCGTTCGGAGCCGGCAATTACGGTATGTGCGGTCGCTCCTACGACCCGCGCTTTCTCTTCGCCTGGCCCAACAGCCGCATCGCCGTAATGGGTGGCGAACAGGCTGCGGGCGTCATGACCATCATCGCCGAAGACCGCGCGCGGCGCGAGGGTAAGGCGCTGGATTCAAAGACCTTGGCAAAGCGAGAGCAGGCCATCGTCGCCCAGTTCGACCGCGAATCTACCGCGCTATACGCTACCGCTCACGTCTGGGACGACGGCATCATCGACCCCCGCGACAGCCGCCGGCTACTGGGGTTCTTGTTGGCTACCTGCGCCGAGGCTGATGTCAGGACGCTGAGACCCAGCAGCTTCGGCGTGGCGAGGATGTAGGCGCGCAGGCGACGAGAACATGAGTTGCCCCCAGGGCAGTTGCTTACCTGTAAAGTAGGCTAATTTTGTGGTATTCACGAGATTCCAGGCATTCATCCAGCGTTCTCCACGACCTACAGAAATAGATCGATCAGCGTTATCTGCCTTATCTCGGATGCGTCAACTCCATCTCAAACAACCGAAATGAGCTTTTGGCGGCTAACGCATCTGCTTCGGCGATCAGTGTCGTGGCCGGACCGGCCTGATCGAAACTGGCGAGTAGAGAATCATAGATGCGCCGGTCGTAGTAGTCGTCGGGATGGACCTCCAGCCAGAAGCGCACACGGTCGTATCCCTTCCACGGGACGGAGAGGGTCGCGGATTGATTGGGCAGCAACCGGGTGTCAGAACTCTCGATCCACCGCCCACCCGAATACGCCACCACTCTCTGAATGACGTACGATGCTGCCGTGTTGCCAACCGGCTGTCCCGCCGCATCTAGCGCGACGCCCTGCAAAATCACCTTCGGCGTCACGTAGCTGGGAAAGGCATGGCCGACACCGGTATTGGCGATGGAAAAGCGCGCCGCTTCAACCTCCGCGGCAAAGGTTGCCGTCAAACCGTCACGCACCATTTCCGGATCGTGAATGCCGCGCCACTCGTGACGGCGGCTAGGCATGTGGCAAGTCTGGCAGGTCTGGCCTGCGGCCGCTTGCGGGCTTGCCTGCCATTCGACGAAAGTATTTTCCAGCGGTTTGCCGTTGACGGCCATGGACAATGGGAACTGATGGCAAGTGCTACAGAAAGACGATTCTTCGAAATCAGTGGTTCGTGTCACACCGCCGTGTGGCATTTCATCATTCGACGGTCCCGTTAACCCCGTGTCCCGTTGTGGCGGCCCAAACCGCTGGTGTCGGCGCACATGGCAGCCGGCGCAACTGTTGCCGGAGGCGGCCAGTCCTTGGGCGTCCGTCAGGTGGCCAACGCCCTTGGCTCTGGCCTGCTCGAAGGCCTGTTTCTGCTCAGCTAGTGGCGCGTGGCAGTCCATGCATCTTGCCGTACCTGCGGCATCGAAGGTGAGGAGTTGGCCAACCAGCCCGGGGGAAAATGCCTTAGCATGAAGCGAGGTGCGCCACTCGTCAGCTTGGCGCATATGGCATTCACCGCAGGCCCCCGGCGCAAGGGAGCGCTCGATCTCAATCCACGCCTGCGGCGCCTCGCCCTGCTTGGCAAGCGGGCGATCCCAATATCCAGAAGGAAGGCTGGCGACCGGCGTATCCTCGCCTCGAGCATTTTGCGCTTGGCCGGCTAGGCCTAGTAATGTGAGGACGAGCATCACTGCCGCGAGTGCAGAAGACGGCCATCGCCGACGCCGCATCACGATTTCCTTCCCGTACACGGACCGTTCGCATCATGGTTCATAAGGAAAATACGGATAAATTAAAATTATAATAATCATAAGAAACAAAGGTCAAAGTAACAAGAATCTCAGCCGTGTAGTTTAGAAATTTTCTCACATTTCTAATTAGCATATGGAAAACTCACATCTTTGCGAAATGGGATGACTACTAAGAAACTTGAGCACAGAGTAAAAGTCTGTTTGAAAAGGGGATCAATGGTCGGCCCTACAAAGGAGAAGGCTTCCCATGGCAACATGGATCATAGCCTCGGAAACATCGCGTCGTTGCTCGTAATAGCGCAGGGGCCGCCACCATCGCCTCATTCAGCCGAAGTTCCGCTCTAGCATCTAGCGCAGCGGAGCGTTGCTAGCATCCATATAGCCAACTTGAATCACACCGTAGACCAAGTGCGAATCACATCTCAAACGGACAGTGGGATACTGTGATGACGGGTGAAATGCGGGTCACGTGCCACAAAACTTCAATGGCTCTGCTTTCACAGTCAAAGCGCTCAAAAACCCTAGGGAGGGCAAGTACAAATGGAGTCGAACAAGATATCGCCTGCAAGACGAATTGCCGCATGTATGGTCTTCGCGGCAATCGTTCTCGGAACCGCTAGCTTTGAAGAGTCTCCCGCCTTGGCTACGAACCCGTGTGCGGCAAATCCGTGTGCGGCAAATCCGTGTGGGGCGGCGAACCCGTGTACGGCAAATCCGTGTGGGGCTGCCAACCCGTGTGCGGCGCAACCTGCAGTCGTGCTCTCCAACACCGCGGCGGCCGACACCTACGATCGCATCGCCAAGCAGTTGCATGCCGGCTACGTCAAATCCGGCGATCCCGTCGCCGCAGTTTACTTCAATTGGCAGCGATATAACATGGCTCCCTATATATCTGAGACCCATGGCAGGCGCTACGTAAACAATTATGCCAACACTGCGGCCTCCGCCTATGCCGGATTCGAGGAGGCAGGTGTCATGCCGCAAGGCTCCGTGCTGGCCAAGGACAGTTTTAGGGTGGTGCCGACGAACCCGTGCGCGACGGAAAATCCATGCGTAGCTAATCCGTGTGCCACTAATCCATGCTCCGCCGGGACCGGTTCTGACTTGCAGTCTGGGCCATTATTTATAATGGAGAAAATGGTTACTGGTTTTAATCTAGCCACCGGAGACTGGCGCTACACCATGATCATGCCCGACGGCTCAATCTTTGGTACGACGGACGGTCCTGGTTCAGCCAAGATGCAGTTCTGCGCCGATTGCCACGGCGCCGTCGGTGACAAACAGGACCACCTGTATTTCTTGCCTGAGGAATATCGGTGAGAAAGTGCGAACCTTGAAACCATCTGACGGGGCACGGCAAGCGACCTTCGAACCAGGCCGCTTGCTTCGCTTGGCCATTATTTGTTCCTTTCTGATATTGGTGGCGCCACAGGTAGGCGAAGCGGAAAAACTTTCTAGTAGTGGATGGGGTTCATTCATCGTCACCACCCCACCGGTGGTGGCACCGGATACACTATTCTACGATTCTGCCGGCGCGCAGCGCCGAATTTCTGAGTTTCGTGGCCGCGTGGTCCTTGTCAACTTGTGGGCGACCTGGTGTGCCGCCTGCATTGTCGAAATGCCGGAATTGGACCGCCTACAATCGATGATAGGAGTTGATCGTCTGGCGGTTCTGGCAATTTCACAGGAGTCCGGATCGGCCCAGGCAATTGCGGATTTTTACGCCGCACGCAACATCGGTGCGCTGAAAATCTACATTGATCATGAACAGGAACTTGGCCGCGCGTTGGGGCAAACTTTGTTGCCAACTAGTGTGTTGATAGATCCGAACGGTGTGGAGGTAGGTCGTCTGGTCGGCGCCTATGCCTGGTCATCCCCGAAGTCAGTGGAACGCATTGTGCGACTGTTAGCACACCATCGATCAGTAGAAAATCCATGATCACGCCCTGGCCGTCAACGCAATGCTGCGTCTCTTCCAAGTTGCCATCAATGTGAGCCCCTTGCGGGCGTCTTCTCAGCTATCGATTTCGAAACGTAGTCCATGAACGGACTCAGGACGGAGCGGACTGGGACCTGTATGATCGCCGGCTTGCCGGCGGTCAGAGCGGCGCCAACTGCCGCGCCGATCTCTTCCACCGTCTCCGCCCGCGCACCAGTGCCGCCGAGGGCTATCGCGAGGCTGGGCCAATCGCGCGCTGGCAGATCCATCTCGTACTCCGCGCCGTAGGCTTCGCGTTGCGGCAAGGCGACCGCCGTCCACTTTTCGTCGTCGAGGACCACGACCACGACCGGACGGTCGTAGCGCGCCGCCGTATCCAGTTCCGCCACATGGTAGCCGATCCCACCGTCGCCCACGAAGACCACAACCGGGCGCTCTGGTTCCGCAAACTTAGCACCGATGGCGTAGGGAATCTCGGCACCGAGAGCGCCCGCCTGGCCGGCGCGCAGGTAACGCCGGGCTGCTCTGACCCGGATGCGGACATCAGCCCAGAAGTCAACGTTTCCGTGTGAGGTGACAATAAGGCTGTCCTCCGGCAGTGCCGCCAATACCGCGTCGACCGCCACCACGGGATGGATTGGTGGAACGGTTGCATCGTCACCCGCTTGAGCTTCGCGCTCATCCCGCCAGGAAGCGACGGTGGTGTCGACCCAGCTTCGGTCGACAGGACCAGGCGCTAGCCCTTTCATGAACGCAACCGTCGCCGAGGGTGTCGCGACGATGTTGAGCGTGGCGCGCCGATTGCGGCCAATCGAGGCGGGATCGAAAGAGCACTGCACGACCTTGGCATCTTGCGCGACGCTTTCACCGTAGCCGAGCTCGGCCTCGAAGTGATGTCCAAGCAAGATCACAAGGTCGGCCTCGGCGAGCGCTGTCCTGAGCGTCCGGTTGGCCGGCGTGTAGCCCGGGCCGACCCACAAAGGATGACGCTCGTCAACCGCGCCGCGCCCCAGGCGCGCGGTCACGAATGGCAGGTGCAGGTGTTCGATGACTTCTTGTAGCCCGGCCGGCGGATCCCAATGGGTATCGTCGCCCACGATCAGTAGAGGCTGCACCGCTTTGGAAAGAGCTTGCGCGAGAGCCGCGCTGGTGGAGGCGTCCAAACCCGGCCGTGGTATTCGGTGATCCGGTCGCGGGCCGCGCTCGGCCTCGGCTGCAAGCACGTCGACCGGAATTTCGAGGAATACCGGACCGGGCCGGCCAGCCCAGATGTGGCGCCAAGCCGCCTCGACGTATTCGGGTATGCGCTCGGTCGAGTGAACCCGCGCCGACCACTTGGTCACCGATGCCATGATCGGCAGGTGATCGGCGGCTAGAACGGCACCGCGGTCGAAGACCGGCGTTGGCACTTGTCCGCCGATGATCAGCAAGGGCGTCCCGGCGCGTTTGGCCACAAAGGCCGGTGTCACGGTATTGGTGACCCCGGCGCCCACGGTCACCGCCGCAACGCCCGGCACGCCGGTTTGGCGCCCGACCGCTTCGGCCATGAACGCCGCAGCTGCCTCGTGGCGGGTGTGCACAAGGCACATGCCGTGGGTGGCCGCAGCGGAGTAGATCGAGTTGATGACCCCACCGGAGACAGAGAAGATCTGCCGGACTCCGAGATGCTTGAGCGCTTCGACCAGAAGGTCGCCGCCTTCATAGCGATTGGTCATTTTGCCAATTTTACAGGGTGGCCGCCCGTTTGTCAGGTATGGGTCTGAGCACCATAAATGTCAGCTCGGGATCAGGCTCCGAGGGCATTTATGCCGCGCGCTTTGTGCGAGCCTGCTCGGCGCTCAGTGGCTAGGGCGAGTTGAGCGATACTGCCATCTTCGCCAAGCTTGAAGCTACCGCCGGGAGAGTCGATATGGATGCCGCCATCATGGCCGTGGCTGTCGCGAAAATCGACGTCTTAGCGCCCTAATAAGACTACTTTGTGACAGTCGTCACTCCTGCATCACGCCGTTCAGCATAGCTTCTGGTTGGTCAAGACAACACGGCACCGCACGGGGCGGTACCAGAACGTAGAGAGGAAAATACCATGCGTAGAGAGGAGAATACCATGCGTATCGTCACCACTTCGAGCAAGTTCGCCAAGGCCTTTAAGGTTTTGGTCGTTGCGGGTACGATTGTTTCGCTCGGCGCTTGCGTGCAGGGCAAAGGCGACAAAGAAGTTGGGGGCACCCTCTTGGGTGCGGCAGCTGGCGGCCTGCTCGGTTCGCAAATCGGTAGCGGTACTGGCCAGCTAGTAGCCGTCGGCGCCGGTGTGCTGCTCGGCGGCCTGCTCGGCAGCGAGATCGGCCGCTCATTGGACAAGGCGGACCAGGCCTATGCTGCTCAGAGCC
>Ga0187827_10000601_pt1 | contig 56437 bp, 47 predicted proteins | sample ETNtaG_39_FD_167969 | JGI IMG/M metagenome (GOLD analysis project Ga0187827, IMG submission 167969) | Marine microbial and viral communities from oxygen minimum zone, Eastern Pacific Ocean - ETNP2014_SV_150_PacBio MetaG (Illumina Assembly) | ecosystem: Environmental > Aquatic > Marine > Hypoxic...
CGGGATCTGGAAATTAACCCCTGAAAAGGGCGGTTTAAGAGCCCGAACCATGAAACGTTACCTAACCCTGGAAGCCCTTCCAATGCGACCCAAATGGCGAAAACTGATCGACACCGTTAATTTTGTAGCAGAAAAAACATCATCCTCTCGGGCCTCCAACAAACTGCTACGCCAAAAAAAGCATTTCGAGCAAAATCTCATCTGGCTCGGCCTACTCCACCCCTTCAACCATTCCTAGGTCAAAGCTTAAAAGAGAACTTCTCTAAAACTTTCCTCAATTTATGCCTCCCTTCATACTTTCGTTCTTTGCTAAGTTCCATCCCTGATCACGACAGGAATGGATTAGGAAAAATCTACCCCTAACTCCTAGTGATTTTAATTTATTGGTAAATATCAATGTTTAATTTATTTAAATCATATAAAATAAATTATGTCATAAATTCATGATATAGTGAATTTATATAAAATAAATTAAAATGATATATCAATAACATCGGATTTGGCTTTCCTTTTTTTCAAAAAAATTATTTCCTATTTTTATTATATTTCTCTCTTTTTCAATGAAAAATTAATTTAAAAAAAAATAATTTAATAAACGGTATTTAGATTGCACTAGGAAGTGTCGCAAAAGCCTAAACATAAATTTTATGGCTCAGACATGAAATACTTCCTTTTCGTTCTATCATTCATCACTATCCCCATAATGGTTGAGGCAAAGAAACCAGCCCATACCTATAATAGAATAGGTGTCGACAGTGGAGGAGCTTATGGAAAATATGAAGGTACTTCGAAAACAGACCCTTTGAGTGGAAGTTTGACCGGGGCACATTACATTTGGAGAACCGAGGGAGGATTTACCTATGGTTTTGTCTACCAACAGTTTGATTTAAATGGGAGTTTTGCAGTCAATTCAACTGAAACAACACACCAATTTAAACAAGAAACCTACTCAGTAACTTTAGGGATTGAAATGAAGGGTACTAACTTGTTGAGTATCCTTACTTTCAATCCTCAATATATCTACTCCTTTCATGGTAAGGGAAGCTATCAATATGAAATAAAAGGGAATGAAAACAGAACTTCAGATTTAATTGAAGGTGGTGTTGCTTTATCCGGTTTTGAGTTACCAATCTATCTTGATTTCCAGACCATTTATATAGGTGGAAAATACAGTTCCATCAGCAAAAGTGGCCCGACACAAATTGTCTATGCCTCTGGTGGCCCGGATAAAATTAAAATTACCAATGCCGTTACTTTTTTGATCGGATGGAATTTTGGTGAAAAGAAAAGATCTAGGTTTTGGTGAAAAGAAAAGATCCAGGAGAAGATAATGAATTCATCAAAAAATAAATTATTCTTTCGGAATCCCAAAAATCAATTTATTTTTGCTCTAAGCTTTCTTTTCAATTTGTATTTTCTCAACTCCTGCGGAACTCAACAGGAAGAATGGAAGACAAAAGAATCTTCTCCTCATCTTTCTCCAGCTATTGTCTTGGGTTCACTTTCTGGGACCCCTTCGACAGCCGGGGACAATGCCACTTTTACCATCAACCTTCAGACACCACCAGGAGTCGATATGGTTGTTGCCCTTAGCAGCAGTGATACAACTTTAGGAATAGTGAGTCATGACAACCTGACTTTTTCCAAAGACAATTACACCACCACTCAAACGGTTACGGTAACAGGACAATGTGATAATCAATCAGGAGGTGGGACTTATTCTCTCACGGCTTCAGCAGCACAATATTATTCTTCAGACAATCAAAGTATTTCCGCAACAAATAAAGAAAGTGCAGCATTTAAAGTTTCATCGATTAGTGGAAACATCTCAGAAGCAGGAGACAATGCAACCTTTACTGCTCATTTATGTATGGCTCCAACTGCTTCGGTTTCCATTTCTGTAACAAGTTCGGACACGACCGAAGGAACGGTATCCTCCTCGACGTTGAGTTATTCAAGCGACAACTGGAGCACACCCCAAACTGTGACCGTTTATGGAGTGGACGACAGCCTTTCAGACGACAACCAGGCATTCAAGGTGACCTTGGGTTCAGTGACCACTTCCGATGCTAATTATGCCGGGAAGAATCCTGATAATGTGAGTGTTACCAATATAGACAATGAAACGGCAAGTATTACCGTTTCTGCTCTAAGTGATAACACGACCGAGGCCGGAGACAATGCAACCTTCACTGTGGTTCTAGATAACCAGCCCACCTCAGATGTCTCGATAGCCGTCAGCATCAGTGACACAACTGAGGCAACGATTTCTCCATCTTCTTTGACTTTCAGTAACTCTAACTACAGCACGGCCCAAACAGTAACGGCCTACGGAGTAGATGATTATTATGATGATGACAATGTCAGTTACACCATCACCATCGATCCGAGCAGCAGCATTACTAGTTACAACACGATGACAAGTTCGACCCTCACAGGGTATACGATCGATAATGATACGGCAGCCATTTCAGTTGGCGCTAAAAGTGGAAACACCAGTGAATTCGTCACCACAGCAACCATTAACGTCACCCTCTCCACGATCCCCACGGCTAATGTCAGTATCGTGGTCACCGATAATGACAGTTCTGAAGTTTCGGTTTCTCCAACCACGCTGACCATCACTTCTTCAACCTGGAACACCACCAACCAGGTCACCCTGACCGGACAGGATGACAATTTGAGTGACGGCAACATCACCTACCGCGTTAGTTTCGCCACTGCGACCAGCACCGACACCAAATACAACGGCATGGCCTCAAGTCCTGCATACATTGATGTGGTCAACGTTGATGATGGAAATGACTGATATGATTTTTCATCAACCGTTATCTCCCTTCCTTCCAGATCTACACTGATTCGGAACCGGTCTTGACCTCCTTGAATTGGTGACGGATACTGACTTCTTGGGGTTCATTCATAATTTGAGACAGGACAGGTTCAGGTGTCATTTTTAAAACGTCATCCCATTCTTTTGGGAAGTTTGGTTTTTGTAGGTCTTTCGCTGGTCCTGGTGGTTTTGATCCGCTTGACGGACCGTGGCGCTTTTGGCTGGGACAGCAGGCAGATAGGAGTGATCGAGGTCAGCGGGGTGATGCTTGATCCACTTCCGGTGGTTGAACAGATCCAGACGATGAAACAACTGGAACATGTTTCCGGAGTGATCCTGCGTATCGAAAGTCCAGGGGGGAGCGTCGCAGCAGCCCAGGAAATCCATGAAGCTTTGAAAGAATTACGTCGGAGCAAACCCGTCTATGCCTCAATGGGAAGTGTCGCAGCATCTGGAGGGTATTACATCGCATGTGCTGCGGACCGGATCATTGCCAACGCAGGAACTTTGACGGGCAGTATCGGAGTTCTGCTCGAATGGGCCAACCTGGAAGAACTTGGCAAAAATGCAGGCGTGAAAATGTACCGCATCAAGAGTGGGAAATACAAAAATGTTCCTTCCATGTTCGAAGAAATTCAGGAAAACGAACGGAATCTGCTTTCTAGTGTAGTAGACGACACCCATGAACAATTCGTACAGGTGGTCATGGATGGACGCCCAGGTTTGGAAGAATCACGTGTCCGGGAACTGGCCGACGGACGTGTTTTCAGCGGCAGGCAAGCACTGGAAGCAGGACTGATCGACGAACTCGGGGGATACGCCTCAGTGGTGGTCAGCTTATCCAGAGAACTAGGCCTCCACCCTGAAGAAGAGGTGCTGAAGCTGGATTTGGAGGATTCAAGCTTTTCCGGGCTGCTTGGTCTGGCTTCTCTAGAGCGCTGGATGAAGCAGCCTTTCAGTGGTTTTCGACTTAACTACCTCCTGCATTAAATCCCATATGCGATACCTTTGGCCTGTTCTGATGGTCCTTTTCGTCTTATTCAGCATCGATTTCGCCACCCAGAATCCAGAAATGGTGGTAGTTCGATATTCACTGGATTGGCTGAATTATGGAATTCGTGCGGAACGCCCTCTATTTGTCACATTATTTTTGACTCTGGCACTGGGGATCCTTTTCAGCGTATTTTATTTCCTGATCTACCATACTCGGCTCTTGGCCCGTATGCGCAAGCTTCGGGGAGAGATCAAACAACTCCAAAAACAACTGGAACGGGAACAGGAAAAAAATCAAAAGCTGGAAGCACAGTCCACCTCCCTGAATGCTCCAGAATCTCAGACATCCCAAATTAGCGAGCCCGAGCAAGGTGCTTCGAACCTAGAAAACGAATCTCAAGAAATTCAATCTTTAGAAAAAACATAATGAATCCGTTGAAAAACCTTGGTATCGCAGAAATCCATTCCGGAGTCAGCACCGGGGCAATGTGGCTGGAAGGTCAAGGCCCTGTCAACGAGTCCGTCAGTCCGATTGACAGTAATTCGCTGGCACGAATCCGATGTGCCAGCCGTGAGGACTATGAGCAGGCCGTTCTCGCGGCACAACACGCCTTTCCCATCTGGCGTGAGGTTCCTGCACCCAAACGTGGTGAAATCGTTAGGCAGATCGGCAATGCGGTGCGTGAAGCGAAAGAAGACTTGGGTCGGCTGATTTCAATGGAGATGGGAAAGATCCTTCAGGAAGGCCTGGGCGAAGTCCAGGAAATGATCGACATCTGTGACTTTGCTGTAGGACAATCACGGCAACTTTACGGATTCACCATGGCTTCCGAAAGACCAGGACACCGGATGTATGACCAGTATCATCCCCTGGGACTGGTAGGACTGATCACTGCCTTCAATTTTCCTGTCGCCGTCTGGTCCTGGAATGCGATGATAGCCGCCATTTGTGGAAACGTCAGCCTCTGGAAACCAAGTCCCAAAACCCCACTTTGTTCGATTGCCCTTCAGCGAATCGTAGGGAAGGTCCTCCAGGAAAATGGAATGCCGGAAGGAGTGATGAATCTTGTCATCGGCAGCAACGAGGAAATCGGGGAGACGCTTGTTGCCGACCGTCGCTTGCCACTTATCTCAGCAACAGGATCGACTCGCATGGGACGCCATGTCTCTGAACGGGTTGCCTCTCGAATGGGAAAGACAATCCTTGAACTGGGGGGCAACAATGCCATCATCGTCAGTCCCAGTGCAGATCTCCAACTCGCGATTCCGGCCATCGTCTTCGGCTCCGTGGGTACCTGTGGTCAACGTTGCACAACCACCCGTCGATTAATCATCCATGAATCGATTTATGAGGATGTCAAAAAGCAGTTGGTGCAGGCCTACCGACAACTCGATCCCCGGATCGGAAATCCTCTTTCCGAAGGAACCCTGATCGGTCCGATGATCGATGCGGAAGCCGTAGATACCTTCCAAAAAGCTTTGGTGACCATCCGTGAGCAGGGAGGACAAGTTCTGGTCGGAGGAGAGTCGGTGAGTGATGCTCCTTCGGGTCTTTATGTCCGTCCGGTTCTCGCAGAAGCAGAAAACCACTGGCCGATCGTCCAGGAAGAAACCTTTGGACCACTTCTTTATCTCATCCGTTATCAGAACTTTGAAGAAGCACTGAGTCTCCAGAATGGGGTTCCCCAAGGACTTTCATCGGCGATTTTCACCAATGAATTGAAAGAGTCCGAGCAGTTTCTTTCTCACGCAGGTTCGGACTGCGGACTGGCCAATGTCAACATTGGAACTTCCGGAGCGGAAATTGGAGGAGCGTTCGGAGGTGAAAAGGATACGGGAGGCGGACGAGAATCAGGTTCAGATGCCTGGAAAGCATACATGCGCCGACAGACCAATACCATTAACTATTCCCCAGACCTGCCGCTTGCCCAGGGGATATCCTTTGATCTAGGATAATCCTCTCAAAGCAAGGAGAATTGATTCTTTGGTGATGCTTCAGGCTGGAGGGTGGCTCGAAGCCCACTCCTGCAAACGTCCAATCACATTTTCCCTGTCTTCGGTGACCTTGGCTGCATCTAATAATCCATCGTCGCCAAAATAAGGATGGGTGTCACTTTTGATGCCGCAATTGCTCATGACCTTGATTAATAAATTTTCCTCCACATCGTCAACGAAACCGTCTGTGGCTGCTACCAGCGAAAGCAGTTCCACCAGAGTATTCTTCGAGTCCTCATTCTCAACACGCTGCACCATTTCACTCAATGAACCTGAGATACTTTTCATCTGTCCCTTCTCCTTATCTGAAATGCTGATGCTATTGCAGAGTTCATGGAGCAAATGTTTTTCATCCTGGCTGAATTCCAAATCCACACGCGCCATAGTGAGGCATATACCAATGATGTTGAGGGCTTCTTCACGTGTCATAAAATTTTATGTATGAAATAGGTGTTATTCTAATGTTTTTTTCAATAATATTTTTTGAAAAAAATATACATAACTTATCCTACGCTTTGCAATCTTTTCTTCCACATGATGAAACTTTTTTGAAAGAGGACAGGCCTGTTTTGACTGATGATCCTGTGTTTCCAAAATTTCAATTCTTTCGATGATGTTTCGTTTCTCTTTGTGATCATTCTTAATTCCCATGAAATAAGAGAACCCTTCCAGAACCTTTAAAAAAAACGTCCCGGAGATTCCCCACAAGTTCCCAGAAAAAAATTCAGCCCACCGCCCTACTAAAGAAAAAATCCCAATTCAAGTTGAGACCTTCTTCAATGAAAGCTTGTCCAACATGACCCACAAGGTGTGTGTTGTAGCAGAGATGTGATTCATCCCAATCTGAATGAACTTTAGCTCAAATCTCAAGAGCCGTTCGCCTACCTTCGTAAATAACAAAGGGAGCCTGCCTTGGGCCAGCGCTGTCTCCAATGTTACGGATCTCAAGTCCTGATCCTTCAAGCTCAGTTGCCAGTGTGTCTTCTGCATGGTTTGCGGTGGCAAAAACAAGGGAGTCGGCTTCGACAAAGGATGTTTTTCCATCGAGGAAGGAAAGCATTTCCGCACCTTCTGGAGTCCAACGGGTGATGGCGGATTCCAGGATAAAGCGCACACCAAGTTTTCCAAGTCGTTGGCGTAATGGGTAGTCGGCGGCAGTGCGTTGGAGTTCCTTCCCGACCAGCGGGTCGGGTGTGATCAGAGTCACCTCATGCCCGTCCTCTGCCATTTTAAGGGCCGTTCCACATCCCTTCCAGTTTCCTCCTTCATCAAGAAGAATCACCCGCTTGCCGAGTTTAGCACGGCGGGCCATGACGTCTTCAGCAGAAAAGAAACCTCCTCGCTCGATCCCTGGAAGCCTTTCGATATGGGGGATTGCTTTTTGAAAACCGGTATCAGGAGGAAAGGAACCGGTCGCAAGAATGGTAACATCAGCAGCAAAGGTTTGAATCTCTTCTGCTTCCATGAAGGTGTTGAGCCGCACTTCCACGCCAAACTGGTTCAACTGTCGTGAGTACCAGTCCAGCAGATCGAGGACCTGCCCTCTTCGTGGCTGCATTCCAGCAAGCCGGAACTGCCCGCCAATTCGGTCCGATGCTTCAGCCAGTGTCACCTGATGTCCTCTTTCAGCAGCACCCCTTGCTGCTTCCAATCCGGCAGGACCTCCACCAACTACCAGCACTCGTTTGGGGGCTGCTGTTTTTTCGAAACGATCCCCTCCCCATTCATATTCTCTTCCAGTTGAAGGATTGACAAGGCAGGAGATCCAGTAATCCCGATAACGCCGACCCCAGCACATCTGGTTGCAGGAAAGACAGGGGCGGATGTCGTCGACACGCCCCTCTTTGGCCTTGTTGGCCAGATGAGGATCCGCGATCTGGCCACGAACAATGGAAACCAGATCCGTTTGTTCCGCAGACAGCACAGCCTCTCCATTTTCCGGAGTACGGACATGACTTTCCATCGTCACCAGGGCATGGTTCACGGCACTTTTCAGGGTTACCGAAAGTTCTGTCGCCAGCCTTTCCGGATAGAGGAAGGTGGGCATCAGTTTATAGAAATCGAAATAGCTGCCCGTTCCACAACTGACATAATCGATGAGCTGGTCACGGTCGTGAAGGGCAATGATCTCTGCCAGGGACTCTCGCTGCAGTGCAACCTCGAAATCGGGTTCGTCACTGACGGAAGTTCCTATGATGAAATCTTCCCCGCAGAGTTTGCGGATGCGAGTGATGATTTCTCGCGAAAAACGTGTCCGGTTTTCCAGAGATCCTCCCCAACGGTCGTCACGACGATTGGACCATGGGGTCCAGAACTGGTCCACAATGCAGTGGTAGGCGGCCCAGACCTCGACTCCGTCGAATCCTGCGTCCTTGCAGCGTCGTGCGGCCTGAACGAAACCCTCGATGGTTTCTTCGATTTCGGCTTCAGACATGGTGTGACTGCCGTCGGAATCATGGTAGCTCGGCATCCCGGAGGGAGACCAATTCGGGTGATAGGAATTGTCCGAATCTCCATGCTGCCCCACATGATAAAGCTGCTGCAGGATCAACGCTCCTTGTTCATGGACAGCATCGGTGATTTTACGGAAATGGGGGATCACTTCATCACTGCTGTGCCTGAAGTTTCCACGCGTCAGGACCGCCGCAGGGTGGACCGGTACCGGTTCAATGACGAGCATTGCTGCTCCCCCCATCGCCCGTTCCCGATAATATCCGAGGTGCCGTTCGCCTGGAATCCCCTGATCGGCCATATTAGCCGTGTGGGCTCCAAAAACGATACGGTTGCGGAGCGTCTTTCCGCGAAGGTCAATGGGCGAGAAAAGTCGGGGAAATGACGAAGGAGAATTCATAGGGTGATGCAAAGACGAAGCGCATCATAAATGGCGGCATGAATGTTTCTGGAAGCAATAGCATCGCCAATACGGAAGAGGCGAAATACCCCTTCGGGTTTGTTTTGTAACAGCTGGGGTTTTCCTTCGATGAGAGCAGGATAATCTACTTCACCGAGATTGAGGCTGTCGGGTTTCAGTTCAAAATAGAGATCATCAAGGGGGAGGGTCCCATGTTCCACAAAAACCTGGTCCACCTCACGTTCCTCGACTCGATTCGAGTAGTCGGATCCAAGCATGGCGATGAGTCCGCTTCCGTTTCGGTGAACAGATTGTAGACGTTTACTGATGGTCAACTTGGTTCCCGCACGGTCGAATGCTTCTCCGTAGGCAACGTGATTGAGCCCCCCGATGTCTGCCCCAAAAAAACGTTCTGGAGTAACGATTTCAAGTTCAGCTCCCGAATCAGCAATCATTTCAGCTGCTGCCAGCCCAGGGTGTGCCGCATTGTCATCAAAAAGCAACACCCTTCCCGTGGGTTTGATGCTGCCTCCCAGCAGGTCCCAGGTGCTATAAACTAGTTCCGAACCTTCTACAATTTCTGTATTCGGCAGACCTCCGGTGGCTATGATGACCACATCAGGATTTTCAGCAATGACATCCTTTTTTTCAGCAAACTGGTTGCAGCGAATCTCGACTCCAGCTTTTTCACACATGGTGAGACGCCAGTCGATGATGCCGAGCAGTTCCATACGTCTCGGGACCTTCGCCGCAAGTCGTACCTGGCCTCCGGGTTCATCTGCGGCTTCCAGAACCGTCACTTGGTGCCCCCGCTCCCCAAGCACCCGGGCAGCCTCGAGGCCCGCGGGCCCTGCTCCGATGACGACAGCTTTGAGTCCTGGCTCAGAGCTTTTCACGATCTTATGGGGCATGGTTTTTTCCCGTCCCGTCGCAGGATTGTGGATGCAGAGGGCTTCGTGTCCTTCGTAAATGCGGTCGAGACAGTAGGTGGCACCCACACAAGGACGGATTTCGTCTTCACGCTTTTCCATGACTTTGCGTACGATGTGGGGATCGGCAATGTGGGCACGGGTCATTCCAACCATATCGAGCTTTCCTTCCGCAACAGCATGGCGCGCAGTTGCAACATCCTGGATGCGTGCTGCGTGGAGGATTGGAATCTTAACTTCACTTCGGACTTCCCCACAAAAATCCAGATGGGGTGAAGCCGGCATTCCCTGAATCGGAATCACTTTGGAAAGGACCGCATCGGTTTCAATGTGTCCACGGATGAGATTGAGAAAATCAACCTTCCCGCTATGCACCAGCCTTCGCGCGATTTCGACTCCTTCTTTCCGGGAGAGTCCCAGTTTCCAGTTTTCATCAGCAACCATTCGCAGGCCAACGATAAAATCAGGCCCAACTCGTTCCCGAATCGAATCCAGTACCCTCCAGGTGAAGCGAAGCCGATTGTCGAGGGAGCCTCCCCACTCATCCTTACGCAGATTGGTGGCAGGTGACCAGAAACTGTCGAAAAGATGTCCATAAGCCTCGATCTCAATGCCGTCAAGCCCGCCTGCCTTCATGCGTTCTGCGGCGGTGCCATAATCACGGATGATACGTTCCAGATCCCAGTCCTCAGCTTCCTTGGGAAAGGAACGGTGGGCTGCTTCACGAACTGGAGAGGCAGAGAGCACTGGAAGCCAGTATTCCTTGTTCCAGTTGGTTCTTCGTCCAAGGTGGGTGATCTGCATCATTATCGCTGCACCATGCTCATGAACTGCATCAGCCAGCTCTTGCAGCCATGGTACGATTTCATCTCGAAACGCGTGGAGATTTCCGAAGGCTTCAGGACTATCTTGGGAGACCAAAGCGGACCCTGCGGTCATCGTCAACGCCAACCCGCCTTTGGACTTCTCTGCATGATAAAGTCGATACCGTTCTTTTGGCAGGCCTTCCTCAGAATACGCCGGTTCATGGGCAGTCGACATGATCCGGTTCCGCAACTCGAGATGCTTGATGCGGTATGGCTGTAAGAGAGGATCGGAGGTCATGGGAGACCTTTTTTGAATGGAACCGAGAAAATCGTTTCAGTAGGTGGATCGCCCTCCACTGAGATCAAAAACTCCACCGGTGGTGAATGAGTTCTCTGCAGAACAAAGCCACGCCACCATGGAAGCAGCCTCCTCTACTTTGAGAAATCGATTACGAGGGATCTTGCTCAACATGTAGTCGATATGTTCCTGACTGATCTGGTCAAAAATCCTTGTTTTCGCTGCTGCTGGAGTGATGCAGTTGACGGAAATGTCATATGCCGCAAGTTCCTTCCCGAGGGATTTAGTAAGGGCCATCACTCCTGCTTTTGCCGCACTGTAGGGTGCAGCGTTTGGATTGCCATCTTTACCAGCAACAGAGGCGACATTAACGATACGTCCGTAATTTTGTTCGATCATTACCGGAGCTACGGAATACAGGCAATTAAACACTCCGGTCAGATCGATGTCAATCACCTGCTGCCAATCTTCTGGAGGATATTCCCAGACCTTAACGGTGGGACCCGCTATTCCTGCATTGCAGACCAGGATGTCGATGCTCCCAAGCGTATCAATCGTCTTTTGGGTGGCCGCCTTAACAGAATCCAAATCGGTGACATCCATCACGGCTATCTCTACTTTCCCTTTTGATGCCAGGGAATTTGCAGTTTCCTCGACCAGAACCTGATCACGGTCCCATAGACAGACCGAAGCGCCTGATTTCAGCAGACGTTCTGCTATTGCCAGTCCAATCCCCTGGGCTCCTCCGGTAACCACTGCAGCCTTATTCTTAAGATCAATTTCATTCATAGGTTTCTCTCAATGTCATTTCTGCTTTGTTGTAAAAAAACTTAGTTTAAGGTTAAGCCATTTGCTTCTAAAACCAAACAATCCCGACAAAGAAAATTCAAGAGGAATGTATTTATTGCGATGGTTTTAGACTTGGGTTTACTTAACCTGAGTTTTTCTGATCTCTGGTTTTTAAACCATAATCAGACATTTTTATTCGGACCCGTTCGATTTCATCTCCTGACAGTAGTTTTGCTTCCTTTCCTGTAGAAAGAATCAGCAAATACTGTTTGGCCAATGTTTCCACTTCACCGGCTAGCCATAAAGCCTTGCTGATGCTGGATCCTGTTGCAATCACTCCGTGGTGGGCGAGAAGACAGCATTTACGATTTTCCAGAGCTTTTAAGGCGTGCTGTGACAACTCTTTGGTTCCAAAAGTGGCATAAGGCGCGCAGCGGATGTTTGGTCCTCCCCCGGCTGCTACCATATAATGAATTGCAGGAATTTCCATTTCCTGGATCGCCAATGCGGTCGCATGGTTGGAGTGGGTATGAACCACGGCATTCACATCCTTACGGTTTTTCTGGATCGCAAGATGGAATCTCCACTCACTGGATCTTTCAAGCCTGCCTTCCACCTCCCCTTCCCAATTTTGATAACAAATATCTTCAGGATTGAGTTCTTCATAGGGGATTCCTGTTGGAGTAAGGAGGATTCCCTCCTGCCATCGTACACTGATGTTCCCAGATGTTCCCTGGTTGATTCCCAATTCATTCATCCGGATTCCAGTCCGGATGATTTCCTCACGTAATTCTATTTCAGCTTCATCCATGATTCATAAAAAAGTGTATTGAAAAAAAGTGGTGATAATAAAGACTGTGACGATATCGGGCATTTGATACAAATCGGATTCTCAGAATTTGGAACAAACCAAATCATCCAAAAAATGGGAGGCCATTCCAAGTCGGATCATCTCATGCCTTGAACGATTCATTTTTTCCAATGATCTCCTTTTGGTATCGTTCAAATTGTTCATTCCAGAGTTCTCCCTGTTGGGGCTCAAAATAATCCAGAGCGGATGAACCTACTATGATTTCTCTGGCTTCCTGGAGGTTCCCAATTTCCCCCAGGGCAATCAACTGAACCATAGCATTGCCGATCGAGGTTGCTTCCGTAGGGCCTGCGACAACAGGAATCTGCATGGCATTGGCACAAAACTGATTCAGCAAACGATTCCGTGAACCTCCTCCGAGGACATGCAGTTTTTTTACTTCCTTCCCAGATACTTTTACCAAAAGGTTAAGAAAGTAGCGGTATTTCATCGCGAGGCTTTCATAAATGACGCGTAGTAATTCCTCCGGGGTTTGAGGTACCTCTTGACCTGAATTTTGGCAATAATCCTTAATCCTGGAAGGCATATCTCCAGCCGGAAGGAATTGTGGAAGATCAGGGTCGATGAATGCCTGAAATGGAGTAGCGGATTCTGCCATTGCTACCGTTTGATCATAATTATAAGTTCTTCCCTCTTCTGACCAGGTTTTCACGGACTGCTGTACCAACCACAATCCCGCAATATTTTGCAGGAAACGATTTGTTCCCCCAAAACCTCCTTCATTAGTCAAGTTTGCTTCAAGAGCCTGATCACTAAGAATCAGTTCTTCGAGTTCCAACCCCAGCAAGCTCCAGGTCCCGCTGGAAAGGAATGCATGATCCTGTGTGTTTGATGGAACTGCAACCACGGCACTGGCCGTGTCATGACAGGCAGGCAGAATGACTGGAATCTGGTGGTATTTCCCAATTTGCGTTCCGGGTTTCTGTACTTTTGGAAAAATTTGTTTTGGAATCTCAAGAGCTTCCATGGTTTCATAATCCCATTCACTTTTAGTTGGATTATAAAGCTGTTGGGTGGTGGCGTGAGTGTATTCACAGAATTTGTTTCCACTCAGCCAATAGTTGAAGAGATCCGCAATGGTCACGAAGGTGTCGCAAGCCTCAAGCATCGGGCTTTGTGTTTTTACTAAATGGGCTAGTTGATAAAGGCCGTTGAGCAAGTTGGACTGATTCCCGGTCCTTTTGAATAGTTCTTTTTGAGGAACCCGCTCAAAGACCCATTCCTTCATCCCTTCAGTGCAGGAATCACGATAGTGAAGTGGATTGCCCAGCAGTTTTCCGTGTCGGTCCAATAAAGCGAAATCCACCCCCCAACTATCGACGCCAATGGAGTCGACGGATGGAGATTTGGCGATTCCGATTTGCATTTCACGCCAAAGTGAGAGAACGTTCCAAAATAAAGTGCCTGCCGCTTCAACGGGTAAGTTGGCAAAACGATGGATTTCTTCGAGATAGAATTTTGAACCATTAAATTCAAGCATCATCACGCGCCCTGATTCCCCTCCCAAGTCTACAGCCAACACCGTTTTGCCCCGCATGGTATCTAAAATCTAATATTAATTTGATTTTTTTTTGAGAATCTTATAAGTAATTAATTCACCCTCTGAACCTGTATAGGTTAAAAGTGGTTAAGCGAACCCACTATAAAAACTTTCTTTATAGGATCCCTTATGGAAGAAATCAATCGTCCGCAATCGTTAAAAGAAATCGCAGCGGAACGTATACGTGAAGCGATTGTTCAAGGCCGCCTCAAAATGGGGGAGTCTCTGTCCGAAAACTATCTGGCCCAAAACCTCCAGGTAAGCAAGACCCCGATTCGAGAGGCCCTTTCCCTTCTTAACATGGAAGGATTAGTAAAGATAATACCACAAAAAGGAACCTTTGTCTTTTCTATGGATAAACCTGAAATCATTGAACTTTGTGAGCTCAGATATGCATTGGAGTCGATGGCTTTGAGGTATTCTCATGAAAGAAATAGAGACGACCTTTTGAAGGAACTCGAGAGTATCGTTAAATCGATGAGAAAGGACATGAAAAAGGAAGGTGTGATGCACTACCTACAATTGGACGATAGTTTTCACAATTCTTTTTTTAATTACTGTGAAAACAGATACATGAAAGACACCTATCGAATGATCAATGCCAGGGTATCAGCATTGAGAAATTTTGTTACAGGTTCGGTGGAAAGCTCTTTGCAACTTTCGCTGGAACATCACGAAAAAATTCTTGAATCTCTAAAAGCTGATAAATTAGATGAGGCTGTGCAGATTCTTGAAAATCACATCATCAATTGGCTGAAAAAAGTAGACATCCATCCTTCTTACGCCGAAGAATGATGCAACAGAGGTTCTTACTCGATTTCTAAAGGACTGCTTTGCAACAGATTGGAAGGGGGAAAAGTCGGTAGGGACTGGACAGAGCCAGTCCCTAAGCTGGGATCAACGCTTCATGTTGATCAGATCTGAGATCATCTCATCGGATGTGCTGACCGTTTTGGCATTGGCCTGGAAAGCACGTTGCGATTCGATCATCTTTACAAATTCGGTAGAAAGATCGACATTGGACTGTTCAAGGCTCATGCTTCGGACTTCACCAAATCCGGCAGTTCCAGGTTCTCCAGTAACTTTTTTGCCTGAACCCAGGGTTTCCTGAACCAGGTTGTCACCAACTTGTGCCAGCTTTCCAGGATTGTCGAATTTCGTAAGTACCATTCTTCCGATCGGACGAGTGTAACCTGAATCAAAAACTCCGGTCACTGTTCCGTCACTCTCCACATATATATTGTCGAGGGATCCGGAGGGATTTCCGTCTGCAGAAGTGCGTAAAACGTTGTACCGGCCTGCAAACTGAGTAATACCGTCAAGCCCTGTACGAGGATCGGTAGGATCATCAGGGTTGAAACCGTCACCAAGGTGTACACCAAGAATGATCGGCTCTTCCCCATTGAATGGAACTGCAAACTGTGGAACTCCACTAGCCGGATCGACAGGTTGTGGTACGAGTCTTGGAGGTCCTCCAGGCAAAGGCTGTCCATCAGGACCCACTCCTCCTGGCTGGGATTCGAAACTTCCACTGGTTGCTGCAATCAATTTTCCATCATCAGTGAACTGCAGGAATCCACCGCCAACCGCAATTTGGGTCCCAGGAACCTGCCCCAATGATGCACCATCGAACAACATGTAATATTCCCACTGGTTGCGAACCCCGGTACCTGGGATGGGAAGACCAGTAGCTGCATCCACCTGTTCAGGCAAATCAGGGCGTTTCCGAAAGGCTGCGGTTGCTGTATGAGTATTTCCATAGGGATCGTAGACGGTGGTCGATGTGGCAAAATTGTACATCGTATCGAGCATATTGGTTGGATCGACTGGTACGTCTTTCACACTCGCATTGGCATCCAGATTCGCTGCCACTCGAACTCCGGTGCCGTTGGCTCCTGTTCCGGATGAACTGGGCGGGTCCACAAGCCCAAGGACTTTCAAAGACCCTGGGAGACCTTTACTTTCGCCGGTATTGCGGTCCACCTCAAGAGCCTGAAGCCGCATGCCCCTGGCGGTAGAGAGAAAACCTTCCCTGTCATAAGAAAACTGGCCATTGCGCGTGTATGCTTCGGCACCTGTGGAAGGATCAATGACAGTGAAATACCCGCCTCCTCCGATTGCCATATCTGTGGCCAATGCCGTCGTTTCGAAAGCACCTTGAGAAAACTCCATTTCCACACTGCCGATCTTGACCCCGTTACTGACCTGGGTGAAAGACCCACCTTGGGGGTATTGATTCCCCATCAAGTCTTCAAACGCAACATTGTTGCGCTTGAAGCCGTAGGTGTTAACGTTGGCAATATTATTACCGATAACCTGCATCGATTTGCCCTGGGTTTTAACACCGCTGGCTCCTGTAGACAATGATCCAAGTAACGCCATTCCTGATTCTCCGTGATATTAAATAAATTATTACCGGTTGATGCTGAAAATCCTTTTTTCAGAAAAACCGTATACGATTGAATAAAAAATTATTTGATCCTTGCTGATCATCTAAAGAACTCACTCATCAAGCTGGACCGGCTTGACCTGATCCAGCAACTCAAAATTCGGCTTCCTGCTTTCCAAATCATTACGTATCGGCAGCGGAACCGCATTCCCGTATCTCCTAGAGGAAAGGTCATCAATGCCGATAATATCTTTTCCGTGGAGCCATTCACCATTGACCTGAACCATCGGATTTGATCCATCAAAACGGATCATGCTGACTTGACCTGTCTTCGAATAAGATACACTGATATCTTCTCCGTTTTCTGTTTTGGCATAGACGTTATAGTGGTAATTGCCATCCGGCATTAGGTCTCCATCATTATCACGTCCATCCCACAGAAATTCGTGGGAACCTTGAGGCTGATTCTCCAGATTATATTTCCGGACCACCCCGCCTTCAGAATCGTGAACCATGACCTGTACACGGTTGGCATCTCCAGTGAGCCTGTAGGCCGCAGGAGAAATCCTGCCTTCAGTAATACCAAGGGACTGGGATCCAATCTCGACATCTTTTCCGATCAGGTTTGCTGAAGTCGCACGGGATATATCCTGCTGGAGAGTCATAAGCTGAGACGTTTGATTGTTGAGGTTTTGGAGTTGCTCAACTGTGCCCATAGCCGCCAATTGCTGCATCATGTTTTCTGACTTCATCGGGTCCAATGGATCCTGATTGGCCATTTGTGTCATCAGCAGGTTTAAGAAATCCTCTTTTCCGAGCTCTTTGCCTCCCATGCTGTTGGTGGCGGATGCGTTTCTTAGTCCTGTTTTATTAAACTGGATGGCTTGGTTGATGGAGCTTGGGGTCATGTGCCTCTTCAGACGTAAATGTTTAAAGCGCTTTCGCTATTATTAGCTGTGGACCTGCGGTTAATCAGATCGGGAACGATTTCCTCTTCGGTTTCTCCGCGTGCAGTCGATGCAGTTTCTTCACCAAATTTCGAATTTTGCTGATCTCGATCATATTGAGATGCAGAACGCTGATCGACCTCGATGTTCAGAGAAAGCTGATCATAAGACAGCTCCTGGTCTAGGAATCGTGATTTCAGGTTATCAAAACCGGATTCGATGATCTGTTTGGCCATCATGCTATCAACACGCATGTCTACCTGGAGTTCTCCGCCACTTTGACGGACTTTCATGGTGACCTGCCCTAGGTGTTCAGGCTGCAGTTTTAGAGTAATCTGTTGCGAGTCATTTTCTCGTAATACCCGAACCCTGCTCATGATTTGTTCTACATCAAAAGGGAGTTCAGGAGCCTGAACTCCGGCCTGAGCCTGCTGAGATCCTTCTGTTCTCGAAACTAACTGAGATTGAAAATTATTGGATGCCGCTCCGGGTTCCAGACCCGGAACGGGTTCCAGACCCGATTTCATGCTGAATGCACTTTCCGTCTGTTCAGAACTGATACGTAATCTTGTTTCAATGGGGGCTCTAGAGACCGTGGCTTGAACCTGTTCTCCGGGCTTGATTAAGCCTGCATTAAGGATCTGTTCCTGCAGAGTCTCTGTCTGAACAGCTTCATTATCCCCTGAACGGAACTGCTGTTTCAAAACTGCCTGCATCTGTTCCATCTTTTCACCAGACTCAGCAAGAGGCTGTGTTTTTTGAAACACAGCCTCCATATTTGAGAAGGGATGTGCGGAAGAAGTTTCGTTCAAAATGGCTTTGGATGAAGATTTGGATTCCGTTAGAACTTCCTCAGGATTAATCTGACCAAGAGTCGTTTGCTGTTTCGCTAGCTCGTTCTTGAGGGCTTTGGTGTCTGTTCTTAGTTCAGGCACCAGGAGGGATTCCTCAGTCAGTGGCTTCCCCTGTTGTAAAACCTCCAACCTGGACATGCCCGTTCGCTCTTTGAAGGATTCCCCGTTTTGGAGTTGAAGTTCATCGATAGAATTAGGAAGTAGTTCGGGAGTGATGGGTACAGCCAAACCGATCTGTTTTTCTTCATCGGTTAATGTTTCAAGTATATCTTCCTGTAGAAGATTCAATTCACTCTCTTCATATTCAAGTTCTGCCAACATCGGATCTGCTTCCAATTCAGTGAGTAATAATTCTCCTGCTTCAGATTCCGCTATGGAACCTTCCATTAAATCATCCAGTGTATTTGCAAACGGGATTTCAGGATCTGCGGATGCTTCATCAACGATACCCCCATCTTTTGTAGTTTTAGGGGTAAGTACTTGATTAATTGCAATCATGGTGGTTTTAACCGTTCCTTGGTCTGGCTTTTATCACCGCAACTCTGATAACAACTATGTTATCCCGGTCACTCAGGCCGTGTTTACTAAGTGTGTTCTGTCCTTCCTGAACAAGAACTAAATTTCAAAAAATATATCTTTTTCTTACAAAAGATATTTAACCTGCATACAGACTGGAAATTTTATTCACTAAAAAAGTGAATTATTTCTTCTTTGCAATTTCAGCAATCAACTTTGCGGACTGGTTAGGAGGAATGTTTGAAAGCACTTCCGCTGCCTGTTTTTCTTTCATCCGCATCAGAATGGAAATTGCCACTTTTGTATCGAGTTGATTGATCGACTGAGCGGCTGTTGCTGCATCCATTTTGGCATAGAAACTGACAGCCTTATCGAGGAGTGCATCATCCTGAGTTTTCTTACTTTCAATGTCTCTTTCGATTTCCTGCTGAAGTTTTTCCAGTTGACTGATTTGTCTTTGAACATCTTCATGCAGGGCTTTAAGCTGCTGTTCCCGCCGATCCAAATCCATTTCCCGGTCCTGCAATCTTGATTGCTGGCGGGAAAGTCGAGTAAGGATCTGTTTTTCCGTTTCTGTGAACTCTTTACGCTTATCACCCTCTCCTTTTGATTTGGGGGGGCTTGCACAAAATTCCAACCCGTATTCATAACACAAATTTCCAAACTTCTGCTGAATCTCTTCAAGAGACGAGGGTATGCTATAAGCGGGCCGTGCGTAGAGGAGAGGCACACTTAAGATCAATAATAAACTGAAATGATTAAATTTTTTCAAAGTTAAGGTCATAGACGACTAAATGATTTTGTAATCGAACTGAAGGATGAGAAGAATAAATGGAAGCATTTTGATATCATTGAACTGAGTATCTTCGCAATCCTTGGGCAATTTCATCCGCTTCCATACGTTCCTGTCGATCCATTTCTTCTTCAAAACGCTGTTGCTGCTTTTCTTTAAGGATTTCCAGCACCCTCTTTTTTTGTGTGGCCCGGGTCAATTCCTGCCGCTTCAGTTCAATAACCTGTTCCTGTTCCTTCAATTGGTTCTGATTAACTTCCATTTGAAGGGTCATTCGCTCCCTGAAATGATCACTCATCTGCATCTGCATGATGGTGAATCCAGTACTTTTAGACTGATCAAGGTTGAGGTTATTGCTATCTAATGCCCGTTCCATCAACTGTCTTTGATCACGAAGTTCCTGCTGAATTTGTACCTGCTCCGCCAAAGCCTTCTGATAGAGCTTTTCAAGCCTTTCCCGGACTTTTAGAGCTGTTTCAAGGCGAAAACGCGGCATATATTCTTTGGTTCGAGGAACTCTTTATATCATTCAGGTATGGCTTCAAAGCTTTGCAATTCAGGAGCCAGAGTCAATGTGGTACTGGATGTATAGAATTTGTGCAAGGCAATGGCTGCCGCATTACTCACATTAAGCGATTCGACACGGGAATCCCCTCCAATTCTTAAAAGCCAGTCGCAGGATTTTCGTACGAGTGGCCTCAGTCCTTGCCCCTCATTGCCAAGAACGAGGATATGTGGCCGGTCTATTTTAAGGATATCAATCTCCTGTTCGGCTTCACCGTCCAGACCGACAACCCAAAAACCTTCTTTTTTCATCCTCTCCAGAAAACGTCTGATGTTGGTTTCACGAATCACCGGAAACCACTCGGCAACGCCTGCAGAGGCTTTTGAAACCGCTGGGGTGATGGGACAGGAGTGATCTTTCGAAAGAACCAAGGACCTGATTTTAAAAAACCCACAACTCCGGATGATGGCACCAAGATTTTGGGGATCTTCAATTTGATCCAAAACGGCAATGACATTGATGGTTTCTCTGGTATCAGACTTCAGAGATTCCCAATTCCATTCCGGGAGAGGAGAACACTGGAGGGCGGTTCCCTGATGAGAAGAACGTCCGGTTAACTTCTCCAACAATTCATTGCTGGCTTCCTGAACTGTAATATCCAGATTCCCTGCAAGATCATGGATTTCCTTTACCCGCTGGCTGGCTCCTTTAATTTTCCCCAAATACAACTTCTGTAACCTTCTTTTTTGTTGCAGCATTGCTTCACGAACAGGATGCAACCCATAAAGAATCTCGTGAATTTTCTGATTTTGACTATTTTTTCTGCGCATGATTCAGGATTCAATCATAGAAGAAAATACATTCTGGAGATGTTTCTTCAGTTCTTCATGAGTCTTGACCCTAGGATACTCCGGTTTTTCTTTGATGAGTTGGTCCGGTGGTCTAAACAAAACGGCATGATCTGCTTCCTCGAGCATTGTGAGATCATTATAGGAATCACCAACTGCCGTTACTTTAAAGTTAAGATTTATGAATGATCTCACCGCGTGCCGCTTTTGATCTTGGAGGCGCAGTTGATATCCTGAAATTTGTCGGTCTGAATCGATATGGATGTTATGGCAAAACAATGTTGGATGGTTGAGTTGACTCATCATCGGTTGGGCGAATTCACGGAACGTGTCTGAAAGAATGACCACCTCACTTCCTTCTTTAAGCCATGATAGAAAATCAACAGCGCCCTCAAGTGGATTCATGTTTTTTACCACCTCATGGATGTCATCAATACGGATCTGATTTTTTCTGCAAATCCCAATCCGGTGGTTCATTAATTCATCATAATCCGGAATATCCCGGGTCGTCAGATTCAGTTCTTCTATTCCGGTCTTAACCGCAAGATTGATCCAAATTTCTGGAATCAGAACTCCTTCAAGGTCGAGGCAGGTCAAAAACATGGCAAAGAGTCAAAAATGTTTTGGAAATGAGTGTAGGAATTTATAATTCAAAGTTGATCAGCTGTGTCAAAATCCAGATCCTGGATAGCATCTTCATTTCTGTAAAGCTTCCAAATTTGGATGGTTTTTTGGAAGAGTTCCCATTAAATTACGAATATATTATTGCTTTTAATATCAGTTCATCAAGCATCATTCATTTATTCGTAATTAAAAAGCTCTGAGTCACATAGAACTCGAATCCCTTCTTTTACGCAGTCAATTATAATGATTGTTCCAAAGTATATCCTACTTTAAATTTAAGTGTTTCCGTTGAGATGAAAGAAATCCATCCTCAAAAACAAATGTTGGATTTGTGCCTTCGACTTCATCAATCGAACCACGCTTACTACAGTGGAATTTCTGAAATCGATGATTTTACTTATGACAAAACCAAAAAAGAGCTGATCGAACTGGAATCCAAGTTTCCTGCCCAGATTCAGGAAGATTCTCCATTAATCCAGGTTCATGCCGAGCCACAGTCTTCTTTTTCTTCACGGGTTCACCGAAACCCGATGCTGAGTCTGGCCAATGTTTATTCAGTAGATGAACTCCGGGAATGGGAAACAGGCCTCAAAAAATTATTGAAAAACGAAACCCCAAAATATGTATGTGAACTCAAAATCGACGGACTGGCAATTTCCATCCTTTATGAAAAAGGCATACTGCAGGCTGGCGTCACGAGGGGAGACGGCATCCAGGGGGATGAAATCACTCCCAACCTCAAGACCATAGCCGGACTTCCACTGAAATTGAAAAAGCCCCTTGATCTAGAAGTCCGCGGGGAAGTTTATCTTTCCAAAAAACATTTATTGGAACTGAATCAACGTCGGCTCCAAGCCCAGGAACCAGAATTCAAGAATCCGCGTAATGCTGCAGCTGGCACATTGAGGATGCTGGACAGCAATGAAGTCCGACGAAGGAAACTGGATCTTTTTGTTTACATTTTGACTGAAGGACCTGTTAAAGAAAGGCACTCAGAAAATCTTGAATTGATGAGAGATTTGCTCTTGCCTGTCAATCCTGAAACCCAATCCTGCAATAATATTGAGGAAGTAATCGAATTCTGCAACCAATGGGAAAACCATAAAGATGCACTTCCTTATGAAATTGACGGAGTCGTAGTCAAGGTTGATGAAATCCAGCTCCAAAAAAAGCTTGGTTTCACCGCCAAGTCGCCTCGATGGGCGACTGCAGTTAAATTTTCTGCTGAACAGGCGGTTTCGATTCTAAGATCCATTGAAATCGGTGTAGGACGAAGTGGAGTACTGACTCCTGTGGCTCTGGTCGATCCTGTCGAGCTCAATGGAACGTTGGTTTCACGTGCGACTTTGCACAATTACGACCAGGTGGGCCGACTCAATTTGCACCTCGGGGACAGCATAACTTTGGAAAAAGGAGGTGAAATTATTCCAAAAATCGTTACACGTGAACTAAGCTCCCAGACAAGCTGGCAAATTTGTCCCCCCCAGAACTGTCCAGTCTGTGATTTTCCGGTTTTCCAAGTTCCTGGAGAAGTCGACTGGCGTTGCAACAACTTTGATTGTCCTGCCCAGCTCAATGAACGATTGCTTCATTTTGTTTCACGAAGAGCAATGGATATTGACACGGTGGGGCCAGCCTTAATCGAACAACTTACTCTGAAGCACAAGCTCTGCAATCCTGCAGACCTCTATAAACTGCAAATCTCCGATCTGGAAGAATTAGAACGAATGGGGGCCAAATCTGCAGAAAATGTGTTGAAGGCTATCAAGGAATCAAAAAATTGCAGCCTAGTACAGTTCATTCACGCCCTTGGAATTCCACATGTGGGTGAAAAAACCGCTTCGGTTCTGGCACGTATGCATGGTTCCCTCCAAGACCTAATGGAATGCACCCCTGAAACGTTGGAGGGCATCGATGAAATTGGCCCTATCATTGCTGAAAGTGTTGTCGTTTTTTTTGATAATCAAAAAAATGTGAAATGGATCTCGGACCTTCTGGAAATAGGAGTGCAGCCCCGAAACCCTGAAACGTCTTCAAACTCAGGAATTCCTTTTTTTGAAGGCAAGGTTTTCGTCATAACCGGCACACTTTCAGAAGCCAGGGATGTTTGGAAGGATCGACTCGAATCCGTGGGGGCGAAGGTGACGGGTAGTGTCTCCAGCAAAACTGATTATCTGCTTGCTGGGGAAAATGCCGGTGCCAAGCTGTCAAAAGCAAGAACTCTTGGAGTTCAAGTCATGACTGAAAAACAAGCATCCGAGGAACTCAGTTGATATCTCTGATAACCTTTGAAATGATTCTGTACCAAACCTTTAAGAGATGGATGTCCTCATTTTGATACATCTTTCCATTCCAAAAAAACAGTCTAATAAATTTCTTCCCAAAGGAGCAAACTGATGAAAGGAGTCATTCTTGCGGCGGGTTATGCCACCCGTTTTCTACCTGCCTCAAAAACGATTCCTAAAGAAATGTTCCCCTTGATCGATCGTCCTGTGATTGATTTCATCGTCCAGGAAATGGTGGATTCGGGGATTAAAGACATCTTACTCGTATCATCAAGACGGAAAAAAGTCCTTGAAGACTATTTTGACCGGGAAGTGGAACTCTCTTCGGCTTTTAAAGAATCCCAACAGCATCAAAAACTGGAACTGATCAAACCAACAACGGCCAATATTTTTACACTACGGCAGCAATACATGATGGGTACCGGCAATGCCCTGATGCTGGTGGAACCGTTCGTCAACAACGAACCTTTTGTCGTGGCCTACCCTGATGATATCGTCTTCGGTGATCCTCCTTTAACCCGGCAGTTGATCGATGCTTGGGAAGTCTGTGGAAAAACGATTCTAACGGTTAAGGAACTTCCAAAAGAAGAACTCCAACGCTACGGCATTATCGATCCGGAAGAACCAGGAAAACTGATGAAGGTTCGTTCCATGGTGGAAAAGCCAAAAACCGGTACGGAACCGAGTTGTTTTGCTACATACGGTCGATACCTTTACACGCCTGAAATCTTCGATGTCCTTCGCTCAACCGACACCAGCCATCAACACCAAGGGGAATTCACCCAAACCGAAGCGATCAATGTACTTGCCTCTGCCGGCAAAGTTTCCGCTCTACAGTTTGAAGGAACACGATATGATCTTGGTGAACCACTAGGGTATCTGATTTCTTCAATCAAACTGGCCATGGAACGTTCTGAGTTCAGAGACCCCTTGATTCAGGAAATGGAAAAGTTATTGAGATCATATAAGCAGTGATGCATCTCTTACTATTTAGAAAAATTCCCCCCTTGATTTTAGGACTAGATTCAAAATTTCTTGAGCTATTTCATAAAATCCTTTATAAAAACAGTTGTTTCAATACGATTCTAGACTTCTTCAAGCAACATTTACTGGATCTCTGAAAAAATCAAATCCAGGGTTAGTGAAAAAGTAGAATGAATCGAAAAGCCTGAATCTTTAAAATAGTGAAAGGAAAATGATTAAACCACTTAGTCTGATTGCCCTCATTTTATGCATCATCGGAATTGCGCTCTTTTTCTATGAACAGGATGCGGATAAAGGCCTGGAAAACTTGAGTGGACAGGCACTTCTCAAGGAACTCGATACGAAAAGTCTGAACAAGATCCGGGTTCAATCCTCAGAAGGGTTGCTGGAACTCCATCAGTCTCTAGAGGGATGGAAGGAGATAGGATTGGATTATCCTCTTTCAGCAGAAAAGATTCAGGAGTTTCTTCTGGAATTGACCGATCTCCGGTTAGGGGACCTGATAACAAAAAATCCGGAACGTCATGCTCTATTTCAACTGTTGGCCCCCCCTGATGATAAGCAGGAATGGGATGAAGACAAGCATGCCATTACAGTGAGTCTCATGCGAGGTGACGATTCTAAGTTGCTGGAGATCCACCTTGGAAAAGATCGTGAGCAGGGAAGCGGACAATACCTCCGTTATGCTGGTGCGGATAAGGTCTACCTCCTCCCGGAATCACTGGAAATCGACACTGACCCCAATGAATGGCTCAGCAAAAGCCTATTGAAGATCAACGACGAGATGATCCACAAGATAAGCTTCCAGAATAGTTCCGACCCTAAATTCACTTTGAATTATGATAATGAAAGTAAACGTTGGAGCGTATTGGAAGATCCAGAAGCAGAACTAAAGGACGATGCCATCAGTGATATCACGAAAAGGTTGAAGGATCTTAGTTTCACTAAAATTCTGTCAGGAGAACTTTCGGACAATTCCACGGGAAGGACCCAATTGACTGGATTGGATGTGGCCTTAGCAGACGGCAACATCTACTCACTGCAGATGGGAGAAAATGAAAATGCTGATGGAAATCATGTGTTGAGCCTGCGTATGTCCATTCAGATCGAATCCGACAGTCCAGATTTGAGGAAGGAAATGGAACGTTTCAACCAAAAAACCGGAGGCCGTCTCTTTGAAATCCGCTCCTGGGAGGCAAAGGATCTATTGAAAAAGCAGGCGGATTTGCTGAAAGAGGACTGAGATGGCCCTACGCATGACGGAAAATCATACCGAATTGACTTTCCGTTACATGCGAATCCAGGGTCGCAGAGAAAATCTTCTGGATTTCCTACTGCGTAAATTCCGTTATCTCGACCGTGAAGAGTGGCTTGAAAACATCCGTGAAAAACGGTTGATGGTCGATGGCAGAAGTGCCAATCCAGCCGAACTGTTGAAGGATCACCAGAAAATCCTCTATCTTCGTCCTGATTTTCTGGAACCGGAAGTGGACAGTAATTTCGAGATGATTTTTGAAGATGAGTTCTTGGTGGCCTTCAATAAGCCTGGAAATCTTCCTACCAGCCCATCCGGCAAATATTACAAAAACACACTCGTCAATCTTGCAAAAAAACAGTTTGGTTGGAAAAAACTTTATACCCTCCATCGTTTGGACCGGGAAACAAGTGGTGTGATCCTGTTTGCGAAACAAAAAAAAACTGCTCAAAAAATGGCCCAGATGTTTAGGGAACAGCAAGCCAGTAAGGTTTACAAAGCTGTTCTCGAAAATGGTCTGCCATCTGATGAGGTTTTTGTCTCCATGCCGATTGGTCCTGACCCAAATAGTTCCATAAGAATCAAACAGGGGATTTCGAATGAAGGCCGCCCTTGTTCCACCCATTTTCGCCTGCTGAAAAACCTGAACAAACGTTGTCTGGTTGAAATTCGTCCGATGACTGGAAGAACCCATCAGATCAGGGTCCACTCACACTACATCGGTTGCACCGTCACAGGAGATAAACTCTATGGACTGGCTGATGACGGATTCATCAAATGGTTGGAGCAGGGGCAGAGCTACCTGGATCAAACCGGATTTTCCACACCAAGACAACTGCTCCATGCGATGGAAATTGGTTTTGTTCATCCTGAAAGCAATAAGAAATTGACGATCCGTGCGGATGACTCGAAAATGATGCGAATGATTCCAACTCAATGACAAGATTCACAGGAATCAGCACTTTAAATTCTCTTCTTTTTCCTTCTGTTCATGATGATGCAACTCAAGAATAAAGTTCGCTACTGGTCTGAAAATGAATGTTTTGATCCGGCAACTCGCGAGCAAGCCTTGAGGATGCTCGATGAAAATAATCAAAAGGAAATGGAAGAGTGCTTCAAGCATGTGCTTGAGTTTGGTACGGGAGGATTGCGTGGACCGATGGGGGTTGGTACCAACCGGATGAACCGCTACACGGTGATGCAGGCAACAGAAGGGCTCGCCAGAGTGATAGAGCTAGAGAATACACAATCTCAAAACGTAACTAGCCATTCTGGGGTGGTGATTGGTTATGATTCCCGGAACCACTCCAAAAACTTTGCTCAAGCTTCTGCAGAAGTCTTATGCGCCCACGGAATTAAGGTTTATCTGTTTTCAGAAATTGCTCCGACTCCGCTGGTTTCCTGTGAATTACTTCGTTGTTCAGCCAGGGCAGCCATTATCATTACTGCCAGTCATAATCCACCCTCAGATAATGGTTATAAAGTGTACTGGTCTCATGGCGGCCAAATCATTCCTCCTGTTGATGGGGCGATTATCCAGGAAGTGAAAAAGATCAGCAGGATTGAAGATATCCCGGTCATGAATCTTGATGAGGCTGAAACAAAAGGACTTTTACAATTCGTTCAAGAGGAGGCCGATCAATATTATTTTGAGCAGGTAGAACCCTTGGCCTGGGGAAATCTGAAATTCAACTGCGATTATGGAGTGGTTTATACTCCATTTCATGGAACGGGTGGGAGGCTGGTCCCGGAACTACTCAAACGGAGAAAATTTGAATGTTTGAAATCTGTGACTGAGCAAATGGTTCCTGACGGGAACTTCCCAACCCTTGCTTCCCCGAATCCTGAGGATCCAAAAGCTTTTGAAATGGCATTGGAACAAGCAGACGAAAGTGACGAATTGATCCTCGCCAATGATCCTGATGCTGACCGGCTTGGTGTAATGATCCGAGGAATGGATCGGAATTGGCAGTGGCTTAACGGAAATCAAATCGGAGTGCTTCTTCTGGATCAAATGCTTTCCACGCTCCAGGAAAAAGAAGAAATTCCAAAAAACGGAGTTCTTGTGACCACGATTGTCAGTTCTCCATTGATGGGTAAAGTGGCACGTTTTTATGGGCTGGAGGTAATTCAAACATTGACTGGTTTTAAATGGATCCGGGATGCTGCTTTAGGCGCAGAAAAATCTGGAAAAGAATTCCTTTTCGGCATGGAAGAAAGTCATGGTTACCTGAGCGGAAGCCACACTGGTGATAAAGACGGAATTTGGGCTGCGATGGCCTTTGCAGAGATGGGAGCTTTTTTCAAGTCACAGGGCAAAACCCCTTTGGATCATCTTGCATTGATTCATCAACGCCACGGCATCCATTTGGACTCACTCTTCACCATCAATCATCCCGGTGAGGAAGGAAAAAAGAAGATTCGTAAGATGATGGATGATTTGCGGCAAAATCCTCCGTCATCATTTGGACGACTCAGAACCTTGAAACGGATCGACATATTTAATGATGTTGAAACCGATCTTTTGACAAAATCGGAAAAATCCGGCCCTGGATTGCCTCAATCCAATGTGATTTTGCTTGAATTAGAAAAAGGAAACCGCATCATAGCTCGTCCTTCAGGGACAGAACCCAAAATTAAATTTTATTTCAACTTGTGTGGTGCTGATATGGAGGGGCTTGAAAACTTAATGAGTCAAATCAAGCAAGATCTTCAAAATTTCCAGGAAAGCTTCCTTTAAAAGGCTTTTTCAATCAAAAATTCCTGCTAACGCAGAAAAACAGATGATTCTCAAATTGTTAAACCATCCTGATTCATTACATTCATTGGGTTTTACAGGGATATTCAACAAAGTCAGTCCCAAGAACCTTTTGAATTTCATGATAATATTCATGACGTTTGTGACGCTTTTTCTTTCATTGAAATTAACCGCGTTACAGGCCCAAAATCTGATTATCGATCAAATCAGTCAAACCGTTGAAGTGAAACGTGAAAACCTCGACCAGGCAAAAAAAGAAGCTTTAGGAAAAGGAAAAAGAAGGCTGGTGGAAAACGCAATGGCACGTTTTCTTGATGCAGATTCGATGGTGATCCTTAAAAAGGTACTTGAAAAACACATCCTGGAAGATACCGACAGCCTGATTGATTCTATCAGGGTGATTGAAGAAGAAACCTCTGAAGATCGGAGCGAATTCAAGATCAACCTTGAAGGAAGGATCTTCCGTTCCCGCCTGTTGATGGCACTTCGTCCTTTGGGTTTGATGACTCGATCAAAAAGTTCTCCTCCTCAGAAAGTCCGTTTGGTTTACGAAACCGATATGCAGTTACGCAACTCGAAGGAGATGAAGTTATTCAGAACTGAACTGCAAAAGAGATTGAATCCCTATTGGATCAATATCGGTTCATTGGTGAAGTGGGAGAGGTCACTTGATCCCAAAAGTCTTGGAGCGTATTTTAGAGAAAGCAAGAATTTGGATGCAGAACAATCAAAAAGTAAAAAGGATCCGAAAAACCTTGCCGTGAATCAAGTCCCGTTGGTCATTTCTTTGAGATTGATACCTGATTCAGGAAATTTGTCTTCAGATCAGGGAAAGGCTGCAATCATGATGCAGTTATGGGATGCAATGAATCCTGTTGGCCTGGCCAAGGTCAAGATGAGTATCGATTATTCCTCCGGAACTCCGGAAAAACTAATAGCAGAAGTGCTGGATCATTTGATGCTGGTCTGGCACCCAGTCCTCAGGAAAATCCCGAACACCCAAAAAAAAGGGCAGGAAGTTAAAATCAAAATTGCTGGACTGAAAAATCCCCTGAGAGAACAGAGATTGGTAAAACAGGTTTTCAATAACCACCCAGACTGGAATAATCCGGTTCTTTATTCATTTAAACAGGATGCATCCGTTTATCGGGCAAAATATTCTGGCAAGAAAAAGAACACTACCCAGGATCTGATCAAAAGACTGGGCAGTTCTTTCCAGGAAAATTCAATCCGCTGGGAGGATTCTGAAACACTTCTGATCGATGTGCAATGGGTCGAGAGGACCGGGTTTTTGGAAGCTTATGCCCCAAAGAGGGAAGTCCAAGAATATCTGATGCTCGATGATCCAATTTCCAGGTCAGCTCCTGAACCGGAATTAAGCGTCCCAGTTCAAAACATCAATAGCCTCTATATTCTTCCTTCAAATTCGGTGGTATATGACCAAATTAAAAACCGTGGGGACAGCACAACGTTTCGATTAGAACCCCTCAAGCCTTCACAGGTTCTTGAGTTCAGATGGTTCCGGATAGGAAAGACCCATTTAAGACCGATCATCAGTTTACTCAATGATGAACAAGAGATCGTCCAGCGTTACCGTCTTTCCAATATCAGACGTTTCAGTTTCAATTACACTGTCCCATCCGGGTCGAACACGCTCTATCTGCGGATATCAGATGAAACCGGGGTCATTGAGGGAATTGGAGGCAGTTTCCAGTTTTTCCACTATCTCCTTGAAAGCGGTTGAAGCTTGAAATATCTGGTCATCGAAAGGTTGAAAATCCTCAAGTTACATAGATCATCCACATCAACCTGCCTTACTGATGGATTCCTTTTTATTCGGACTTTTTGAATTGGAATCACTACGTTCAAGTTTGAATCGGCAAACAGCATCCCCAATGGTGATCTCATCTCCATCCCTCAGGATTCTCTGTTCAATCCGTCTTCCATTGAGCATGGTAAATTCCTGCAAACTTAGGTTCTGAAGCTGCCATCGCCCGCCAATTCTGCTTATCCTGGCATGTTTAGATGCAACTTCATCACTGTTCAAAACCATATCATTCATGCTCGAAGAGCCAATGGTGATGATGTTTCGGACCAGCGGGAATTCTTGCCTCGAACCATTAAAATTTAATACAGGGGTGTCGCGTCGAAGTGGTCCTTTAGGCTTATTCCCAGGAACAGGCGTTACTTTGTCCCGAATAGGAGCTTTTCGGTTTTGCTGGGGAGGTGCTTCCGGGTTCTTGTATAGCAGCACCAACTCTCCCACGTCCAACACATCATTGTTGCAAAGCAAGGTTTTGTGGGAACGTCTTCGGTTGATCAGCAATGCATTTTTATAATTTTTGTCTTCAATCAAAAAGGTTTTCTGCTGTTTGGTGATATTGACTCGATTTAAATTCGAGGAAAGCCGTAATTCCTGACGTGTTTTTAGTTCATTAAGAAATTCAAAATTTTTCACTTTTTCAGGCATCTCGAGGAAGCGAAATTTTTCTTCAGGATTGAGAATCACAAAGCCTATTTTTCCAGATGTGGAAGCACGCGGACGACGAAACCACCAGAGTAAGATAACAAGCATCAGAGAAACTAAAAAAACCAGGAATATGGCAATGATCGGATAAGGTTCTTTGGATTCTGGCAGGATTTTTCCTGGATCAATCACTTCTCGAATGAAGGGTTGCTGCTCATTACGGAATTTCAATTCCAGCAGATAGGGGACATTTCCTATCCAGCTAGGTTGATGGGAAAGCACATAATGACTGAGAAGATGTTTTTGGATGTTTTCGAATGTTTTCGAAAATTCTCCTGGTACCATTTGAACGGTCCCACCTCCCATGCGTCCAAGCTCTTTCTTAAGTAAATCAGAAGGTGCCGTTGGACTGATGAACCAGGGAAGGACCTGTTTCCTCCTCAAGAGGTCTCTCAGTTGAACTGAAAAATAACGACCCTCTTTCTCCAATGATTTCAGATCAGGAATGAAAACCATCAATGCTCTTAAACTATCATCAGATGTAAAATCTCTGCTTGCTTCAACAAGCAGATGGGATAACTCAGATTCTGGAAATTCACCAGCTACGGTAAGTTCTTCTGGAAATTCACCAGGTTCGGCAAGTTCTATTTCCCCAACCCCATTTTTCCAGAGACTATATTTTGTAGAAGGAGTATTTTGTAGAATACGGTTGGCAATGGGCTCCCGGATTTCATCCATGAGAGACTCAGCCAATTCCCCAAAAGGAAGGAGGAACCTTAAATGAAGAGGATTTTGAGGTCCAAGGGGTTTGATCCTGAATTGAAATTCAGGCACTCCATTCAGCGATAAATCAAATTCATCACTGCTGAAATATTCCCTGCCGACAGCAGGTTTTCGCCCCAAAGTAAGAAAAATGCGGTGTTCTCCACCCCAGTGCCCCGAATCTATATTGAAGGCACTGAGTTGAGCCGCAGCTCGAGGCGATTCAGATAGCCATGGACTGCAAAGCAGCGTAATTGCCAGGGTCAATCCCGGCACTAATAATTTTATGAAAGACATCAAACTTCATGGTACTGCAGCAATGCGGAACCCAGTTTGATGATATCTCCCTTTTTGACAGACTGCTGACTGATGAATCTGTAATTGACGGAAACGTTTCCGTCATTATCTACATTCTCCAGATGCATTTGTTCATCTTTTTTAAAAACCCGCGCATGAACTTCACACACTTCAGAATGTCCTGGAAGGATCAGATCATTTGTTTTGCCATAACCGATCGAATGATGTTGCTGGTCAAGAAGATATAACTGTCCCTCCTGTCTGCCTGTTAAAACACGCAGATAGGAATCAACATGATAATTTTCCAAAACACCCAACAAGAGGAAATGTATAGTTCCTCCTAACAGCAAACCGGTCAGTTGCCAGGGGATCATCAACTGGTACATTACGGATAATTCTATGAAAACTCCCGTTGCCAAACCACCGATCCCGCCAACCAGGATTCTGATGAGAGGCCATCCGGAAGAAGGGCGCACATACAAAACAATGCCACCCAGACAAAGTCCCAGGAACGTGAAACTGAATAAACGAACCCACTCAGAAGAAAACTGAACGCCCATTAGGCTTTGACCTAAACCAAAACACAAAATTCCGGCAACAGTTCCCAATGACGCTCCAAGGACAAAAAGCGAAAGGATCAAAGAAGGGGCATGATGGTTCCATAATGCATGGCGAACGGGGAGTAAACCTCCAAGAACCAAACCAATCAATGCCCCCTCGTAGATAAAAGAGTCCATTCCTGGCAAAGGATTTTCCTCTGCAATAAATCTCAACAACTGCAGCAGAGACCAAATCATTAGCCCGGCGGTGAGGCCTAGGGCTGAAGAAAATGCCAATCGGCTTGATTTCATTTATGAGGTACTGGCTGAAGCTGTAAATTAATTTTCCTTCCAATTCCAAAAGGATTTGGCATTCACGTTGACTAGGACGGATTACAATAGTTTCCGTCGAACTTGATGCCAAGAATCAGAAAATCGGTGTCTTGAAAATGATGTTCCAAGTCAAAATGAGCTTCTGCTATAGACCATGAAAGCTCAAGATTTTTGTTTAAGAAACCTGGAATCTTAGAAAGGCATACAAGCCCTCAAAGTTCCGATGCGAGGCGGATGAAGGTTTCCTGGGCGCAGTATTTGGCTTCATCGATATCGGGCTCCCGGCGTTCATAATGTCCATCCTCGAAAAGATCCCAGGCAGTGCAGTTGTCAGCTTCATAAATGCTAAGGATCTCCTCCAATTCCTGTTTCACGTCCGCATCAAGGACTGGAGTGATGGTTTCCATGCGTTTGTCTAGGTTGCGCCTCATCCAGTCAGCAGAGCCGATGAAAAAAAGGGGATCTCCTCCATTTTCGAAACGGTAGATCCTACCGTGTTCAAGAAAACGGCCAAGAGTACTGAAGACTTGAATGGTAGGGGAAAGGCCATGAACTCTGGCTCGCAGACAACAGAGGCCTCTCACATTGAGGAGAATTGGGACTCCTGCCTGACTTGCTTGATACAGTTCATGGATGAGCTGGGGATCCTGAAGCTGATTCATCTTGGCCCGGATACCGGAAGGTTTACCATTTTTCGCATTATCCGTTTCGTTGCGGATCAGTTCCATGAAACGCTGGCGCAAGTTGTGGGGGGCCACGAGCAGGGGGCCATAATTTTCAGCGGGAAGTGCTGAGGAAAGTTCGTTGAAAACTTCTGACACTCCCTCACCGAGTTCTGGATTGCAAGTCAGGATGCCAAGGTCTTCATAAAGCCTGGCAGTGCCAGTGTGATAATTTCCTGTGGAAAGATGAACGTAACGACGTAGTCTATCTTTCTCCTCACGGACCACCAATCCCAACTTGACGTGGGTTTTCAGACGCTTGACCCCATAAACCACATGGGCGCCGGCTTTTTCAAGTTGTTCTCCCCAAGCGATGTTGGGGGCTTCATCGAAACGGGCCGTGATTTCAACCAGGACCACGACCTGTTTACCTGCTTTTGCCGCTTCCGTGAGGGTTCGGATGATGGGGGAACTGCTGCTGGTGCGGTAGATCGTCAGTTTCAAGGCGAGCACCTTGGGGTCACGCATCGCAGACTTCAGAAAACGTACAATCGAAGTTTCATAGTCATGGTAGGGATGATGCAGCAGCAGGTCTCCTTTACGGATTTCAGCAAAAAAAGAGTCTGGATCTTCTGTGTCGTGGTTCCTCAACCGGGGATGGACCACCGGGATGTGGGGTGGATACTGGAGGTCCGCCCTTCCTTCCGAATTGAAACGGGCCAGGTCGGTAAGAGAAAGTAATCCCTCGATTTCGTGGATGTCTTCTTCGTCTGCTTCCAGCTGACGGCAGATCCAGAATTTAAGATCATCGGGCATTCCCTGGCTGACTTGGAGTCGGACTACCCCGGCAAATCGTCTCGCAGTCAGTTCTCCGCTGACCATATCAATCAGGCCACCAGGTTCATATTCTGATTCCTCATGATTCTTATCCGGATAATGGTCCCAGGGATCGTCTTTGGCACCACGAATGACTCGAAAAAGATGACATTCGATCTTGGTACTCTGAGGAAACAGCTGTTCCAGGTTGGCCTCCATCAATTGTTCCAGGGGAACGAATCCGGCTTCTGCGACCTTGACCCACCTGGGGCGGTTGGTTGGGACCTTGAGGCGTATAAACAGAGGCTGGTTCAAATCAGCCCGATGAACCGTAATCGCAAGGTTCAGAGACAAGGAACTGATGAAAGGAAATGGATGACCAATGTCCACAGCAAGGGGTGAGAGAATGGGCTGGACAAAACGGGAAAAATATAGATCCAGCTTTTTTTTTTGGGACTCGCGGAGGTCATTGTGGTCAAGGATAGAGATTCCCTCAGCCATCAGTGCCGGTCGCAATTCATGCTGCACCAGATTAGACAAGACACCACGCTGTCGTGTCAGTTCCTTCCTACATAACTGAAGCTCTTCAATGGGTTTGAGACCGTCCGGAGAGAGTCTTTGTTTTTTTTTCTGAATCAGACGCCGCAGTCCTCCTAACCGCTTCATGGCAAATTCGTCATAAATCATACCCATGATGCCCGCGAACTTGACGCGTTCCATGAGCGGTACTTCAGGGTCCTCTGCAAGATTGAGCACCCGTCGAGCAAAACAAAGCCAGCTCATCTCACGGTTTATGAAAGCATCAGGAGAATCAAGCGGTATCCGAAAATTTTCTTCTTTAAAAATTTCCATGGTTTTCCTTCGGCAGATTAAGGAAAGGCAGTCTTGGTTCTATATTTTGAATGAAGTGATTTTTTTATTGTATAATATAAGCGTATGAATCCTATCCGTTGATTTTCGAATTAAGACTAACAGGGTTTGATTGGTGAATAATTAGGCTTGATTGTTCGAAGGGCTGGTTCCTTGACTCAAAATCTGAAATAATAATTTTGTAAATATTTATCTTTTCCGGAGTGAATCATGTATCCAAATCTAGCTGCAACCGTTTTACCAAGAATCGAAGAATCCATTTGGGCCAAAATCGTTTTGGCGATTGCCGGCTCCGCTCTTCTTGCCGTTTCGGCTAAAGTACAGATCCCGTTTTGGCCTGTACCAATGACAATGCAGACCTTTGTGGTATTGGTGATTGGAATGGCATACGGAGCCAGGCTAGGAGCTGCGACCCTAGGACTCTACCTTGCTGAGGGAGCCGTTGGACTTCCCGTGTTTGCAACAGGCAGTGGGCTGGGCTATCTAATCGGCCCGACGGGGGGTTATCTTGCAGGATTTGTCCTGGCAACATATGTGATCGGACTGCTGGCCAGCCGTGGTTGGGATAGATCCATGGAAAAAACCCTTGCTGCAATGGTCGCAGGTACGTTGCTGATCTTCATGCCGGGGATTCTGTGGTTGTCCACGTTCATTGGAATCGAAAAGGCTGTAGCAGCTGGATTGACACCATTTCTTCTTTCGGAAGGTCTTAAAATCTTGTTGGCGGTCCTGATCATGCCTCTGATCTGGAAACGTCTTTCCGACTGAAAAACTTCCTTCGAAATCATTTTGCGACAATCCGTCAGCTAGAGTTCGGATGTTTCACAATGCCGGACCCATCGTTCAAAACCCCCTTTCTGGTCCGGCAGATTCTGACAAGTTTTGGATTAATGGCTTCAGTTGGGATCTGGTTTGGATCTTTTCTGGAATCTGGTTGTTTCCGCTAGTCCTGTTTTTTGAAAATCTGAATCCTATTTATGCGGCCGCTGTCTTTCTCTTCTGGATCGGACACCGTATCAGTTCGCTTTACTTAGCTTGGTTTACCAGATCTTATCGACCCCTACTCCTGGACCAGCCACAGAGATTCATCCTCATTCCTGGAATGCTGCTGCTGCTGACAGGGTTCTGGTTGATGTTGCCTGAATCCCTCCTCTCCATTCCGTTTTCAATAAGGCTGATGAGCCTGGCTGTTCTCGATTATTTTTGGGGTATATATCATTTCGCTGCACAGCATTTCGGCATGCTGCGCCTCTACCGTCACCTTGATCCTGATCCCGGGAATGCATCTGAAAAAACCAGGGACCGCTGGTTTAGTCTTGGAATCGGGGGAGGACTGGTGATTTTTGCTGAAATTCTTCATGGAACCGCGATCTTGCAGGAAGACTGGACCGGTCCAATTTTAGCCACCATATTCTTTGAGAATCACCATCATCTGCTGTTGCAACTCGGGCTATTTTTCAGCATCAGTTGCATGCTGTTGATGCTGCATACAGAATTTCGTGCAGGTGGAAATCTTCCTCGCATGTTCTATCTCCTCCAAATCAGCATCATGGTCAGCGCTGCATTTCTGCTGGACCCATTCCGTTTCCTGGTGCTCTGGACTCTACAGCACTGGATGGTGTCGGTAGGACTGGCGAGTTTTCTGGGAGGAAACGATCAAAAGATTGTTAGAGATCATCCCTCATCCGCTTTTCGATTCTTCCAACTCCGATCTCGTTGGGGGGTACTGATTTTGCTATGCATTCTTTCCATATTGATGACACCAATCATGGAACTCGAAGCGCTTTCTGCGGACAGTGCCTACAGTGCCCAATGGTGGCCGGAATGGTGGAACTGGATGCAACAGCAAAGCTGGCTTCCTATCCTTTTTGTCATTGGTTTTTCGAGTGGATTCATTCATTACCTTATGGACCGAGCGGTCTACCGCTTCAGCCACCCCCAAACACGTTCTGTCCTAACACAACTGCTGGATCATGACAGAAACTGCCACAACTCCTGACAACCCTGAATGGAAATTCGAAGAAGAACTGAAAAAACACTGGCCCAGTGCTGTCGAGGGTGATTTTGAACATTCTGAAAAAGGGGTGGTTCACTACTGGGCAGGGGAACAGCGTGGAAGAATCGTGGTCCGTTTTTCTTATCCTCAACAACCCGACGAGGATCAGGACAAAGTCTTTTTCATCGATGCAGGAACCGAAAGTTGGGTGCTTCGTCATGTGTCCACGTTTCAGAACCTGAATGCTGAACTGAAACTGATCAAAAATCAGTCATTCCGTATTCTTGACGATCTGGAACAGCGCTACCGCACCATCATTGAAGATTTCATGAAAGTCCGAGAAGGTTGGTCCCATTTCTGAAAAACCTATTCCACATTTTACTCTCTTGCCTATTCATTTCCCTCAACTGGATGAGCAATTTGAATTCCTTGGAATGAGCCCTGAATTCACTTCAATCCAGAGCACCGATTCCTTTGAGGATGATTCGGGTCACCTGCTGTTTGGCTTCTTTAAACTGGTTATCCGAGAGATTTTGCTGCTGGTTTAGTGCCCTGATCTGTGATTCGAAATCTGCAAAATGCTGAGTCACAGCCCAGATCATGAACATCAGGATCCGAGGATTCAAGGCATCGATTCTTCCAGCATTGATCCAATCTGTGATGCGTTTGACCCGAGTATCCAGCCAGGCAGAGAGGGTCACTTCAAGTTCATGCTGGATCAGTGGTGCACCTCGGAGAATTTCCTCAGCCCAGATCCTTGATTCCAAAGGACGTTTTCGAGAAAGCTCCATCTTGGTTTCGATGTAACCCCTCAATGCTTCGATGGGTTCCACACATTCATCGAAGGTGTTTGCCGCTGCAAGCCAGTCCTTGAAGATTCCATCCAACACCCGTCGGTATAACTGCTCCTTGGTTTGAAAGTAATAATGGAGATTGGCTTTGGGAATACCAGCTTCCTCGGCGATTTTTCTCGTCGTTGCTCCCTGATACCCGAATCCTGCAAAAATCTTTACTGCTGCTGCTAAAATCCTACGTTCATTGCTGAGCCGTATCTGATTCTTACGAACGGATTTGGTCCGGACCTTTACCAACGATTCATCATTTTTCATAGATTTTTCAACGGTGAAACCTCACCAAAGAAACTTAGTTTCATAGAATGATGCTTGGGTTTTTCAGAAAAAAAACACTGGAATCTGCTCATTCATAAGGATTTGATCATAAATGACTTGTTTTCTGACATCATGATGATGTAGTTAATCTTGACCAAACGGTCAAGATTATTTACCCCGGCATAGATGGCACTATGCCGGGATTCAACATTGAAACAAGGAAAGTCTCATGAAACTTCGTTCAGGTCTGATTCAGATGTCACTCAAAGGGGATACCTCCATGTCCCCGGAAAAAATCAGAGAAGCCATGATAGAGGCCCATCTGCCCCTGATTGATGAAGCAGGTAGCAAAGGGGTTCAGGTCCTCTGCATGCAGGAAGTCTTCACCCAACCCTATTTCTGTCCGAGCCAGGATGCGAAGTGGTATGCCGCAGTGGAAAAGATCCCGGAAGGTCCCACGACGAAACTGATGCAGGAATACGCAAAGAAACACAACATGGTGATTGTGGTTCCGATTTATGAAGAAGAGATGGTGGGTGTTTATTATAACACTGCTGCGGTGATTGACGCAGATGGAGAATATCTGGGCAAATACCGGAAAACCCACATTCCACATGTCGCAGGCTTTTATGAAAAATTCTTCTTCAAGCCTGGGAATTTAGGCTATCCCGTTTTTGAAACCGCCTACTGCAACCTTGGAGTCTACATTTGCTACGACCGCCATTTTCCTGAAGGCTGGCGTGCCCTGGCGTTGAATGGTGCAGAATACATCGTCAATCCTTCAGCAACCGTCGCGGGTCTCTCTCAGTATCTGTGGGAACTCGAACAGCCAGCATCTGCGGTGGCCAATGGATGTTTTATCGGTGCCATCAACCGGGTTGGAACAGAAGAACCCTGGAACATTGGCAAGTTTTACGGTTCCACTTATGTCGTCAATCCGCGTGGGAAAATCGAGGCTCAACTCGGAGAAGACGAAGATGGCCTTCTGGTCCACGACATGGATATGGACATGGTCCGGGAAATCCGAAATCTCTGGCAATTTTTCCGTGACCGCAGACCAGAATTTTATGAAGACCTAGTGGAGCTTCGTTAGGGGAACTCCATGACTTTGGGCTGGTCCGTTCATTTAACCACAGAAGCATAATAAAGTATCATGCCACAGACACCTGACATTCAGAAAGGCAGGTTAAGTACTCAGCAACTGGCACAAAATTTCGAGGACATCCATCCTCCTCTGGATTACGGAAACGCGATCCTGGAGGCACAGCGATGTTACTACTGTTTTGACGCACCCTGCGTCAATGCCTGCCCAACTCAAATCGACATCCCAAGTTTCATTCGGAAGATCTCAAGCGGCAACACCCGTGGTTCGGCCAAGGACATCCTCAGCCAGAACATCATGGGAGGAATGTGTGCAAGGGTCTGCCCTACGGAAGTGCTATGTGAGGGTGTCTGTGTTCGTAACACTCAGGAAAGCAAACCCGTTCGTATTGGAGCCCTTCAGAGATATTCCACAGATTGGTTGATGGAAAAGGGAGACATGCTTTTCGAACGAGCTCCATCCAGCGGCAAGAGGGTCGCCGTGATCGGTGGTGGTCCGGCAGGTCTTTCTTGTGCTCATCGTCTAGCGATGCTCGGGCATGAAGTCGTGGTCTTTGAAGCACGGGAAAAAATGAGCGGATTGAACGAATACGGGATTGCCGCCTATAAAACCGTTGATGATTTCGCCCAGCGTGAAGTGGAATTCATCCTCTCTCTGGGAGGGATCAAAACCCAATGTGGTGTCAGTCTTGGAAAAGACCTGAAACTTTCGGAACTGAAATCTGAATTCGATGCCGTTTTTCTGGGTATCGGCCTTGGAAACGTCAACCAGTTGGAAATCGGAGATACTCCTCTAGGAGTTTTTAGTGCGGTCGATTATATTGAGGATCTCAGGCAGGCCTCAAATTTGGAAAACCTTCCGGTGGCCCGCAGGGTGATCGTCATCGGGGGCGGAAGTACAGCGATCGACATTGCTGTTCAAAGTAAAAAACTTGGTGCTGAGGATGTAACCTTGGTCTATAGGCGTGGTCCAGAAAATATGTCTGCCACAAATGTCGAACAGGAATTTGCACAGGTCCATGACGTCAAGATCCGAACCTGGCTCCAACCCAATTCCTGGCTGGTGGAAAATGGGCAACTCTCGGGAATCCGATTCGAATATACCGAACTCAACTCATCCGGGAAACTTATGGGAAAAGATGAATTTCTGGAACTCGAAACCGATTCGGCCTTCCTCGCCCTGGGACAGAAGATGATGCACAAAATTTTTGAGCTGGAACTTGAAATGAATTCCGGAAAACTGGCAGTTGATGAGAACGGTGCCACCAGCCAATCTGGAATCTGGGCCGGAGGAGACTGTATCACTGCTGGTAAGGATTTGACCGTACACGCGGTGGAACAGGGCAAACAGGCCGCCATTGCAATGGACCAATGGTTGAGGAATTGATAATATCAATAGAAAAGGAAACACCATGGCTGATTTGAGCTGCACCATCGCAGGAATTCCTTCTCCCAACCCATTCTGGGTTGCCTCAGCACCTCCATCCGACAAATACTACAATGTCGAACGTGCATTCAAGGCCGGTTGGGGAGGAGTCGTCTGGAAAACCCTGGGCATCGACCCCCCGATCGTCAATGTCACCTCCCGATACGGTAGTGTAGAACTGAACGGTCAAAAAATGATGGGGCTCAACAACAATGAGCTGATCTCAGACCGTCCCCTTGATGTCAATCTGGCCGAGATCAAACAAATCAAAGAGGAATGGCCTGACCGGGCAGTGGTGGTTTCCCTGATGGTTCCATGCAATCAAAAGGACTGGGAATACATCCTCAGGAAGGTGGAAGGTACCGGCGCAGACGGAGTAGAACTGAATTTCGGCTGCCCCCATGGGATGTCGGAACGCGGAATGGGCGCTTCAGTCGGGCAGGTTCCAGAATACGTGGAAATGGTCACCCGCTGGGTCAAGGAAAATTCGAATCTTCCCTGCATCGTCAAACTGACTCCTAACATCACCGATATCCGCTACCCGGCACGTGCCGCAAAAACCGGAGGAGCCGATGGGGTTTCCCTGATCAACACGATCAGTTCCATCGTTTCAGTCAATCTGGACTCGATGAGTCCAGAACCAAGCATTGAGGGTAAAGGAACCCATGGAGGATATTGTGGTCCTGCGGTCAAGCCCATCGCTTTGAACATGACTTCTGAAATCGCACGTGATCCGGAAACCCTCGATCTTCCTATCTCCTCGATCGGAGGCATTTCCAACTGGAAAGATGCTGCAGAATTTATTTCCATGGGAGCCGAGGGGGTTCAGGTATGCACGGCAATCATGCATCATGGTTTTAGAATCGTGGAAGACATGATCGAGGGACTGAGTTACTGGATGGATGAAAAGGGATACCAGAACATTGAGGACTTCCGAGGGTTGGCGAAGAAAAATGTGGTAGACTGGCAGTACCTCAATCTGAACTACAACATTAAGGCCCGCATCAATCAGGAACTTTGTGTTGAATGTGGATTGTGTTTCATATCCTGTGAAGATGCCTCTCATCAGGCAATCAAGATGAAGAAACATGATGGCAACCGTAGTTTCGAGGTCATTGATCAGGAATGTGTAGGCTGTAATCTGTGCATGCTGGTCTGTCCAGTGGAGAACTGCATCACCATGGAACGAGTTGATTCTGGAAAGGAATATCAAAACTGGACGAATCATCCGAATAACCCGATGGCTGTTACAGAAACAGCCTGATTTTGCCAATAACCTGAGTTTTCTATAAACTGCTTTTTTATTGAAACCCGTTTTTTCAGGACCGCTTCGATAAGGAGAAATTATGAGCACATTGATCAAGAATGGCCGAATCGTCACCGCAGTCGATGATTATAACGCCGATATTTTCATCGAAGACGAAAAAATTTCACAGATCGGGAATAGCCTGCAAATGGATGCCGACAAGGTCATCGACGCCTCAAACCGATTAGTGATTCCGGGAGGAATCGATCCTCACACCCATTTCGACATGCCGTTTGGGGGAACCATGAGTGCCGATGATTTTGAATCCGGACCAAGGGCCGCTGCCTTCGGAGGAACCACCTGTATCATCGATTTCGCAATCCAGACCAAAGGCGAGTCGACCTTGAAGGGGCTTGACACCTGGCATCAGAAAGCTGAGGGCAAAGCATTGATTGATTATGCTTTCCACATGATCATTACCGACATGCCCGATTCCAGATTGGGAGAAATGCGTAAACTGGCGGATGAAGGAATTACTTCCTACAAACTCTTCATGGCCTACCCTGGAGTGCTGTATGTGGATGATGGGACCCTCTACCGTGCCTTCAGGCAAGCCGGAGAAAACGGAACACGGATCTGCATGCACGCGGAAAACGGGATCGTGATTGATGAAATCATCAAGGAAGCGGTTGCCGACGGCCACACCGAACCTAAATGGCATGGACTGACCCGCCCAACCCGCATGGAAGCGGAAGGAGTCTATCGTTCCATCGCGATTGCCGAAGTGGCAAAGGTACCGCTCTACATTGTCCATCTTTCCTGTTCCGATGCCCTCGAAGAAGTTAAAAGGGCCCGTATGCGCGGAGTGGATGTGATTGCAGAAACGTGTCCCCAGTACCTGTTTCTCGACAAGAGTTATTACGAAAAAGAAGGCTTCGAAGGTGCAAAATGGGTGATGACCCCAGCTCTTCGTGAAAAGTGGAATCAGGACGAACTCTGGCAGGGATTGAAATTCCGTGATTTGGAAACCATTGCCACGGATCACTGCCCTTTCTGTTTTAAGGAACAGAAGGAACTTGGCCTGGAAAGTTTCACCAAGATCCCGAACGGGGCGCCAGGTGTTGAGAATCGGATGAGCCTCATCTACAACGGAGGTGTAGTCAAGGGCAGGATGGATCTTAACCGCTTCGTTGAGGTAACTTCCACTGCTGCGGCCAAAGCCTTTGGGCTCTTTCCAAAAAAAGGAACCATTGCCGTTGGAACGGATGCAGACATCGTCATCTTCGATCCTGAACGCAAGGAAACCATCAGCATCAACAATCCTTGTACCCACCATATGCGGGTCGACTATTCTGCCTATGAAGGTTTTGAAGTGCAGGGATTCACCGAGACCGTGCTCAGTCGAGGCCGGGTGATCATCGAAAACAATGAGCAGAAGATTGATAAAGGTGGACAGTTCATCAAACGCGCCCTCAGTGGTTCCCGACTGGATTGAAAGTTTCCTTAATTTTCAGGGAAGCCCAAAGGGTTCTATACTGAACAAGCTCAGAGCTTCCCTGGAATGAATCCGGTTCTTGTGTCGTTCTAATTAACATTTAATAACGTTGCCCGCTATCAAAGCAGTTTTTAGCTGAAACAACTCAACTATGAAAAGACAGGTTTCAACTTGAGTGCTAACACGACCTCCCAGGAGGCAAACACCGTTGAAACCCAAAATTTGGATCTGGTCTTCCAGACCAGGGATGGTCCTGTTCACGCACTCTCCGAGATCAACCTGGAAATCCGCCAGGGAGATTTCATCAGCTTCATCGGACCTTCAGGATGCGGGAAAACCACCCTCCTCCGAGTCATTGCGGATCTCGAAAAACCTACAGGCGGCAGTATCCTCGTCAACGGAGTCAGTCCAGAACAGGCTCGCTTACAACGAGCTTACGGCTATGTTTTCCAAGCACCAGCACTATTCCCTTGGCGTACCGTAGAGGGCAACCTCAAATTGCCTCTTGAAATCATGGGTATTGATGCGGCAGAGCGAACACGCCGCGCCAAGGAAAGCCTGAAAATGGTCAATCTCGAAGGTTTTGAGAAAAAATTCCCCTGGCAGCTTTCTGGAGGGATGCAGCAGCGGGTTTCGATTGCCAGGGCCTTGACCTTTGATCCGGAACTATTGCTGATGGACGAACCTTTCGGTGCCCTTGATGAAATTGTGAGGGACCAATTGAACGAGCATTTTCTCAGGCTCTGGGAGAAAAACCGGAAAACTGTAGTCTTCGTCACCCATTCGATTCCGGAAGCTGCTTATCTTTCTACACGGATCGTGGTCATGTCTCCAAGACCAGGACGCATCATGGAATGCATCGAGAGTGACCTTCCTCCGGACCGGACTCTGGATATCCGTGAAACCTCGAAATTCCTCGAACTTTCCCATCGTATCCGAGAAGGACTGCGGGCGGGGCATAGTTATGATTGAACAATACCCTTTTATGCGGCTTAGGAACCAAGTCGAATTCAACCCTTCAAGAACCCATGCTGAAAAGGCTGCGTGATTCGTCGTTGATTCCTGTCACAGTGGTGGTGGGTATGATCATACTGATCTGGTATGCAGGGGCTGTTTACCTGAATGCACCAATGCTGATCGACCAGTACGAACGTCAAAAAACGGAATGGAATTTCGAAAAGCTACGCCAGGATGCCTGGGCGATGAAACGACCGATCCTGCCGGCACCTCATCAGATCCTGGCCGACATGAATCAATCCATTATTGGACGCAAAGTGACTTCAAAAAGAAGCCTCATTTATCACGGTTGGATCACCATTTCATCGACTCTTGTAGGTTTCGGCATAGGGGCATCGCTGGGAATCTTGCTGGCGGTGGGAATTGTCTACATCCCTACTCTGAATCGAAGTGTCATGCCATGGATCATAGCTTCTCAGACTATACCTATTCTTGCAATAGCTCCTATGATTATCGTTGTTTTGGGCTCAATTGGCCTGACAGGTCTTATACCTAAAGCCATCATTTCTGCATATCTGTGTTTTTTCCCTGTCACCATTGGAATGGTCAAGGGCCTGCGTTCCCCGGATCCGATCCTCATGGACCTGATGAGAACCTATAATTCAAATAATTCACAGACGTTTTTCAAGCTGCGTTGGCCAGCATCCACGACCTTTCTCTTTACAAGTTTCAAAGTGTCCATCGCCATCAGTTTGGTCGGTGCCATTGTAGGAGAATTACCTGCTGGAGCACGCGCTGGATTAGGATCCAGACTGCTGGTTGGATCATACTATGGTCAAACGATTCAGATCTGGAGTGCTTTGATCACAGCTTCTTTAGTTGCAGGATTACTTGTTTACCTGATGACTCTGCTAGAACGCCTGACTATCAGTAAAATGGGAGGAAGGCTTATATGATTAAAATCATTTAAAAGGGTTAATTTGAGGAGAAAGAAGAATCCATTTTTGAATTGTTATTCTGTGTTTCTGTTTCTTTTCCTGGTTCAGGGAATTTTTGGAAGCTGGATGTTTTCTTCAAATACCATCCTGATACTAGCCATACCTCAAGCAGTTCTAGTGTTGTTGCTGCTTATCAAACCTTTCGACAAAAACAATATCAGTTCATCATTAATTCTCACTATAGTTACCATTGCAGGATGCACCTCAGTGCTAGTCAGAATATTTGAGCTCACACACGAAAATCCTGCATGGGCACTCTGGCTGTATGTAATTGCCCAAGTAATCATGATTTGGGAATCCATGAGCAATTGGACGAGAATCAATACTGATCATAAGCCTTTCATTGATAATATAGTCAATCTGACAGTTCCGTTTCTTTTTGGTGCATCACTGATCTATCTTTGGGAAATCCTCACCGTCGGTTTTAACGTACCGCAGATTCTTCTACCATCCCCTCATTTAATTGCATTAGCTTTTGCAAAATCCACAAGTGTTCTTTGGGCGGATTTTCAACAGACCTTTGTTAAGGCTGTTCTTTCTGGTTATCTGATAGGTTGTGGGAGTGGTTTCCTTATAGCCATTTTCATAGACCGAGTTCCTTTTCTCCAGAAAGGGCTGCTTCCCATTGGCAATCTGGTCTCTGCACTGCCCATCGTCGGAGTAGCCCCCATCATGGTGATGTGGTTTGGATTTGACTGGCACTCCAAAGCGGCTGTTGTGGTGATCATGACTTTTTTCCCGATGCTCGTGAATACCCTTACCGGTATAGCGGCCAGTGGTCAAATGGAACGGGATCTAATGTATTCATATGCTTCGAATTACTGGCAGACACTCCTGTTACTTCGTCTTCCAAATGCCCTCCCTTTTATCTTCAATGCCATGAAGATCAACTCAACACTTGCGCTTATAGGAGCGATTGTGGCAGAATTTTTCGGCACACCCATTGTGGGAATGGGTTTTAGAATATCCATCGAAGTAGGACGAATGAATGTCGACGTCGTATGGGCTACCATCACAGTAGCAGCTATGTCGGGTTCCTTGTTTTTTGCTTTGATTGCTCTGTGTGAACGAAGCATGACAGCATGGCATCCTTCTATGCGGAACCGTTGAGTAGAAAAATTATTGCTTAACAATTTCCGTTGATTTGTAAATCTTCATTTAGGGTATATGTATGAAAAAAATCTTATTTTTAGCGGTACTTGGTATGTTTTCATGGTCTGCTCTGGCAGCAGATAAATTAACACTTCAATTGAAATGGGTAACCCAGGCTCAATTCGGAGGTTATTTTGTTGCTAAAGAAAAAGGGTTTTACAGTGACGAAGGCCTCGACGTAACCATTAAGCCCGGAGGTCCGGATATCGCAACACCTCAGGTCCTTGCTGGAGGTGGTGCTGATATAATCATTGAATGGATAGGCTCAGCCCTTGCGACAAGAGAAAAAGGTGTCCCATTGGTCAATATCGCACAAACCTTCAAACGTGCAGGCCTGATGCTTACTTGCCGTAAAGACAGTGGCATACGCTCCCCTTCTGATTTCAAAGGAAAAACGATTGGAGTTTGGTTTGGAGGAAATGAATATCCTTTATTAAGCTGGTTGAGCAAATTGGGCATTTCTGCTTCAGGGGGTTCAAACGGAGTTACCCTGATTAAGCAGGGATGGAATGTTGATCCTCTTTTACAGAAACAGGCTCATTGTGTTTCAACCATGTCATACAATGAATACTGGCAGGTTATTGACGCTGGGCTCTCGCCTTCTGATCTCGTGGTTTTTAAATATGATGGAGAAGGTGTAGCTGTTCTTGAAGATGGGTTGTATGTCATGGAGAATCGCCTGAATGATGAAAAATTTGTGAACAAGCTCGCACGTTTCCTCAGAGCCTCCATGAAAGGCTGGGAATATGCGGGGGAAAATCCTGATAAAGCCGCGGACATTGTTCTGGAAAATGATGACACCGGTGCTCAGACCGAAAAGCATCAGCGTCGGATGATGCGTGAAATCAACAAGCTTGTTGCATCATCAGACCAACCCAACGGTATTGGTTACCTTGATCCCTCAGATTACAACCGTTCCGTCAATGTTTTGCTATCATCTGGAGATGCTGTAATTACAAAAGCCCCAAAAGGCGCCTGGACTCATAAAGTCTATGAGGCGATGATCAACCTCTGATCCTTTTTGCGCGGGAGTGACCCTCCCGCGTTTTTTGTTTTTCCCTCCCAATAGCCCCGTCCGTTATGATGACGGAAAGTTGTAGGCACTTTATTTTCAATCCAGATATTGCTGAACAAAGACCTTCCGTGAAGGCCAATGCATCCCGCTCAGGACCCTGCCGAGGTTGGTATCGATGCATGCGGCAAACGCCTTTTCAGGTTGTTTCTGCAAACCTTGACTGAAAAATTGGACGGACCGGTAACGGCAGCCGTTGTGCCCGAACAGCTGAAATATCCCCTTTCGCGGGACGGGATCTTCTCGGTTCCACAGCAATCCTCGTTCTAGCCCGCTTCTCTGGGAAGGGTGTGATGAAGGAAGATCTTCAAGTTTCCAGCTTTGATGAATCGGTGCATGGGTCACAACCAGATCTTCCATATGGATCCACAAAGGCAGGCTTGACAGGAAGTTGATCAGAGAGTCCATGGATGATCCCTCACTGCATTGATTCAAGGAAGCAAGGGTGGCATTTCCACCATTCATGAACCAAAGTTCTCGTTCATAAACCCCTCCCAATTGGATGTGGTCGAGCAACATGTGTTCATGATTGCCCAGCAAGGCCTTTCCATGATCCTTGAAAAATTCCAGCACCTCCTTCGAACGTGGACCTCGGTCGATCATGTCACCCACCGACACCGGTTCTTCATCCGGCATCTGCTTCAACAGAGCCCTGAAGGTCCGATAGTTCCCATGAATATCTCCGATCAGGTTCATTTCCAACTTTTCCTGAAAAAATCTGTGCTTGGTCGCTTAAAATTTGATTCTTGGAAACTATGACAATAATTTCCTGTCAGGTCGGATAGAGATCCCAATCGCGTGTTTCAATCCCCACGGACTTGAATTAAAACCGAAGACATGGAGTTAAAATGAACTTGTTTCAATTTACCTCATTCGGGTGGTGGTTCAAGCCTCACCAGACCGGTTGCATGCATAGATCCATCCGAGCAGTTTGATCCAACATCCTTGTAGGATTTCGATCCTGAAAATCCAGTTTCTTGAAAAGCGGACATAAAGTTTTTTCTAATCTTCAATTATTCTGCTTTATTCTATGCGCCCTCTTTCAAAAACACTATAGTATGCCTTTTGATCCTCTGACTTCAAGATTCCTTGAACTACACTTTTTTCGACACTCCAGTGTTAAGGAATTTCTTTCGCGGAATCTCGAATCTGATTTTATTTTTTGCAGGTTGGAAATCGGAAGGCAAGAAACCAGAAGTGAAGAAGTGTGTGATCATTGCAGCACCACACACTTCCAACTGGGACCTTCCTTTAGCACTTTTTTTCGCCTTTCACTTCAAGATAAAGATCTACTGGCTCGGGAAGGACTCTCTCTTCAAAGCCCCCTTTCATGGATTTTTTAAATGGCTTGGAGGGATTCCGATCAACCGTGAAAAGAAAAGCCAGGTTGTCAATCAGTCGATCGAATATTTTGAGCATTTCCCCGAACTTTCCCTCATGGTTCCTCCCTCAGGAACACGTGCCAGTGTCACCAAATGGAAGACGGGTTTTTATTACATTGCTCATGGGGCAAAGGTTCCGATCGTACTGGGATTCCTGGATTATAAAAGAAAAATCGGAGGACTTGGCCCGCTTTTCTATCCCACGGGGGATTATGAAAAGGATATCAAGGAGATCAAAACCTTTTACTCAAGCATTGAAGGGCGTTTCAAGCACATCCAAAATGTCGAAGAAGAAGATTCCGTAATGCCCATTAAAACGGAAGACTGAGGCAGAAAATTTATATTTCTTCCAGCATTCCCTCTTCCGTGAAAGAAAGATCCCAACAAGATCTTTTGAGCCAAGTTTCGCGTCAGGCAATCTGTTGCTGACGTCCGTGGCATTTTTTGAATTTTTTACCGCTGCCGCAGGGGCAGGGATCGTTGCGTCCCGCCGTATGCTGACTGCGGACAGGCTGGGGTTTTTTGGGTTTCTTTTCTGCTTCCGGAACTTCCCCGTGGATGAATTCCATCTGCTGTTCAGCCTGGACCGGACGGATCGGTTCCGCCACCGGGTTGGCCAAGGTCAACTTGTAGAAGGTACTGACCGCCTCATGGCTGATTCGATCCATCAAATCTGAAAAGAGAGCAAACGCCTGTTTTCGGTATTCGTCCAGAGGCTTTTTCTGGGCATAGCCAACCAGCCCGATACCTTCACGCAAGTGATCCATGGAAAGCAGGTGGTCCTTCCAAAGGTTGTCATTGACCTTGAGCAACACTTGTCGTTCCAGGTCCATCAACATCCGATCAAGAATCTCTTTTCGATCTTCCGCATTTCCGGTTTCCGGGACAAAGTTCAAATCGGCCACGCGATGGAAGTAGTCCACCTTGTCCTGATAGAGCTTTCGCACCCATTGGTAAAACTGCTCGTGATACTCTTCCGGCTTGAGTCCTTCCACTTTCCATTGTTCTTCGGGCAGTTGGCTAAAAACTGCCTCAAAGGCCCTGTTGAACCCCTGAAGGTCCCATTGGTCAGTGTACTTTTCCTGGCAATACTGATCCATCAACTGATCAACGACATCCTCAGACATTTCCAGGAGCAGATTGCGCACATCGTCCCCCAGGATTTCACGCCTTCTTTGGTAGATGATGGAACGCTGTTTTTCCATCACATCATCGTATTCAAGAACGTGTTTGCGAATGTCAAAGTGATAACCCTCGACCTTTTTCTGGGCGTTGCTGATGGCCTTGGTGATGAAAACGTGCTCGATCGGTTCATCCTCCTCGATGTTCATCCGTTCCATCAGCTTGGAAATCCGTTCACCACCGAAAATCCGGAGTAAATCATCTTCCAGGGACAGGTAGAACTGGGAACCACCAGGATCGCCTTGGCGACCTGAACGTCCCCGGAGCTGGTTGTCGATCCTGCGGCTGTCGTGACGTCCCGTTCCAATGACAAAAAGTCCGCCGGACTCGATCGAATCGGAAGCAGGTTTGATGTCCGTTCCCCGCCCTGCCATGTTGGTTGCGATGGTCACCGATCCGTATTCCCCGGCACTGGCGATGATCTCGGCCTCACGTTCATGATGCTTGGCGTTGAGTACCTCATGAGGAATGTTCTTGCTGCTCAACATGCGGCTGATCGCTTCGGAAACTTCGATTGAAACCGTTCCAACGAGAACAGGCTGTCCATCCTGGTGTAGTTTTTCGATGTGATTGACCACTGCTTTGTACTTGGCTTTAACGGTCTTGTAGATTACATCGGATGAGTCCTTGCGAATCACCTGGCGGTTGGTTGGTACCACCACCACCCCGAGGTTATAGATTTTTTTGAATTCTTCTTTCTCCGTCTCCGCGGTACCCGTCATCCCTGAGAGTTTGCTGTAAAGCCTGAAGTAATTCTGAAAGGTGATCGTTGCCAGTGTCTGATTTTCCCTTTCGATGGTGACGTTTTCTTTGGCTTCCAGGGCCTGGTGCAACCCATCACTGAAACGCCGTCCCGGCATCAGTCTTCCGGTAAATTCGTCGACAATCACAACTTGGTTGTCCTGGACGACATAATCCACATCATTACGGAACAGATAATGTGCTTTCAGGGCCTGGTTGATGTGATGGAGGACTTCTATGTTTTCATAGTCAAAGAGACTTGTATCCTGGGCCATCATATCGCCGAGGCGTTCCTCCATCTTCACCGAACCCTGATCGGTGAGGGTGATACTCCGTGCTTTTTCATCAAGGGCATAATCTCCCTCACGGACTACGTCATGGTCTTCGAGTTCCTCAAGATTTTCAGCGATCCCGTGCTGTTCTGCTTTTTGCAGCTTTCCGGCTTCTTCCTTACGGATTTCCCGATTCAATCCGTAGACGAATTTATTGATCTGGTAATATTTTTCAATGTTGTCTTCGGTAGGGCCACTGATGATCAGCGGGGTACGGGCTTCATCAATGAGAATACTGTCGACTTCGTCCACAACGGCAAAATTGAATTCACGTTGAACGTAATCTTCCAAAGCGAATTTCATGTTGTCTCGAAGATAGTCGAAGCCAAATTCATTGTTGGTTCCGTATGTGATATCCTTGAGATAGGCCTCACGCCGTTGGCGATCATCGATTCCATGTTGGATCAATCCCACATTGAGACCGAGGAATTCATAAATCTGCCCCATCCAGCGGCTGTCGCGCTTGGCCAGATAATCATTGGGCGTGACAATATGCACCCCTTTTCCTCCCAATGCGTTGAGGTAAACCGGACAAGTGGAAGAAAGAGTTTTTCCTTCACCAGTAGCCATTTCTGCAATATTCCCTTCATTCAAAGCCATTCCTCCCATGAGTTGGACATCGTAATGCCTCTCACCAATGACTCTACGGGCCGCTTCCCGGACCAGCGCAAAAGCCTCCGGAAGCATATTTTCCTCTGTCGCTCCCTCTTTTATGCGTTTACGGAACTGTTGCGTCCGCTGAGGGAAATCCTCATCTTTCAGGGATTCCATCTCACCCTCGAGTGCATTGATCTGCACAACAATTTTGCGATAACGTTTAAGGGTTCGTTCGTTTTCATTTCCGAACAGTTTGGTCACCGCTTTGAGCATGGGTTTTCAGTAAGAGAAAGATGATGGTTAGGATGGGTTCTTCGGCGGGGTTGGCAGTTTCCAGCAATGGCTGAAAACAGCTCCTTAATCCGGTTCAAATTTTAACAAAGCTGACGCTTGAGTCAAGGTCAGCGTGAAACCCGCCTGCCGCATACGGTACAAGTGTTGTATGATCAGAGCTGAACTGACTCCAAATATGAATTCGATTGATTCCCCCAATGGCCCGTTCCTTGTACCTGATTTTTCCTAATACCTGGAAGATCGTCCTTACCAGTGCACTGCTAACAGGCCTCATGAGTGCTTGTTTTAATAAATCGGTGGAATTTGAAGCAGGCTGGGCAACTCGTCAGATTGAAGGAACGATGCTCAATTCAGGTGGTGAGGAACTTGAAAAAGATTCCTTCATCATGGTCCTTGAATACTATTCGCGTTTTGTCCAATTCGAAGAAGAGCAAATCCTTTATGTACCTCAAGCCAAGCTGATCCGTCCTGGTAAAGGAGGACGCTTTCGAATTAATTTTGACTTCAGGGCATCAGCCATCGAGACGGTATTTATTTCCTCCAAACACCGTATGGAACGCTTCCGCTTCCAGCGTCAAATGGGTATCGGAGAATTGCATTATGAAGCAAAGATGACTCCGGAATCGAACTGGAGGGAGCATTTGATACTGGAAGTTTCACCCTTTTTGGAAAATTTTATCCTTGAACCACGATACAAACTTGCTCCGGTTCATCAACTTTTTATTGGTGAGTGGCTTGACCGGGAGCGAGAAAATGTTCAGGATTAGGGCTTTTTCAATATTAATACCCTAAATGGTTCCGAGGAATCTAACGAAAGACCACCAGGCAGAATTTAGTTTTTCAAAAGAAACGGATGATGACTAGCAACGGACAGCTCCACAAAATTCAACGGATGTGGAAACTGCGGAAAAAGATCTATTACCGCATGCTAGATACCGATGCGGCTCTGACACTCGGAACAGCGCTGCTGGTCGGTATCGGAGCAGGTTTTGGAGCTGTGATTTTCCGCAGGCTGATTGAGAGTATCCACCAATTTTCCTTCAGCGATGTTCCTTCCTTTCTCGGTTTGGATTTTCCTCTGCATCTTTTGCTCATGCCCGCTTTGGGTGGACTCGTGGTAGGGCCTCTGGTTTATTATTACGCCAGGGAAGCCAAAGGGCATGGCGTTCCGGAAGTGATGGAAGCCCTGGAACTACGAGGAGGTATCATCCGCCCTCGTGTCGTGTTGATCAAGGCACTGGCCTCTTCTGTCTGCATCGGAACAGGTGGTTCTGTGGGCCGCGAAGGCCCTATCGCACAGATTGGTTCTGCCATAGGTTCAGTGGTGGGGCAGGTGCTGAAATTACCCAAAGAACGGATTCGGACCCTTGTCGCCTGCGGTGCAGCAGGGGGGGTTGCGGCCACCTTCAATGCTCCCATCGCCGGGGCGATTTTCGCGTTGGAGGTCTTACTGCGCAGGTTCGGAAGCCTCTACTTCGGTGCCGTCGTCATTTCTGCAGTCACGGCCGATGTCATCGCCCATTATTTTGAAGGGGATCAAAGAGCATTTTTGGTTCCGGACTACAGTCTGATCAGTGGTTGGGAGCTTCTGTTTTACACGTTGCTTGGTTTACTTTCAGCAGCAGGAGGAGTGATTTTCTATCGACTTCTTTATTATTCAGAAGATGCCTGGGCCCGATTAAGGTTTCCGGAACCTCTGAAACCTGTATTGGGAGGAATCATTTTAGGAATGGTTGGAATCTACACCTTTCAATTGGACGGTGTCCCACGCATCTTTGGAGTAGGATACAGCACCATCGAAGAAGCTCTATCAGGCAACATGATGCTCGAAATGGCACTGGCATTATTAGTCCTGAAACTGTTTTCCACCACACTCACTCTCGGATCCGGAGGATCCGGAGGCATCTTTGCACCTTCACTCTTCATGGGGGCAATGCTCGGCTGCGGTTACGGCCATCTGGTGCATTCGTTGTTTCCTGGATTCACCGCGCCCGCTGGAGCATATGCCCTAGTGGGCATGGCTGCTTTTTTCAGCGGAGCGGCGCATGCACCGATCACGGCAGTTTTCATCCTCTTTGAAATGACCGGACAATACGAAATCATCATGCCGTTAATGATTACTTCGGTAATCAGCACCCTCATTTCCAGAGGTTTCAGCAGGGATTCGATCTACACGCTCAAACTGAAACGTCGTGGGGTGGTACTGCAGCAGGATCAACATGACATCGACCTGATGCAAGGGATCTTTGCTGGTGAAGCGATGAACCGTTATCCTGAAACCGTAACCATGGACATGCCTCTGGATCATCTGATGGAGGAATTCGCCCGTACCCATTATCAGGCCCTGCCCGTGGTCGATGCCCAGAAAAGGCTTAACGGGATCGTCAATATTCGCTCCATGGATCAACTTCAAGTTCAAGAAGGCCTTGACGAAAAGACGGTCAGTGATATTGCCGATATCCTCGACCTCCCAAGTGTCCTTTCCAATGATCCGCTCTGGATGGTACTCCGGCATCTGGAAGAACATGGCGGAGGATGCGTGCCCGTCATCAAAAGTGACAAGGACCCCAAACTGCTTGGCGTACTGAGACGCATCGACATCATCCGTGCCTATAACAAAGTAATCACACGCAAGGCCTCCCAACAGCATCAGGAGGAGATGCTAACGCTGAGGCATCTGAACCAGGCAGGATTGATGCAGGTCCAGATTTCCAAAAAATCTCCCTTGGTGGGCATGAAAGTCCGGGAATTGGAACTCGGTGAAGATTCTCTTCTGGTCTCCATCCGACGCAGGAACAAACTACGGGTGGTGCGTGGGGATACCGTGCTGCAGGCAGAGGATCAGGTGATGATCTTTGCCGAACACCCCAGGGAAAGTCAATTGCGTGAGCGCCTCAATGGAAATAACATTGTCCCCGAAGGATCTTCAGAAACTATACCCGTCAAACATCGGGAAGTCGTCATCCCTTCCGGAAAAGGGGCCTCGGGGATGCTGGTCAAAGACCTCAACCTTCCTGAAAACTGTGTCCTCGTCCGTATCCTGCGCGGGGAAGAGGTCATCCTTCCGCGGGGCAATACCCGTCTCCAAGGCGAAGACCGCGTCGAAATCGTCGGCCACGAAGAACAACTCCTCCAGGCTGAATCCTGCCTTGCTGCCTAAACCAATTCCTGTTTGTTAAAAATCAGGTCCCGTTGAAAAATCAATAAATACTTTTAATAGTCTAAGGAAATTTATAATAAAGAGAGGACTCTGGAGGTGGGGACTCAGGAGCCCCCCGAAGGATTAATTTTTGGCGTATTGGGCGGCCGCCTCGCTGTTGAATTCGATCATCACACAGGGGACATTACCCACGGCTTCTGCCTGGTGTCCCGGTCGACACTCGTAAACATCTCCAGGATTGAGCACTGCTTCACTTCCATCTTCGTGCTGAACTTTCAACTGTCCGGACTGAACGATTCCCAGATGATGCGCCTGGCAACTGTCGGTTCCGACTACGGGTGCAATGCATTCTTTCCAAACCCAACCGGGTTGTACGGTCAATCGGGCGACCTTTGTCGCACCAACGGTGACGGTTTCCACAACCGTCTTATCGGGTTTTCTAATATCATCACTGGAAGAAAAATCGATTTTGTTGATTCCTGAAGGCATTTGATCCTCTTGGGTTGAATATTGAACGTGCCGGCACAAGGTTTACTTCTTTGAAAACCAGATGTCCAGTTTGAGTTTACAGCAGGAAACTTATGAAGGTGTAAAAAGGCGGAAACACGAACCCGCATCCGTCACATAAAAATTTTAGAAAATGAAGGAGAGCTGTAGGTCTAGGTTGTTGTTAACCCGAATATTTCATAAAAATGGATGATAATCGTTTAACTTATTGATATAATAAAGCTTTATCAAAAAGATTATCGGACGAATGAAAACGAGAAACATCATAACTCAGCCCATCCCGG
>Ga0187827_10000602_pt1 | contig 56425 bp, 58 predicted proteins | sample ETNtaG_39_FD_167969 | JGI IMG/M metagenome (GOLD analysis project Ga0187827, IMG submission 167969) | Marine microbial and viral communities from oxygen minimum zone, Eastern Pacific Ocean - ETNP2014_SV_150_PacBio MetaG (Illumina Assembly) | ecosystem: Environmental > Aquatic > Marine > Hypoxic...
AAATCTATGATAGAATTATGATTACAAAAATCCTGACCGCGGGCAACCGCTTTTTAGGGGCAACGGGATTCAACATTAGATCTGGTGAATTCCTGCTATTTGTCGCCAAAACTGGAATCCTGGCTACAGGAACATTTCATAGACTTTATCCAAATCCAACGGGTATTATGAGCAACACGGTCTTACCTACCTCACTAACAGGAGATTGCTTAATCGCAGCCTTCCGCGCGGGAGTAGAAGTAACTAACTTGGAATTTACTGGAAGTATAATTGGGCCTAGACATTTCCACAGGGGAACAGGGATCACATCATTCATTCCAGGGAAGCTTGTGAACGCCAAGGGAGATAACATCTTCGGAACTCATAGAGCAATGACCAACTTAACGCAAGCCTTGCTTAATGAAGTTAACAGTGGACGAGGACCAGCATACATGGATTGCACCAAAATTCCAGATAATGAAATGGATATCATGAGATGGTCTTTGGGACACGAAGGTGGAGGAAAAGCCTTTCTTGACTACTTGAGAGACAATCACATAGATCTCAAAAAACATAAGATTGAATTCGGTGAATATGAAAGAAACCATATGATGGAGGGTGAGGGTGTAGTAGTGGACAACGACTTCAAGACATCAATCAAAGGTCTTTTTGCGGCAGGAGATATTGTAGCAGGTTTGAGACTGTTCGCTCCTGGAGCAGTGGTGATGGGATGGGTTGCTGGGGAGAAGGCAGTCAAGTATGCTCAGAGCAGCAATCTAACGGATCCTATCTCAGAAAGAGTCACATCAGAGAAGGAGCGAGTCTTCAATCCGCTCACAAACAGTTCAAAAATAACTTGGCAGGAAATGCAGACTGCCTTGGAAAACCTGATGCAATTCTATACCGGTGGAATAAGGAATGAGGGATTATTGTCAGCCGGCTTGGTCAGAGTCAATGAGATAAGATGTAGATATACGGGATGCTTGAGAGCAAACAACCCTCATGAGCTCATGAGGGTTCACGAAGTTCTGAATCTTCTTGATATTGCTGAGCTAGTAATAAAGGCCGCCCTGTTACGGAAAGAAAGTAGCAGACCACCGTACCACTACAGATCAGACTATCCAAAGCAATCATCAAGATACCGGAAGTTCATCATACTGAGGAGAGAGGGAGAAACAATTATTCATGACCTTAGACCACCTGTGCTTATTCACTCCAAACGTGCTGCGGCTAAGCGACCATGGTAATCTGATCACTAAGGTTATATGTTGAATGTTTTCAAAGATTTACTCTAACAATTGACGCCTTCGTCAACATTCGGTATAAGTATTGTTAGACCCTCGTGACCTCGGCTGAGATACGTTAGAAACTGCTAGAAGTGACCGTAAAGAAATAAGGAGCTATCTGAGAGTTTCAAAGCGGATAAGATGAAGCAGAGAGTCCTATACAGCTAGGCTTGAAAATTGGCCACAAAAGTCAGGTTCAGAAACCCTCTGACGTGAACTTTCGAAAAGAGAAAGTACTGATAGTTCGAAAACTGCCAGATAGGCGAAGGTCACTACATCACTTTTTCTCCTTGGGAATCCATAGGAATGCCCTTATCTCTTTACATAGAATATCAACAGTCACTTCAATCAACTTTTTTCCTACATCGGCTGAAGCGCCACGTGGATCTCCGAGCACGCCGTTTGGAGACTTCTTTTTCACACCCATAGTAAAAGTCTCTAGCTGTGATTTATACAAATTTATGGGCTGGTAGAATTCTTCATTTGCCAAACCTTTTTCAGCCAAATCCATTCTTGTGACACTGGGTTTCAAATAAAGCATCATACAGGTCTCAGAGTATCCTGCATGCACACCTGCCTTGGCTCTACTCACGCCCTTCTTCGCCAAATAGTCAGCATCAACAAAGTGATATCGCTCAGGAGGTATTGTAAAGATCATTGCTCTACCCATGAATCGCTGGGCTATCCTGGGGATGTATGTGCTTAGGGCATCCATGTTCCCGCCATGAGAAGAGAATATACAGATATTCTTAAAACCTGTCTTGACAAGGCTCTCACAGTACTCGTAGAGAATACTGATAAAAGTGTCAATCGTTACTGTAAAGCTCCCGGGGAAACCTATGTGGTGCTCAGAAAGCCCAGGCCTTATCACAGGTGCGACCAGAACATTCCCAAGTTTCCTAGCACAGCGTTCAGCTACAGCATACCCCAAGGTTGTATCTGTAGACGTAGGAAGGTGCGGTCCATGCTGTTCTATAGATCCTGCAACCACTAGAACAGTGTCTTTACCATCTTTGGTAGCTTGCTCAATCTCCCCCCAAGTCATATCCTCCATCAAAACTTTTTCAGCCAAGGCTAATCACTCCTTAGAATGAAAAGAGCCTGTAATAAGTTACACTAAGTTAGGTTTGGATATGAATACCATTCAGATTCTTGACTGAGTCACCATACTCTGCTGGGACTGTCATGCCTAAAAGACCAATACCTGAGAAACCATTGATTATACCATCTGGGATTTCGACCTTGCCGACGATCTCTCTTATCTTAAGAATGATTCTTTCTTTAGCGAATTGAATTAAGATTCGCCTTAGAACCCATCTTCGTCGCTGAATGAAAAACCCAATTTGTCACCAATAGAACGCACTCAAAGATGATACGTAAAACGAATAGTTTCATCTGCTAAACTGAAAAAAGCAGATTTATAAAATATACATTCACAGATAAGGTTGCTGGGTGTATTATTTGTGAAACCTTGGTTCCAATTCTGGCCAGATGGGGCTAATAAAAATATTCAGTATCCCACAATACCACTGTTCAACTTCCTTGTTGATTCTGCTGGAAGACAGCCTAAACACCCTGCACTTGTTTTCTACGGTAAGCGTCTTACATATAGCGAGCTCAACTCGTTCACCAATCAGCTTGCAAATTGTCTTATCAGCTTAGGCCTAGAAAAGAATGACCATGTTACCCTCTTTCTCCCTAATATACCTGAATTTGTAATCAGCTATTATGGTGTGTTAAAGGCAGGAGGTATAGTTACTTCTGTGAATCCGCTATACAAAGAAACAGAGTTAAAGTATCAGATTGGGACCACCAAGAGCAGCACAATTATAACCCATAGCTCTCTTTTGCCAGTCCTTAGAAAGGTGCTAATGGACACACCTGTGAAGAACACACTGGTAGTTGATGGGGATGATCATGAATTCTTCCCTTTCAACGACGGTATAGGAAAGTGCTCAATAGATCAACCAGCCGTCGAGATAGTTCCAAAAGAAGATATTGCAGTTATCCAATTCACAGGAGGCACCACAGTAAAGCAAAAAGGCGCTATGATGACGCACAATAACCTTGTCTCTAACGCCATAATGAATGCAAAATGGTTTAGTTGGTCTGATAGAGATATTGTACTTAAGGTTCTTCCGCTTTGCCACACTTGGGGTGCCTGCTCGATGAACTCGATTTTTTATGTTGGCGCATCGATGATTCTGATGGGACGGTTTGATCCAGAAGAAGTGCTTAAGACAATAGAAAGGGCGAGAGTCACTATATTGTATGGCTCAGCTACGATGTTCAACATGCTCGTAAATTATCCACACATCGGTGAATTCGACCTTTCATCCCTTAGGTGTGTAAAGGCTGGAGCTATGCCTATCCCTGAGGAAATCAAAAGACGATGGGATAAACTAGGAGTTGCAGAGCTCAATTTAGGTTATGGGCTTACAGAAGCTTCTCCAGAGACACACAACAACCCGCCTGGGCGAGTTAAGGTAGGAACTATTGGTATACCTATGATGGATACTGATGCCAAGATTGTTGATGTGGGAACTGGACTGAAGGAACTATCTTCGGGGGAGGTTGGGGAGCTGGTGATCAATGGTCCACAGGTTATGAAGGGGTACTTGGCGAATGAAGAGGAGACAAAGATAGCTCTAAGAAATGGCTGGCTTTACACGGGTGATCTTGCTTTGATGGATGATGAAGGCTATTTTCGAATAGTGGATAGAAAGAAGGATCTAATCAAGTACAAAGGGTACTCTGTCTTTCCTGTTGAACTGGAAGACTTACTTTATAAGCATCCAAGCGTAAAAGAATGTGCGGTTGTAGGAAAACCATCACCTGAGGTTGGTGAGATCCCTAAAGCATATATTGTACTTAAAGACGGCGCAACTACTACAGAAGACGAACTTTTAGAGTTCTGTGATATTAGAATTGCACCTTATAAAAAGATACGGGAAGTTGAATTTATAGAGAAACTACCAAAGACTAGTGTGGGTAAGATCCTGAAGAGGACAATTAAAAAGATGCAGGAGATGACAGATAAATCGGAGGGACAATAGATGGTATCAATAATACTCTTATTCCTGTCTAGAAACGCATTTTGGGACATATACACACACGATAAAAAGCATTGAAGATTAATTATGTCCCATTTAGATGTCGTCAAAAAAGACAGGGCGCAAAAAAAATGGACGCGCCGATTTTTATGCCTCTTTTACTAAGACCTGATTTTCTATATCTTTATCATTAAGTTACCTAGTTAATTACTAATAAATACTTGATGATGTTTATTCTTTAACTGTTGATAGTCGTATTTTCACCGTGTTCCAAAAGCAAGGACGATTCGATCCCAATATATCCAGCTTCGAGAATCGTTTCTCCCTCGTCATATATCAATAATGCTTTTCTAAACAAACAGTTATTGTTAGTTAGGGCGAAGATATTTTCGGATCCTTTAGCGCGATTAGGGACAGGTACGACGCATGCTTTCAACTTATATGTGAGGACGGGACTGGCATATCATTTTATTCTGAATGACACTTATGAGAAATTGAAGCGTTTACTTCAGCAATCTGATAATGTTCAATGGTTTTTTCTTTCCGGGGGCTACGGAATAATACATGCGTTGGAAGAAGCAAAAAGTTACCAGGCTAGCCTTAGCTATAATATAGCTCATCAGCACAAAATACCTTTTACAGGTAAGATATGGGGTGGGCTTCTATCCGAGATTTGTGATTCTATTATTGAACGTCTCAAACCTAGTTTTCTCTACGTCTTCGGAAGCAAAGATTACATCAGCTTTGTTAAGAATACGCAGCATTGGAAACGGTCTGATAAAATCAAGTTATTCGAAAGCCGGGGAAGCAGTGGCCAATACTGGTTGGCACCCATACTAAACGAACTTTCCCGAGCTATTCTCACGGATGATCTGCCCGGTTTTAATTCCAGTTTTCCAGACAAATATGTTAAACAAGAGTAAGCCGGTGAGATGCCTATAATGTCTGAGATTGACCTGATATGCAAATGGCTGCACGAAGAGCTCCAGTTCAGTCCGCAAATCCCATATCCTATTGACTTGGAAAAACTTCCTAGAAACGGGATCTACTTTTGATTCGAATAAGGTGAAACTTTTTTCAATAAAGAAATGTTTTTGAAAAGTATATAGAGTAATCTTCTTAAGAACTATTGATTAAATATTAATGGAGTATTCTTTTGAGGTTTGTATCTTTTGAACGTAGAAAATAGGCTTGCAAAGCGGATAAAAAGAGTTCTTCAAAAAAAAATTTGTGCAATTAGAAAAATTCCCTCTGGAGTTTATGAGGCAGAATCTTTTTTGGACAATGATGGAGTAGATCTCGAAAAGGGTGTTCCATTAAAAATTAAAATCGTTGTTGAGGAAGATGATCGGTAACCTAGTATACGAGACAGACTGGGTTTCAAAAATTGCATAATCTGAAAAATATGTTAAAAACCGTGTAAATATACACAATTCTGTAAACCACGGTTCTGAAAACGCTAAAAACATCAAATGTTTACACAATTAAGTTTTGGGTGGTCAAATAATGTCCAAATTCAAACTAAAACTGTTGTTATTTTATTCCCACTTCCAGGTGTCAATAATAACATTTTTTAAGAGTAAATATTTTTATAATTATTTTTCTAGTTGTGATCTTTTAAAAAATTCTTATTATTTTCCAGGGTTCTTAGCGCAGTTGAATACATTATTCACCGTTGTTATTCTAATCAGTTGTCGGCGGCCTGGTTTTTCGTCTTTCTCAAAGCGTTGATTTTATGGGATATCATCAGTTGAGTTGATCCTAGGCCAAGTCCGGCTAGAAGCCTTAGTCTATTCCATGTTTCATTTATTGCTTGAAGTGAAATCGCGGCCTTGAAGAAATCCTTCATGAGTTTCATAGTGTTTTTGTCGCCGGAAAAACTTAGACTCTTCAAACCCACATTAAAGTTGATGGTTGCATCTTCCTGTTTTCCCTGTATGGCCTTTACGTAATCTATGGTTTTGCCTGTTGTCTTCAAGATGTAGCTTGTGATTGGGGTGCCTTCGTCGGTGATAGTGAATTGAATTGTTTGTGGGCCCATGACTTTGAGCAGTAACCCGGAAAACTCTATGATGTTGTGGAGACCCACCTTCTTTGTGTACTCTTCGACGGATGGGTCTGCACTTGCCTCGAAGGCGATTCTTAAATGCGACAAGATGTTTTTCTCTTGTAAATCTGATGTTGTGCTCCATGCGAACTTCAACATGTCGAGCATGCATCTTACGAATTCTTCAAAAGCTATTTTCCCTTCTAGATTCCGAGAAATTTTGACGTGATCGATGAGTTTTTCTAGTGTCCAGAACTTGCCGTGGCAGTAGGTCGCTAGTTCTTCCAGCTTTTGCCCACTCATGTTCTTCAACTTGAATACGGAATGCATCTCATCGTAATGGTCCCAATCATGATCAATTATGAGGTCGTCATTTTTTAGGTCGTTGTAAAACTCGGTTCCGGGGAATGGGGTGGCGACGCCGAATGCTGCGCCGTTTAGGCCTATCTCCTTGGCGTATAGAGGATACCTCATTATTTCTTCTTCTGTTTGATTTGGCAGACCGATGACAAGTGTGCCGCCGGCGTATGCGCCGTTTCTTCGCAATATTTCTACAGCTCTCTTCTGAGTTTCTAAGGTTGTGTCTTTTTGTATGTTATTCAAGTCTTCAGCTCTTGGGCTCTCAACACCTACCTCATAGTTGAGAATGCCGTTCTCGCACATCTTCTTTACGAGCTCAGGGTTCTTTGCGATGCTGTCTGCTCTAGCTAGAACTGAGAATCTTATCTCCAACTTATGCTTACTCAGAAGGTCGCATAATTCTTCAATCCTTCTTGTGGAGCCCATGAAGCTTGGATCCGTCACTAAGATGTATAAGGGTCGTCCATTATGGAACGATGATATCTCAAGTAGTTCTTTCATCACGTTTTCGGGTGATCGGAACCGTTGGAGTCCTCCGCTCATGCTGGGTTCGCAGCAGAAGCTGCATCGGCCCCAGCAACCGCGTGACATACTTATCATGTCCCTTTCCCATTTCTTGTCAATCTTTACGAATTCGGTATACTTGTGCCTCCTGAGGTGCCGCGCTGGAAATGGTAAGGCGTCCAAATCCTGAATGAGTGGCCGCTCGGCGTTGTGGACTATCTTTCCATCCTGTTTGTAGGACAGCCCTAGAACGTCTTTGGGTGTGCTCATCTGAACCAGATTCTTCATTGTGAATTCTCCTTCGCCTCTGATTACTAGATCAACCCACGAATTTGATAGAATATCGTCAGGTGTAAATGTTGGATGATAGCCGCCTAGAACTGTGGTGCACCCTTTTTCTTTTGCGATCTTCGCGAGGCGTAGTCCTTCGTTGTAGTCTGTTGCCGCCATGGTGATACCTACCAGATCAGGCCGAAATGAGTCGATGAAGAACTCTAGGGGTTGCTGTTCAAGTTCCATGTCGATAATGTTAATATCATCGACATCATTTTCTATTACTGCGGCGATGTATTCGATGCCTATCGGGATCACATCTAAGGCGAACCCTAGCCCCCTTCGTCCACCCGGTTTTATCAACAAAATCCTTCTAAACGGCGTCACTAGTTCACTTCAACTTATGAGGGTCTGGGCTCAGCCTTTTAGACGTTCTGCAGGGGATAGTTTTTCTTGTCCGAAAGCTGAGTCTTGGTGACAGATTTGAAGTCTGAGCCTAGTGTTGATATCAAGAAGGAGGTCATAGGTTTAATCCTGTCAGGGCGGCCTGAAGAGGGGTTAGCTGTTCTTTCCCGCTTCTATGGAGTGGCTACTCCCCGGCTTGCTATAGGGACTTTGAAAAGACACCGCAAGGTGGCTGCATTATATGATGGTTCATGTGGTGTCATCTACTTGTCAAGTAATGAGTTTCTAAATGACCCTTTTATGATTCTGCACGAGTTCTACCATCATTTGAGAAGTAGATCAGGTAAGCATCGTGGAACAGAGAAATACGCTGACGGATATGCACTCAGCTTTATCCAATCTATAAACTAGCGTCTTGACTCCAAAATATACAGTCATACACTTGAGCTTGGCTCAGGAAACGATGAGGATTCTACAATTAATTTGTTTGCAGGGCTAAGGTTCTGCTTGCGGCGGAGTTACAGATAACTTCAGAAGTTTCATATATTCGTCAGTACCGATTTTCGGTGCGATAGATAAATTTCTTCGCCACGTATCTCCGTCTTCTCCAAATTCTTCAAAACCGACATTCCTAGGGTAGAGCCTTACTCCTGCCATATGATAATGGAAAGGGTAATCTTCGTCTTCTGGGTCTTGATATTTGCTAATGACCAAGCCATCCCCGATGAAGTACCACCGATCCTTTTCCTTAAACGCGAAGACTATTGTGTCCCCAGATTTGGCGGTCTGTCTTGGGCAGACATATTCCGCGTCATAAGAATTTGATAAGTGTTTTGCCAAATAATCTCTAAACTGTTCGACGCCTAGGATAAACTCTTCCCGTCCTTTAGTGGTAACCTGTAAATGAGGATAGATGTAGATATTTGACATTCTATTATATAGGCGCGAACCCGATTTTTTAAATGTTATTATGACTTGGTTCTAAACGTCTTCGCTAAGATAAATAGTTCATAACAATTAGTCTTGATCAGCTGTTTTAAAGGCTATACCGTCCTTTTGTTCTCCTGAGCAGATATATGAAGAGCGGTCCGCCTATTAGCGCAGTGACAACTCCTACTGGTAACTCCATGCCAATTCCTCCGACGGATCGGAACGCGGTTCTTGCCAGGGCGTCGCATAACATTAGGAATATTGCGCCGCCCATCATCGAAGCCGGTAGCAGTACTCTGTGATCCGGGCCAAAGATGATCCTTGTGATATGGGGTACTACAAGACCCACAAACCCAATTATTCCGCTTACAGAAACAGCTAAGGCCGTTGCAAGTGAAACTGCGAAGATAAGCACTATCTTGGATCTCTCAACTCTGACTCCTAATGTATGCGCGGTATCTTCACCTAACGTCATGACATTGAGGTCCCGAGCGTACACGGCAATAATGGTGAAAGCCAAGATGATCGGAGGCAGGATGACCGAGATCTTCATCCAACTCATTGATGATAAACTCCCTAGCAGCCAGAAGATAAGCGCCCTCAACTCTTCGCCGGAGAAGACCATCATTAGCGTTATTATCGCTGATAGGAAAACAGATACCGAGATTCCTGATAGGAGTAATGTTACAACCGGGACTCTGGAACCTACTCTCGCTATGTTGTATGCCAGTAACACTGCTGATATTGCCCCTATAAACGCTAATACGGATACAGCTGCTGTCCCAAAGATTGTCACGCCGAACCCTAATACAATAGCTGAAGCTCCTCCAACGGCCGCTCCCGATGAAACACCTGTTACATATGGTTCTGCCAAATTGTTCCTAAAAATCCCTTGTAAAACGGCGCCGGATACACCTAGTGAAGATCCGACTAGGATCCCGCCGATCAATCTAGGAAGTCTGATCTCCATAATAATCACCCGATCGACGTAGCTCACTGTGCTCTGAGGGCTAAGATCAACCACCCCGTAGAACAATGCGTCAAAAATAGTTTGTATTGGAATCTGTTTGAACCCTAAATTTAAGGAAACCAAGAATGTGGCCACTAGTAAGGCAAATAATACTGGCAATGCCTTCTTCGGCGAACGAATTTTTCCTCTCTTTAAGTTTCCTCTGCTATGCATTGTATGGTCTGCCTTTTATGACGATGTTAAGATGCGTCAGGGTGGAGGAACATTGCTATCTTTTCTAAACCTTCAGCAATTCGTGGCGACGGAGCTATGAGCATCCTACTGATGTAGTATATTCTATTATTCTCTACTGCGTCAATTGTGTGAAATCCCGGTCGTGAACTAACCTCTGTAAGACTAACCTCGTTCCCGGCGATTATTATTACATCTGGGTTTCTCGCTACCACTGCCTCAGGGTTAATGGCGACGCTTACTTGTCCAACAGCGTCAGAAAAAACGTTAATACCTCCAGCTAAACTGATGACCTCGTCAGGTAGCGTGTTAGGCCCAACAGCCAGCATAGGGTCACTCCAAGTCTCCATATAGACTCGAACTCTTGGCTTATCCTTCACTGCGTTTTGTACTGCTGACACTCTCTTTTGAATCGATTGAACAAGATCTTCAGAGGCTTCTCCGAGGGACATAGATGCGCCAATTACACGGATGTTGTTGTATAAACCATCTAAGCCTATTGGCCGTAGGTAGATTATTGGTAGATTGAGCTCTTCTAGACGAACAAGAGCTGTTCTCATACTGGGTCCGTTGGCAATAATAAGGTCCGGCTGAAGTGCAACAATCTTTTCAATGTCTGGGCTGAACGCTGATCCAACTACCTGAATTTCGCCATCCTCAATCATACTTTCTATTCTAGGCGGATTCACGCTATACTGGTCAACTCCTATGAGCTTATTCTCTCCGCCGATAGCAAATATGATTTCGGTGTTACTGGGAACGATGGAGATAATCCTCTCAATCTTATTACCAATACTTACGTTCCTCCCCAAATCATCCATTATTATTATAGGTGAGTCGTCAGTGTTATCTGAAATTAACTCCAGCGACTGAGCTGTGAAATACACTCCGGTGGCTATTACAATAATTAATAACGCGATTAGTGCAGTGATGACCTTTTTCTTTAGATACATGGATGGATAATCCATCCAAGCCTTTATTTATATGTTGATAAATATCTTCTTACAATGCTTTTCGTAAATAGAATAACCGCTAGATATGACCAAGAAACCATACTCCAAGACCTAGAGCTAAAAGCAAGTCCAGGCGAGTTTATTGGAATTGTTGGCCCAAACGGCTCAGGGAAAACTACCTTCCTGAGATGCGTTGCTAGACTCTTGAAGCCGAGCATCGGCAGAGTACTACTCGGTCCGGACGACCTGTACTCTAAGGATCCAGTTAATGTGGCGAAGCAAATCGGATTTGTCCCCCAGAGTTGGGTTCCAAGTTTTGAGTTCACCGCCTTGGAAATTGTGTTAATGGGTCGAACGGCTTACCTTAACAGGTTTCAGATGGAATCTGAAGCCGATATTCAATTAGCTAAAAGATCTATGAAGTTGACCAACTGCTCCCATTTAGAAAATAGGTTGGTAACTCAGTTAAGTGGGGGGGAAAGACAGCGAGTGATTATTGCTATGGTGCTTACTCAGGAGCCGAGTATCTTGTTGCTTGATGAACCGACCCTTCACCTTGATCTTCGAAACCAGTTAGAGATATTAGATCTGTTAAAAAAACTATGTGATGAGGATGGCTTAACTGTCTTGGCAGCGTTGCATGATTTCAATTTGGCGTCAAGATATTCCAGTAAAGTTGTGTTGATACATCAAGGTCGATTAGAATCTTTGGGTTCCCCAGAATCAGTACTAAAAGAAGAGAATCTGCAGCGATTTTTTGGTATAAGAGCTATAGTCCAGAAGAATTTGGAAACCGGTTTTCTCCAAATAAACCCTATAGGGATATCCTAGGCCTACTTCTAATTCGGCGTTTTTGTATTGGCTGAAAATATTAAGATCAAAAACGTAATACTTGAGCTTAAGGAAAAATTCGAGGAAGCGGTTAAGGGAAACATTGGGCCCGGAATTCTTCTCTCCGGCGGTCTTGACACCTCAATTGTTACGGCAGTCGCATCAAAATACGTTGATTTAAAGGGGGTCACTGTTGCTTTTTCCCCCGCGCCAAACCTTGATGTTGTTTATGCTAAGGAATTAGCAACTCTATTTGGTGTTGAGCATGAAGTTGTCTATTTTGATCAAAACGTATTAGATGACTCTTTGAGAGAGGTGGTACGGATTTTGCGATGTTTTGACCCGATGGAGTTACGTAATAGTGCGGCTATTTATGTGGGGTTGAAACGGTTGAGTGAGTTAGGCGTGAAAGAGGTCATGACTGGTGATGCGGCGGACGAATTGTTTGCAGGTTATTCGTTCTTCTTTAACAAACCTTCTGGGGAAGTCAAAAAAGGCCTCGAAAATATGTGGGCCGTAATGCAATTCTCGTCGATCGATCTAGCGGATGCATTAGGGCTTAGAGCTTGCTTGCCCTTTACTGAACCAATGTTCGCAGACTATGCTAAGAGTCTCGGGGTCGAACTAAAAATCGGCAAGAAGGATGAGGTGACTTATGGGAAATGGGTGCTTAGAAAGGCCTATGAAGATATACTGCCGCCCAACTTGATTTGGCGTGTCAAACATCCGATTGAAGCCGGATGCGGTACCGCTATTCTCCCAGAATATTTCCGTGAAAAAACTGACGATGCATATTTTTCTTCAAAAAAGGAACTTTACTTAGCGAAGGACGGTGTACGGATTCGAGACGAAGAGCATCTACATTATTATGAGATCTACCGATCAATTTACGGTAAACCCCAGCTTACCGGCTTAACAAATAAGACATGTCCTGATTGCAGAAGTAATGTCCCAGACACCGCCACATTCTGTAAAACCTGCGGGGCTTACCCCATATAGCTGAGTATCGAATGGATCCGAAAGCAGAAACATCCGCTATGCTTTGGACCGGCGGAAAGGATTCATCTCTCGCCTTGTATGAAGCCAATAAATTGGGGTACACGGTAAAAACTTTAATCACATTCGTACCCCCGAACCCGAATTTTCTCTGCCATCCAATTTCAGTGATGAAGCGTCAAGCAGATGCACTGTTGCTTCCTCACAAGACCATAGAAGTCACTCAACCCCTTAAGCAAAATTACGTAAAAGCCATACAGTCCCTAAAAAAAGAGCTAGGAATAACCACTTTGATAACAGGTGATTTGGGTGAGATTAGCGGACATATTAACTGGATTAGGGAATGTTGCGAGGAAACAGATCTAAAAGCCCTTACTCCTCTATGGGGGCAACGTGGATCTCAGATCATCGAGAAATTGATAAAATTAAAGTTCACAGCAGTTTTCTCATGTGTAAAAGAGCCGTGGTTTGACTCCGATTGGTTAGGCGGCGAACTTGACAGTTCAGCTTTTGAAAAGTTACTGAGTTTAAGTAAAAAAACAGGAATTGACATTTGCGGTGAACAAGGTGAGTATCATACTATAACCCTTGAAGCCCCGATGTTCCAAAAAAATATACGGATTGACACATCCACAAGAACGCGAAAAGGACCTTTAATGTATCTCGAGATCCAAAAGTTATCCCTTGTATCTAAATGATTAAGATAAACTATTAATTCAATCGCTGTTTATGTTTAGACCTAGCTTCCTACTTACCTTTTTATTCGGACCTGGCCTTTAATGTAGCTTACTTTGCTTCTTATTTGTCGACGTTTGATAAGGGTTCTCTTTTTATCGGGATATTCAGAGTATTGAGACATTGGCTTTTAGCCGTTTTTCTGTTTTACTTGGCTGCTCTTTCGCCCCTCAACGATTAAAAGTATACCCCTTAAGAATACAAGTCCAAATGATAGCATTACCAAGTCACCAAGCACGGGGAAGTTCACGTTAGAGGACGAAATCAGTCCTGATGCTAATGAAAGTAAATGATTTGGGATTTCTCCGACCAAGCCCATATATTGTATTGAGATATTGGTATTCGCAAAGGGAAGCGAGATACTGCTCACCATATTTATGAATAGGAGAAAATACCCCGCCTCAATAATAATTAGAAATATGCTGATTAGTCCTTTGAACTTTAAGCGTTTATTGGCATATGTCTTAATGAATATTAAGAATGTTATAGCAAGACCTACCGTAATTATTATGTCTTCGTTAATGAGCATCAAATGGAAACCGTTCGCCTTAGCTACGCTATTTCCAAGCAGAGGAAGGACAACGGTCAGGACTAATGAGACTGCGGCTTGAAATATTGCTCGTATGACGCCCATTATTTATTCGCCACCTCCGATGAAGTAAGGGTGAATGATACAAAAGTTATTCGAGTAGATGACAGCTTTAATGCTATATTGCCCTCCAGAGTAACTGTTACATTTATGTTACCCGCGTTCTGGTATTCCGAAGTAACCATGGGGATTCTGAGTTCCCTTGAGAATCTTTCACCTGGATCTACCGTGATAATTTCGGATCCTATTCCAAGTTGCTGCCCATATCTCTCATCGAGCATGTTTATCGTAAGTTTGGCGTTATATAGCGAGAATAGGTATCCATTATTTTGGATAGAAATATCTACTGAGGCGGTAGTGGTGTCACCTAACTCAATAACTTGAACTGTCTGTGCAGTTGCAAGCGAATCTGCGCCTATCCTCGAAGCATCATACGACATTGCCGATGTAAGTAAACTAATTGTTATACCTAATATGAACAAGATTCCCCTAATTGACTTCAAAGCAAGAGACAATGCAAGTATATCAGCATAATAACTCTAATATATAAACACCAGATAATTCTTCGGAGTAACATGTTGCACTAAAGAATGTGATATTTGTTCTAAAGTGGAAAATTACACATCCCCAGAATATTGAGATGATTGCTATCTAAGAATAAATTATTCCTTTTTTTATTAATGAATTATGTGATTTTAAATATGATATATACACTGTATATCTCTAAATTAACTTTAGGGGGGGGGCATATAATTCTTTTATCGTTTTGGATTTGTTTTTGCAACATCAAGCTCAGATTGATCTTTCCCGACAAACGGTGCATAATACCATAACCAGTACGACAAGGCTGCACATCCAGCATTCGGGTTTGGGTATTCTTCTGAAATATTAGATAGGCCCTTGTTTTCCTTTAAAATTTCTTCTTTTGTAGCTTTAAATTGAATCTCTTCCTGTTTTCCAAAAAAAACTCCTCTGCCTGAATTAGGGTTAAAACGTATTTTTCCCAAGATTAATCGACAACTGGATCTTAATAAAAAAAATAGGATTCTATTATGAATCCTACATTTCTATTGTCTCAATGGATTTATCTAATTGGCTTCTTAATCCTGGCGAGTCCTCATGACCATGTGTTTTTACTGCATGAGCTACCGATGCGTCTAGGAAGTCTTCCCGTTGATTAACGGGGCCAATCATTGCGAGTTGGCAATTGTTAATGCTTTGTGTTTTTCCACAGTTTGAATAAAGATATTCGCCAGGTCGAATACCTAATTTTTCTATTCCCATCATATTTCACCTTATATTATATATTCAATTGTAATTCTTATAAATATATCGCCGTTATATTTACTTATGGTGAACATACAAAATTATTATTGCGTTTGATACCCGCGTTTCTCTCAACTTCTTAGTTGATCGAGCGTTTAGATATTATTGTCTAAAACTGGAGCCATATGCTGATGGTTATGAACTTCTTTCTTATGTTAAATGTTCTAATAGGATTTTTACTCCAATTCCAATTAATATGATGCCACCTATGGCTTCAACTCTGTTCTTGAAAATGTGTCCAAATTTTTTCCCTATAAACACGCCTAAAAGAGATAATATGAATGCAACAACGCCTATCAATATTACTGCTAATATCAGCGATAACTCTAGAAACGCAACTCCTATTCCTACTGCCAGTGCATCTATGCTTGTAGCAATAGAAAGCGTTAGTAATACATAGTTATTTAATGGGTTGGCTCTGATTTTATGTCCGTTTGTAATTGAATCACGTATCAATTTTATGCCAATTATTGCTAATAGGCCGAATGCTATCCAATGGTCTACTTCCATAACTAGTTCTCTTAAGCTGAATCCTGCTGCCATCCGATTAATGGCATAAACATTTGAAACATCCCAAATGCTGTAGCGATTTTCAAAGCGTGTGTCAGCTTAAGTTTTCTTATCGATATTCCACTCGAAATCGAAACTGAGAGACAATCCATTGCTAAAGCGAAAGCAATCGGTGTTAGAATGATTAAGTCATCAACAATGGACATCTGTTTTGCGCACATAGGTTGCAGTTTAAGTGTTTTGACCAATCAAAAAAACAACATTTTTTTATTTAGCGTCTTAATAATTGTATCTGGATATGATCAACGTTATTGTCCTGATGATCGCGCTAAAAATTATGACAATGAACAAATGTACAACAAATATGTACTATATATCGACAGATATCCATAATTAACTTAAAAAAACATATATTTGACCATTCAACACCCTGATTGTCATGACTGAACCAGATGCGATATTGGACGATGTTAAGAATAAAGATGTTAAGTTCATAAATCTTGAATTTACAGATATGCTTGGCGCAATAAAGTCTGTTACTATCCCATCTGAACAGCTTGCTGACTCTATGAGCCATGGAACGTGGTTCGACGGATCATCAATTAGCGGCTTTGCGAGAATCGCTGAGTCTGACATGTATCTTAAGCCTGACGTTGATACTTACGCCATATTGCCCTGGGAACCGACGGATAAAGCTACAGCACGATTCATATGTGATGTTCACGGTCCTGATGGTAAACCATTCGAAGGTGATCCCCGTTATATTCTCAAAAGAGCTTTAAAGGGTGCCTCAGAGATGGGGTTCATCTTTAACACTGGACCTGAGCTGGAGTTCTTCCTCTTCAAGCCAAATGATGGTGATTCAACCCCTGTCCCAAACGACGTGGGCTCATACTTTGACTTCTCACCTAAGGATGCGGCTTCTGATGTTCGAAACGATATTATCTTGGCCCTTCAAAAGCTTGGGCTGTACGTTGAAATGAGCCACCATGAGGTGGCATACGGGCAGCATGAGATTGATTTTAGGTACGCCGATGCTTTAAAGACCGCAGATAATGCTTTAACATTCAAACACACCGTTAAGGCTATAGCCCATATGCATGGTCTGCATGCAACTTTCATGCCTAAACCAATATTCGGCATTAATGGTTCTGGGATGCATGTTCACCAAAGTCTTTTCACCTCAAACAATGAGAATGCCTTCTTTGACCAGAACGACCCATACGGTCTCTCTCCAATAGCTAAGAACTTCATAGGCGGGCAACTGGAACATGTGCGGGCTATGTGCGCCATACTAGCTCCTACTATTAACTCATACAAGCGTCTAGTCCCCGGCTACGAGGCACCTGTATACATATCCTGGGCTCGCAGAAACAGATCCGCGTTAATTCGTGTCCCATCTTACTCGCCTGGCCGAGAAAAGGCAATAAGAGCTGAACTGAGATGTCCTGATCCAAGCTGTAACCCATACCTCGCATTTGCAATTGTTCTTAAAGCCGGGTTAGACGGAATTAAAAAGAAAGTTGAGCCACCTGCTCCTGTTGAGGAAGATGTTTATGAATTTGATGACGCTCAGCTTAAAAAATTCTACATAAAAACTCTACCCTCTTCCCTTGAGGAAGCAATAGCCGAATTCGAGAAAAGTGAATTGGTTAAAGAGACCCTCGGAGGTCATCTGTTCTCCAAGTATCTTAGTGTCAAGAAGCTTGAATTAGATGAATACCAAATACAAGTGACCCCTTGGGAGATAGATCGATACTTAAAATCTACATAAAACCTGAATTCAAAAATGAAATCAACAAAGAGCTAACAAAAGTCTTCCATAGATACTGCGCTGCTCTATCAAAGAATATCTATCTCTAATAGACCTATATTATTCAATCTTCAGATTTCAGTTTGGCGTTTATTAATCCGAGGGAAACTTTCTGCTGATCTATCGAAATCGTCATCTTCGGGGAAAGGATATTCATCTTAATCGAACCAAGGCATCCCGGATACTTGTCATTATAGGTATCTTCCCATATTAAATAGTCTTCAATACTCTTATGGCATTCAAAAAGAAGAAGATTATATCTTCCTTCGCTTATGTGATATCCTAGGCTTATGTGGGGATCTTGAGATATGTCTTGTAATATCTTCTTTTTTGCCTCTTTTACTTCCATCATTGAAAGGATCAGTAAGAAGTTCGGGGGTACGAAGAAGTGTTTGAATCTGCAAAGAGCGTTAAGGATCATACCTTTTTGTTGAAACTTAGCAATCTTGTTAAGTATAGTCTTGCGGCTGACTCCCAATTCTTTGGCGAGCCGATTCTCGTTAATACGGACGCCTTGTCCGTTTACTAGGCATTTTAAGATGTTTACTGCGTCTTTATCCAGCGTGTAGTTGTTTATCTCAACTTTTCCTTTTTCTGCCAACTCTTTTTCAATCAGTCGGATTCCGATTGACGGTTCATATTTGAAGATTGATCGGTTTGAGAAATAGGAGTTGTGGGATGGTGACCTTTTTCCTCTCTCTGGGATCTTTCCATCAAATGTAATACTTTCTCTCCACAAGTGATAATCCCATACGTCTTTGTGAAATTCAAATATCACTGTATTACTCTCACCTTCCCTGATTCTATAAGCGGCGAAGATATTTTCGTCTTTCTTTAGCCAATCAATAGTCTTGTCATCAAATGGCAGATCTGAGTAGGACAGAACTAGCAAGGGGTATTCATTAAAGACAGCTTTGAATGGAAATATTGGCCGATCAATGATGCCGTGAGATAGGAGCATGTTAATGCGGTTTCTTACTGTTCGTCTGTGTTTACCTACTTCGCGGGCGAGATATGCTATATTGATTTCTAAGCCTCTTCCTGTGCATATGTTTTTTAGCAGCATAAGATCTATCTGGTCGTCAGGTAGAAGCGACATTTCATTTGGCTTTGATTGACACCCTTTAATACTTTTTACCAAAAAAAGTGTTAAACGGTGTGAAAACTGGAGAAAAGTTTTGCCTACTTATAATAAATATAGAGTTATTCATCCTCTTTTTTAATAATTTAGATGGTGCAGTGTTGAGTATACAGATAAATGAAAAGTATTGCATTGGATGTCGGCTTTGTGAAGTTCACTGTAAAGTTGAGCATTCCGCATCTAAAGATATACTCAGCGCGTTCAAAAGGGAAAGACCTGCAGTTCTATCTAGAATTCATGTTGATGAGAAGAAACCTGTATCAGTACCTATGCAATGTCGCCATTGCAAAACACCGCTTTGTGTTTCGGCGTGCCTGACAGGGGCGATATCCAAAGATGAGAACGGAGTTGTACTGCATAATCCTGAGAAATGCATTGGCTGCTGGACTTGTATCATGGTTTGTCCTTTCGGCGCAATATCTCGGGATGAGCGTGGAAAGAAAGTTGCCTCAAAATGTGACTTATGTCCTTCCAGAAAAATTCCTGCTTGCGTAGAGAATTGCCCTAATGGGGCTTTGATTTATGTGGAGGCGAAGTAAATTGAAATGCAAATACCTAATCATCGGGAATTCGGCTGGAGCGATCGGGGCTGTTGAGGCTATCCGTAAGGTCGATTCTAATGGGTCAATCACTTTAGTCTCAGATGAATCTAATCATGTTTATTCAAGGCCAATGATATCTCATTACGTACGAGACATAGCAACATTTGATGAGATGCTCTATAGGCCCAAGAGTTTCTATGATGATCAGAATGTGAATACACTATTCGGCAAGAAGGTTGTCAAACTGCAAATTGACGAATGGAAAGCTGTTCTTGACGATGGTCAAGAGATAGAACACAAATCACTCCTATTAGCTACCGGTGGAAAGCCCATTATACCTAAAATTAAGGGGCTAGATAAGAACGGCGTACACAGTTTCACTACTATTAGTGATGCGAAAGCAATCAGAGAACGAGTTGAACAGCCTGCTACCAAGAAAGCTGTGGTATTAGGTGGGGGACTTATCGGTTTACTCGCAGCAGAGGCACTTCTTTCAAGAATGATCAATGTAACCGTAGTCGAGCTGAGCGATCGGCTTCTTGGACCCGTATTGGATCCAACTGCCTCCACCATAATGGCGCGTAAGGTTGAGCAAAGTGGATTAACTGTGATAACCGGGCACACAATAAGTGAGGTTCTAGGCGTAGATGAAATCTGTGGAGTTATGCTAGATGATGGACGTAAAATAGACTGTGAGTTACTAATTCTCGGTGTCGGAGTAACTCCCAACACCCAGCTAGCATTGGATTCTGACTTGAAGGTTAACCGCGGCATCATTGTCAATAAACGTATGGAAACGACCACTCCCAGCGTATATGCCTGCGGGGACTGCGCAGAGCCTTATGATTTTGCGTATGATAGCTTTCGGCCTACGCCGATTTGGCCCGCGGCGTATAGAAGCGGTGCAGTGGCCGGTTCTAACATGGCTGGTCTGGAAAGTGAATATGACAATGGTACTTGCATGAATTCAATGGACATCTTTGATTTCCCTGTCATCTCGGTTGGCCGATTTAACCCAGGTGAAGATGAAGGATGTGATATTCTCTATAGGCTGGATGAAGCCCAATCTGTATATCGCAAGGTCGTGTTAAATAAAAATCGAATCATCGGAGCAATATTAGCCGGCGAAATTGAAAAGGCAGGCATAATTCTAAGCCTAATGAAGAATAAAGTCGATGCTTCTGAATTTAAAGAGGCTTTGAATCATAAAGATTTTGGACTCGCTTATCTCCCAGTAGCTATTCGAAATAAAATGTTTAGGGTGAAAAAAGATTGAATGGTAATGAAATATTGGCGAACCCATATAATGATGACAAAGTTTTAGCTAGCTGCGCTCTCTTTGGATGCATGGATCTACACCGCAATCTGTTTTCAGGAAACAATGTTATCAAAGCTATGGCAAACATGCATGTCAGAGGAAACGGGTTGGGCGGTGGATTCGCTGTCTATGGTCTCTACCCTGAGTATAAGAATCACTACGTATTCCACATTATGTACCAAAGGCGTGATATTAAGCCTGAAATATACCCATTCCTAGTCAAACACTTTAACGTGGCAAAAGATGAAGAGATCCCAACAAACCCCAGCAAGGCAATACATGATCCACCTCTTCTCTGGCGTTACTTTCTAACACCTAAAACCGAGCCACAATTCAGTGACGAATATGTTGTTGAGAAGGTAAACGCTCTAAACACAGACTTCGAGGGGGTATATGTCTTCTCGAGCGGCAAAGATATGGGTGTCTTCAAAGGAGTGGGATATCCTGAAGATATAGCCAAATATTTCTGCCTCAACGAATACAAAGGGTATATTTGGACCGCTCACAGTCGCTTTCCGACTAATACTCAGGGCTGGTGGGGCGGCGCTCACCCATTCAATATACTTGACTGGACAGTAGTACATAATGGTGAAATATCATCATATGGCATTAATCGAAGATTCTTAGAGACGCAGGGTTATCGCTGCGCCTTACATACTGACACCGAGGTGATCGCCTATGCGATAGATTTACTGATAAGAAAGCATAAGCTTCCGCTTGAAGTTGCATGTAAGGTCTTCGCTCCGCCTTTTTGGAGTCATGTCGATAAAATGAGTGATGTTGAACAGAAATGGATTAACGCGATAAGACAAACATATTCAAGTCTCCTATTAAATGGCCCCTTTACTATAATAATGGCTCATCATGGTGAGATGATCGGGCTAACAGATAGAATACGACTCCGACCCTTAACGGCAGGTATACAGGATAACAAACTCTATATGTCATCTGAGGAATCATCTATCCGACTGATAAGCCCCAATCTAGAGAAAGTCTGGACACCCCAAGGTGGCGAACCTATAGTGGGGCGGCTGAACCAAAAAGTCACAACTCATTCCTCAGATATTATATTTGCAAAGGTGAAAACATGATAACGCATCTACTCCCCGAGTTTCTCATCGAGCGAGATCATAAACGCTGTATACGCTGTAAAGTGTGTCTAAGGCAATGTGGATTCGATGTCCACTACTATGATTCAGACGATGACCAAATGCTGGTCCGAGAACAGGATTGTGTTGGCTGTCAACGATGCGCCGCTCTTTGCCCAACAAACGCGTTAATTATTAAACCTCACCCTCACGCCTACAAGCCCAACCTTAACTGGTCCAAGGATCATATACGTGACCTAACGAAGCAAGCCGAGACAGGCAGTGTGCTTATAACCGGCATGGGTAACGATAAGGGGTTACCTATTTACTGGGATCGGCTTATTCTCAACGCGTCACAAGTCACTAATCCATCGATTGATCCTTTGAGGGAGCCTATGGAGACGCGAACCTTCTTAGGTCAGAAGCCAGATAAGATTCAAGTCGAAGACGGCATGCTTAAGACAACCTTAGCTCCCCAAATTATGGTTGAATCACCAATTCTTTTCTCAGCACTATCATATGGCGCCATCAGTTACCAAGCAATTGAATCTTTAGCTAAAGCTGCGACAAAATTTGGGACCTTATTCAACACTGGTGAAGGAGGGCTTCCTATTCCACTTAGAAAATATGGGGAAAACGCTATTGTGCAATGCGCGTCAGGACGCTTCGGTGTAGACGCTGAATACCTAAACAGCGGGGTCATCGTCGAAATAAAGATCGGCCAAGGCGCAAAACCTGGCATAGGTGGACATCTCCCTGGGGGTAAAGTCACGGAACAAGTTTCGCGGACCAGAATGATTCCCGTAGGTGTTGACGCTCTGTCTCCTGCTCCCCAACATGACATCTATTCAATTGAAGATTTATCAACTCTAATACATGCGTTGAAGGAAGCTACCAACTATGAAAAACCTATTTCAGTGAAAATTTCGGCAGTCCACAACTCAGCCGCAATCGCCAGCGGAGTGGTACGAGCCGGCGCAGATATAATCGCCTTAGACGGGATACGCGGAGGAACAGGAGCCGCCCCAAAGGCAATACGTGATAACGTAGGCATCCCAATTGAATTAGCTCTAGCTGCAGTTGATATGAGGTTGAGGCAGGAAGGAATCCGCAATAAAGCCTCCATCATCGCGGCGGGCGGGTTTAGGTGCAGCGCAGATGTAATCAAAGCCATAACTTTAGGTGCAGACGCGGTCTACCTAGGAACCGCAGCTCTCGTAGCTATAGGTTGCACCCTTTGCCAAAAATGTTACACTGGAATATGTAACTGGGGCATCTGTACAACAAATCCCTATCTCAGCAAGAGAATTAACCCAAATATCGCTAGTCAACGACTGGTAAATCTACTACAATCCTGGAGTCTGGAGATAAAAGAGATGATGGGCGGGATGGGTGTCAACGCAATCGAAAGTCTCAGAGGAAATAGGCATCACCTTCGAGGAGTAGATCTACACGATTGGGAACTCGATTTGTTGGGTGTAAGAGGTGCTGGAAGATGACCTTGAGAATAGTACCAGTAAAACGCGGTGTTGCTGAATTTAACGCTCAAAATCTCTTATCCTTCGAACTTAACGGTCGAGTGAAAGAAGCTGCGACTCAGGGCGCTAATAAAATTGTTCTTAACAACATTTTCGGTCAGCGATATATCGGGACTAGACTCTACCATCAAGATCCACTTGAGATCGAAGTTAATGGTACACCTGGAAACGACTTAGGCGCTTTCTTAGACGGCCACCGTATCGTCGTCAACGGGAATGCTCAAGATGGCTTAGGAAATACAATGAATAATGGTGAGATAGTCGTACATGGCCGTGCCGGTGACATACTAGGGATGTCTATGCGCGGCGGAGAAATCTTTGTCAGAGACAGCGTAGGCTACAGAGTCGGGATACACATGAAAGAATATGGCGAAAAACAACCTGTAATCATTATCGGTGGAACATCACAAGATTTTCTAGGGGAGTACATGGCGGGTGGAACTATTATTCTCTTAGGCCAACATCGAGGCAGCAATATAACTCATAAGATGAGGTTTATTGGAACAGGAATGCATGGTGGGACAATATATATCAGCGGTAATATCAAAAACTGCCATCTAAGCGAACAAGTAACTGTGTTGAACCTCGATAAAAAAGACCACAATATTATAGATAAATATGTCCGCAAATATGAATCCTACTTTCGAGTATCAAAGAACAAAGCAATGAATTTAGATTTTAAGAAAATTATACCCGTCGCAAAGAGGCCATATGGCCATCTATATTCACATTAGAACTCAAAAAAGGTTTACCTCTACGAAAATCAATTAAGTTTAGAAATGTGAACGCGGAAAAAAGATATTAGTGAGTCAGAGTTATTATTATTGAATTGCCTCAGACAGCTTATGTTAGATACATAAATGCGGAGAAGATTTTGGCTTATCAGAAGCCTGAAGACCAGCTTGTTTGTGATGGGGAGAGACATTTTCAAGGAGTTCAACAGGAATCTGAACTTGTTTGGACTAGAATCAATCTTATCTTGAAGAGAGCTCATGAGAAAATAGTAAGACAAGAATTATGTGCTGCTACACATCTTTTGGAATATGCGGCTGCTCTCTGGAGTGAGCTTACAGAAAAAAACGAAGAGTTAATGTGGCGGCTGTGGCCTAATGATTTTCTGAAAGTTCGGAAGGTAATAGGGCAGGGCGGTAGCACTGCCGACTCACCAAGATTTATTGAGTCTAAACGTCGAGGTAAGGAGTTTTGGAGTCCTTACAGGAAAGCCCTTAATGAAAGATCTATCAAATTATTGGACGTTCTATCAAGTGACAAAGATAGTGATTTGAGCGCGTTAACTAAAGCTATGATGTGGTATGATTATCGGGTTCAGGAATTTAACATATCTCATATATATCTCGTTTTAGGCGAAATAGGCGATAGGACCGTGGGTCTTAAGGGTGGAACTGTGGATTATCTTTTAAAAAGATATGAGCATTATCTTTTCCCTGAACTTTGGGACAGTGTTAACTCATTATACACCAATTTTAAACCAGACTAATAGCTTTTAAAATATTTCTTAAGTTCCCCATTCTATTTCAATAGTTTTGCTCTGTGTTCTGTGACCCTTAAGTATTCGGATCTGAGACGATGATGTCTTGAAGTGTTTTGCCAATTTTCTGATTAATTCACGATTCGCTTTTCCTCTTTCAGGTTTGCTTGTTAAGCCAACTGTAATTCGATTTTCATCAACCATTAAGAAGTTCTTATGAAATTCAACATTGACTTTGTAGATCATTTTTACCACGTTTATTGTATACGCTCCCTAGCTAGCGAGAAGGCATAAGCCTGGCACCTTCAACTCCGCCTAATCTTAGGTCGTCACATTCAATCCTAACTCTGGTTTAACAAATTTTCCTTGACCTGGTTTACCTATTACTACCCCATCTTCCATAACTATCTGACCTCGTACAATTGTGTAAACAGGTAATCCCCTAGCCTCTAGATTTTCATAATTACTTATGCCGCATTTTGTGTACATACCAAGGGCCGAAAGTTTTTTCTTCTTTCTCATGTCAATAATTGTTAAATCTGCGTCGGAGCCTACTGCAATAGCCCCTTTCTTTGGATATATTTGAAGATGCTTAGCCACGTTCTCTGAGCAAAGTTGAACCACTCTTTCTAGAGAAATCCGGTCTTTGTTGACCTCAGTTAAGAATAGTGGGAGGGAATGTTCTAAGTAGGTCATCACTATTAATATTGATTCGAAAACATTAACTTCCGCTTTTGAGAGTTCTTCTCTTGTATGTGGTGCGTGGTCTGCGCCAATAACATCAACTAGGCCTTCGTTTACTGCTTGCCAGTTTACTTCTAACTCATCATCTGTGAGGAATGGAGTTGAATCAATCGGGAAAAGTGCGACGGGGTTCATCTCAACAGTGAACTCGTATCCTGCCTTTCTCAGCATTCTAACAAAATTTATTTGATCCTCTCCCTCAATGTGGAGGATTCTAAGTTTAGCGCCAACTGAATTTGCTAAAAGGACAAGTCTAGCTACTGCTGTGGTTAAGTTCACACTTTTGTCGGCGTGAGTACATTCCCAAAAATTTTTGTATCCTTTCACTAAACCTGATTCGACCCATCTTTTAACATGGAGGTCGTAAATCTGTTGATTTTGTGGATGAACCAAGCAAGGTAAGCCGGTCTTCGAAATTATTCTAAATGTCTCAAGAATATCTGCGTCATTAACAATTGATGTTTCTGAACTATACGGATATTGAGCAGATTTCATAAAAAATTTAAAGCCCACAGTTCCCTCTTCTGCGATCTTCTGTATCTCATCTTTTTTAGTTGGCATAGCCCAATGATTGAAATCAACAATAGATTTCTCTGAAGCAATAGCTCTTTGTTCCTTAAATTTATCCAAAGTATTTGGTGGCGGATTTGTATTCGGCATATCTATACACATAGTTACTCCTCCAGCGGCTGCTGCCTGGGAGCCGCTTTCCCAATCCTCTTTGTAAGTATAACCCGGATCGCGAAGGTGACAGTGGCTCTCAATTATTCCAGGGATTATTATTTTTCCGCTTACATCCAAAACTTTCTCGGAATGAGGAAGTTCAGTTTCTGATGCTATTGAAACAATTTTTCCATCATCAATAGATATTCCTGCTTTAACAAATCCCGTTGTTGTATAAACGAGCCCGTTTTTAATAACTAAATCTGTGTTAGGCAAGATAGTTGGTTATCCATCGATGTAAAGATATTAAAGGATGATGTTCGCTAACTTTGGCAGGTAATGATGTAATGGGTGTTTGTCAAAACTGTGGTAGAGAAACTTTTGCTTTAGGTTCAGAAGATGGATTATGCAAAAATTGTTCAGCTTGTTGTAAGATCGTAAATAATGTGGTATATGGGCTATAATTTCTAACAAAAAGAGGCAACCATAACGATCTTTCTGAAGAATTTCTATATAGACACTACTAATTGTATAACATTAAACAATATTGAGTCCAATCATCAAGACTAATCTTCATTATTTCTAATTATTGATATCTACAATTTAATTAGAAATCTTAAAATAAATATATTTGTGACTTATCTGTATGACCAATGTTAATTCTGGTACTACCGCCGCCATAAAAAAGTGGAGGAGATTGTTAGGCAGCTTAATCTTACACCTGAAAACGTAGAGATCTTCGGGGACTGAACAAATTTCACATGCCTGGGGGAGTATGGCATATGCAGAAGTTTATTTTTGAGAGGTATTTGGATGCATCACTGGTTTTAATTATGTGTGTATTAGATAAGTTAAAGTATATGTTCTTTGAATCCGTCTTATGTCTTATGAGGCACAAATCGCAAAACAGAAAAAAGTGTTAGTCGCCATTATAGCTATTGTCATAATAGTCGCATTCGTTGCAACATCCGTTAGACAAGTGGACGCAGGACATAGAGGTGTTATGCTTACTTTCGGTAAAGTCGAGGAAAACATCTACGGTGAAGGTGGACCATATTTCGTCATACCCTTTGCTCAGGAATTGATACTGGTGAATGTTCAAACGCTAAAATACCTAGCTGGAGCTTCTGCCGCATCAGAAGACCTCCAAATCGTAAGCTCATCCATTGCAGTCAACTTCCATGTGGACCCAAACCAAGCAAACACAGTGTATCAAAGGCTACGATTCGATTATGGAGATAGGGTAATCGCGCCTGCAATACAAGAAGTAGTCAAAGCAGCAACAGCTAAATTTGTAGCTGAAGAACTAATCACAAAACGAGAAGACGTCAAAGCAGTGATAACCAATGACTTAACCAAAAGATTAGCCGAATTTGGAATTGTGGTGGAAACAGTTCTCATTGAGAGCTTTGATTTCTCATCGGGATTCAACCAAGCTATCGAGGCAAAAGTCACAGCGGAACAACAGGCATTAGAGGCTGAACGTATTCTACAAAGGAAAGAAGTTGAAGCGTTGCAGAAAGTAGCTGAGGCTGGTGGAGTAGCTGAATCCATAAGAATAACAGCTAAAGCAGAAGCAGATGCAATACTTTTGAAAGCCAAAGCAAACGCGGAAGCATTAAACATTCAGAAACAAGAAGTATCCCAATTAATTAACCAATTCAAAGCAATCGAGAAATGGGATGGAAAGCTACCACAGTTTCTAGGCACTGAAGTCATTCCCTTCATCGATATAACAAACGTCAATGCTACACAACCATAGTAAACATTGAGAGTAGTAAATACTCTCCCCAACATTTTTTAAATATCTCCTTAAAGATCCAATTTCTAAACAGATTATGTTCCAATTCCGGAATCAGTCAAAGATGTTACTCAAATGATTTGTAATATTGAGTTACTGTTGATTAGATATCCAGATATCCGACCACAAGTTTAGTTGGAACCTTGTTAATACTAGAACATAATGTAGTATCCGGTCATTATTGAGATTAGGAGAACTTGTAATATAGCTTGAACGCCAGCGAGTCGAAGGTTTCTCATGCTAAGCCTAATTATTTTGCTTCTGTCGGGTTTACTCTTATTTAGCTCCAGAAAGACCCTTATCGAGTTTGGGAAAAAGATTCCGAAGCCCTGAATTAAAAGGATCACTACCACGATTCCCGAAGATATTATGAACGGGGAGTTAAGGTTGAATATGCCTGTCCACTGCGCTAGATATATGCCCGAGGTCACTGCAACTGAAGACATCGCCGGCATGAAGAATAAATTAGCTGGGACAAGTCGTTTTAAGAATTCGGCTCTATTCTGAGGTTCGAGTGACGAGAGGACCCTAGTCATTATTACTCCCATAAATATGTCAATACCCGTCCAGCTCCCACCAGTTATAACATGCACAAAATGTAGAAGTTTGGCATCATAATTGGCAAAGGCCGCGATCAGCACAAATATTGGGATAAGCCCCAGAATTAAGCCGCCCATAAAAAGTCTCTTAGTGTAAGGTGGAAAAGCGTTTCTCATAGAATGATCATCAGTCATATCCATCAAATCTCTTTTTTTTAAAATATTAATTAAAGTAGGATGAATCATCTTATATACTTAATGGAACATCTCAGTTGAAGAATAGTTGGGTCTAAAGTTGGTCGATTAAAGAGAACTCATTTTCCGAATAATCCCCAGATTGTTGTTTTTGTCTAAAACAAATTGTGCCGATTATGTTAAAGCAATAAACTCGAAAACAATAGATTTGAATATTTGTCTCAGATTATGGAACATACCATGAAATTCCATGTAAAATTTGAAGTGTTTGAATCACTCATAAAGGACAATGACGTAACAAAAGTCAGCGAGAGAGCAGGAAAAACAATCGGTCAAATGCAGTCTTCAGGCAAACTTATCGACGGCGGAATGTTTACAGACGGTCGCAGCGGATATCTTCTATTAGAAATTAACCAATCTAAAGAGCTAATGGAGTTATTAGCTCCATTCGTCAATTCCATAAACATTGAGAGCCACCCAGTATATTCAATGGACGAGCTGAAAGCTTCCTTCGAAACACATCCAGTAGGCACTTAAAATAGGCGCCATCCATTTTTCTTAATAATACCCAAATTTTTTGTGTGACCGATTTCAGTTGAGACAAGATAGTTTATTGTCTATGGCAATAACTAAAATCTTTTTTCATTATCCGTTAATTATTATTTGATATTATCCGTATGTAACTCTTTTGCACTTGAGGAATGATTTAATACGGTCTACATTTAGACCATAATCTGGTCACATTCTTGGGTAATGAACTCGCTGTTGAAGTAAAATCTCTTATTAAAACATATAGCGCTCTTAGAGCGGTTAATGATATTTCCTTCAACATTGTACGAGATACTGTATTTGCATTTCTAGGGCCAAATGGGGCGGGTAAGACTACCACTGTTGAAATCTTAGAATGTCTAAAGCCTCCTACTTCTGGTGTTGCTAAGGTTCTTGGATATAATGTGAGAAGCAGAAGCGATCAGAAAGAGATCAGGCGAAAAATCGGTGTACTTCCCCAAGAATTTAACGCTGTTGATAGACTGACTGTGACTGAAAATATAGAATTCTTTGGAGATATGTTTTCACGGCGCTTGAACGCGGAGGATCTCATAAACCTTGTGGGTCTTAAAGATAAGGAAAATGAGTTATTTAAAAATCTCTCAGGCGGATTGAAGCAGAAACTTGGGTTAGCAATTGCGCTTGTAAATGATCCTGAAATGCTCTTTTTGGATGAACCTACCTCTGGCTTGGATCCAACAGCGAGGCGTGAAGTATGGCGTGTTATAGAGGGATTAAAGAAACGTGGCAAAACGGTCTTTCTGACAACACATTACATGGAGGAAGCTCAGATCTTGGCGGACAAAGTTGGAATTATTGAGAACGGTAAGATTGTTGCTGAGGGAACTCCTGATGAGCTGATCTCAAAGTATGGCGGAGTTAAAATGTTAATTATTAACGGGGGCAGTTCGGTAGCAACTGACCTGCTTAAACCCCATTTTTCCAAAGTGCAGATGGACAAAAATGGAGACGTGTCACTGCATTTAAATACAAAAGAAGAGTTAACGAAGGCTATATTATTATTATCCAAATCTGAAGTAATCCGCGAATTTGAGGTTAAACGACCTACCTTGGAAACAGTTTACCTGAAGTTGACAGGGAAAAAGGTAACAGATGAAGGTGTGGCTCAATGAGGAAAGTTGCTGCAATCTTCAAGGCTACAATGAAGTCCTGGTATAGGAGTAAGTCTGCAATCTTCTGGACATTCGCATTTCCGATTCTTCTAATAGTGTTATTCGGGCTTATCTTTGGTCAAGAAAACAATACCTTCTCTCTATATGTGCAAAATAACGACGTTTATCAATCCGGAGAGAACTCAAAGATCTCCGCTGCATTGGTCGGAGCTTTTAACGCCACAGGCCCGTTAATCATAATTAATGTACCAAAAGATGTAGATCCTCTTGATTATATGAAAAATGATGCATCAAGTTCAGGACGAGGCGAGCGACTCTTGGTAATACCTAGAGGATTTGAAGAAAATATAAATTTGCATAGAAGTGCTAACGTATCTTTATTGTATGATCAGACCCAGCAAGCGTCTTTGATTGCAGTAAACATCGCTCAAGGCGTGATTGACGCATTTAATGCTAAATTAACTGGAGCTGTTAAGGTGATCCAAGTCGAATCTAAGCCGTTAGTTTCAAATGACTTTCGATTTATAGACTTCTTTGTTCCTGGAGTTGTTGGATTGACTGTGATGACGACAACTATTTTTGGAAGTATCGAGCGAAACACGACATATCGAGAAAAGGGAATAATCAAGAAACTAGCTACAACACCTCTATCAAAACTCGAGTGGATAATCGGAATAGTTTCCCAACAGGCAGTATTAGCATTCATTTCCTCGGGAGTTGTTCTTACTGCAGGCCGTATTGTCTTCAATGTAAATATCTCTATAAATGGCTACTTCATAATCTTGATGATTACCGGAGCATTGCTATTCTCAGGTATTGGCATGCTAATTGCAAACTTTGTTCGAGAGCCTGAGGCAGCAGAGGCCGCTGGTAACGCTATAACCTTCCCGATGATGTTTCTATCGGGAATATTCTGGCCACTTGAGCAGCTCCCAGACTTTCTTCAAACCATCGCAAAAGTACTGCCATTGACATATCTATCCGATGGTTTAAGAGATGCATCTATTAACTCAAACTTTTCAGGAGCCCTTGCCAACACAACAATAATCCTCATCTTGGCAGCATTTTTCATAACAATAGGCGCCATGGTTACAAATTGGAAAGAAAAATAAAAATCAAGAATACATATGCTTTCCTAACGATAGACGACTATCGAGATGTTACCCGAAAATGCAAAGCTTGGATTGATATATCCAAAGATATATTGCATAATATCATAGCGTAAACAATGATATTATGACCTTATTATAGAAGTGGCGATGTCGAATTCCCACATCATATGTCTTCAAATTCTAGTGCTATGGCTCTAGCTGGAGCTCCATCTACGCCCTTTATCTTAAGGGGAATACAGATGAATAATATCCTCTTGCCTTTTACCGCGTCAAGGTTGGTTAGACCCTCTATAACTGATATATTCTGTGTAAGCAGGTAATTATGGACTGGGTATTTTCTCCCTCCATGCTTTTCGATGCTTATGCAATCCACTCCAACCGCTTTTACACCCTTTTTTATGAGCCACTCCGCTGCTTCTAGTGACAGATATGGATAGTTGGTGAGGATTTTTTTATCGCGCCGTCGCTTTCCTATAACGGTACATAGGAGTACAATATCCCCCTTCTTTATGTCCTTCTGTTGGATGTCTGAAGGTGTGATCGCTTTACCCGCCCTAATATGGGTTAGATCTATTATTGTAGCTTCTCCCATCAATGAATCTAGAGAAATTTTATTAATAGTCGCGCCGCCTTCAATCATGTGACTCGGAGCATCAATATGTGTCCCTGTGTGCGAACCTAACGTAATCCTGGAAAGGCGGTACCCTTTTTCGTTAAAGTCTGACACTTGGGTAATCTCTGGGATAATGTCCCCTGGGAAAATTGTCATACCCTCCATGATGGTGATTGAAAGATCGACTACCTTTCTAACCTTCATTTTCAACATTAGTTGATACGGGCTACGTTTTTTAACTGTTCTCTCTCCAAGTATTAGAGCCGCCCAAATTAAAACTAGATTATGTGTGCTTTTATAATTTTGCTAAGTTACTAGGACTGATTTCTTAGATGTGTCAATCGCTTTCATAGTGGCTTCAATGTCTGTCTTTGGGAACCTGTATATGACTGCTCGCTTAATAGAATCCATAGTAAACAGTTTTGTAACCTGTGACAATGCTCCTAGTATCACAGTGTTGATCATCGGTCTTTTGGTGAAGTCTACGGCGATTCGTGTTGCGTCTACGGTGTGAACTTCCACTTTCGTTTTTAGTTGCTCTTTTAGCTCAGAAGGCTTCTTAGATGTGTTAATAATGATATGTCCCCCTGGAGTTATCCCATCCAAAACATTGATCTCTTTTAAAACTGTGGTGTCAAAGACAACTACGATATTCGGTTTATCAACGGGCTCTCTTAGCCAAATCATGTCCTGTGATACTCTAGCGTAGGATGAAACTAGTGCGCCTCTCCGCTCAGCGCCGAAGACTGGTGTTGATTGAACTGATTTTCCCTCATAAGCTGCGGATCTGGCGAACAGCTCAGCTGCGGTAGCGACTCCCTGTCCTCCTCGACCATGAAATCGTATCTCCACCATTTTAGATAATTGTACCAAATCATATCTCGCTCTATTTAATTCAATGTTTTATCAAGCTCATCTAGATACGCATAGTCCGAATCTATATTCTCTTGAATTAACTGTAGCTTTTTATCGCTTAATCCTTGGAACCGTTTTTGTGTTTCAAAGTATTTCTTAATCGGGACTTTTGAGCTAACTCTATGCAGTTTTAGCTTCCCTTTATCTATCTCAAAAAGAGGCCAAATGTTGGTTCTTACTGCAAGCCTTCCTAGCTCGACGGTCTTGTTCTCATCTGAGCCCCATCCAGGTGGACAGGGTGTCAATATGTGTATGTATCTGAAGCCTTTGATTTTGGACGCATTTTCTATCTTTTTCATCAAATCTAAAGGATAGCCAATTGAGGCTGTTGCAATATATGGAATTTTATGCGCCGCCATTATTAGAGGCAAGTTTTTCTTCCACTCAGTTTTTCCCTCAGGAGTTGTGGTTGTTTGAGCTCCAAACGGTGTTAGCCCGCTTCTCTGAACTCCAGTGTTCATATACGCCTCATTATCGTAGCACACATAAAGTACATCGTCGTTCCTCTCAGCTGCTGCTGAAACCGCGTGGAATCCAATGTCTGCCGTGCCTCCGTCTCCTGCAATAGTTAACACCTGCGTTTTTTTTCCTCTTATCTTTAAGGCTGAGATTAGACCCGCGGCCAAAGATGATTGAGCTCCGAAAGCTGAGTCAACAAACGGGAGGCCAAACGAGCTGTGAGGAAACATCCCTTGAAACACCCCAATACACCCAGCTGGAGCTACAATTACAGTTTCTTCGCCTAAAACCTTGAGCAGCCATCTTATTGCTAGAGTAGCTCCGCATCCTGAGCAGCTAGCGTTTCCCTTCAAAAGGAACTCCTTATCTCTAATATCCCTAATAGTTACCATAGTGTTCGCCTCAATCTTTTAGCCAGACCGTTTTACTCGGCGTTTTTGCCGCAATCTTGAAAATCAGGTCTTTAACAAGTTTCACTATGACCTTATGTTTAACAAAGTTTCCACCCATCCCAATTATGAATTCGTGAATGCTTGGTCTGCTACTTGAATGATAAAGCGCGGCTTTAACTTCGGTTGCAAGGATTCCTTTCCCAAACGTCATACTCCTGTCCAGAATGACAATGGCTTGGGTTCCAGACATGGCTTTAATTAGGTTATCCGATGGAAATGGTCTGAATGATCTTACCCTTAGAAGGCCTACTGAATGTCCTTCACGGTTCAATATGTCTATAGCTGCTTTTGCAGATGAAGCTACTGCCCCCATGGCCAGAATGATAATGTCCGGATTCAAACGACCGTAAAATTCCAGTTGGTCATAGCGTCTTCCAAACGTTTTCTCGAAGTCAATATTCACCTTCTCCATCGCCAATTGAGTGTTCTCCATCGATTTTGCATAGTTTTCCCGAAAAATGAATGCATCTTCAGGGTAAACGCCGTTCCATATCAGCTTCGGATTACTTGTATCAATAATGTCATTCTCATATCGCGGAAGAAACTCATCTACAGTTTCCTGATCTGGAATAATGACGTTCTCCGAGGTGTGGGAAATCTCAAATCCGTCGAAGCAAACCATAACTGGGAGCATCACATCTTTATCTTCACCTATCTTGTACGCCTGTATTACTGTATCTAAAACCTCCTGATTGGTGTGACAGAAGATCTGTATCCAACCTGCATCTCTTTGCGCAAGGGCATCTGTGTGCTCAGACCACATACTCCACGGTGGCGCAATCGACCTAGTAACAACCGCCATCACTATAGGCAGTTTTCCGTATCCTGCCCAAAACAGCATCTCCTGCATTAACAGTAGACCCTGCGATGAGGTAGCTGAAAATGTTCGTGCTCCTCCTATCGACGCTCCAATGCAAGCTGACATAACCGAGTGCTCAGACTCAACTTTCAGATACTCTGCTTTCATCTCTCCTTTATGGATGAACTCGGCGATTTTTTCAACTAAAGATGTCTGCGGCGTTATAGGATAAGCTGCTACAACCTCAGCTCTGGCTAGTTTTGTTCCATAAGCTGCAGCTGAATTCCCAGTTATAACTTCGACGGCTTCTAACTCTGCTCATCCTCCATTATGATAGCTCCTGTTGGGCACTCAGTTTCACAAACTCCGCAGCCTTTGCAGTACTCCAAGTCGATAACCGGAGGTTTACCGTCAACCCGATCCATGGTTCCCTCTGGACAGTAAAGCCAGCATAAATTACACTTTGTACACTTCGTTATTTGAATGATGGGTCTCTTCGATCGCCAAGACCCTGTTTTTCCTGAAGATCCTTCAGTCGGAGTTGAATAAGGTGTGTAGTCATAAACTTTAGAGTTCTGCTGAGTCATTAGCTTCATGATTTTACTTTACAAAGCACAAAATAAAAACTTGTTTATTACTGCATTAATTAGAGTTTCAGACTCTTAATCACCTTATCAACTCCATCCCCAGTTTTGCAGCTTGTTGTCACAACCCTCAAATTTGGATTCAATTCTGAGATGTCCCTTGTGATCTTAGATATATCTGCCGAAAGGATTTCTACAAGATCCTTTTTGTTAATAACAACTAAGTCCGCTTCTGAGAAGATTAATGGATGCTTTACAACCATGTGTTCTCCTTCAGTCACACTTATCACAACTACGCGACTACTGCAGCCAACTGGAAAGTCCGCAGGGCAAATCAGATTCCCAACATTTTCCACCAATAATAGATCAATTTTATTCAGATCTATTTTCTTCAACGCCTTCTTCACCAAGTTGGCATCGAGATGGCACTCTTTTCCAGTATTTATCTGAATCACGTCTACCCCATGTCTAGATATTCTTTCCGCATCTATTGTGGTTGTGACGTCGCCTCCAATTGCAATTATCTTATATCTTCCTTTAAGACGTTGAACTAAAAGCTCGATTAGAGATGTTTTTCCTGAACCTACTGAGCCCATAATGTCAAAAGACTTTACTCCATGTTTCTTAAGTAATGAACTGTTTTTCCTAGATATTCTTCGATTTGCTTCCAGAAAGTCTTCTTCTAGCTCTATGTCAAAGATCTCGCCTGCATCAGGTTGGATCACATCTTTAACGCGTTTCATTAAAAACCATCCACCATTTTTTTATGATCCGTGATAAGAAAAAACTGATTTATCCAAGAGTTCAAACCTATACATAGTCCCACAAACTCGCATTTTATTATTTTTATTACTCCAAGATAAGTTATTAACTTTTAATTTACCCCTATTCTCTAAATCTTTTTAGTAAAAGACTTAACCTTTTATTATAGTTTAAATTCTTAGATATCGCTTGGAAAAAAGGAGATTTTTTGTCGGAAGTTTAGCTATTGTGGCCGGGATTATTCTTATAGTCGCAGGTGAGCGTGGCTCTACTACCTTTATCGGTAAGATTCTTGAGTTCTCTTTAAACTATTTAGATGGCTATATGGCTGAAATAGTTTCTATTATTTTGCGTGTGTTAACAATTCTAGCTGCTTTAGGAGGAATCACTGTAGTCTTAGGCGGCTTATTGATTTATGGGAAAATGAGTTTCTTTGGAAGATTCATTATTACTATAGGCGCTGGGATGGGTATATTAGGTTTCGCTGTGACAATTATTTTTTCTCTTCTGCAAGGTTGGGCTTACACATTATCTTTTGTATTATCCATCAGTCAATCACTTGGTTGGATAGGCATAATAATGGCAATAATCGCAATTCAGTTATCTAAATACTCAAAAAATCCCCAGAAAAATTAAACGATAATCAGCAATAGAGAAGTAATTTCTTGCTGGAGACAGCGGTAAATGATCTAACCGCTAAATTTCAAGTTTAAAGAACTGCTCTATTACTATTGTTATTGGCGTACCCCTAACTTTATTCTGGTAAACATTTGTAGATTCTCACTAGTCCCCAAGCAAACCTAGTCTCTTTCTCAATCGTGAAACCTGACGTCTCTATTTCTCCTTTAAGATCTAGTTTTGTATATCCTAGCCAGTCTGAAGCCTCGGCAAATTCTGGGAATGTAATATATCTAAAAATATTCTTCATTATCCAATTCTTCGGGGCATATGGCTCAGCTATTATCACTCGTTTTTTAGCCACTCTTCTAATTTCCAAAAGAGTTCTCCTAATTACTTGTAAGGGCATATCATGTAAACCTAGCTGAATATTCACGACTTCGAATGAATTATCTGCGAATGATAATCTACTTGAATCCATCTCCCTAAAGGTAATATGTTTACGCTTAATTCTAGCTATTCTAAGCATATCCCGAGACAGATCAACTCCTACTACTTGACAGCCACTTTTTGCGAACCATTCAGCTGCTTGACCTGTTCCGGTGCATAAATCTAGAACTTTTTCACCTTTTTTTATTTCTGATATCTCTACCACTGTCTGTCTTAGTTTACTTAGTATTCTCTCTGAGATTATGTCATATCGATTCGCCATTTTTCTATAGAATTCAATATTATACTGAACGTAACCTTCTTGTTGGTTTAGCATGAGATCCCCCATAATTGTTTCTTATGTATGCGTGTTGAGAGAGTAGATCAATGAAATCAATTATTATATTTTTTCAAGCTCATAGATGTTGTTACCTTTCTTTTCAAATACAAGAACAATACGAACATTCTTAATCATTAGTTTTCATGTATAAATGAGTATTGTTCATCTCATCTGACTCGTTATCCTTTAGATGTTAAATTGGATGTATCAGTTTCCATTTTTCTTTAACTCATCAAAACATTGTAAGTACATGCCCGCACTAAAAAATTGATTCGGGCTTCCCCTTGATATCCCTGACTCTGGTTCACACCATTCCCCAAATCCTGTCTGCTTTGTTAACTTTTCAAATTCTGTCTCTGCCTCTTTAAACTGTCCAGCTTCTAAAAGTGCTAGTATAACAAAACCCTGAACAAAAGGTCAAACTCCTCCGTTTTGATATGAATCTGGCTTTCTCCCACAAAAATTCTGACTATAGGGCGGCGAAATATTTCTAAACCCAAACTCACTTGATGCACTTTCTAATGCAAAAAGAATAGAATCTTTATTTTCTTTATGCACAATGTCTGTCATTAAAGCTAAAGCATGACCCAACAAATCAAATGTCTCGCTGCCAATGTAGTCTTGATAATATCCAAGTTTGTTATCCCAAAACACCAAATTAATTTCATCTTTTAGGGTATTAGCTACTTCTACTTCACCCAATAGCTTTTGAGCCGTAAAAAGCAAAACCTGGTTAGACAATAATTCAACATTTTCATAATTATGCATAGAATCGCGCCAATCACCTCCAATTATGAAGCCATGGTCCGTATTCGTATTCGTTGTAAGAAATTGTCTAATACCGTTTAATGCTGTGTTTATTAAATCACTATTAATATATCTCCTTATTAGTGGTTCATATTGTTTTAAGGCTATTGCCATGAGAAGTGGTGTATCTGCTGTCTTAGCGTACCAATTTACCCAACCTTTGAAAATATATTTATAATCAATTATAGGTGGATTTTTAATGACTTTGGCAATAATCCTTGGCATTTTCTCTAAATTGATTATTCTTTATTGAATATCTCCATCTTTTTTCTGTTTATTTGCAAAGAGTGGTAATTGATTGGAAACTTCAATTGAATAGTCTCTAGTTAAGAGGGGTTTAATGACATATACCATATCGCGTAACCAATATTGGCCAAAGTATGTATCACAACTAGCATAAAATCCGTTCATTGATTTACAACAATTAATTACTTTTTCTGCTTCTCTACGTTTATTTTCAATTAATTGACCGAGTTCGTAACTCTTCACATTAATCACTTCTTTTAAGTCTTAAAACTATTTTTCTATTAAATATTATATGTTCATCTGAATAAAATTTAATTTTGTTATATTCATTTAATATTCTTCAACGTGCGTAGAAAGATCCATTGGCGCAAGCTTATCTCCTTTTTTAATGAACCTCCTTATCTGTAGGTAAAACTGATCACAAGAAACTGTTATCTCTCGTCCCTTCTTTCTCAACCCTGCGTTAACTGCTTTTTTCTTTTTATCAATAGCAATAATTATCTCAACTTCTCCGTCATTTATTGATTTGGAGTCTTCACTTGTAGGTCACGGTTCGTACCGTTTGCTTCCCCAACTCTGATGTGAGTGAAATGTACCTAATACATCCATATCTGAAGTTGGGAGCTCCGCTGTTAATTTCTTAAACTGTTCTGACTTTTTTGGGAAAATTACTTCGGTGAATCTTCTCTCAGCTGTCTGAAAATGTATTGCAAGTCTTACAATAATGGGTCTAGGAGTCCTATATCCTAGCAAAATACCTGCGCATTCCTTCTTAAACGCCTCTATAGATGCGAACGATAATATTGTTCTAGCTTCTGTCGATAGAAAAAGATTCATCTACTATTAACAAACTTAAGTTATTAAAATACTCATCTCTCTCATCAATCTATTGAATATATATAAAAAAAATAAGACGTTTTTCAGCGCGACTTTAATTAATAATTTTCTCACAACATTCTCCTGATGGTATCTTTTTTCCATGGGGGCAAGTTTTTGGATGCTTCAACATGGTGCATAATGCATTTGCAAACTGCTCACTCATGTGATGCTCTACACCACAAGCAGTTACCTCATCAACGACTATCTTCAAAGTCTTCTGCATCAATACTTCCGCTAATCTATGGTTTCTCATTACTTGCCTGCCTAATCGTTCACCCTTTTTAGAAAGTTTAACTCCTTTCCTGGTTTTATATATGACATATTTTTCTCTCTCTAGCTTTTTTAACATGTCTACAACACTTGGAGGTGCAACACCTAGAATGTGAGCTATTTCGCTAGTTCTTGCAGGGGAGTTACTTATTTCCCTCAATTTCCACAATGTCTCAATATACTCCTCTACGTTTTCTGACTGTTTTGCTTTGATTTTCCTATTGAAAATCGACATTATCGATATCTATTATCAGACTCCTTTTTTAAATATATATGTTATTTGTTGGTCTGCAAAGAATTATAGAAAGGTTAATTAGGCTAGCCTAATTAGGTTAGCCTTATAGTGTAAGCTTATTGGTAACTGCAGAAATTCTATCGCAATCAATGCCCCCGTTTCTAATAATGTTTAGAGAGGCCTTAGAAGCCGCCCTAATTGTGGGCATAATCTATGCCTATCTTCAGAAGATAGAACGAAAAGACGTCACTCCTTATCTTATCTTTGGTGTATTAAGCGCAGTCGTTGTAAGCCTAGCCGCAGGGTTTTCTCTGAATTATTATTTTGGTGGGCTATCTGGCGCCTCAGAAAAAATGTTTGAAGGAATCGCTTCTATAACAGCTACCGTTGTCTTGACCTATATGATATTTTGGATGGCGAAAAACGCTCGTAATATTAAAAGCACGATGGAAACAAAGATTCAAACATCTCTATCAAAAGGTTACCTTTTTGGTATAACATCGTTAGCATTCGTAGCAGTAGTTAGAGAAGGTATCGAAACTGTTCTATTTATGACTGCCTTAGTTTCAACAAACACATATTCTACCTTCATTGGAATAACACTTGGTATCATATCCGTATTGATTATTTCAATATTGATGATGCGAGGTATTCGACGATTAAATATGCAAAAATTTTTCAAGTATACTAGTTTGCTGTTGGTAATATTTGCGGCCGGCCTATTTGGATATGGCATCCATGAACTAATTGAAGCCGGGGAGATCCTCAATATTACTTTCGGCGTTTTATCTCAACCTGCTTATAACATCAATCCTGCTGATATCTCAAATCCATTTCACGAAAAAGGTGTTATAGGCTCAATCTTAAAGGCGCTAGTCGGTTATGACGGCAACCCTGAATGGTTAAGAGTTATTGGCTACATAGGATATTGGGTGGGTATCGGTGCTTATCTTCTTCGCTCCTATGGATCTAAAATGAAAATTAGTAAGCTCTAATGTCTAAATAAAATTATTTCTCATCTTCGGCGCCGTATGAGAAGTTCATAGCCTCGATCTTCGATCCTTGTAGGCACATGAATCTAATAAGCTCGCACACACCTTCAACTGACCTCCAATACATTTGAGGAACTTCCATAATATTCGCTCTTGATATAGCCTTTCTAAGTATGTTTGTTAGAATTTGCATGTCACCCGAGTCGTAACCCCAAGTAAGAATGGGCTGAGCTCTTCCTTTATGATTAATCACACTCTTAAATGAGACTGTTTTAAGACCCGCAACCAAACGTGGTCGATATTTATATTTCCCTTGAAGGTATAGAAATATTTCTTCAGTAACTGATGGGCTCTTCGCAGGACCAAAGTGACCTCGATATTGCTTCATCAGCTTTGCATCCAATATCATAGGTGATCTTAGCTTATATGGCACGATAACATCGACAATCAGTTTATTATCCATCTCGCTCCCAATTTTGTCAAGGGTCTCACGAAGCGCATCATACGGTATAGCTAAAAAAACTACTTCAGCTTTCTTTACTGCCTCTTTGTTGGTACATCCTTGCAGATGATTTACTGGTATCACAGTCTTTGCATTTTTCATAATCCGCGTTACCACACTTTTAGCTTTAGATTTTTCCCTAGACCCAATGAATATTTGATGCCCTGCAGTGGCTAATCCTTTTGCGATGGATTTTCCCTCTAAACCGCTTCCTCCAATTACTGCTATCTTGCTGTGTCTCAATTGGCATTCATCTCTGAACGATGCTACTATTTCAATTTATTCTACAGAATTAACATTAAACCGTATTCTCAAATCGATTTTCTTTGACGATAGCCCGATTTATGCAATGTGTTTAATAGTTATCACAGTTGTTTTATTCATTACCTAAATTACTTGTGTTGAAAAAAAGCATTTCTTATGTTAATTATAATTTTAATTTCTGAGAAAAAAGTATACTTTTCTCCACCCTTCTTTTTTTACCTAAACTATGCAATAATTTAAATTATATTCCAATAATAATATTAGGAAAATTATTATTGAGCATCAATGATCTATTTGATCTATCTTCAAAAGTTGTTTTAATTACAGGTTCAAGCGGAACACTTGGACATGCATTTGCAGAATCTCTTGCTAATGCTGGAGATAGTGATTTACGTTCTCTCAGGTCCACTGTCCCGTAGTCACAATTTGAGTTATCCATAGATCATCATTATTTTCTAGTAAAGGTTAGGGTGGATTCAACTACTTGAAGTGATAATTTCTCAATTTTAGAAGGAAATATTTTCATATTCACCCAAAAGTAATGGAGCAATCTGTGTAATCTTTCAATATGTTGTCTAAGTTTGAAGAGTTTGCCATTGAATATTTGTGTACTATCATAGACGACTTCTCAACGAATGAATCATCTGCCGCCTATAGAAATTGTGGCCTTGCTTTCTTGAGTAAATTTGTCGTTTACATATGTCACTGGTTCATACATTTTAATTAAAAAATTATAAATCAAAATAAATAGTTTATGATGCTGTTACTCAACTACTCAATTTTTAATATAAATACTAGTTTTATTAAAGTATGTATAGTTTGCGTTCAGTTAGCATCTTGGCTTTAATAATTATTTTAGGAATTGGCAGTATTGTGCTCTTGGCCACCGTTTATCCATCTCCTTTCCAACCTCTAGTTGGAACTTCATCTATTACAAAGACCATAAATGAAGAACAATCTACATTATCTGAAACAAATACTTCCACTATTCTAGTTGGAACTTCATCTATTACAAAGACCATAAATGAAGAACAATCTACATTATCTGAAACAAATACTTCCACTATCACTGAAAATAATTTAACACAAACCATAACGGCGTCTAAGGAAGATGTAGTAATTGAGGAGTTAGTGACGGAAGAGGAAATAAAGAATATTGATAGATCTCCATTTGGAACCTTTCACGTTAATTGTTCCGAAGGAGATAACAAACTTACGTCTCCACCATTATCTCTTGAGTCTAGTTACATGATTGAACCCATGGGTAGAATGTCTGGATTTTCAGGTCATCTTACACCTACAGATCATCTTTATCTTTACGTGGATAGCGTTAATGATGAAATGCATGATGTTCTAGCTGTTGCCTCTGGGTACATAATACAAATTGATCGTTGGCCTGATGAAGAAGGAATAGGAGAATATCGTATGGTCTTTGAGCATTCATGTACGTTATTTAGCTATTACATTCACATACAGGAAATTCATCCAGATATTTTGAAAGAGAGTGGAGAACTATCACCTGGTTCAACTTCCTTCAAAAGAATACAAGTGGATTCAGGTCAGGCTATAGGCAGAGTTGGTAAACTTAAGTCTTATCAACATGTACACAACCAGTCTAATCTTGATTTTGCGGTAATTGATACTGAGATAACTTTGCCTGGTTTTATTATTCCAAGTCATTATACTGAGAGTTGGAAGGTTCATACGGTGGATCCTTTTGATTATTATGATGAGCCACTTAGAAGTCAGCTACTAAAGAGAAATTATAGGGACGTTGATCCAAAGGGTGGAAAGATTGATTTTGATATAGATGGTAAATTAGTTGGAAATTGGTTCCTTGATGGTACAGATGACTACCGTGCTAAGGGAGTTATAGGAAAATCCAAAGCTGAGTGGAATAATATCTATGGCAGGGATATGGGTGAATGTACAACGGAATATTGGGACATACAAGGAAAATCAATAGGTAATGTACCATGTAATTATTGGGCCGGTCATTTAACTTTTGCATATGACCACATTATACCTGATCAAATTCGGATATCAATGGGTATTTTCTGGGACGTTGAAGATGAAAGAAGTACTCCATGGGGAATTAAAAATAATTCTCCTGATCCTAAATCAATTAATCCTGAGAGTGGACTAATTATATATGACTTGATTAATGTTGATGACTATTACTCAGATGAGTTTACTAAAACAATAGGAATATTATTGGTGCAAATGATAGATAATCAAACTATAACAGTTGAAGTATTCTTTGGAAAAAGCTCTGAAGAAATAACTGAATTCTCTGAAGAAGCACGAATTTACCGTAGATAGTTATACATAATGATTTCTATCTCTTAAGTGTTATGACTCGTTTTCTGTGTCTTCGGGCTCATCTTCTTGTTTATCTGCGTCGGATATTATCCTTGATATTCTTGATTTATTGAGTAGTCCGGGTCTTAACTTTGAGGCAACCAGTAAAGCTAATACTATGGCTGTTATTGTTTGTGATGTTATGAGGCTCCATATCCATATGTTCGGAAATGTGTATTCAGATGTGTATTTTTGAAGTGTTTCTATGTAGTTATTCTCTGCATCGAGAAACGTTTTTTCGAGTTCATCTATTCTGTTCTCCAGATTTGTGTATATTCTCTTATATGGGCTCTCAACTTTCAGGTATCTTACTTGCTCAAATTTTCCGGACTCGTTTTCCCTAGAAAATATGGCTCTAACTAAGATTGGGTCTAACCCTGCCGCTGAGTCTGTGTCAATGTCCCACGATATCACCAATTCTTTGGATTCCCCAGGAATCATTATTGTGTTGTTTAATCAACAGTTTAATGTTGATTAACCATTGTTAAACAATTTAATCCAAAAGAAATATCTGAAAACATTGAAATCGTCAAAGCACAAAGTAAACTCGCAAAATGTAGCAAGTGCGGAGAACCGCTTGGCCCAACTCCAAAGATACAAAAAATACTAAATATATTATCAAAACAAGGAATGAGTCAACTTCAAAAAAGTGTAATGTTATGTAATAGCTGTAAGATCTCCTCCTAATCCCCCAACATATCCCGAAAACCTGTCCAAACCTGTTATAATCTATTTGAATATCCAAATAATGAAACTTCTTTATAGTTTATTGGCGACTGCCTATTTTTATCATACTTGGTCCTCTAACTATGAATCTCTATTAAACCGTAGTACTTTCTAGGAATTTAGGTAATTTGGATATCAATATTTTATATCACTGCATAAATCTTCTTCTTATACGCAACTTTAAAGCCCAGTTTTCTATAAAATTCTGATAATTTATCGCTCTTAAGAGTCTGGAGGCAAAAATCTGTATCTCCATCAAGAACGGTGTCCTGTATTGCTTTTCTCACAATTGATGTTGCTACCCCTTTTTTTCTATTTGCTGGATTAGTTCCTAAACAGTACAAACCACTTACTTTATCCCGACTTAACCTCGCCCCTACGCCTGTCACCTCATTGTTTTCAACTGCTGCATATAGGCTATAGTTAAATAAGGTCGAAATTCTTTCAATTATTCTCTGTGTTTCGGTATCCCAACTTCTTGGGGTATCAAATGATCTTGAAAAAACGTTGACCCACTTTCCTAACAAATTGTCTTTACTGTTTATTCTAATAATTTCTTCTTCATGTTCCAATACGGATATTGATTGATTATATCTTAATGTGATTAATATATCTATTAGTTTGAAACCGTTTTTCTTTAAAAGCTCATCAATATGTCCTGATTGAAAATATTCTGGTACAAAAACGGTTGGCGAAAGGCCGTTTTTTTTGAATATAGTAATAGCTTTATCCAATGTGTCTTCGTTTGAATTAGAATCTCCTATTTCTTTTAAGGTCAAGTGATTAAAAAATGGGTCTCCTGAAAAAACTGGGTTCAATAACATGAATGAGGAACCAATTATGGTTTTTTTACCCCATAATGAAAAAAAGGTCTCCTCATTCTTCTCTAACTCAGATTGGTGTAGTTGCAAGTTGTGGTTTTCATCCCAACTGCGTTAAAAACTAAGCCCCAGTATTTTAATTGGGTCTATTAATTTTTCCCTGGCTGTTTTCCTTAATTTCATGCTAGAGTCTGGATTGACTTCTTGATGGATTGATAGTGCAAGTTCTTTAAGGATATTAATCGCCTTAGGCGTATTGAAATCATCATCCATAGCTTTTCTGAATTTACTAGTTAAATCACGCCAATCATCAATCAATATATTATCTCCTGAATCACTTAATTTTTCTTTCTTTTTTTGGGTGCTTATCTTAGTTATCTTCCTTAACATTTTTAGAAAATCATCTGACTTGTTAAGTGTCTTATCAGTGAAATTCATGTCATTTTTATATTTTACAGATAAGAATGATAATCTTAGCGCATCCGCACTATATTTCCGGAGTGTTTCTCTCACGGTCACATAATTTCCTAATGATTTCGACATTTTCATACCATCAATTGTGAGGAGTCCTGTGTGCACCCAATAGTTTACAAATTGGTTCTCTCCAGTGTACGCCATTGCTTGAGCTATCTCAGCTTCGTGATGCGGAAATATTAATTCACTGGCACCTCCATGAATATCGTATCTGGCGCCAAAATGAGTAATTGATATTGCTGTGTCTTCAATATGCCATCCCGGCCTCCCTTTTCCGAATTTGCTTGGCCAGCTTGGTTCTTCATCTGCTTTTCGCCAAAGAATGAAATCTGTTTGATCCTTTTTTTTCGGATCTACATCTAATCTTCGAAGCATGAGGTCAATCCTTGATTGATGTGACAGACTTCCATACTTCGGAAACTTCGCTGTGTCATAAAAAATGTTTCCTCCTGCTTTATACGCATACCCTTTATCTACAAGTACTTGAATCTGCTCGATAATTTCAGAGATATATTTTGAAGCAGGCGCAAATAATGTAACGGTGTCAATTCCCAATCTCTTGAGATCTTGGTAAAATAATTTAGTGTATTTTTCTGTTATCTCTCGATAGTCTTTTCCCTCATCATGTGCTCTTGCAAATATTTTATCTTCAATATCAGTAATGTTGATAATAAACTGAATCTTATATCCTAAATATTTCAAATACCGCGCAACTACATCATAAAAAATATATGTTCTTGCATGACCTAAGTGTATGAAGTCATAGACAGTTGGGCCGCAAACAAATATCTTCACTTTATTCATATCCACCGTTTTGAATATTTCCGCCTTTTCTGTAAACGTATTATAAACATGCAGCGCCAAATAATTCTCTTCCTTAATCCCTGATAGAAAAGTCTAACCTCTCTATAATAAACTTTAACTGATAAAGAACTAATACATGTATGTTGAAACGCTACTCTGAGTCGCGTATAAGGACCATCTCTGAACTTAGACAAACAGTCCAATCTCTAGATATTGATGAAGGTATCCGAATTCAAGGCTCTCTGACCCGCTTTAAAAACGGGGGATATATCTTTCTCACCAAATCCAAAAGCAAATATTGTGTTAACTTTTGCGATAAAGTTCTTGATAAAAAATCTAAACGATATATTCCTGGTAATCGGGATGAGTGGCACTATTATTCAGGGTCTGATGACGTTCTCAAATTAATTCGCAACAGTGCAGAACGCCCATTAAACGCCTGGTCCTATTAACAAAATGATTATTGTAAAGATTCTTATTATCCTCAACCTTTAACAAATTCTACAATCTTAAAATATACCATTTCTTATTAAATTCTAATCTTTTTATTGATTGCCTCTAACAAGTTCTTAAGCAACATCGCAATAAGAAGTGGGCCAATACCACCAGGTACAGGTGTTATTGCCGAAGTTATGGGTGCAACTTGTTCAAAGTCTACGTCACCCACAAGTTTCCCGTTTAGATAATTATTTCCCGCGTCTAATACGATTGAACCTTTTTTTACATCTAAAGATGATATTGCCTTCGGTTTTCCAACATCCACCAATAAAATATCTGCATCCCTACTGTATTGTTGATATTCAGTATTATCTGAAGAAAGCATTTTCACAGTTGCACCTAGGTTGATCGCAGCCGCCGCAAATGGTCTTCCAAGAATGATGCTATCTCCTAATACACATACTGATTTTTCCTCTAAATGTGCATCCGCCATTTTAATCAACTCCAAAGCTGCTCTAGCTCCGGCGGAGATAATTCTCGGTTTTCCTGACAACAAACAACCCAAGCCCGAAAGAGTAACACCGTCCACGTCTTTTTCCAACGAGATAGCGTTTGACGCATTTTCCTCATTAATATTCTCTGGCAGTGGTAATTGGAGAAGTATTCCATGAATTGATTCGTCTTTATCTAATTTAATGATTGTCGAAATAAGGTCTTGTTCAGTCGTCTCCATCGGGAAAGAAATAACTTTGGGTTCTATGAGTGCAGCTCGGCAAACATCGGCTTTTCTATTAATATACCCCGCTGATCCATCAATGTCTCCAACATGTAATAATGCGATAGTCGGAATTATGTTCAACAAACGGATATTTTTCACTTCTTCTAAAATTTCAGCTCTTATCTCTAAAGCTCTTTTTTTCCCATCTAAAACTGTCCCCAAAATTCCACCCTAATATCTATAATTAAGTTGATATATTGCTCTTATTAAGAAGTACTTATAGACACGGCTTTCTTAATATACTAGTGTGATTTGCCCGCCAAAATAGTTATAGCAAAATTAGGGATGCTTGGCATAAGCCCTCTACTCGAAGGATTAGTCGATGAACGAGGTGTTAGAGAAGATGTTCTCATTAGATCTGTTTCGTCAGGATGTCAAATGAATCTGGAAGCTGGACGAGAAATAGCCAATAGTACTGTGGCATTAAAGCCAGACATTGTATTCCTTGTTTCTCCCCATATACCCGGTGAAGGTCCACAAGTTGCTTTATCAACTTTCTCTCAAAACGAGCTCCCAGTGTGTGTCCTTACTAATTCCTATTCCCAAAAAGTGATGGATGCCCTCATTGAACAAAAAATTGGCTACATTATTTCAACAGCTGATCCTATGATCGGAGCAAGAAAAGAATTTCTTGACCCAACCGAAATGGCTATCTTCAATAGCGATATTATTAAAGTGCAAGCTATTACTGGTGTCTATAAAATAATTAATGAGGAAATCGACAGAATAATTAACGATATTAATAACAAAAAAGCTATTCAGATGCCGCAATTAGTTATAGACAAAGAACTTGCGGTTAACCGATCTAAATTCGTTAATCCTTACGCTTATGCAAAGTCGATAGCTGCTTTTGAAGCATCCACTCTAGTCGCCAAACTTTCTACACGTGGTTGTTATGTTGTAAAAGACACTAATCAATATATTCCGCTTGTCGCTGCATCACATGAATTAATGCGGATTGCCGCCATGTTATCCGACGAATCACGCGAATTAGAAAAAAAAGGTGACACAGTATCCCGGGAAGTACATTTATCAAACGGTGTTCAACGTAGAAAAGCCCGTCTTTTTGAACTCTTTACCCCTTGATAACATTTCTAGCTATCATTTTGTCATCTAATCTTATATTCTCAAATCTTCCACTCTTTTCTTAGATCATTTAACGCATCATCTAGTTTTTCTTGAGAAATACTGCCGCTAGCAAACTTCGAATTTCCCCCTCCTTTTCCACCATATTTTCTTAGTGTCTTACTTAGAATCTCCGAACAATCAAATTGTAGTTTGTGACTACATGTTAAGATGATCAAACTATTTTCGTCAGTTGTAGCTATAAGTACAATCGATGAAAAACTCTCAATGGTTTTTCCCGCCCAATCCATAACTACTTGTTTATTTAATCCCTGAAAAGATCCCTGATAGAGCCGAACACCGTTTTTTTCAACAAATTGAATCTCATTAAGTTTTTGCTTCGAAAAACTGATTACCTTATTTTTTAATTTATCTTGTTCCTCCCTCAAATTCTGAACTGTTTTTAGCAAAGTTTTCCGCGATGCACCTAAACAGTCCATAACTTCCATCAGGAGCTCAATTTCTTCAGCAGCATTTCTATTAGCTTCTTTCCCTGTAATAAATCTTATTTGGTATCTACTATTCTCTATTTTTGAAATACTTGTAACAAAAACAACTTTACATTCACGGGTATTTGAAACATGATCTTGTGAACAAGCTGAGTAATCATGTCCTGAAATCTCAATCACCCTAACTTTGCCTTGGATTCTACTCTCGTTTGCGCGAAGTGTTGGAATAATTCGCTTCGCTTCTTGAAGATCTTCAAACCAATGAACAATAACTTCTTTACCATCATCAATAATGTCGTTAGTCATCTTAACTGCTGAGGCGATTATCTTCCAATCAATCTTAGGACTTTTCAAAATTAGTGTATTGCCAGAATCTGTGTGTTCAACTTTTATTGCCTCAGCTTCAGGTATTATCTTCTTGATACTTGCCATTAAAATGTGTTCGGCTGTATGTTCTTCTTTCACGTCATACACGTAGATTATTGTAGTCTATATTCTTCACTTTGATATGCATCTTTAGTTGAAATAGCTATACACTTGGTTCTAAAATATCCCAATAAAAATCGAAAACCTTCATGAATTTAATCTATGTCTTATTTTCCTTAAGCTTTATACTTATTTTTCACTAATCTCTCGGTCTCTTAATTTAATTAATCTTTAAAGTCTAAGCTCTTTGACTTCATTAATAATAGGTGTAAAATTATATCACATACACTATGATATATTGTGATAGGAACTCGGCAATTGTTCCTTATTTATCTGCTGAGAGTAAAAGTCGGGAACAAATTAGCAAATCAGAAATCATTATCAAACATCCTTTGAAGGTTTATAGTGATTTTGATTTTGGTGATGACCGTATCGATGTAATGTGGCCCAAAATATTAAAACGCTATCCACATTTAGAAGAAAAATCATAATAATCGCGTTAGATATTATTATGGTGTCAAACCTTATTTCCTTGATAATCGTTCAATTAGAGCCGCGATCATCAAAGGGAATAAAGCTGTAGCATCGCCATTTATAGTTACCTGCTTTGCTTTAGGCTTAACCTTCCCCCATGAGACTGCCTCACGAACTTCTGCTCCACTAAGGCTTCCATCATATTCTACAGCTGTTGTAATGTATGTTGCATAGTTTAGACCGCCTCGGAATTGGTTCCACCACAATGTATGATGTTTTGAGATACCGCCGCCTATCATGATTGCTCCTGATTTTTTTGCGTCAAAGATTATTTTAGAAATAGCCTCTTCATCTTTGATTATGTTTACCATGAAATCTTTATGCTGTTGCCAAAAAAGCCAAATCTGGCTCCCAACTGCTCCATCCATTATTCCAGGAATAAAGACCGGTATTTTGTTCTTCCAACTCCAGTATAGGATTGATGACTCATCTCTAACATATTTGCCTAGGTAGTATCCTAATTCATATGGTGCAAATTCATGTACGCCTTTAGAGTACATGTCTTTAAAAAAAGGTTGTAGACGTTTTTCGAGTAGCGGTCCGTATGCTTCTTTAGGTATTATTATATTTCCAAGTCTATGGTATCCTTCACGAAATAATATCGTATCATCAAGGTGGAAGTCTCCTTCTTCATAAGACGCCCATGTTCTTGCAAGGTCATGATCTAAAGTTCCGCATGTTGTAACTACTGCGTCCACTAATTTTCGCTTCAGCAGTTCTTTAAAAACACCTCGAAGGCCGGTTGCGATCGGCGCAGCTGGAAATGAAAGAAAGACCTTGCAGGAAGAGTCACGTATCATATCTTCTATTATATCTACCCCTTCTGCTACAAGTCTGCCCGTGAATCCACCTGCTTTACTCATCTTTGATATTAACGCGTCAGTGGTTAGAATGTTATTCAGATCAATATCTATCACTTTCCTCTTTTTCATATCTCTCCAACCTGTTTTAATATCAAACTAAACAATATTCCACCTTCTTTCTACTATTCCTTCTACGATGTTATTAACTATGCTTTTCTAGTCCTCTAATTCTTTTCAAAAAAATCTTTTAGATGCCTAAAGATGTTCTTGACGTTGAGATAATGGGACTATAATGTTTGCCCCCCCAAGCTATTTATTATTGCTGAATAATATACCTGCGGTCTAACACATATTGGTTGACTACTCTTTGAATCTTAAACTAAAGTTAAACTATGTAAATCTATTTATCAATGATTTGAAGAAAACGTCGATGCCCAAAAAAATGAGCTACAGGAGAGCTGTATGTTGAGCCTAGAAAACACGATCCGTGAAGAACGTACTGGGGTCGTAGTGAGTGTTAACAATCTTACGAAAGTATTTAATGGAAAAATTAAAGCCGTAGATAGTATTTCTTTTAACGTAAAACAAGGCGAAATTTTCGGTTTTCTTGGGCCAAACGGCGCAGGGAAGAGTACAACTATAAATATGCTCACAACTCTTTATCATTCTACTTCAGGCACAGCCAAGATTTTTGGATATGACAACCTTAAGGATCCCACAAAAATACGGCGAATAGTCGGTGTCGTTCCACAGGAATATACCGCAGATGAGGACATGACTGGATCCGAAAATATTACTTTCTGCGCAGACCTCTATGGGATCCCAAAGAAAACGTCAAAGCCTAGAGCCTTAGAACTTCTCAATCTGGTTGGGCTTGATGATGTTGAAAAAAGAAAAGTGAGTACATATTCTGGAGGAATGCGTCGAAGATTAGAACTTGCATGTGGCTTAATCAACCGGCCCAAGCTTCTATTTCTTGACGAACCAACTTTGGGGCTGGATGTTCAAACCCGGACAGCAATCTGGGAGTACATTAAAAAGTTGAAAGAGGAGTACCAGATGACACTCTTCTTGACGACTCATTACCTCGAAGAAGCCGACGAACTATGCGACAGAATTGCAATTATTGATCATGGTCGTATAGTTAAAATCGGTTCACCTGCCGATCTTAAAGCAAGCATTGGCGGTGATATAATCGAGCTAGGCGTAAAAGAGACGAACGTCGATTTATCGGATCTAATCTCTGAGGTTAAGTTAGTAAAAGAAGTAAAGAAAGCGAATTCACATTACAGGATTAAAGCAGAATTAGGTGAAGAAGTTGCCCCGGCGATTATAGATCTTCTCCGATCAAAAGGATATCACGTAACCCGGATCTCTCTTACAAAACCAACCTTAGATGAGGCCTATCTTGAATATACCGGTCGTTCTCTACGTCAAGAACAATCAGACCAAGAGCAAATGTGGACACGTAGGCAAACTATGGGTACAGCTAGGATGAGACATTAGATGTGACTGGTAAACCCATGAAAGATGAAAATTCTGCGGAGCGAAGAATAATGCCTGACAGTGATAAAACACTCAATTTACAAAAATCTGACGATTTAGATGAAAATCCGCTGCACGGCCTCTGGGCACTCACAAACAGGGATCTAAAGAAATGGTACAAGACACCAATGCTGCTTTTCTTATCTTTAATTCAACCAGTTATCTGGTTAGGTCTTTTCGGAAAAGCAATGAACTTTGGATCATTCTTTTCTGGAGAATCATTCAACATTCCTGGACTTGACATACCCAAACAAATAATTAACTCCATTTCGGAACAATTAATGCAAAATACTTTCGGAACAACCGATTACTTCTCATTTCTCTCTATTGGGATGCTATCATTTGTAATACTTTTTACCTCAATGTTCAGCGGAATGTCAATTGTATGGGATAGACGATTTGGGTTTCTGAATAAAGTACTTAGTACGCCTGTAGCTCGTGGTTCAATAGTGGTGGGAAAAGTTCTCTCAAGTGTTTTAAGGTCGCTAGCACAGTCGTCTGTTGTTCTCATTATCGCAATTATTTTAGGAATACAAGTATCCAATTTCACAGTTATTGGTTTAGCAGGAACTTTCATCGCGCTCTTTCTTTTATCCTTTGGCTTATCATCATTATTTGTAATGCTCGCTTTAAGATCAAGCGATTGGCAGAGCCAGATGGCTATTATGAATCTTCTAAACTTGCCCCTTCTCTTCGGCAGCAACGCGCTTTTTCCTGCAAAGCTAATGCCTGATTGGCTCCAATATGTGGTCCGGGTCAATCCAATTAGCTATGGCACTGACGTCGGTCGGCAACTATTGTTAGGCGCAGAAGGATCAAACAGTTTAGCCTTCGATTTTCTCTTCTTAGCTGGCTTTGCGTTGTTATTCTCTGTTGTAGGAATAATCCTATCTTGGAGATTGCTCTCAAAATAAATGGACTGTTTACTTTAATAAGGCTACTTTTATTTATGAAACGATTTTTATTAATCGCTCTTTAAATATAATTTGTATGTGGGGTATATTGGTCTTATATGAAATATGAATGGCGCAGACTACTAAAATACATTGGTGGTTTAACTTGTCTATTCGGAGGGATACATTTGGGTAATGCTTACAGTGCGGGTTATTGGAGATTTGAACAATTTAACCTTGGATGGGATACAGTTGGTAGGGGCGCAATATTAGTAATAATTGGTATCCTTCTAATTCGTTGGTCAAAATAATCTATCAAGCATCTAAATGCATATGCCAAAAATACATTTTCTTTATCATTATTTTTATCTTAATCTTGATGTAGTTTAATTTCTTAATAACTTATCTCCGAACTTGGTCGTAATGGCATCATCCATTTTTCTTTCCCACATGTTCGACATTTATATTTTAATTTGGATTTTCTGGTGATCATTATAGGTTCATCTATAATATCATGATCTGTCCTTATTATGCAGCGTTCACAAAATCGCCGTTCAGGGGCACTCAAACATTTTTCCATTATCTCATCATCAATATATGTGTTTAGAATATTACTTGAATCGGTTTGATAAGTGAGACAATTAGTTTAGGCTTGGTGTCAGAAATTCAAAATTTGTTTTTATTTCTATATATTTTAGAGGCATGATAAATTGAATGGAGTAAAAATCTTTGTAGAGCAAAAATCTGTAATTGAATCTCGCATTAAATCTTTAGAAGATGAGCGAGCGTATCTTTTAACTGAAATTCCAAAACTACGCGCGAAAGTCGCAAAGCTACGTTTAGAAGCAAAAGCCCAAACCTTGCAAAGTGAAGTAGCTGCGCTACAAAACGAAAAATCCAATCTTGAAGAAGAGCTTATACAATACACACCACACTCACAAGTTGAATCAAATCATCAAATAGAGCCACAGGTAGCAAGTTAGAAATTTGCCTAAATGTCCAGACTGTAAGGTAAGTGTAAGCCGGCCTGAAAGAACCTGGACCATAGCCAGCGGTCTTAAGCGTAATGGTAACTTCTTTGAACGTAAAGTTGCTTTCTATGCTTGTCCCCAATGTCAATCACGATTTCCAGTCGTCGCAGGATCAACTAAGTTTAAAATCGTACACGAAGCAGAGATGATTATTCTAAAGAAAAAAGCTTTGGACGGCGAAAAGCTCGTCTTAAAGGTAAAAGAAATGGGTGCTGATGTTCAAAATCTATCATCTCAAATCATTGAACTTAACAGAAAAATCGAACTTGAGCAATTAAATTCAAAACAAACTGGTCTTACTGCCGAAGTTGAGATTTTAAGTGAAATTCGTTCAAATCTTGCTGAAGAACTTTCTGCTTTTCAAAAATAACCTAATGAAAAAAAATCATTGTAAGTCTCCTGATTCTAGACATAAATAAAAAAAGATTCTAATATTGCAAGATACTAATCAACTTAAAACATCACCTATTTTTTAATGATTTATCAAATTATGTTCAACCAGTTATTAAAAAAATGGCGCTATTGAAAATAAGTGAGTTATTCGATATTAAATTCATTACTCCTAATCATTCCAGAGAATTATGATGATCCTGAAATATAATGCTTATATGGTATACAAAAGTCGGGTTGCTAGGGAATCTAGTGTCCCAAAAAAAATATGACGTTATTATTATTGGATCAGGACCAGGCGGTATTTTTACCGCTATTGATTTAATAAGAAAATCCGATCTGAACATTCTGATAGTCGACAAAGGTCAAGATATTTTAAAACGACAAAAGTCCGGCTCATCTCTACTTGAGGGTTGGGGTGGAGCTGGAGCTTTTAGTGATGGGAAGTTGAATTTCTCAACAAACTCCGGAGGATGGTTAAAAGATTATGTTGGCGAAAGTAGACTTAATTCACTTATCCAAGAAGTAGATCAAATTTATCTAGAATTTGGGGCCTCCAAAGAACTTTTTGGCGTCGATGTCGACGGAATTGATGATATTTCAAGGAAAGCCTCTCTTGCAGGGTTAAAACTTGTTCCATTTAAAATCCGACATATGGGTTCTGATGTAACTCCCAAGATCCTCGATGCTATGAAAACAGTTATAGCCAAAAAAGCGGACATAATGATGGAAACAGAAGTAAAAAAAATTATTACAAACAACAATGAAGTACTTGGAATTGAGGTTAATAATGGGGAGAATATAACTGCGAAGAATGTGGTTGTTGCAGTCGGAAGAACCGGCGCAGGATGGTTAAGGCAAGAAGCCGGCCGACTTGGTTTACCTCTCACAGCTAACCCTGTTGACATCGGTGTTAGAGTCGAAGTCCCTTCGGAGACAATGCGCCATCTAACAGATGTTCTATATGAACCAAAATTCATATATTATTCAAAATCTTTTGATGATCGTGTCCGAACAT
>Ga0187827_10000606_pt1 | contig 56269 bp, 37 predicted proteins | sample ETNtaG_39_FD_167969 | JGI IMG/M metagenome (GOLD analysis project Ga0187827, IMG submission 167969) | Marine microbial and viral communities from oxygen minimum zone, Eastern Pacific Ocean - ETNP2014_SV_150_PacBio MetaG (Illumina Assembly) | ecosystem: Environmental > Aquatic > Marine > Hypoxic...
CCGGCGAGACAATTTGCATTGGTTCGCGAGCTGAGCTCGAGGAGTTGTCCGGGCAAAAGGTGGACGATTTGCACAAGCATATCGTCGACGACATCGTGATACCGGCGCCGAGTGGCAACGGCGAACTTCGTCGTATCCCTGAGGTCCTCGACTGTTGGTTCGAATCGGGTTCGATGCCCTATGGCCAAGCGCACTATCCGTTCGAAAACAAGGAGCAGTTTAAACAAGGCTTTCCGGCGGACTTCATATGCGAGGCTCTAGATCAGACTCGGGGCTGGTTTTACACGTTGCTGGTGCTGTCGACAGCTTTGTTCAAAAAGCCAGCTTTTGAGAACTGCGTGGTCAATGGTTTGTTGCTTGCGGAAGACGGCCGCAAAATGTCGAAGTCACTAAAGAACTACCCAGAACCTTCGGAGATGCTTGAAAAATATGGCGCGGACGCAATTCGCATCTACATGCTTAATTCGCCGGCGCTGCGTGGAGAAGAGCTTAGGTTTGCCGAGGAGGGCGTACGGGAGATGGTGCGCCGCGTACTACTTCCGTGGTGGAACAGTGTCAGTTTTTTAATGACTTACGCTGCTGTGGATGAATGGGACCCGGAAACTCAGTGGTACACGGGCGACCCGACCCATGAGCTGGATGTATGGATCAATGCCAAACTTGAGGAACTTAAGCGCCAGGTCGAACAAGAAATGGCTGAGTATCGGCTCTATCGGGTTGTAGACCCGCTGCTTCATTTCCTCGACGACCTGACCAATTGGTACATTCGACGATCACGTCGGCGCTTCTGGAAGTCGGAACACTCAGATGACAAGCTGTGTGCCTACACAACGTTGTATTCGGTACTACTTGAGTTCACCGAGCTGATGGCTCCGTTTACACCGTTTATCGCCGACGAGGTCTATGAACTGTTACGGGTTACTCCCGAGACCCAAGCCATCGATTCAGTACATCTGCGGGACCTGCCACTGCGGCGCGAACTTTCGATTGAGGAATATCAGGTTGAGCGTCGTATCGACTTGACGCGAACGGTGTGCGAACTAGGGCGCAGCCTCCGCGAAAAGGCACGAATCCGCACGCGACAGCCTCTGGTGAGCGTCAAGGTTGGCACCACCAGCTCCAATGAGCGTGAGTGGTTGCAGGCTGGTGAAGGCGTCATCCTTGAGGAACTTAACATTAAGAGACTCGAAATCCTCGATGATCCGACCAAACTTGCCACACCAACTGTGAAGCCAAATATGTCACGTCTAGGGCCACGTTTTGGCAAGGAGGTCAAGATGCTTGCCAAAACTCTTGCGACGTTGCAAGAGGTCGATGCAGAGAAGGTTAGGCAGCTTGCCTTCGGCGAGAGTACGGAGGTTGATGGCCACTTGCTTGACCCGCAGGACGTTCACGTTGAGATGGAACCGTCGGCGGAAGGCGAATTAGTCGCGACCTCGGGCAAGCTAGTTGTATCAATCGACTCGCATATCACTGAAGAGCTTCGCTACGAGGGGCTGGCGCGTGACCTGATTAACCGGGTCCAGAAAATGCGCAAAGATGCCGGCATGCAAGTGTCCGACCGAATCTACATAAACATTAGCTCAGAAGGTCCAAGCATCATCGAAAGCACGAAACAGAATGACGAGCTGATCCGCGACGAGACCCTCGGACTGGAAAAAATCCGGATAGGGGAAGCAATCCCAAACGTTGAGATCGAACGCGCCACAACAATCGAGGGCGAGGAAGTCACGATCCAGATCGGGCGGGATTCCTGAGCGTCGCCTTTGCTACCATCACTGTTGTGAAGCTGATCGCTACCATCTTATGGGCCGCGCTTGGGGGATCTTTTGTCTCCGAGCGGGGCCCGGTTATTCCTCAGTCCCCTCCTGCGGCGCTCGTTAACCTTGAATATATCGGCCATGCGGCTTTTGTGATTGAGTCGCCTACGGGAACGCGGATCGCGATCGACCCCTTCAATAGCAAGATCTGGTTAGGCTATTCATTTCCCCGCGACATCAAGGCCGACGCCGTTCTCGTGACACACCCCCACTATGACCATGATGCCACCTACTACTTCGGTGATTTAACTCCAGTGTTCCGGAGCCCCGGCGAGTTTCGCATTGGCGACGTCTCTGTGATGGGGATCAAATCTGAACACGTGGGCGCGGCCCGTTTCCTTGATATTGGCCAAACACCTTCCAACACCATTTGGGTGATCGAGACGGGGGGACTCCGCATTACGCACCTTGGTGACAGTCGGTTGCTGAACGAGATTGATCTCAAGGCCATTGGCCAAACTGACATTCTTTTGATTGGCGTCGCTCACTTCGATGTGTCGAACCTCGACATGTTCACTATGCTGATCGAAACCGTCCAGCCCGACATCATGGTTCCAATGCATTACCGGCACCATGAAATCTCAGAGTTGCCGCGTAGCATGCGGCCGATTGGTGACTACGTATCGGCCTACAACCCAATCTATGTGGACAGTAACATTGCAGTATTCGATCCGGACAATCTTGGGAAGTGGCCAGGGTTGATCGTCTTGGAGCCTTCTCCGGGAATCGAGCCTTGGTCGGCCGACTTGCATAAAGCGTGGATCGAAGCAAATGAAGGTGACCGGAAACTGTCGGATTCGGCGAGCGAGACTGATGACGCTCGTGCCGAGGAAGCGTTATGGGAAGGACTGTTTCATTATGAGTCGGCGATGGATCTTGCGCCTGACGTCCTTCGTTTTGGTTATGGTGCTGGTCGCGCCCTTGCGACCCTTGGACAGGTCGATGACGCCATCGAAACTCTTGATCATGCGCTAGCGCGAGCTCCGCATGCTGACTGGACAGGCCGCGTTCGGACGCACATGCTGCTCGGAGAACTGTATGAATCAAGCGGGGTTCCAAGCGTCGCAATCGCACACTACGCGTATGTTGCAGGCCAAGAGCACACTCACGAGACTTCCTTGCGGGAACGCGCTATCCAACGACTCGAGGAGCTGAGGAAGGAATGAGCAAGGGTACCGAACAAATCATCTGCAAAAGCCAGACGAGGAGAAACACTTTTCTACATGTAGCGTTTGGCGTGATCCTAGCTGTCTTTACGACACAACAATCGGTCGCTGGGCTAAGCTGGGCCTCACAGGAAAGGATCACACTCGGTGACATTTTGTCTGGGGACCCGCTCCCAGCTAACGACCGGATTGCTTATGGTGATCACCCGCTACAGTTTGGCGACTTGCGATTTCCAGACAGTCCAGGACCCTGGCCGGTCGCTGTTCTCATCCACGGAGGTTGTTGGTTAGACATCGCCACTTTGCAGTACTTCGATCGTGTCGCAGTGGCGATCACCAATTTAGGTATCGCCACCTGGAACATCGAATATAGGCCTGTTGATGTTGAAGGCGGAGGTTGGCCGAATACGTTTCTCGACGTTGCTCAGGGTGTCGACAAACTGCGTGATATTGCTGTCGATTACAGTCTCGACCTAGACCGCGTCATCACTTTGGGACATTCTGCCGGCGGCCATTTGGCGCTGTGGGCTGCGGCGCGCCCGCGTATTTACGACGATAGTGATCTTTACATGCCGAATCCACTCCCGGTTACTGGTGTAGTGAGCCTAGGGGGGATACCGGAACTTCGTCGCTTTCGACAAATAGACGACCCCAAATGCGGCGCCGGGATTGTCGATCGGCTTATGGGCGGTGGACCTCGTGATTTCCCAGGTCGTTACTTGTCCGGATCTCCTTTCCAGATGCTGCCATTGAATGTACCGCAGAGGCACATAACAGGTAGAAACGACGACATAGTGCCTTCTCGTCAAGTCTCACGGCATAATTACGAGGCGCAGTCGGCCGACGACGATTCGGAGCTGATCGTTGTTCCCGATGCTGGACACTATGAGGTGGTTTGGCCAGGGACGCCGGCTTGGGAACAGGTGGAGGCGGCAATTGTTTCGCTGATTGGCAAGCAATGACCGCATTGGAAGCAATGTTACAACCTGGCCACTGTGGATAGTGCGAACACTAGGATAGTGTCTCGAATCCCCCCAACTATCTTCGGCATAAAACAACTTGAATCCGTGGAGGTTGTTTAATGAAATCCATCCTTGTATTCCTGTTGGCCGTTGTGTTTTTGGGAGGAGGGACGCACATTGGAGTTTCTCCCGTTACGACGGTTGTGAATCTTGAGGATGGAACGCAACAAACTGACTACGAAGCCCTTTCAAAAAAAATCTACGCTGAACTCGTAGCGTTTCGCTCGACCGCGGACATGCCGGCGAATGTCAAAGCGGCGGCCGAGAGGGTTAAGCAGCTTCTCATCAATGGAGGATTCCCCACCGGAGATATCCAAGTCGTGAGCCCTAACCCGGAGCTAGGTAGCGTCGTAGCCCGTTTTCGGGGGCAAGCACCCGGTGGTGGTCCACCATCCAAAGAGCCAGTCATGCTAATGGCGCATCTGGATGTCGTCGATGCGTTGCGCTCGGATTGGGAGTTTGAGCCTTTCGAACTCCGTGAGATGGATGGTTATTTCTATGGCCGTGGCACCGATGACAATAAGGCTGGAATCGCCCATATCGTTACGAACTTTATCCGGTTGCGTGACGAAGGCTACGTGCCGGACCGTGACTTGGTTGCTGTGTTTACTGCGGACGAAGAGACCAGTAGCGATTCGATCAAATATTTAGTGCGGGAACGGCGAGACTTGGTCGATTCAGTATTTGCAATTAACTCGGACGCTGGTGGAGGCGAGCTCTTCAATGGGGCCCCGAATATTTTCAATGTGCAGGCGGCTGAGAAAATCTATGTAACCTTTCGCATTACGGCGACAAATCCTGGAGGTCACAGCTCACGGCCGCGCCCGGACAATGCGATCTACGAACTCACTATGGCGCTGGCCCGACTTTCTGAATTCACCTTTCCCGTTGATGTTGGGCAGGTGGCGGGCCTGTACTTTGAGCGCTCATCGTATTTTATGGACGGGTTGCCAGCGGTCGATATGAGGGCTGTGTCAAAAGAGCCTCCAGATGAAGCAGCAGCAGCAAGGCTTTCAGCAGGTTCCCCGTACTACAACGCGATTTTGCACACGACATGTGTCGCCACACGCCTCGACGCTGGTCACGCCGACAACGCTTTGCCGCAGACGGCTCGGGCGACAGTGAACTGCCGCGTGTTGCCAGGGCAAAACCCCGATGATGTCGAAGCTACGCTCCAGGAAGTAATTGGAAACGAACAAATCGAGGTTGCCAGGGTGAATACTCCGACAGGGTCTGACCCGTCACCATTGACCGACGACATTATGGGCGTCCTTGAACCTATTGTTGAGGAAATGTGGCCGGGGGTGCCCCTCATTCCGACGATGTCGACTGGGGCGACTGACGGAAACTATGTACGTAATGCTGGCATCCCGGTCTATGGAGTGTCAGCGATTTTTGGTGATCCGAACGATTCTCGTGCTCATGGCAAGGACGAACGCGTTGGCGTCAAGGAGTATTACAGTGCCCAAGAGTTTTGGTACCGGATGCTAAAGCGTCTTTCGGGGGGGGCAAACACGGGTTCTGAATCTTATTAACTAGCTGTGTTGCTGGTTGTATAGCTGTGGCCATCAATAATTCGTTTAATAACGGTCGGCCATTTTAGCGGCAAGTTCCAAGCTATATGTAGAGCTTGGAATCTTTTTCTCCTCTTGTGTTTTGATGTTCTGGGGCGCATTGTGCGCTAAACTCTTGGGGCCAAGGGTTAGGTCGGCGACCGTGCCGACCCCGATCGTTTGCTCACATTGGGCGAACGATTTGTTTCATCCTGGAAGGAATCTGCAGCCCATGAGCGATGGTGAATTGGCGTGTAGTTTCACCTTATTCCTCGTCAATCCAGCACCTGATGCTGAGCGCATCAATTTTTCGGTATCGACGCCACGCGCCCTTCCTGTTCTTGCAGCGGTGACGCCCGATAGGGACTACATACGTGAGATTCGTCTAGTCGATCAGGCGATTGAGGAATTTCCTTTTAGTGACGTGGAGGAGGGAGACCTTGTTGGGCTTAGCGTACACACTGCAAACATAGTCTACGCCTACGAGATGGCGTCAGAGCTGAAGAAGCGAGGGGCGACGGTTGTTTTCGGCGGGCCGCACGCTTCGATTTTCCCCGAGGAGACGCTCGAGCACGGTGATGCCGCCGTGACCGGTGATGCCGAGCTGGTGTGGGCGCAGCTTCTCGATGACTACGCAGCAGGGCGGTTGCAGGAAAATTATAAGGGCGGCCGAGTCGACCCGGAATCCTTCACACCGGCGCGCTGGGATCTCATGAACTTAGATCCCTACTTGATGGCCTCTGTGCAAACAGTGCGCGGTTGCCCCAAGCAGTGCTCCTTTTGCTCGGTATGGGTGCAAGACGGCCAGGTGCCGCGCGTACGCACCAACGACGCCATTATTCAAGAACTGAAGTACCTTTATGCTGCTGGCTTTCGGGTGGTGTTATTTGCCGACGACAACTTCTATCCCTATACACTCGAAGACATTAAGAACGCCCGTTCTGACGAGCAGCGCCGTGACTTGCAAGCTGGCTATGATGGCCGCATGGAATTGCTGACCCGCTTGGCAGAGGAAATTCCAAGCGACATGAAGTTCGCCACCCAGATCACCATGGAGGTCGCAGAGAACCCCGAGTATCTAGCGGCGATGCGCAAGGCTAACGTCATCGGAGTACTAATTGGTATCGAGGCTGTTACGCCGGAAGGCCTAAAGGCGGTTAACAAGGAATGGAACTCGGTTGGTGAGGAGCTGGTCGAAAAGCTCACAACGATTCGTACACAGGGGCCGAAGTTTATCCTCGGGGCACTGATCTTTGGCCTGGAAAGTGACACACCAGAGTCGCTCGAGTACACGAAGGTCTTTGCGCGTAATTGCGGCATAGCACTGGCTCAATTTGTGCCCCTGGTGCCGTTCCCTGGCACGGTCGACTTTGCTCTAATGAAGCGGGGCAAGAAGGTATTACAGATGAAGGATCCCAACTACGAATACTGGCTCGATGCCGATCACCCGCGGATTCTTTACAATCACCCAAACTTCGAAAGCGATGAGCACCTGCTTCAGAAGGTCAATGAAGCATGGGAGGATTTCTACAGTCCAGGAGCGATCTTTGGGCGATCGCGCGGCTTTGGCTACAAGCGGTTCAGGGACCACCTAGCCTATTTTGCACTCAACCGGGGGCTGTTCACTCGCTATCGACGCCATGGCCTGTCACAGGACAGTGCAGTACGCGGGAACAAGAAACGCCGCATGGCTCGTATGCTCGGCAAATTGATACTGTGGCTGCTTAGGGCGAAACCGACCAACACGGAGATGCTGGATTTGGCCCCTGATCTTTCAGCGCAGCAGGCAAAACGCCCGGCAGCCTAGACGCGACCGTCGCAGCCCGCGGCAGGTCAGTCGATCGATTTGACGAAGATGTTGCGGAACATCGTCTGGGTGTCGCGATCATGGTTCTGGAGGCCGATGTAGCCGCGAGCCGCAAAACTTTCTACTTTGCCCCTCGGCTCCGCGTCCCAATCAACGATCTTTTCATCGTTGATTTCGACACTGATGTGGTCATCGACAAAGGTGATTCGCATGCGATTCCATTGCCCGGGACCCTTGGATGCCATCCGTATCGGTGCCTCAGCGTCGTAGACTGCGCCAGTCTGGTGAATGCCATCACCAGAGTCGTAGATCTGAACTTCCCAGGAGTTATAAATGTAGGCATCACTGATTGGAGGGCCGGGAACGCGCACGAAGACACCTGAATTCGCGCTTTGGACCTCGGTCATGAACTCTAAATCAAGGACGAAATTTGCAAATTCCTCAGCTGCGTACCAAAACAAACCCATCCCTCCAGACGATGAGAGGACTCCTGTGTTCCGGTCGAGTTCGAAATAGCCCGGGCCGTAGTGATTCCATCCAGCCTTCGAAAATGTTCCGTTGCGGTTCTGCTTTAGGATACGTTCGAAACCTTCCGCTTCAAGGTTTTGAGCCGTTACAAGGGCCCGTACTTTATAAGGCTGGTATGTTGCGAGCGCTTCTGGCGGGGCTTCCCCTGCCAGGATGAACGCGCTCCCAAGAGCGAGCATGAGCATCTGAACAAAACGTCCTGATTCCATTAGGGTACGCCTCCGCTTCGAATACTAAATAAAAACTGAATAATATAATTTCTATGAATAACTGCCTTTTTGTCCACCATTCCGAGCGTAAACACTTGATCATTTACGCAGCGCGTCTAGCGATCAACCCTTGGCGGGGTTCCACTTACCTCTTGCCACAGCGGGTACAAACCTTTCAAGGTTGGGCGGTGGGAACGCGATCGTTTCCTCTCGTTCCGCACTCATATAGGCAGTCATCAGTAACTCGGTGACGTTGACACCGTCGTCGAAAGTCTCCACGGGTCGTTTGCCGTCTAAAAAGCAGCTGACCATGTGCCGATTCTCTCCCTCATAGCCGTATTCAGCGGTCTCGGAGGCCACAATTGGCATCACGCCGGTCTCTGCGTTCTGTTTCTCTACAAGGTCTTCACCGATATTTCCTTTTACATGTCGGCTGAAAAATACTTTGGGCCCCATATCAAGCGAATTGATGGACATCGAATACTCCGGGCCGAGAAGCTCCATCGTCAGACGCAAACCCGCACCCACAAAGCACCATGAAGTGGTTGTTTCGATGATTCGCCGACCCCCCTCAGAGTCCCGGTATTCAATTAAAGAACGGGCAAAGTCCTCTGCTGGTCGGTTCGCGTAGTCAAGGGAGCCATCGCCTTTCTCCGCCAGGATCTGGGCGTAGTCAGGTTGTTGCCACTTAAGACACGACGTATACGCTGTAACCTTGACCGGCGTGAGCGATTCCCTCGGTGCGTGCGGCTCGGTGAGCAGGTAGCGTGCCACTTCGACCGAATGGCACATCATGTCGTTGAGGACACCGCCGCCCTGCAGCTGACCTTCCCAGAACCATGGCATGTGGGGACCACTGTGTTCCTCAGCGGCGCGCGCCAGGTAGGGTGGGCCAGTAAGGGCTGCAGCGCGGGCCCAGACGATCTCCTTGCCACGCACTACGCTGGGCGTGAACAGCTGGTTCTCAAGATAACCGTCCAGAAGGCCTACCTTCTTCACGAGCTCCGCCATGCGCCTTGCCTCGGCGACGTTACGGCCCAGCGGTTTTTCACAGCACACGCCGACCAATTTCCCTTGGCCTGATTCGAGAGTGTCGACGATCTCTTCCATGATCTCTACGTGGGTGAAGTTTGGAGAACAAATCCAAATAGCATCGATACTGGAATCGGTGACCATTTCGGCTACTGATTCAAACACCTCGGCATCTCCTACTCCCAAATCCTTGACGAGGGCAGCGGCGTTGGTTGCCGTATCCCTTGTACGGCTGACAACCCCGCGAATATCCGCGTTACGAACGGCTTCGAAGGATCTGATATGGAAGCCGGCGACGAAGCCGCCGCCAACAATCCCAATACCCAACCGTTCCTTCCTAGAAGACGACATCAAACTTCACTTTCTGTTGTCAGGGACAGGTGCTGTTCCTTGAAAAAAAGCAAGAAGGCAATGGCGGCCGCTACAGTGATCGCCACCGGAACGAGAAACACATGGGCCCAGTCGGTTGTATCGCCCACTGTAAAGAAGTCCTGCACTCTTCCCGAGAAGTGGGCGCCGACAAAACTGCCGAACCCGAGCGTGACGATGGCGATCAAGCTTTGCGCCGATGCTCGGACATCAGGCGGTGCGACATTGTCTACGTGTATAAAAGCGGCGACGAAGAAGAATACGTAGCAGAAACCGTGCAGACTCAGAGAGGCGAGCAGCAGCCATGTTGGGCCCCCTATCGAGAAAATCACGTAGCGTATCGGCCAGGCGAGCACACCAATTGCCAACGTCCTGCGCATGCCGAGGCGCTTAAGTGACCACGACAATACGAACGCCATGACGAAGATCTCGGCGGCCTGGCCGATCGTCATCCAGGCGGAGACGCTGGCGTCTGAAATCCCGATCCGAGGGGACACCAAGAACGGAGCCGTCAACACATAGTAGAACTGCAGTTCAGTGGCAACGACGAAGCAGATCACCAAAAAGATGGCAAAGTTCCGATCCTTCAGCATCTTCAACGATTCGAGAAAGGCCCACGGACTCGTTGCTTCGGTGCGCGGCGGGGTATGCGGCAGAGTAAACGAATGGATCCCCATGATGAACGACACCACTGCGGCGAATACGAGCAGATCCCCGCCCACCTCAAGACCTGGTGAACTCAAGGCAGCAGTGCGCCAGGCGGCCAGGACGAGACCGGCAGCAATCCAGCCTATTGTTCCCCAAACGCGGATCCGGCCAAATTGCTTTTCAGAATTGTCCAGGTTGGCCATGGCAATCGAATTGGTAAGGGCCAAAGTCGGGGCATAGAGTAGACAGTAGACGAACATCACAAGCATTAGATTGGCGTAATCGGTCGTTCGGGCAGCGAGCAAAAGCATGCCCCCACCGGCTAACTGGAGCACCCCGATAATGCGCTCTGAGGCAAAGTAGCGGTCGGCGAGCTGGCCCCCGATAAATGGCGCGATAATCATCGCCAAGGGAAACAGCGAGTAGATTGCTCCAACCTGCACACCGCTGAAGCCAAGGTCGCTTTCGAGGTAGGCTGATAGCACCGCATACCACGCACCCCAGATGGCGTACTGCAGGAACATCATTATGCCCAGCTGGATGGTGGTACTCACTGCCGCTCAGACGATCGTCTTTGTTACGGGATCCCATGTTACTTTGCGACCGCGTAAGTATGACTCAGTTGCCATGTGACAAGTGATTGCTTCCTCGAATGCACGATCGACATTGCAGCTGGTCGTTCCACCGTTACGAATGGCGTCGACCCATTCTTTGACGTGCAAGTGCGTGGGGTCAAAACGCCTTCCGCCTCGGTAGGTAAACAAAAGACCTCGGCTGGCGAAGTATTCTTCGGTCGCTGTTGTAACAGCATCGATGCCACGGAAGCCGGGACGGTACGTGAGCAGAGGATCACCAGGGTCGATGATGTGTTCGTCGATAAGATGTTCGTAACGTGTCGACTGCCCTTCTGCGATCACTGTGACGCCGTTGCCGATCTCCATACTGGCGTCGTGCCCCATCAACACCTTCCCGCGGCCCCGACCGTTAGACAGCGTAGCGCTATAAACGAGGGTCAAATTGCGCTCTGGATACTCGTAGGCCACTTGAAAGGTGTCGGGGACATCGCGGCCGTCTTTATAGAAATACACACCCCCGGAAGCTACAGCTGATGCCGGGATTCCGAGGTCCAGGATCTGGTTGACTGCGTCGTACTCGTGCGACAACAAATCCCCTGCTAGACCGGTTCCGTAGTCGAACCAGCAACGCCAACGAAAGAAACGCTCGGCCGAGAACTCGGTTGGGTTTGGGGAGGCGGCTTCGTATTGAGCCCAGTCGATGGTATGCGGGCTTGCCTCTGGATGGATGGCATATACCCAAGCGCCGACTGGATCGTTGCGGTTGGTTGTGGTTTCTACCAACGTAATTGGGCCAAGAATATTTTTTTCGCAGATCTCCTTGGCTTTCATGTGAGCTTCATTCTGACGATTTTGGTGGCCGAGCTGAAAGACAATGCCAGCTTCCCTAATCGCAGCAATAACCTCGTGGGTTTCTTGCTCCGTTCGGGTTAAACACTTCTCGCAGTACACATGAATGCCACGCTCGGCTGCCGCGGTGGTTACGCGTGAGTGCCAGTGATCGGGTGTCGCGCAGATGATCAAGTCAACGTTACCCGAATCCAAAAGTTCTTCGTAAGAGCGGTAACGTTTCGCTGGTTTTTGATCGCGACCACCGGGGCGCATGCTGTTAGTTGACGCGCTCAAGCCGCGCTCAGCATAGACGTCGAACAAGTCACATACGGAGGTCAACTCGAGATTAAGGTCGTGTTGTTCCATCCACGTAGTGAGGTTTTGGTTACGCGGGTTGCGCCGGGCTGCTTCTTTTTGGCGGTCGGTCCACTCGGTCGGCGCGAAGCCAGCGCCTCGCATTACTGCTTGTCCGCGGCCCCCGTAGCCGACAACGCCAAGGCGCAACTTTCCACTGGGTGGGTTCGAGATGGCCTCTGGAATTACGGCTGGTGCGTCGCCAGTAACGCCGAGTTCTTCGAAAATCTTGCTCCGTTTTTCGGCTCGAGTTTGTCTCTTGGTCCAGACGCCGTAGGTGAGCGCGCTGAACACTGGCACTGAAGCGAGCGCGCGAAACAGCTCACGTCGTCCCCATCCAGGCCGACGGCCGAGTTGCTCTTCACTCGGGGAGGTCTCCACGGAGGTGCTTTCGGCGTCGGGCTCTTCCGGTGGTTTCATGTTGTGGGTGTGATCGTCAGTCATTGCTCCGCTCCCAGATTTTTAAACGATCTAGGCCGATGAGGTGGCTCGTGGGGAAGCCGAGCAGTACCAACATGACGACCATTTCGATCAATACTTTGTTAACGAACAGATAGCTTCCCTCCGTCGGAACCGCGCTTTCGAGACCAAGCAACGGTGGATTGGCTAAATAATAGAGAAGAAGGAGAAAAGCGCCAAAGAACGCAGCCAGCCGGGTCATGCATCCGAGCAAAAGAGCGAAGCCAATCAGTACCAATCCCCATTTATTGAGGATATCGATTAGTCCGAGCCGAGCGGGATTGGTCGCCAAGCCGATGAACCAGTCAGCAAATGGTCCCTGAGATGCCTGCAGATAGCCAGCTGAAGTCCAGTAAGGGTTCAGGATTTTGGCAATCCCTTCGTACAGAAAATGCCACGCAACAAGCATACGCAGAACTACCAAACTGGTGAGCTGGAATCTGCCGTAGGTGATATCAGACGACCCGTTAGTCATTAGCCTCCGTTTCTGCCTCGCTGGCGTATCATCCTGAAGCTGTAATTCCACCCCAGCCGCTTGAGCGAGACTGGCTCCCTTGACGATCGATAATTAAACATTCGCAGCCATCGAGCCTGTTAATTAACTGTGTACCTTCGTCAGGCCCCATCACGAAAACAGCAGTCGCGAGGGCATCGGCTTCGATCGTCGTGGACGCGGCCACTGTCACGCTCATTGCGTGAGTAGGCGAGCGACCCGTCTGGCCCTTAACGATATGATGCGCCAGCCGTTCTCGGTCGAAGTAAATTTCATAGCTACCAGAGGTCGCCACTCCGCCATCAGTGACCTGAATCAGGTCAGGGACTACGGAACGTTGCCATGATTCATTGTCCCATGAAGGTACTTTGTTCTCTGGATCACGGATGGCGATTGTCCAGGGAAGCTTATCGCCACGGTCACCCGCGGCCCTGATATCGCCACCAGCATTGATCAGAAATCTAGTCACGCCGTGTTGCGACAATGCTGCAGCCATCGCATCAACAATGTAACCCTTGGCAATGCCGTCCAGCGTTAGCCCCATTCCGGCACGTGAAAGACTCAGGTCGTGATCGTCAAAACCGATGTGCTCGGTACCTACCAACTCACGTGCTTCGCTTAGCTCGGCGTTGCTTGGTGGCATACGCGGCTCATAGGTCTTCGGGTCACGGAACAGGTCGATGATTGGCTTTACCGTGATGTCGAAGGCGCCGCTCGTCAGTCGGTGGTAATCGAGGCCGCCACTAATCACCTCGATGAGTTCGGGCGGGGCGCTATCGATGCGACCGGTGTCATTGAGATAAGCCAATGCCGAGTTAGCGTCGAATCGGTTGAGTATCGTGATGACCCTGTCCATCTTCTCGAATGCTTCGCCGAGAGCGGCCTCTGCCAACGTTTCAGATTGGTGCAGAGCCGAGATGGTGACGAAGCTTCCCATCGCTGGCTGGACCTGAGTGACTTTATGACTATCGGCATCTATACGGACTGATTCAACCGTAATCGGCTGAGGATCGACGCGTTTGAAGCCCATCTCGAGAAGGCTGGAGAATTTGTCCGATACGGCTTGATCAGAAGTTGGGTGCTGGGAGCTAGAATTCATGTCGATCATTAGGTGGGTATAACCTTGGTCGCGGCGAGATTATCAGGAGTAACCTGTCGCCTCCATGGGGGACCGTGTCCTATCAATGTCGTTAGCGGGATCCATTCCACCTTGTTTTTCGGCAGCCGGCTGAACTTCCCGATACGAAGGAAATGCTTTATATAACTCGGTTGGAATGCTGCCGATGACCGGATAGGCTGCGCCTTGAACTCTGCCCGCGTTAATCGCTTAGCCACTGTGTAATCACCATAACAACCAGGAGATAAGGATCTGATGGCCTCGCCGTGCGACCGTCGATGGTTCTTGAAGAGCGCCGCTGGAGTTACGATGGGAGCTGGACTTGCTTCGTTCGGTTGTCAGCGTTCCACTGATGTCAGCAATGTTGAGACTGCTGTGGACCCCGAGCCGCTGTTCCGCATCTCGCTGGCCGAATGGTCGCTCCATCGCACGCTGAATACTGACGAAATGGACCATCTTGACTTCGCCCGCGCTGCCGTTGAGGACTATAACTGCGAAGGTGTGGAGTACGTCAACACCTTTTTCTTCGACAAGGCACAGGATCATGGCTACTTGGCTGAGATGAGGATGCGCGCTGAAGACCAGGGAATTCCTTCGTTGCTAATCATGTGCGATGGTGAAGGTCGACTCGGTGATCCCGATGGAGCGGCGCGTACCATCGCAGTTGAAAACCATTTTAAATGGCTTGAGGCTGCCGAATATCTCGATTGCCATGCGATCCGCGTGAATGCGGCTAGCGAAGGTGACTTTCAAGAGCAGCAGCGACTTGCTGCCGATGGGCTGCGGCGGCTCTGTGAACGCGGCAGCGAGCATGGTCTCGATGTTATCGTTGAAAACCACGGCGGCCTTTCCAGTAACGGTGCCTGGCTCGCTGGGGTTATTGAGCTGGTTGACCATCCGCGCTGCGGCACCCTTCCTGATTTCGGCAATTTTCGTATCGGTGGTGACGAGTGGTACGACTTCTACACTGGGGTTAGTGAGCTTATGCCCTACGCTAGGGCGGTCTCTGCCAAGTCTCACGACTTCGACAATCAAGGCAACGAAACTCAACTCGACTACGAACGCCTTATGCGCATCGTCCTCGATGCTGGCTACCGCGGCTACGTTGGCATCGAGTACGAGGGTAACGAACTGTCGGAGCCCGATGGAATCCTCGCCACTAAGGCCTTGCTGGACCGGGTTCGAGATAACCTCACCACCAATTACGTCTAAGCGGAGCTAAGACCACATTGCTAATAACGCCGCCTGTGTGGCACTTCGGGGGGATGATTACGTTGCCTAGACTTTGCCGCGTGCAGCTTCGTCCCATTCTTGGGCCGGTCTTGGTAGTGATTACTATGCTCGGCGGTGCTTGTGCTTCGGGTGATGGTGATGAATTCATCATGCGGTTGCCAGAAGTGGAGCGTGTTTGGATTGGGCCCGACTACTATGGCAATCGCCTACAAGATTGGCGGTTAGCAAACGCGCGGATTGAGGTTGTTACCGGCGCCTCAACTCACTCAATGCGAACGTTGCAGCTATTGACTTACGCTCTTTCCGAGGATCCTGGGACATTGGAGTTGAGTGTCCGCACCGGGCCCATTGAACTGGGGGGTTCGCCACACGAAAACACCTGGACGGGATTCTTGATAGGCGCGGGCGGGGACCATGTCGACTATCGCATAAGCGCCATGGTGCACGATTGGCCTGCCCCAGATGGGGGGTTGATCGTAGCCGTTGATGGTACTGGCAAGATTGTGGTGCGTGACAACTCTACAATCGATAGCCCAAAGTCCGTCCGTGCCAACATCAGCACCGATGTAGATGCTTGGCCACTTATTGACCCGGAGACGATTGAGTTTACCGATGGGGCGCTCGAAGATTTTGTGTTGCAGTTGGCAGCTGAACCCGTGGACCTGTCCAGTCCAAACACCAGTTACCGTTTGACGGTCACAGTCGAAGATGCAATCAGTGGAGTTCATCGCGGGGCCGCCACCTATGAGGACATCCCGGCTGAGTATTTCTCTGGAAACGTGGCGCTGGTATCGCATAACAGTCGTCACGTAGAGGAAAACCCCTCTTTGGCAAACCGTGCGCCACGCTCCTTCGAAGCGAATATCGCCACTGTGGGGCCTGGCTACTGGTTCCAGAATTGGACCGCGAGGGGATCGAAGCTCATACATCATCCTGATCGTGCCTTCGGGCCGGTTATGGGAGCGTTGCATACACTCAGTGGAGGCGTCCTGAAAATGACCGCACAGATGGCGCCCCTCGGCGCCGCCGATGTTCGTAGCGGTGAACTTCAGGTCCAACGGGCAGGAAACTGGGAAACGGTGTCGACGGGCGAGGTAATTAATCTTAGTTACACGCTGCCCTTTCGGGTCGAAGATTGGGACGGGAGCGTCGATACTCCGTACCGGATTGTTTACGACCTAAAGGTCGGTGGGCTTCCCTCAACGATGACCGAGACTCACACTTACGAGGGCACGATACGGCAGGAACCACAGCGCGACGATTTCATCCTGGCATCAATGAACTGTCAACATTTTTCGGCGCGACCAGACCGCGATGCGTCAGCACGTGGCTACTGGAATCACGAGGGCATTTGGTTTCCGCACGCTGAGGTTTCAAAGGCGGTTGCCTATCACAACCCTGACCTGCTGTTTTTTTCTGGGGATCAAATATACGAAGGTGGCCTTGCTGGCATCGTGCGCGAGCCCTTCGATGAGGCAGCGCTTGACTATCTCTACCATTGGTATTGGTTCATTTGGTCATTCCGTGACTTGATGCGCGATATCCCTACGATTTCCACCCCTGACGACCACGATGTTTACCAGGGCAACATCTGGGGAGCCGGGGGGAAGAAGGGTGAGGCTAGTGAAGGGCTCACGGCTCAGGATTCAGGCGGTTACACAATGGATCCGCGTTGGGTGAACGCGGTGCACCGGACACAGACGTCACACCATCCCGATGCCTGGGATCCGACCCCAATCGATCAGGGCATCACAGTCTGGTACACGAGCATGGACTACGGCGGAATCAGCATGGCGATGGTCTCCGATCGCATGTTCAAGTCGGCACCGTCCGTGGATATTGACCAAGGCCAGGTTGTTAACGGATGGTTCCAGAACCCAGGGTTCGATCCCGCGACGCAGTCGGATGTGCCCCAGGCCGCTTTTCTTGGTGCGAGACAACTCACCTTTCTAGACTATTGGGCACAAGACTGGAGCAACGGCATCTGGATGAAAGCTCTATTGTCACAGACATTGTTCTCGAACCTGGCCACCATACCGGACGAGGCTCCAAGCGGAGCGGTCTTGCCGAACTTGGCCGTCGCTGGTCCAGAAGAGTACATCGAAGGTGACAAGAAGGCTGCAGATGCTGATTCTGGCGGTTGGCCGCAGTCAGGACGAAACCGAGCGTTGCGGGCGATACGTAAAGCATTCGCCCCTCATGTGGCTGGCGACCAGCATCTAGGTAGTACGATCCAATACGGAATCGACGAATTTGGTGACGGTCCCTTTGCCTTCGTTGTTCCGTCGGTGGCCAACCTCTGGCCTCGCCGCTGGTATCCGCCGGAGGCCGGAGCTAATCGCCAACCCGGCGCGCCCCGCTATGCCGGTGAGCACTTCGATGGCTTTGGCAACCGCATGACGGTGCACGCCGTTGCCAACCCGGTGCAATCAGGGGTCCTGCCCTCAGCCCTTTACGACCGAGTTCCGGGCTACGGGATCATCCGCTTTGACAAGCTCTCGAGGAACATTGTGTTCGAAGCTTGGCCTCGTTGGGTTGACCCTTCAAGCCCCGATGCGAAGCAGTTCTATGGTTGGCCAGTGACCTTCAACCAGTTCGACAACTACGGTGGGGAGGTTGGCTACCTACCGATGCTGGAGATTTCCGGGCTCGAATCGCCTGTCTTACAACTGATCGATGAGAGCACGGAAGAGATCGTTTACACGGTTCGGGTGTCATCGTCGACGTTTCGACCAAAGATTTTCGACACTGAGGCAACCTACACCATTATCATCGGTGAACCTGGCACATCTAGCATGCGCACATTTACTGGCATGAAGATGGCGACCAGGGACGGAGAAAAATTCGAGGTGGTTTTTTGAAACGCCTTGCCACGGTGGTCGTGGTCATCGTATCCGGTGGAATTTTGTACATTGCCTGGTACGCGACAGGCGGAGGTTGGGTTGGGCGCCTAAGCGGCATCATCACTCAGGCCGCGTCATTTCCGCAGCAGGCAAAGCCGAACATTGTTTTTATTCTTATCGATGATATGGGTTGGCGCGACGTTGGTTTCATGGGAAGCACGTATTACGAAACGCCTGCCATCGACCAGCTCGCCGAACAGGGCGTTGTTTTTACGAGCGCCTATGCCAACGCTCCAAACTGCGCACCGACACGGGCCAGTTTGATGTCCGGGCAGTACACTCCCCGCCACGGTATCTATACGGTTGCGCCATCGGCGCGTGGTGACACGAGGGACCGGAAGCTCCTAGTCGAGGAGACGGAGACAACGCTCAATCTAGAAGTGGTTACTATCGCTGAGGCGCTTAAAACTGCTGGGTACTCAACCGCCAGCGTTGGCAAATGGCACCTTGGTGGGCCAGGTTACCTGCCCACTGATCAGGGCTTCGACGTCAACATTGCCGGCAACGCGCGTGGCTCTCCGCCCGGCTACTTTTGGCCGTACCAACGCGAGAACAACTTGGGTACCCTATTGCGCATTCCGGGATTAGACGAGGGTGGAGAGGAAGGAGAGTACCTTACTGACAGGCTCACCGATGAAGCGCTAGCCTGGATGGAGCAACATGTTGGGAACCCTTTTTTCCTCTATATGACGCATTACGCAGTGCACACGCCGATCCAGGCCAAACCTCAACTGGCCCAGAAGTACCATGGGAAGGCTGTTAGTAACGGCCAGCAGAATTCAGACTACGCTGCGATGATCGAGAGCGTCGACAACAGTGTTGGTCGCATCGTGGCCAAGCTCGACGAAATTGGTGTTGCCGACAACACTGTTGTGTTCTTTTTTTCCGACAACGGTGGTGTTGGGACAATCACTTCGATGGCGCCGCTACGTGGCATGAAAGGAATGCTTTACGATGGCGGCGTCCGCGAGCCGATGATTGTGCGTTGGCCTGGACACACAGAGCCTGGTAGTAGCGTCGACACACCGGTCATCAGCGTCGACTTTTACCCGACAATCCTTGAGATGGCTGGCGTCGACCATTCCGAACAGATTATTGATGGGCTTAGCATCGTACCGTTGCTAAGCGCTGGCCTTCCTGCTCGAGGAGAGGCCAAGCCTTCCGGCCGTGTCGCAGAACTCACTGTCCTCGCTGAGCGGCCTCTCTTCTGGCATTTCCCGGCCTATTTGGAAGGCAACCGCAATACTGACGGGCCGTGGCGCACCACTCCAGCGGGTGCTGTGCGACAGGGTGATTACAAGCTTGTTGAGTTCTTTGAGGATGGCAGCCTTGAGCTCTACGACCTTGGTACCGACATCGGGGAGGTCAATAATCTTGCCGAGCAGATGCCGGGGAAAATGCGAGAATTGCACAATCTGATGATCGACTGGCGTAACGCTATTGGTGCCTACGTCCCAAAGGCGCTGAACCCTGAGTACATTCCCACGGAAGGTGGTGCCCAAACAGCGCAACTCGAGCCGATGTGTCGATGACATCGCCCAAGTGGCTTGGCCCTGCAGTTATTGTTGTGGGTGTTTTGGCGGCCCTGTGGGCTTGGTGGCTGGACCGTCCGCCGGAGCCTTTGCTGGTCGATGCGCCCGGCGAGGAATTCTCAGCTGAGCGAGCGACCATTCTGCTTGAAAAAATCGCGGTAAGGCCCCATATGCCGGGTTCTGCTGAACACGCTCGGGTTCGGGAGTTCCTGGTTCGAGAATTGGGGGATTTAGGTTTTGATGTCGAGATTCAAGAGGCAACGGTTGTTCTTCCGAGAGGCCGAGTGATTCGGTCGGCGACCGTCCGCAACATCCTCGCTCGTAAACACGGAACTGCTTCGAGCGGTGGGGTGGCGATCGCGTCGCACTACGACACACGACAACTCGCTCCTGGTGCCGGTGACGATGGCTCCGGTGTGGCAGCCACGCTGGAGGCCGTGAGAGCCTTGTCTAGCGGCGAACCATTGCGCAACGATCTTTATATCGTTATTACGGACGCTGAAGAACTTGGCTTAATAGGCGCGCGAGCTTTCGTCAATGAGCATCCGTGGTGGCCGGAGATCTCGATACTATTGAGCCTGGAGGCACGCGGCTCTGCTGGACAGTCGGCGATGATTGAAACGAACGCCGAAAACGGCTGGGTGATGCGCGAGTTTGCGCGGGCTGACCCGCATCCCTCTGGTAGCTCCCTTTACTACGAAATTTACCAACGCTTACCCAACGACACTGACTTCAGCATTTACAAGCGCGCTGGCGTAAGTGGTCTGAACTTTGCAATCGCTGAAGGTGCGGATGTCTACCATCGTACGACAGATACGATCGAAAACCTGTCACTGGCCAGCCTACAACACCATGGTGAGCACGCCTTGGCAATGGGTCGCCATTTCGGAAACCTTGATCTCACAGTCGGGACTACAGCTCCAGACGTTGTTTTTTTTCGTTTCGCAGGACTGGGGCTGATCGTGTATTCGCTTGGCTGGGTGACACTGTTTTCGCTATTCGCATTGATTTTCGCGGCACTAGTGGCCTATGAGGGATCCGTCAAACGGCGACTGACTGTTGGGGGTGTGGGAATGGGTCTCATGATGGCCATCGCAGCGGCTGTTTTAGCGGCGTGCCTCGCCCAACTTATGCTGATGTTTGTTCGTGGAGCTCACCACGAGCTCGGATCGGTTGTCGGCCGTGCGCTCTACAATGAAGGTTGGTATGTGTTGGCGGTGGTGTGTATCACTGTTGGCTCGGTTGCGACGGCATTCGGCTTGTCGCGCCGTTGGTTTGGTGCTGCGAGCCTCGCATCTGGGGCACTTCTTATTCCACTTGCCTTGGCGATAACGACCGGTTGGTATGCACCGGGTGTCAGCATGCTATTTGTGTGGCCGGTAGTTTTCGCGATAGGGGCGACCCGCCAGCTGTTGGCCCGAGCTGAGAACAAACCGTTCAATGGTGCCGACCTGGCAATATTCGGAGTTCTAGGAACTCCGGTTGTCCTGATTCTGACTCCACCCGTTTGGGCAATCTACATTGGGTTAAACATCTCGGCAGCGCCTGTGATCGCCGTGGCAGTCGCCACAATGTTGGTTCTATTGATACCTCTATTTGAACTTGCTACTCAGGCAAACCGATGGTGGCTTGTGTCGGGGGCATTTGGTTTTGCTATTGCTTTCGCTGTGGTTGGAATGATCGATGGCCGGCCGGGACCTGGTCGTCCCATCCCAAACGACTTGCTATACGCACTTGATCGTGAATCTGGTGAGGCGGCCTGGGCCACAATGGAGGCCGAACCAGGGGCTTGGCTGTCGGAATTTGTGGACGATGAGGCTACAACCGCGAATCTCAGTTCTTTTTTGGCGGGCAACTCACGTTCATATCGTGTATCTGCGGCCCCGGCAGTTAATGCTCCACGGGCAGAGACAACGATTGTCTCAGACATAATTGACGGTGGGGTACGATCGCTGCGTTTGGTCGTTTCTTCTGTGCTGGGTCCCGAACAGATGAATATTTCACCGGCCCCAGAAAGCCTGGTTTCGCTGCGTGCGGTTAATGGCGTTGTGGTCCAGGGGGGTGGCGACGATTGGTTGTTGCAGCATTTTGGCCGCCCTCCCAATGGGGCCTTGGTTCTTGATCTGACGACCGAGGACCTGTCAGCTCCGCTCGAGTTAGTTCTCGTCGAATTCTTGATGCGACTTCCACCAGTGCCGGGTGTGAACTTAAAACGACCAGTGGGCGTCGTCGCCCATGGTGGGCGCCTAACGGATGCGTCACTTTTTCGTCAGGTTGTAAGCTTCGAATAGAACAACTGGTTTCCAGTAACGTATGTATCAGCCCGCTAACTCGAGTTCACCTGCCGGACCCACGACTACAATGTCACCGACGATGCGCGCTGGAATAACAAACATTGCTGTGCTCACCGGGCCCGACTTAGGTTGGCCGTCCGGGAAGAACTTGCCATTGTGGCAGGCGCATTGGTAGTTGTCTTCGGCTGCGTGCCAGGTGAGGTCGCAGAATTCATGTGTGCAGACCATTAACCTGGCCGTAACGGTATCTCCACTTCGGCTTAGTTCTACCCGTCGGTCCGCATGGAAGATTATTTTGCGGCCCTGAGGGAGGTCGCCGACCGGGATCTCTGTGACCGTGTTGGGGTCTATGAGTGGCGCGCATGCTGTCGCGCTCATAACCAGTGACCCAACCGCCAATGCTCCGAATGAACAACCAAGGTGTTTAAGGGCTTTCCGACGTCCTGCTGATCGCGGATCAGCGGGAACCACTGTAGTTTGGCGGTGTTCATCCCGCGCGGCGACTTGATCGCACGCGGATTCCGTTTTTCGTTCCACCATTACTCCTTAGCTTCGATTTACATCATACGCATCGCACGACGCTGAGGTTGCCTCACATTAGAATTAGTGACGATGATAAAGGTCGCAGTGGAGGGGTGAAGGTCTTACAAGTGAAAGCACCATGAACTTCAAGAACGTAGTGTATTGGGCCATACTGATCTTCCTTGCCGCCATTTTTCTGGTAGGTGGCGTGGAAAAGCTCATGGCGATGGAGTATTGGCAGGCGCGTTTCGTTAGCCAATGGGGCCTGCCAGCCTGGATGGCTCCGATGGTCGGTGCTACCGAGATGCTTGGGGGCTTGATGCTGTTGGTACCCCGTTTGACCACGCTGGGGGCCGCGGTCATCGTCATAGTCATGTTTGGTGCCACGGTCACTCAAATTGTGGCGAGCGAATGGCTACGTATTATCGTGCCGTTGGTCGTTGGTACGCTGGCGGGAATCCTCTTCAAGTGGAGCCTGCTGCGGGTGCAAGGATCCGGGGTGGCTGATGGGGCAAAGAATTCACATTGACCTAGTGAAACCTGGTTGTCTGGTGTTGTCCTAGGATCGCAGCGGCACTACAGTTCGTGCCCATGGCCCAGGTATCGAACAAGGAAACCGTTTACAATTTTATTGGCGGGGAGTGGACTGTCTCATCGGCGACCGATTCACTCAGCATTGAAAACCCCGCTACCCGGGAAACCCTCGGTCGCGTCCCGTTGTCGTCCGCTGCTGACGTAGACGCCGCGGTTGCCGCCGCCAGCCGAGCGTTCCCGGCTTGGCGCGAGACTCCAGCTGTCGAGAGGGCACGGATTCTCTTTCGACTGAAAGAGTTGCTTGAGGAAAACGCCCAGGAGATCTCTCGTAGCTTGACGCTCGAACATGGAAAGAATCTCCTAGAGACACGTGGTGAACTGCAGCGCGGCATTGAAAATGTTGAGCACGCGTGTGGCATTCCTACTTTGATGATGGGGGAAAGCCTTGAAGACATAGCGGCAGGGATCGACTGTGTTACTTATCGGCAACCACTTGGTGTGTTTGCAGCGATCACTCCCTATAACTTTCCGGTAATGATTCCGATGTGGTTCTGGCCATATGCGGTGGCTGCCGGCAACACGTTCATCCTTAAGCCGAGCGAGCAAGATCCACTAACCCATCAGATGATCGTCGATCTTTCCACCGAAGCTGGCCTACCGCCCGGGGTTCTCAACGTTGTGCACGGGGCTCAAGAGACTGTTACCGCGCTGCTTGATCACCCAGGGATTGTTGGTATCTCGTTCGTTGGTTCCAGCCAGGTAGCCCGTCTCGCCTACGCCAAGGCAGCAGCGGCTGGCAAACGCGTGCAGGCGCTTGGTGGGGCCAAAAACCACATGGTGGTGATGCCTGACGCTGATTTCAACATTACGAATGAGGCGCTGATCGGCAGCTTGTTTGGTTCGGCAGGTCAACGGTGCTTGGCTGGTAGCGCTGTAGTTGGTGTTGGCGAGGCGTATGACAAAATGCGCGAGCGATTTCTTGACAGTGCCAACTCTCTAACGATTGGTTACGGCCTCGACGAAGGGACCGAGATGGGGCCAGTGATCTCAAAACCTCACAAGGAACGCGTCCTTGGTTACATCGATGCCGGCGAATCCGAGGGTGCCAAGCTTATCCTCGATGGTCGTGATGCCACCGTTGATAGCTACCCTGAGGGTCATTGGGTCGGCCCCACGGTGTTTGAAGACGTGAACCCCTCGATGAAACTTGGGTCTGAGGAGATCTTTGGCCCGGTCGCTGGCCTCTCCCGGGTGAAGAACGTCGACGAAGCCGTCGACCTGATCCAACAGGTCGAATACGGTAACGCCACGTCGATTTTCACAAGCAGCGGTAAAGCGGCCCGCGAGTTTCGTTACAAGGCGGGGATCTCGATGATCGGAGTCAACGTTGGGGTAGCGGCGCCAATGGCGTTTTTCCCCTTTGGGGGAGCGCGTGGGTCATTCTACGGTGACTTAAAGGCACAAGGGTCTGACGCGATTTCGTTCTACACCGACCGACGTGTAGTGATCGAACGCTGGTAACGGCAGCTTGGCGCCGATCACGAGTTGAATTGAGAGGAAGAGAAACGTGACCAAATTTACACGGAGCGAGTTCATCGGAATGTCGGCAGCGTTCGCGGCCGGTTTGAGTACGGGATGTGGTGGCAGAGGTGGAGGTGGCGCGCCAACCCAGGCTGTTGGAGGCAGTATCGCCGATGAACTTAATCTCGCCGGTATCAGTCATGCTACCGGAGGTCCCGAGCCTGACTTGGTGGTGTTAAACGCACGTATCTACACGGTCGAACCCGCTCAGCCGACGGCCGAGGCTTTTGCAGTGAAACATGGTCGTTTCAGCGCAATTGGCTCCACTGACGATGTGCGTAATCTCGTAGGGTCGGGCACGGAAGTGATCGATGCCGAAGGCATGACAGTGACGCCAGGTTTCATCGATGCGCACTCGCACCCCGCTGGTGCAGGGCTCAATGAGTTGACGAATGTCAACGTCAATTTCCGTACGATCGCCGAGATTCAGCAAGCGATGGCAGCTCGTGCTGCCGACACCCCTCCTGGAACTTGGGTCAACGGGTTCATGTACGACGATACGAAACTCGAGGATGGGCGCCCGGTTAACCGCTACGATCTGGACGCAGCGGTACCGAACGGCCCAGCGAGCATCCGACACCGCGGGGGGCACACCGGGGTATACAACTCATGGGCACTCGAGGCTGCTGGTATCGACAGTGAAACACCAGACCCCCAGGGCGGCCACATCGTCAAAGATGAAAATGGCTTACCTACTGGACTCATGCAGGAGCGCACCGGAGGCTTGTTCAGCGGAGTGGGCGAGAGCAGGCCGCCGGCTACGGACGAAATGCGTCGTGACGGCGTCGCGATTATTACCCAAAAGATGTCCGCTGCGGGGTTGACCTCGTTTCATGATGCCGGTGTTGGTTCAGTTACGGCGTACGACGACGCTTACCGTGAAGGCATGCTCCACTGTCGGGTCTATATGCTTCTGCGCGGGGCTTACGCAAGGATGCGCAACGCAGGCGTGCGCACTGGCTTTGGCGACGAGTGGCTTCGTGTTGGGGCGGTAAAGATGGGTGCCGATGGCTCGGCTTCTGAGCGCACCATGAGAATGAGCACACCGTTCATTGGTCGCCCTGACGATTACGGTATCTTGACGATGGACCAGGATGAGATCCATGAGCGTGTCGAGGAAGCACACCGGGCTGGCTTTCAGATTGGCATCCATGCCAATGGCGACGTGACCATCGACATGGTGCTTAACGCCTACGAGCGTATGCAGCGCGAATTTCCCCGGGCTGATTCACGTCACCGCATCGAGCACTGCTCCTTGGTTAATGACAACCTACTTGCTCGTATAAAGGCCGTTGGTGCTATCCCGACGCCGTTCTACACCTACGTTCATTACCACGGTAATAAGTGGGTTGAATATGGCGAGGAGAAGATGAAGATGATGTTTGCCCATCGTTCATTCCTCGACTATGACATCCCAGTTGCTGGTGCTTCAGATTTCGTTCCTGGTCCTTACGAGCCAATGATGGCGATTCAGTCGTTGGTGACCCGTAAGGATTTCGCGGGCCGCGTGTGGGGCGAGAATCAGCGCGTTACCGTTGGGGAAGCTATGAGGATCTGCACCATCAACGGTGCACACGCGTCCTTCGAGGAGAATATTAAGGGCTCGATCAAGGCCGGCAAACTGGCTGACTTTGTAATCCTTGCCAAGGATCCACACGATGTAGCTCCTGACACGATCAAGGAGATCCCAGTCATGCGCACCGTGGTTGGCGGCAGGACGATGCACCTAGCTTGACTTATTGTGCATTACGGCCCTGTCGTTAGACCGCTGCTCAAGCTGATCCGTTCGCTGGAACACCAAAGGGAGTTTGGACTGAGGATCCCCATGTCTTTGAAGCTACTTCGCCTTGTCGTCATCGTCGGCACTGCCGGTTTGGGCCTTACTGCGTGTAGGGAAGTACCCGATCGTGTAAGTTCCGCACCTGAAACAGCCAATACTAAGGGAGCATCCGTGACCGAGGATGAATTTGCCACACTGGGTAACGGAGCAGTAGTCCACGTTTTCAAGCTCACAAACACGAGTGGCATTGAAATCAGGGTGCTTGACTACGGTGGCATCATTTTATCGATCATGGCTCCCGACCGGAACGGCGACCTCGGTGACATCGTTCTCGGCTACGATGATCTTTCGGGCTATTTGGAAGAAACGCCTTACTTCGGTGCCATCGTTGGTCGCTACGCTAACCGCATCGCTAAGGGCCGATTCACTCTGGACGAGGTCGAGTACGAACTGGCCACCAACGATGATCCGAACCACCTACATGGTGGGGTCGTTGGCTACGACAAGGTGCTTTGGACCGGTACCGTGATCAAAGAACGCGACGGGGTGGGAGTAACTTTTTCCTATGTGAGTCCCGATGGGGAGGAAGGATATCCGGGGACGGTGAAAGTCGAGTTTGACTACTTCCTGAATAATGAGGATGAGCTTGTTATCGATTACCGTGCAACCAGTGATGCACCGACACCGGTGAATTTGACCCACCACTCATACTTCAATCTTGCTACTTCGGGGAACATCCTTGGTCATGAGTTAATGATCAACGCTCACCGCTTTACCCCGATCGACTCTACCGGGATACCAACCGGAGAGCTGGTGACGGTTGCCGGCACCCCTTTCGATTTCACTGAGCCAACGGCGATCGGCGCGCGCATTGATCACGAAGACGAACAGCTCATCAATGGCATCGGTTATGACCACAACTTTGTACTCGCAAGAGACGGCCAAGGGGGCTCAGCGAGCGTTGCAGGTGCTGTGGCGACGATGGTTTCGGCGGCGCGAGTCGTCGAGCCTGTCAGTGGACGTGTTCTCGAGGTCGAAACCACAGAGCCTGGTCTGCAGTTTTACTCTGGCAACTTCCTTGATGGCTCCATTACCGGGAAGAGGGGAGTCGTCTACGAACATCGCGCTGGGTTTTGCCTTGAGGCACAGCATTTCCCTGATTCACCCAACCAGCCAGGGTTCCCCTCAACAATTCTGCGGCCGGACGAGCAGTATCGTTCCCAGACGGTTTATCGCTTTGGTGTCGATCGGTGAGTCAGATGCGTCATGGCATACAGTGAGCTAATACCGGACAGGAAAACACGCCCAAATCTCCTGAAGGAGTGACTTGATGAGTTGGTTGGACTGGGCAGTCATCGCTGCCTACTTTGGGGCACTCGCCTGGCTGTCATGGAGCGTCATCCGGAAAAACGAGGACACCGCTACCGATTATTTCCTTGCCGGACGAAACCTCAGTTGGTGGATCGTTGGCTCCTCGATCTTTGCGTCCAACATTGGGTCTGAGCATCTCGTAGGGTTGGCAGGTTCAGGTGCCACCGACGGGGTGGCTATGGCGCACTACGAATTGCACGCTTGGTGCTTGCTCGTATTGGGCTGGGTACTAGTGCCGTTTTACATGCGGTCAAAGGTTTTCACGATGCCAGAATTTCTTGAGCGTCGCTTCAGCCCGATGAACCGCTGGGTGTTGTCGATTATTTCATTGGTTGCCTACGTGCTCACCAAGATCGCGGTGGCGATTTTCGCGGCCGGTATCGTGTTTTCAGTTCTTCTTCCAGACATACGCATCGGACCGCTCGACAGTTTCTGGATAGGGTCGATTCTGATGATCGTGCTAACCGGGCTATACACAATCCTCGGCGGACTGCGTGCCGTAGCCTATACGGAAGCACTTCAGACGCTCGTTCTAGTAACTGGCTCTGTGTTGGTTACGTTCTTCGGTTTGCGAGCGCTAGGAGGTTGGGGTGAGCTGCGCTTAATAGTTGACCCTGAGATGTTTAACCTCTGGAAGCCACTGGTGCCCGAGGGGGTCACTGGTACTTGGGCTCCTGTGCGGGAACTTAATGCCGTCGGCGATGTTGTGCGTGAGGCTTGGTACTTCAACACCAATTATCCTTGGTTGCCCATGCTGTTTTGTGCGCCGATCATCGGCCTCTGGTACTGGTGCACCGACCAGTACATTGTTCAGCGTGCGCTAGGTGCTCCGAGTGAGCGAGAGGCTCGGCGCGGCGCTATTTTCGCGGCTGTTCTCAAGCTTCTTCCAGTATTCATATTCATCATTCCTGGGCTGATTTGCTTCGCTCTAGCCTCGAGTGGCAGGGTTCCTGAGATCCAGCAGGTGCTACTGGATGCCAACGGCGAAACAATTAGAGACGAGGCACAAAAAGCGTTCCCTCTGCTAGTGGCAACAGTACTTCCGGCTGGAGTACGTGGGCTCGTTGTGGCTGGATTGCTGGCTGCCCTGATGAGCTCGCTCGCTGGTGTATTCAATGCCTCGGCGACTTTGTTCACGATGGACTTCTACAGCAAACTACATCCAGATGTTTCGCAGCATCGGCTAGTCTGGATTGGACGGGTCGCGACCTCCGTGATGGTGCTTATCGGCCTAGCGTGGATCCCAGTCATTCAAGGGGGGCGTGGCCTGTACGATTACCTGCAGGGCGTACAGGCATACCTTGGTGCACCGATTGCAGTTGTATTTTTCTTTGGCGTGTTCTTCAAGAGACTCAACGCTCAGGGAGCGCTTGCGACGTTGATCACTGGTTTCTTGCTGGGCATCTTCCGCCTCGCCGTTGACACGCCCGTAAAGCTTGGCCTTGATGGCTATGAGAACGGCTACGTTTACGGCTCGTTTTTATGGGTGGTCAACAACATGTTTTTTCAGTACTACAGTCTGTTGATCTTCTGTGTGTCCGTCACCGTGATGGTCGGTGTCAGTTACGCCACGCGGGAACCTGATTACGCGTCGATCAGTGGACTCACCTATGGCACGATGACAGTCGAGGATCGCGTTGATTCACGCAGCAGCTGGAGTGCGCGTGACGTGTTTGCTTCAGCGATGATTCTGGTGGCAATCGTCGCATTGTATCTGTACTTCTCGGGGTAAGAAGCGTGGGACGGAAGGAAAACACAGTATGAAGACTGAGCCGCTAATCGGGGCACGCGAGTATTTTCCCGACATTGGGACAATTGCGTACGAGGGTCCCGAGTCTGATAACCCGCTGGCATTCAAATACTACGATGCCGAAAAGGAAATCGGGGGCAAGACGCTGCGCGACCATCTGCGCTTTTCGGTCGCATACTGGCATTCTTTCTGTGGAACTGGAGCTGATCCATTTGGAGTTGGGACGCGGGAGATGCCGTGGTTGTCAGACAATCCTATGAGGATGGCTGCAGACCGACTCGACGCTGCCTTTGAGTTCATGACCAAGCTGGGTGTGCCGTATTATTGCTTTCACGACCGGGATCTGGCGCCCGCGGGGAAAACGGTTGCGGAATCAGAAGCAAATCTCATCCAGCTTGTCGAGGCAGCAGCCGCAAAACAGGATGCGTCGGGTGTAAGACTTCTCTGGGGCACAGCCAATCTGTTTTCCCATCCGCGCTATATGAACGGTGCCGCCACCAACCCTGACTTTAGAGTCGTGCCCCACGCTGCTGCCCAGGTAAAAGGAGCGTTAGATGCGACGATCGCTTTGTCTGGAGAGAATTATGTGTTTTGGGGTGGTCGAGAAGGCTACTTCTCTTTACTTAACACCAACATGAATCGTGAACTAGACCACTTAGCGACGTTTCTGAAGAAGGCACGTGACTACGGCCGAGCCCAGGGTTTCAATGGCGCTTTTCTGATCGAGCCAAAACCGATGGAACCCACCAAGCACCAGTATGATTTCGACGTTGCCGCGGTAATCGCGTTTATGCAGCAACATGATCTTGGCGCCGATTTCAAAATTAACATCGAGAACAACCACGCGACCTTGGCGCGCCATACTTTTTCACATGAGATACAGACAGCTATCGACGCTGGATTCTTTGGCAGCCTCGATGTAAACCAGGGTGATCCACACAGTGGTTGGGACACAGACGAATTTCTCCACAACCTCTACGACGCGGTTGAGATCATGCTCGTCTTGTTACGCGCGGGTGGAATTGGCCACGGTGGACTTAACTTCGATGCCAAGTTGCGTCGTAGCTCTACCGATCCGGAGGATCTATTTATCGGACACATCAGTTCGATGGACACGCTGGCGCGTGGGCTTATTATCGCTTTTGAGATACTCGAGAGCTCGGATTTGGAGGAACGCCTTTTGGAACGCTATGCCAGCTATGACGATGGCCCCGGTGCTCAGTTCGAGAGGGGTGAGCTTAGCCTGGGCGAGTTGGCTAAGCTTGCCGACAAGCTCGGTGAGCCGAAGCGGCGTAGCGGCAAGCAGGAGCTTTTTGAGAGCATCATCAATCGCTACATCCGCTGATTGCCAAGGGCTCCAACTTAGCGTAGCGGCGCCTGAGGCGGGTGTAGGTTTTAACGCTCGACTGCTTCGGCATGATGGGGGATTCGGTGACGGGGACAGCGATCCCGTCAACCACCGTTTCCCACGACAGCCCGGTTCCGTTTGCCGTGCCCTCGGCGTGATAAGCACGCAGAGCGGCCCCGAGACATGCGGAATTAGTTACCTTGAAGCGCCGGACCTTGGCTCCAAAAACATCAGCCAGGACTTGGAGGATGTCAGTGTTGACAGCTGCCCCGCCTGTGGCATGAATGACTTCGACATCGACCCCCATCCAACGTGAGTGGTTAGCAAGTGCCATCATTTGTGCCTCCACGACGGCGCGAACATTGCGGGCCGCGTCTTCTGCGGCGAGATCGACGCGGCGCACGCCGGGCGTGCGCACATTGGGGGTGATCTCGGGTTCGAACCACGGAAACATCATGCTGTCATTGTTTCCCGGTGGCGTCGCCTGCAGCATCTCAGAAAAGCTGTTCCAATCCAGACTATACGCATCGCGGACCTGTTCTCGCGCTAACGAGCCGTTCAATAAACAGGTGAGCCCCATGTAATCGCCGGTCGGTGAGCCAAATACGTGACCCGTTCCTGTTCGATCGATACGCGGCTCGCTCATCGGCCCGAAAAGCGTGTCGCTGGTCCCGAGAGAGACTGCGATCTGCCCTTCTCTGATCAACCCGGTGCCGACGAGACTGCAGGGATTGTCTCCGGACCATGCAACTATCTTTACTGCTGGCAACCCAAAACGATGTTGCCAATATGGTGCGAGTGTGCCGACGATTGTCGGCGACGGTACGATCGGCGGGAGCTTTGCGGCAAGCTTTGGGGCTGTAGCTTCAAGCATTTTCAAAGACCAGTCGCGGGTGCGCAAATCCATGAGGTTCATCCCCGAGGCATCGCCAGGATCAAGCGGCGCGTGTGCCCCAGCAAGCAGAGAGGCCATGAACGAGCTAACCATGTGCACCCGGTCAGTTGCCTCCCAGCCCTCAGGATCCTGCTTATAGAATTTGCGGATTTGTGGTCCCGTAAAACGCTCAAAAGCCCGCGAGCCAGTGAGCTGTGCTAGTCGAGCAGCGTCACCGATTGCGCCGGTGATTTCTCGACACTCCTCGATGGTGCTTGAGTCCATCCAAACTGGTGATACCGGACGTGAAAAAATGCTTTCTTTTGGTGCGTCCTTGTTGCCAATCGTTCTTGTCCCTAGTTGCTCGACCAAAGGGTAAGATGGAACGAGTCCCGCCATGACTCCCGTGGCACGCGGGCTCAGGTACACGCTTCCATGTTGTTGAGCCGATCCAGCGATGGCAGCGAGCCGTGAGAGGTCTAAGCCGCTTACCGCGATTGCTTCAAACATGTGGTCTAACGCCTCAGCCCACATCAGTGGAGACGACACCGCCACCGACGGGTCTTCGCTCGGCAGAACACCATTGCGGGTTCCATATAGTGGCAAGTTTTCATCGAACGAGATCGAATGTTCAAAAACCAAGGATTTTCGAGGGGGTTCATTGCTGCGACCATGCTCATCGTGCTCAACCTCAAGCACTAGTGCCGTTAGGCTTTGTGTACTCGAATCAAGCCCTAGGTATAACGCCATAGCTAAATCCCTGATGTGTTCAACTAGTTGTTTTCTAGGAAACCTTAGCTCAAACGCCAGGAAGAAAGCGGAGCCATAAGTGTGCCCCAAGTAACCAAGTCATCGGGCCACCACAGCTAGGAAGTGGCCTACTCACTCGTTACGGGACGCGTTACTCTTTTCAAAGAGGCCAACCCGGCTTCAGGAGAGCTCCTGATGGGCACAATGCAAAGCGCCGAGATGTCGGTAGGCACGTCCGTTTTTCGTGCCCGTGGTCTCACCAAGGTTTACGACATGGGCGAGATTCATGTCCACGCGTTGCGAGGTGTTGACCTGGAGTTGTATCACTCCGAACTTATGGTTTTACTAGGCCCATCAGGTAGTGGCAAATCGACACTAGTCAATATTTTGGGTGGTCTTGACACTGCCACCAGCGGAGAGGTCTTTTACGGTGGCACCGAGCTAACTGCCGCCGATGACCGGGCTCTTACTAGGTATCGTCGTCGCCACGTTGGGTTCATTTTTCAGTTTTACAATCTGATCTCAAGCTTGACCGCACGCGAAAACGTTGCCGTGGTTACTGAGATCGCCGAAGCCCCGATGGACCCTGCCGAGGCGCTCGAGCTAGTTGGGTTGGAAGAGCGCCTTGACCATTTCCCGGCCCAGATGTCTGGCGGCGAGCAGCAACGCGTCGCCATCGCCCGAGCCATCGCCAAGCGGCCCCAGGTACTGTTGTGCGACGAGCCGACGGGAGCGCTTGATTCCACCACTGGTGTTGTTGTGCTTGAAGCCCTGAACCGCATCAACAGAGAGATCGGTACGACGACGGTGATCATTACCCATAACGCTGTGGTTGCCGGGATGGCCGATCGCGTTCTGCACCTGACCGACGGGACGATTTCTCAGGTCGAGATCAACAAAATGAAGATTTCCCCGGAAGAGATGCACTGGTGATCCGATGAGGATGCTCGACAAGAAGATGTTCCGCGAGCTCTGGCAAATGAAAAGCCAAGTTCTTGCTATCGCAATAGTCATCGCAAGCGGTGTCGGTAGCTTCGTTATGTCACTAAGCACCCTCGAATCTTTGCAAACGACCCGTGCCACCTTCTATCAGGAGTACAACTTCGCTGAAGTATTTGCGACTTTGAAGCGAGCCCCGGAAAATGTGAAGGAACGAATCGCTGATATTCCTGGTGTTGAACTGGTTGAGACACGGGTCGTCGCTAATGTTGTGCTCGATATCCCCGACTTTGCCGACGCAGTAAGGGGATCGTTGATTTCGATCGACGAGCCCTATGGCTCCTTGCTCAACAAAACCTATTTGCGCAGTGGCCGCATGATTGTGCCGGGGCGCGCCGACGAGGCCTTGGTTTCAGAGGCGTTTGCCGAAGCTCACGGCTTCGAGCCTGGCGCTGAGATTGCCGCGATTATTAATGGCCGCCGCCAGGAATTGACCATCGTCGGTGTGGTTCTTTCCCCAGAATATATTTACATGATCGCGCCTGGTGGCGTTTTCCCGGACTTCGAGCGCTACGGGGTTCTGTGGATGAACCGCGAACCGCTTGCAACCGCTTACGATATGGACGGTGCTTTCAACGATGTCACGTTGACCTTGTCGCCAGGTGCCAGTGAAGAAGCGGTTATCGAATTACTCGACCAAGTCATTGAGCCTTATGGTGGTTTTGGGGCAATTGGTCGGGACACTCAGATTTCGCATCGATTCCTGTCAGAGGAATTTCGATCGCTGCGTATCATGGCAAGAATTTTCCCCATTATTTTTCTCGGTGTTGCTTCCTTTCTTCTGAACATCGTAATTACTCGTCTCGTTCGGGCGCAGCGGGAGCAAGTGGCTACCCTCAAGGCCTTCGGTTATAGCAATCTCGGTGTGTTGTGGCATTTCACGAAGCTGACTACTGTCATTGTGATCTTGGGAGTCGTTGCTGGCCTTGGCCTGGGGACACAGCTCGCTCGGGAAATGGCCGAGATGTACATGGAGATCTACAGATTCCCTTACCTGCAGTTCACTGTTTCACTACCGGTAGTGGTCGGAGCTGCCGTTATCAGCCTTACGGCAGCCCTTCTTGGTGCCGCTTACTCGGTTTTCCGAGCGGTTAGCCAACCGCCTGCCGAGGCAATGAGGCCCGAGGCGCCAGACATCTATCGTGAGGCTATTGTCGAACGACTAGGCTTAAAACGGTTGTTGACACAGCCGACTCGAATGATCCTGCGTCATATCGAGCGCCACCCAGTTAAGTCGATGATGACGATTATTGGAATCGCGTTCTCGGTGGCGGTCCTGATGGTCGGCATGTTCTTTTCCGACGCTATCTACCGGATGGTCCAGGTTCAGTTCGGCTTCGCACAACGCGAGGATCTTGCGGTCATCTTCGTCGAACCGACTTCGTACCGTGCCTACTACGAGTTGCTGAACCTCGAAGGTGTCGAATATGGCGACCCGTTCCGGTTCGTGCCCGTTGACCTCAAGAAAGATCATCGAAGTTTTCGTACTTCCATCCAGGGTATCGAGCCTGGAAGCGAACTCGTTCGATTGATTGACACGTCTCTGCAGCCGGTCCCGCTCCCCAGGGAAGGCTTGGTGCTGACTCGGTACCTGGCCAATGTTCTTGGGGTACAGGCTGGCGAGATGGTCACGGTGAAGGCGCTTAGGGGCCGCCAACCAGTCCGTGAGGTTCCCCTTACTGCGTTGGTGAGCGAATATATTGGTGTGTCGGCGTATATGGATCGATCGGCACTGAATCGCTTGATGGGTGAAGGCGATCTAATCTCTGGGGCCTACCTGGCCACCGATGAAACCCATCTAGAGGATATCTACTTGAAGCTCGAAGAGGTCCCACGTGTTGCAGGATCGGTGAATGTTGATAACTCGATCGAGAGCTTCTTCGCCACGATGGGGAACCAGTTGCTGACCTGGTCGATCATTATGACCATGCTTGCCGGTTCGATTGCTATCGGCGTGGTGTACAACAGCGCCCGTATCGCCCTCGCGGAACGCAGTCGAGAGTTGGCTTCCCTACGTGTGCTCGGCTTTCGTCGCGCCGAGGTTTCCTACATCCTTTTAGGAGAGATTGCGGTGTTGACACTTGTGGCTATTCCGGTTGGTTTCATCTTTGGGCGAGGCCTGTGTGCATACATGGCCAGTGCGTTTCAAAGCGACTTGGTTCGCATTCCGACGATCATTGATCCAAGCACGTACAGTTATTCAGCTGGCATCGTGTTGGTCTCTTCCGTCATCTCGGGACTCATCGTCCGGCGCCGGGTCGACCATCTCGATCTTATCGCCGTATTGAAGACAAGGGAGTAATTCGTGAGTTGGCTTCGAAAACTCAGCTGGTTGGCTGTTGCCATCGTTGTGGTTACGGCTATTGCCATGGGATTTGTGCCCAGCCCCGTTCTTATCGACGCGGCTTCGGTTGATCGCGGGATCTTCGAAGTGACAGTTCGGGAAGAAGGCAAGACTCGTGTTGTTGAGCGTTACGTTGTTTCGGCGCCAGTGGCGGCCTATGCCCGACGCCTAGGGTTCGATGTTGGTGATGAGATCCAGGAAGGCGAGGTGTTGCTGTACCTTGAACCGTTGCGTTCCCAAGTTCTCGACTCGCGTACCCGAGCTCAAGCGGAAGCGCGCGTAGCTGCGGCACAGGCGGCTTTGCTTGTTTCGGAGCAGGAAGTTAGCGCGGCTGAAGCCGATGCCATGTATGCGGAAGCTGACCTTGCGCGGGTGCGGAAGCTGTTCGAACAAGGAGCAATATCGCAAACATCGTTGGAACTTTCGGAAACTGCTGCACGTCGCACGACGGCTCGGCTTGAGTCAGCACACCGAGCGGTTGACGTTGCAAGTTATGACATCGAAGCGGCCCAGACCGCCCTGCGTTACTCGGAGACGGCCGGTGCCGGTGGCGAGACCGTACCGGTTCAATCGCCGGTTGCCGGTAGAGTGTTGCGTTTGTTGCACGAAAGCGAGGGGGTGGTTGTTGCTGGCCAGCCACTGGTCGAGGTTGGTGACCCCGATCTATTGGAGGTCGAAGTTGAAGTTCTCTCAGCAGATGCCGTAAAGATTGCTCCTGGGACGAAGGTACGCTTCGAGCGTTGGGGCGGTGAGGGTGTACTTGATGGTGTCGTTTCGGTTGTAGAACCGGTTGGGTTCACCAAGATCTCTGCGCTCGGTGTCGAAGAACAACGAGTGTTGACCGTTGTTGACATCGTTTCGCCAATGGAGAAGTGGAAGAGACTCGGCGATCAATATCGCGTCGACGCTGTTTTTGTCGTTTGGAGCGGAAACGATGTCCTCAGCATTCCGTCGAGTGCCACATTTCGTCACGGGGAAGGATGGGCCACGTTCGTGGTCGTAGATGGTGTTGCCTACCTACGTGAGATCGAGATTGGTCAGCGTAGTGGTTTGCGGGCCGAGGTACGCTCGGGTCTGAGAGCCGGGGAAACCGTAGTTGTCCACCCCGATGACTCGATCTCAGACGGTACTGCGGTCGAGACGATTAATTAAGTAAGCGGCGTACCTACAAGGTATCCCGTTGGAACCTGCCGTTTGGCTCGTTATGATGCGAGCCATAAGATTTTCAACTTTTGCCCATGGAGGGTTTATGCATCCCATGCGAGCCATTCTCTTTTGCTTAGTCCTTGTCGTCATCCCGTCCTTACCCGTCCTTGCGCAATCCAGTGGGTTCGGCCTTACCGTCGTTGTCGATGGCGATGACTTGATCATTGGTGAGCCCAACAACAGTTTTCGGCAAGGCACGGTCTATGTGTACCGAAAAAGTGGTGACATTTGGGAGGAGGTAACGCGATTACAAGCGGAGGAATCCGAGCGGGCCGATGGTTTTGGCGCCGTGCTTGCGTTGGATGGAGACACCCTTTTCGTAGCTCAACGGGGGGGGATGTTGCACGCCTTCGAGCGTGACGGGTCGAGTTGGCGTTCCTCTGGGACTCTCAGCGTAGATGGACTTACTGGACCTGACCCGGGTTGTGGTCAGCAGTATGGCTACTGCGGCACTGATTTCGGTATCGCGATAGCTATAGAAGGTGACTGGATGATGGTTGGCAAGCCGGGTCGGGCTGCGAGTGCCGGTGGACGTCGGGGTCGTGGCACACCACAACCAGCCGAGCCTGGAGCGGTCTATATCTTCCGACGCGGCGGTTCTGGAAGATGGACTCTACAGGGCAGCCTAGAGCCCACCGATGGGATCGTTGCAGGGGACAGCTTTGGAAGGTCTATTGCTTTTTCCGACGGCCGCGTTTTCGTTGGTGCGCCAACTCGTGCGGCGGACGTTGTGGCTCAACCTCAGGGCGGTGGTCGTCGTCGGGGGCGGGGACCGTCGCCAGTTCCAGAGGATACGCAGCCCGTACCCGAGGTCGGCCGTGTCTTTGAGTTTCGCTATGAGAATGGCAACTGGCGCGAGACAGCTTCGTTTGGATCTGAGAACGAGCGCGCCGCTAATTTCGGCGCCGCCATTTCTCTTGAAGGCAACACGGCTGTAATCGGTGCCCCTGGTAGCGGCGACGGTCATGGCGCTGCTTATGTTTATAAGTACGATGAGGAGAACGGTGTTTGGGAGGAGCATTCGCGCCTAGCTGCCTTTAGTGGCATTCGTGGTGACCGCTTTGGCACGGCGGTTGCTATCGATGGCAAAGACGTTTGGGTCGGTTCACCGGCTCCGCGGGGTACCGATACCGGTATGGCCTATCTGTACCGTGATGAAGGCGGGAAATTACTTGGCACCCCACGGCGCATATTCTTGAAAGAAACTGTGACTCGTGATGCATTCGGCGATCGCATCGCCTCTAGCGGCGGTATTGCAGCCGTATCGGCCACCGGAATGGACCATCAGGCCGGAGCTGTTTATGTGTATGAGCGCAACACAAACAGTGAATGGGAAGATCGCGGCGAGCTGGTCAGTGAGCCGGATGCACTGCCAGCTTTGCTCGGCGAGGTGCGCGAGTGCACCGATGGCAAAATTGGTCCGTTTGATTGCGATGGCATCGACTTGCTCGCCTTCATCCCGGGGTCGATGCTCAAAGCAGAAGGCGATTCGCGAGGTGTGCGCACGAATGATAACTGGGGTTGGACTGACCCAGCGACTGGTCGCGAGTATGCGCTCATCGGCCGTAATGATGGGACTTCATTCTTCGATATCACTGACCCTCTCAATCCCTTACTGGTGGGTGATTTAGCTAAGACCCAGAACACGCCGCCTTCACAGCTATGGCGAGATATCAAGTTTTACAACGACCATGCTTTCATCGTCGCCGATGGCGCTGGAGCCCATGGAATGCAGGTCTTCGACATGTCGAAACTGCGCGACGTGCCGAATATGCCTATGGTGTTTCAACCCGATAGCCACTACGACCTCGTAGAAAGCGTCCACAACATAGCCATCAATACCGAGACTGGTTTTGCTTACTTGGTCGGTGCTGACGGGCGTGAGAGTTGTGGCGGTGGGCTGCACATGATTGATATCCGCGACCCGCTCAACCCACAATTTGCGGGATGTTTTCGGGACGAGCGCGGGACCCACGATGTGCAGTGCGCCGTGTACCGAGGTCCAGACGAGCGGTACGAGGGTCGAGAAATTTGCCTAAAGGCAAATGGTGGCTTTTTGTCAGTTTCGGACGTTACCGACAAGGAAAGCCCTGTATTACTAGGCCGTGGCACCTATCCCAATCCTGCTTATTTGCACCAGGGTTGGCTGACTGACGACCATGCATATTTCATTATGAACGACGAGTCAGACGTAATCGCCGGAAATGCTGAAACAACGCGCACCACGATTTGGGACCTGAGTGATCTTGAAGATCCACTATTGACAACCATGTTCATGGGCTCGTTGCCTGCCAGCGCGCACAACCTGTATGTCAAGGGCGATTTTGTCTACCAAGCGAACTATCGTTACGGTTTGCACATTCTCGACATTACGGACCCAGAGAATCCGGTTGAGGCGGGAATGTTTGATACAGCGCCGTATTTAGAGGGGCCTGGTTTTTCCGGAGCTTGGAGCAACTATCCGTTCTTTGAATCTGGAACGATTATTGTTACAAGCTTGATGGAAGGTGCATTCCTGTTGCGCAAGCAGGATTAAGCTAATTTTGGCCCCGTATTCCTCGCAAACCCTTGCTGGAAATCGGTCCAGGATTCCTCAAATTTCCAGGTGGGTAACTGTAGGGCAACTTTTAACTTTCCGAGGGCCACAATGAATATCTCTTATCTGATTATTCTTGTGATGGGTTTATTTTTTATGGTCTGGTTATTGCGATGACAAAAAGCCGCTTTTCGTCGGGCGATGCTCCCCCTTCCGCGTCAGCGGCTCTCGCTCTATATAAGGGTCCGATGCTCGGGCAACACCTAAATTTCTAGAAAGAAAAGCGGTCTATCATTCGCGCACTCGCAGGACGAAAACGCCCTCGCGCCCACTGGCGACCACCACCACCCCAGATTCGAAAAACGGGTAGTTGCTCCACGAGCCGATCGACCCGCTGATGATATCCCCCATTCCAAAGTCGCTTCCCCACGGTACTGTGTCGAAGTATCCGAGCGCCGTCGGTTTTTCAGGATCTGAGATGTCGACCACCCGTAGGCCGCTACGGTAGTTAGACTGATACATCACGTCTCCTACGATATAGAGGTTGTGATCGGTAGCCTCGCTGTCAGTTTCGTAGGTTCCAACTAATATCGGATCGTCGAGTTCCTGAACATCAAATATCAGAGTGCGGGTACCAGGCACCAACCCGGAGAATTCGTCGAGTTCGTCGTTTAAGTAGAAATAGTGTTGATCGGGGGTCAGCCAGCCTTGGTGTGTGTACGCTATGTTCGGGTACTCGCCACGCGCGATCGCAACGGGGTTGCGCTTGTCAGTGGTATCGGCGATTGACAATGCCGAAGCCCCATTGGACGTGAAGCAGATCTCGTGGCCGGTGTAGCGTTCGTCAGGCCCCGCGTAAGTGACGCATTGGGCATCGTGGGTGCCGCCAGTACCTGCCATTCCGGTGCTGATGTCGGAGAAGCAACCGGCAAAGGCAGGATTTCGAGGATCCTCGATGTTAATCATGTGCAGGCTACCGCCACAGCTCTCGCGGCCACCCGCTCCCACGATGAAAGCGAAGTCGGAGCCCGGATTCACGACCATGTTGTGGGCACTGTCGACACCGCGATAGGTGGTGTCCGCCGTAAGTGTCAACGGCTCACCTGAAAACTCTCGCAGCCGGGTCATATCGAACACCTGCATCCCGTGCTGTCCGGCGCTGTCTGAGACGATAAACGCAAAGTCCTTCTCGACCTTCACATCGCGCCAAAGCGAGGTGTTAGCTTCGTCTGTCTTGGGCAACTTGCCAATCCATACCGGGTAGCTTGGATCGGTGACATCGACGAAAGTGGTTCCGTCACGCATACCAACGACAACGTAGTCTCGGTTGGTATCGGGGTCGGTCCAGCCCCATATGTCGTTCACCCCGACGCCGCGGTTGCCGCCGATCATGTGGGTTGGCAGAAAGGAAACCATGTCAACGTTGTCACACAGGAACGGGCCGGCCTTGCCGTCAACACAGGGGACACCTTCACCTACAACAGGCTCAAGGCCGCTTGTCCCCGACAGAACTTCTGTGCGGTTCCAGCCAATGTGGTCGCGTTCCATAATTACCGCAGTGCCGGCACCGTAGTCGTTGCCGGGAACACCGGCGACGACTACGTCAGCTTTTGCGGCAACCGCAGTGGAAAGAATCGAGAACTGCCCAAGGTTGGCGGCGCCCAGCTTGGTTGCTGAATCCCAGCTGTTGAGACTGCTTCGGGTTAAGTGATAAACACGGCCTAGGCGGCCCTCGGAGCCCGGGGCACCGATGAAGGCCTCGTTTTCGCTAAACGCGATCGACGCGCCGAAATAACTTCCCGGTAGGCGATCGTATGGCTCAAGGCCTGGAAGCTGGTCCCAGTTTTGTTCCACGGGGTCATAGAAATAGAGGTACACAGCTCCGATCAGGCCGTTGGCACCGGGAGCCCCAACCATGACTTGGCCGTTATGCATTGCTACCGCATAACCGAAATTTGCTCCGGAGCCTGCACCAGAGCCGTTCAGTTGCCCAGCTTGCTCCCAACCGCTGTCGCGGTTCTCGAAAATATAAGCCATTCCTGACGGCACGTCCGGCGCATATCCAGACAGGAAAAAATCGAGCTTCCGGTCAGGCGCACCAGCGATAGCCCAATCGCCGTCTATGGCGACTGACATTCCAAAGTTTTCATTGTCTGTACCCGCTCCGGACAATGCGTCGACATGTTGCCAGCCGCCTTCCTGCAGCTCGAATACGTGGGCAGAGCCGGTGCCTTCAGATGCCTTGGGTGCGCCCACGATAAGGCGATTGCCGCTAATTGCCACGGAGGCGCCGAAGAGATCACCCGTACTGCTGTTCGGTGCCTCGATCTTGGCGACTTGAACCCATGTCCCTTCTTGTTTTTCGAAAACGTACGCCGCGCCTGCGCCCATGAGTTCGGCACCGATGATGAGCCGGTCCCCGTCGATGGCCATTCCGCTGCCGAATCCGTCAGCGTCCCTTGCATCATCAGCAGTGAGCGTGGCGATTTCTGCCCATCCACCCGAGTCGGGGCGGTACACATACACATATCCAGGGGTCGCCTGGTTGCCTGGTTCGCCAATGAAAACCTCGCCATCCCCCACGGCAGCCGTTCTGCCGAACCCAATTTGAGCATGTGCCGGAGTTACTACAAAGGCGAAGATTGCGAATACAACGATGCTTGAAACAAGCTTTCTCACAGACTACCTCCAAAGTTGAAATCGTTCCCAAGAAGGTTACCGCAACTTCGTTGACTGTAATGGTTGTTCCAAACACCATTTCATAATTCGATATACGTAGCTACGCTGGTATTAACCCCGCACATCGGCTTGCTACTCCGCTAGCAACACGACAGGAACACACTGAATGAGCGCTATCAATCTGCGTATCCAGCTCTTGCCGCACGCGACGGGACTCGACCTCCCCAAATATCAGACGCCAGGCTCGTCGGGTATTGACCTTCGCGCTGCGGTTGAAGAGTCGATCATCATCGGAAATGGGGAAAGAGTAATGATTCCAACCGGCCTCAAGATGGAAATTCCGGCTGGTTACGAGGGGCAGGTGCGCACCCGGTCGGGCCTGGCGGCAACTCGCGGGTTGGTAGTACTTAACTCTCCCGGAACGATAGACGCTGATTATCGTGGAGAGGTCAAGGTCATCCTGATGAATCTTGGCAGTGAACCAGTGGCCATCAGCCGCGGCGAGCGGGTCGCTCAACTGGTCATTGCACCCGTGACCCGTGTGGCCATTACGGAAGTTGATGACGTCGATGAAACAACACGAGGATCAGGTGGTTTCGGATCGACAGGGACTAATTGATTAAGGACTGGCCGAGTCGCCACGAATTACGTCGACACGCAAGCTGATCGTCGAAGATTCCGAAGAAAGACTCAGAGGCCGTCAATGATGTGCTGGAAGATGGCGCGTGCCTGGCTAATGGCTTCGGAGTACGCACGCCGCTCAGCATCGGTGTTGAACGCATCGCGAGTCTCGACTCGATCCCACAGTATGTTGATTGTTTCAAGGAGAAACTGGGCATCTTCAACGGATGTGTAGTTGTGCCCATCGCGAACGACGTAAACCGGGCTTGTTGCGGCAAATGGAAACGCGTCGCCGACATATTCGCTTGGGGGGCCGCTGGCACGAGCAGCGATCCATCCGCTACCTGGGAGCTCAATTGTGGTTGATAGATTCCAGACTTCGTTCGGGTTGTACCCGACAAAATCAGCTTCTCCCCATGTGTGAGCAACACTTCCATTGACGATGATTTCAACTCGATCGAGTGGCGCAAGTGATGTTACTGCCAAACTGATATCAAAAGTCGTATCGTCAGTGCTTTCGAGGGCAAACTCCTCACCTGGTTCTAACATGGTCCCCGGGCTTAGTCTCCCGTGGCCGACATTCAGGAACAACAACGGCCCGTTAGTTCCGAACGTCTTTTCCTCCCTTACGCCATCGAGCCAGCCGCTGAAGGTGAGAGGGGGGGCTCCATCGATGTGGACATAGGTACGTGCCGTACCGCCTGAGGGGTCTAGCCAAACGTCGGAGAAGTTGTCAGTTCCACCGGTGGCAGCTAGGCGGAAACCGCAGTTTAGGAGTCGGTAGTATATTTCGGTCGACTCCATCTCAAGAGAAGCAATGGAAACTACGTCGAAGAAGTCGCCGCGGCCGAGAGCGACGTGGACAGGAATGTCGGCGGTTGCAGCACGTTGTGGGGTATCAACGGGCCCATTGTAAGGATGTACGAACCCGGCGATACCGCCCTGGTTGTAAGCGGCATCGATGTGGGCCAGCTTAAGTACGTCGGGTGCGTACGGTGTGCCACGGGCACCGCCAATGAACGGCATGATGAAACGTTGTAACCCCAGCAAAGCTACGTGGCCGTATGAGCCCCGGAACTCTTGTGTGTAGTACAGAATGCGTTCTTCCCCGGACATCTCGTACGGTTCGCCGGTCAGGTTCTCTGATTGCCCCATGATTTTCGTCCCATCCATGTGTATCAGGGCGTTAGCGACGCGCACATCGTCGGCTTCGAGCTGCCGAAAAAACATCTCTGGGGTAAGGCCAAAACGTCCCTCGTGCAGGTCGTGGGTGTGCATATCGCTGGAGTACCAGCCCAGAGTGAACAATGGGTCCAGATTGCCGAAACGGTTGAGAACCAACGTCACATCGGTACTTTCCCCCGCGATGACCTGGGCGCTCACCTTCGTTGGGAGGTACTCGAATCCGCGCATTGCTTCGATTGAAGCTAAGCCTGCGGGCAACTCGATTTTGAAGCTACCGTCGGTGTGTGCATAATGCCTCTTGTTCACCCACATCATGCGATGGAATCCACCATCTTCGGTGTACGCGCGACCGTCAGAGGCGGTCAACATAATGCGTGCTGGCGTTGGCTGTCCGTTTTCGTCGAGAACTCGGCCTCGTATTGTGCCGGTTTCAGTTCGCGGATGCCGTGAGGTGATTTCTACTTCACGCCAAGAACTACGAGCACCACCACCTGCCCCCATCGTGTACAACCGGGTTGGGCCCTGGTGATTCGAGACGAAAGCGATCCTGTTGCCGTCAGGACTAACAGCGACACCGAATTCGTCTGACGGGACTTCAGTCAAGCGAACTCGGTGTCCACCCTGAGCGGAAACCACGGCGATGTCGTTGGAGCCACCAGAATCCGACGAATAGAAAATCGCCGAATTGTCTGCTGACCATTGGGGTTCGGCACGGTAGCTTGTTTCTTCGGTGTGCACTAGGTACGGCTCATCGGCTGCTCCCGGCGTGCCGGTGTTGTTCAACACATGTCTCTTAGCCCAGATAGCTCCACTGCCGAGTGTCCCGGGAGCCGGTGCTATGAATGCAACTAAAACGCCGTCAGACGAAACGGATGGCTGATACTGGTTTCCGGGGCCACCCACAATTTCTTCAACTATTAATCTCCCACTAGGGGCGTTAGCAGGCATTATCGGGTGAGCGCTGAAGATGTCGAAGCCACCGTTACGGCGGGAAGCAAAGAGAATTTGGCGATCGTCGGCTGACCACACTGGCTGCAAGTCGTAGCCGGGGCTATTTGTGATGCGTCGCACTGGGCCGCCGCTGGCAGCAACGATGCCAATCTCGAGGTCGCCATCTATTTCATACGTGAGCGCAATAGTGGTGCCATCGTGGCTCCAAGCTGGCTCAAAGTGGTAGGCAGGCCCCTCGGTTAACGCGATCGCTTCACCACCCTCAGCGGGTACTGTCCAGATGTCACCACGCATCGAAAATGCGATCCACTTACTGTCTGGACTCCAAACTGGATCCATTGGACCAGTTGAGACCGGGGGTAACATGTGAAACTCGACTCGTGTTTGCGCCAGGCTATTCGTAAAGGCGGATATAGCGAGCAAGCCAGCGCCAATAAGCAACGCTAGCCAACGGTTCCAGGGTCTCAAGGTTTGCATCTAGCGAGTGTACACTTGCTGCAGATTGTGCGAGGTATTGACCACTATATTGTCCTTACCCCAGAGTTTGTCGGCCGCATTACCTTTCGGCTATCCAATGAAACAATGGATAGTGAGCACAAGTGGTCGTGACCAGTAGTGTATCGAGATGCTCGGGTTAGAATGCAGCTCTATGAAGAACCAGCTCATCGGCATCTTTCTGTTGGCAACGGTGGCCAGTACAGCGTGCAACTATCGTGGGGCCGAGCTTGGCGAAGACAACGCTGTTTCTGTGGGCACGCCTGAGCTCAGCGGGGATGAAGCAGCGGACCTAGCCGCGTTTGTTGACTCGATTTCGTTTGCAAGCGTGCCAAATCTTGACCTGGAAATGGCACTCACCTTAGTGGCAATGCCGCTTTCGTGCTTGGACCGCCCCCATGCGGCCCCGCGTGACCGCAGTACTTACCTTGACGAGACCGTTGCCGCCCGCCGGCCGGGCTATGAACGCACCCGCTCTTTCTACGGATGTTGGGATTGGCATTCAGCGGTCAATTCAACCTGGGCTATGGTTAAGATTCACAAGGAATACCCCAGCCTACCTGTTAGCGGACTTGTGCGAGAGAAGTTGAACGACCATCTGTCGGCGCGGGCTCTGGAGGGGGAGTTGGAGTACTTCCAGACCGCCGGTGGTTTCGAGCGACCGTACGGGTACGCCTGGTTGCTAAAACTGTACGCTGAATTGCGGACTTGGGACGATCCCGATGCGCCGGAATGGGCTGACAACCTTGAACCGCTCGCTGCCCTATTTTCGGAACGTATGGTCGCCTACCTGGCAGACCTTGAACGTCCGTCTCGCACTGGCGCCCACAGCAACACATCATTTGCTCTCGCGATGATGCTGGACTACGCGCGAGTCGTTGAAGACAACGCACTCGAGGAAGCAATCCACGAATCTTCTCAGCGGCTGTTCTTCGATGATTATGGCTGCCCGACAGCCTACGAACCGTGGGGTTCTGATTTTTTGTCGCCATGCCTGGAAGAAGCGGCACTGATGGCTGAGATTCTTGAGCCAGACGAATTTTTAACTTGGTTCGAAGATTTTATGCCGCAGGTTAACGCCCGTGAGTTCTTGCCGCTTACTACTCCGGTGGATACCTCGGAAGAGCCTGCGAATGGCGATTCTGAGGCATCCGAACATTCTGGGGAGCAGGCTGCCGATACTCAAGTGAGCGAGCCGGCGACCGAAGGTTTCTCAGGTGACGAAGAAGAGGCTGGAAAGACCACCACATCGGAGGAGGAGCAACGGCGAATCGACGAGGAAACTCGTGCCTTGGGTGGCAAGTCACACCTCATAGGACTGGCATTTATTCGTGGTGATGCAATGAACCGCATCGCTGCGGTTTTACCCCCGGGCGACCTGCGTATCGAAGCCTACCAGAAGCTCGCTGCATTACACGGCGCTATGGGCTTCGAAGCGATGTTTGATGCCGATTACGCAGGTTCCCACTGGATCGGCACATTCGCGTTGAAGTATCTGTTGACTGAGGTCCCCGAGTAGTTCCCAAGGCTCCGAAGATTTCGCTATTGCAGAGCCTTTACCCGGACAGACTCGATGTTTAGGACCCACACACTGCGGCCGTGCGAGCCAATGACAATCTCAGGATCACGCGGATGGACTTCTAGATCGTGGACAGGTGTGGTCGGTAGTTTTGCCGACAGGGAATCCCACGTTTGTCCACGGTTGAGTGATACGTACACTCCCAGATCGGTACCAACGTAAAGCAAATCTTCATTAGTCGGATCCTCCGCGATGACGTTAATCGACTCCGCTGGCAGGCTGTTGCTAATCGATAGCCATGAATCACCGAAATCACGAGAGATGAACAAGTAGGCATTGAAGTCGTCTTCGCGATAGCCGGTAAAAGAAGTGTAAATACGACCGACTTCGTGCTCAGAGGCAACCAGGCGGCTCACCCACTTTCGTGGTAGCCCTTGGTTTATTTGCTCCCACGTACCGCCATCATTGGTTGTCCGCCAAATTCTCCCTCCCTCGGTCCCAGCGTAAATGGTACCGGGCAACAAGCGCGATTCTGCCAGCATCGTGATCGTCCCGAACGGCACCACGGAGCGCATGCCTTCGCCATCGTCGGAGAGATCCGGACTCATTGTCTCCCAGTTGTCGCCACGGTTTCTTGATCGCAGGACATAGTTTGCCCCGACGTAAAGAGTGCTCGGGTCGTGACGAGAGATGATGATCGGCGTGTACCAACTAAATCGCCATTCCGGCTCTCCTTCAGGGGCGCGGGCCCGAATGTTCTGGGTTGAGTCGCCACCCGACTGCACATCCCCACCTGGCTGGATATCCATACGAAGCATCGCACCATGCTGGTGTTCGTAGTAAACGATATTGGGGTTAGTAGGATCTCGCAGGGTGTCAAAAGAGTCTCCACCGGTCCAGCGATCAAGGTAGACGTTCTCCCATGGGTCGTCGGTATGGTCTGCAACGTCGGCATCGCTGGGACCATACAAAGCAGCGTTGTCTTGCGTGCCACCGAACACGTTGTACGGATACTCCATGTCGAGGGATATCGAATAGAACTCAGCCGCAGGGATATTATTCATGTGTAGCCAAGTTTGACCGCGGTCGTTTGATTCGTATAATCCGCCATCGTTGCCGAGCAAGACACGGTCGGCATTCTGAGGGTCGATCCAGATCTCATGGTGATCGAGATGCATGACTAGTCCACGTGTATCGTGGATACGAACGATGACTTCCCCAATTTGCTCGAAGGTCTTGCCGCCATCAACCGAATGGTAGCCACGGTTACCCAGGGCAAAAATTTCGTCTTCATTGTCGGGGGAAACACGGATGTCGGTAAATTTCCAACCGTAAATTCCAAAAAAGCCGTAGGTGTCGTCAACGTTTGCTTTGAACCAAGTAGAGCCTTTGTCGTTCGATCGGTAAATTTCGCCTCCAATGATCTCGCGGGCCTCGTGGTTGCTTTCACTTCCTCCTGGTATTGCATCAGATGGCCCAGGTACGTTGCGGTTGTCGACAAAGGCATAAATGACATTCGGATTGGAAAACGCGACGTCGAGACCGATACGACCCAGCGGCCCCGAGGGCAAGCCGTTGGAAAGTTTGGTCCACGTTTCACCAGCGTTGATGCTTTTATAGATCCCACTTTCGAGACCGCCTTCGTGGGGGGTGCCACTCACTGCTTGCCAAGTGGCAGCGTAGAGAATGTCACTGTTCCCTGGATCGATCGCCATCTCGACCGCCCCAGTACGTTCGCTTACATAGAGGGTTTTGCGCCAGGTTTGCCCACCATCTGTAGTCTTGAAGACACCTCGTTCTTTATTGGGCGACCAAAAATGGCCGATAGCAGCGACATAAACGATTTCGGGGTTGTTGGGGTCGATGATGACTTTTCCGATGTGATGAGTGTCTTGTAAACCCATGTTCTGCCAGGTTTCGCCTGCATTCTCAGACTTGAATACTCCGGTACCAGCGAACGAATAGCCGCTGTGGCGTGGCTGAGTCTCCCCAGTCCCGACCCATACGATGTCCGGATTCGATGGCGCAACGGCTATGTCCCCGACTGTGAATGTAGATTCGTTTTCGAAGATTGGGGTCCACGTGATGCCATTGTTCGTTGTTTTCCAGAGGTTGCCTGAACCGATGCCGACGTAGATCGTGCCGTGGCTGTCAGACGGAACAGCGATCGCTTCGACACGGGCACCTGCTTGTTTGGGACCGATGGCACGCCACTCGAGGTCGCGAAAAGGCGAGTCCTTCGCCATTTGCATGTGTTGGTCCCACGACGCCATTCTGGCTTCACTGCTGGTGGCTTGTTGTGCGGTTGCACCCGTCAAACTGAGAAGGGTGAGCGCGACGAAAAGGGAAACGACAGAGGTGGTTTTCATCGTGGCACCTGTTCGTTAAATTCGTTGGCCTTCGACAATTGTCGTTGCATAGTACTTTCCGGTTCTTTGCAGATAAGGATCGCTGAGCGGAAGGTACCTTGAATAACGAAACCTCGTTTTCAGAAGTTAATCACCAACGAAGTTGTAAAGCCCGCGTCGAGTTTTTTCTTGCTTACGATGACGTTGCCGAGGACTGCCCCAGAGGGGCTCTCGAGATCGATTTCTTCTAGAGCTGGATCGTTTCGATAGACGAGCCGCAAACTTGCCTTCAAGGCGATTCTGTCATTGATCGCCACACCGATGCCATTTGCCCAATGAAAACGGTAGTTACTCATTGACATGATGCTGCCGTCGAAGGTCATGCTGCTATCGAAGTCAGTGTTGTCGTTAACTTTCATGTCAAACTCATAGAAAAGCTGGTACCCAAAGTAGTTATTAGAGCCGTCGAACGTCATCTCTCCAGCTGAGTAGCCAACGCCGTATCCGGTGCGAAGCTCAATATTTTCGGGTGTTTCCCAGTTGTTGCCAGCTCCACCAGCGGGCGCGAGGCGGAAGGTAATGCCGGCCGGCTGGTCACGTTCTACATCAACGCGGCCATACCAGAAAAACCGATCAGAAACGTTCCTCAGGTAACGGGCTTTAGCGTAAACACGATCAGTATCAGGTTCTACCGGTGGTTCAATAATTTCGAAGGCTTCTTCAGTGCTGAGCGCAAATCGATCGTCTCCCGAGTCGGCGCGCAGAATGCCAAATTCTAGATTCAGGTCAGCGTCCACCCAGGCGTACTCAAACACGTTGCGCAGGTTAAACGAGTTGGTGGTGGCGTTGCCATAGGTGAAAACCCAGCCGAGTTCGGTAGAATTTGACCAAACTCTTTCGGCCACAGACTCCTGGGCTAGAGCTGGCGGCGCGTAGATTGAGCTTGTTAGAAAGATTGCAAGAGCAACGGCGCTGTTGCCGGCGGGATTATTTATTCGATGTGCAAGCTTCGAGATCATACTTTTGGTTAGCGGCCGTTTGTCTGAGAATTGATTTTGCTAGTTGGAGGATACTAGGTCTCGGGGATTACGATTTGCCACTCCCATTCCAGGACAGGACAATTGAATTTTTCGCAGAATACTAGAGATATCGGAGGTTCTTGGTGACGGACAAGGACAATAGGCAGGTCAACGAAATTGCCACCCTAGGAGGCGGTTGTTTTTGGTGCGTCGAAGCGGTTTTCCAAGAACTTGAAGGGGTAACTTTCGTTGAATCTGGATACTCAGGTGGTGAAAAGCCAAACCCAACATACCAAGAAGTCTGTAGTGAGGTCACAGGGCATGCCGAGGTTGTTCAGGTCCACTTCGATTCCAACACCATTGTCTTTCGTGAGATTCTCGAGGCGTTCTTTGCTACACACGACCCGACGGCCCTCAACCGGCAGGGCGGCGACATCGGAACTCAGTATCGCTCGGCGATCTTTTTCGGTTCAACACAACAACGGGAAATTGCAGAGGAGCTCATTGCAGAGCTCGACTCACGCCAGATTTTCGATTCCCCGATAGTCACCGAAGTTACAGAGCTCGACACTTTTTATTCCGCTGAGGACTACCATCAGGACTACTTCCGTCAGAATCCATCGCAGGGTTATTGTCAGGCAGTCATTAGCCCAAAGATGTCGAAATTCCGCTCGATGTTCGTTGGCCGGTTGAAAACGGCGGAGCAGCCTAAGAACTGAAGGGTTCCTCAGGCCGAACCTTAGCTGAGTCTTTCTCGTGTTCAGCTGTCTGAGTCACTTGCTGCACAAAGCATAAAAACTACGCTGCTGCTTCCTGCTCCATCGACTCTTGATATGTGCCGAAGCGCGCCAAGCTGTTCATCCTGGCCCGGTGGTAAAAGGCTTTCTTAGCGGCCTCGACGTTGGCGGTCTCACCGGCCCACGCCTGCAACGTTGCTGCCTGCAGCGCCCGACCATAAGAAAAGCTCAACTGCCAGGGGAATCCCCCGATCTGATTCATTGCATTGAGATTGGCCGTAGCTTCAAGCTCCGTTTGGCCGCCTGAAAGGAAGACAATGCCAGGGACAGAGGAAGGAACAGTGTTCTTTAAGCACTTGATCGTTTTTTCTGCGATCTCTTGCGCGCTGGCTTGCGTTGGACAATCTTTCGCTGATAGCACCATGTTCGGTTTTAATAGTGTTTGTTCAAGCGGCACGCGCTGGTCGTGTAGCGCCCGATAGACATGGTGGAGGGTGTGCTCAGTAACACCAAAACAAGTATCAATGTCGTGGTCCCCATCCATCAGAACCTCAGGCTCGACGATCGGTACGAGCCCCTGTTCGACTGACAGAGCAGCAAAACGACCCAACGCCCAAGCGTTGGCCTTGATGCAATAGTCGGACGGAATGCCATTTCCAATCGTGATCACCGCGCGCCATTTAGTGAAACGGGCGCCGAGATCGTAGTATTCCTCAAGCCGTTCACGTAGCCCATCAAGCCCCTCTGTAACTTTTTCGCCATCGGCGCTTGCCAGTCCTTTGGCCCCCTTGTCTACTTTGATGCCAGGAACAACGCCTGCGTTCGTCAGAACCTCCGCCAAAGGTGTCCCTTCGGTGGCTGACTGGCGCAAGGTTTCGTCAAACAAGATGACGCCACCGATGAATTCGTTCATCCCCTCCGTGGTGAACAGCAACTCACGGTAAGAGCGTCGATTTTCTTCTGTTGACTCGACATTGATTGTGTCGAAGCGTTTTTTAATTGTGGGAGAGCTTTCGTCAGCGGCAAGGATGCCTTTGCCTGGGGCGACGATAGCTTGGGCAGTTTCGGCCAGCCGGGCACCGTTATCAGTCACAGAAATTCCTCCGGAATGTTCAGTTCGAATCAGATCGCAAAATATTGGTTGGGAACGTCGGGAGGTCGCGTTTTGCGTACTTTAGGACAGATTACGGTGGGTGCTGCAAGCTAGCAAACTGTCTCCCCGAACAGCCTTTTACATCGTAAGGTTAGCGTACCCCCGTCTCAAACTCGATCGCCAGCTCTACGTCCTCTTTACTTCCCATGTAAAGTGGCACCCGTTGGTGCAATTCTGTGGGTTTCAATTCCAGAATTGGCTCCGTGCCAGTTGATGCTAGTCCGCCAGCTTGTTCTATTAGCATCCCCATAGGATTAGCTTCGTAAAGCAACCGCAGTTTGCCGCCTGGCGCCTTTGAAGTGCCCGGGTACATGAATATGCCCCCATACAACAGTGTGCGATGGACATCGGCGACCATTGACCCGACATAGCGAGCTGAGTATGGGCGGCCAGTACTCTTGTCTTCTTCCTGAAGATAATCGAGAAAGCGGCGGCTACCATCAAAAAATAGGTTTCGATAGCCTTCGTTGCAGCTGTAGATTTTTCCCTTATCTGGGATCTTGATGTCAGCATGTGAGAGGAGGAATTCTCCGACGCTGGGATCGAGAGTAAAACCGTCTACCTGGCCGTTGCCCGTTGTATACACCAGCATCGTGCTTGAGCCGTAAAGCACATAACCGGCCGCCACCTGTTCACTGCCTTTACGCAGCAGGTCCTGAACCGTGCCAGATTCATTGCCTTCGGAGGTCCTTTTGTAGATGGAGAAAATTGACCCAATAGAGACATTGGCGTCAATGTTTGACGAGCCGTCGAGAGGGTCGAAAAGCAGCACATAGTCACCACATTTGAACTTTTCGGGAATCGGAATCGGTCCTTCTTCTTCCTCGCTTGCCATGACGCAGAGGCGTCCCGAATGATCGAAGTTCTTGATGAAGCACTCGTTGGCGTAGTCGTCTAGTTTTTGAACCTCCTCGCCTTGCACGTTGATCGTGCCGGTCTGGCCGAGAATATCTACAAGCCCAGCCTTTCTAACCTCTCGGGCGATCATCTTTCCGGTCAAGGCCATGTCGCAGAGCAACCCAGACAAATCACTGTCTTCCTTGGCGTCACTTTTCTCAGTTTCCAAGATGTAGCGGCTTATCGTGACGACCTGATTGGGTCGTGTGATGATCGGTTCCTTGGTTGGGACGATGGCTTTTTTCGACATCAGGTTCACGTGACTTGGGTAGGACTTTTTATGGCCTCTGCTCGGCCCGATGTTTGGCAGTATAGGTCACCCTCATGATGTCTCAACCCGAGAGAGGGGGGTGACCCGAAGCTAATTTACGGAGTTGCCCCACCTTCCGGCTGAAACATAAAGGTTGGGGCCCTCTGCTCCGCTTGCCTGAGTCAGGGTGTGCTTGTTCCGGAGCATTTTTGGCACTAGCCGAAGACTTATGGACGACGGACGGACCCATTTCCCCGATCGCAGTGATACACAATGGATGTTCTGATCGACTGTGCTGTTGGACCTTGCTAGGCTGCTAGAAGCGCGTCCAACTCCTTTGGGTGGACGCAAGCGACGGAATATTCCACATGCCCGACCAGATTCTGGATGCTATCAATGGGATGGACGCGAAACTCGCCCTGCAAATCGCTGTTGCCGCTGCTTTGCTTATGCTTGGCAGGCGGCTCTATTGGTTATTTGTCGGCGGTGTTGGGTTCGCCATCACGATGCATCTGGCGATGCAACATTTTGAAACCTCCGAAGAATGGGTGCCACTGGCGCTTGCTGTTGTTGTCGGCCTCGTGGGGGCGCTGTTTGTCATCTTCTTGCAGAAGTTGGCGATTACTATCGCGGGGTTCACTTCAGCAGCATTCTTTGCCTACTCTGTTGCCGAAAGCATCGGCTTCAGTGCCGAAAAACCTCAGATAGCGCTCCTGGTAGCATTCTTGGTTGGCGTACTGGGAGCCATCTTTTCCCGCACCTTGTTTGACTGGGGACTGATCCTCCTATCTTCGCTCACCGGGTCCCGGCTCCTTCTCGATGCCTTTGAGTTGGAGCCAATGTTGGATCTAGTGGTGATGATGATCGTTGCCATCGCCGGCATATCAATCCAGGCGAACATGCTTCACAGAGACCGACGGAAGAGTACCTGAGCGGTTGCTTCGGCTGGCTAGTGGGAATAGTGTGCGCGCCCATGCAGGTGATCCGTAGTCCTGAAGTCTACGATGTGTGCATTGTTGGGTCAGGCGCTGGAGGTGGTATGGCGGCGCATGAGCTCACTGCAGCTGGTGCCAATGTGGTGATGCTTGAGGCTGGACCTATGTGGGACACGCGTCAAGAGGGTTTCATGTTCAAGTGGCCTTACGACTCACCGCGGCGCGGGGCCTCAACGCCCGAGCAACAGTTCGGTGAGTTTGACGCTGGACTTGGCGGATGGACTCTTGCTGGCGAGCCATACACCGTTGCCGACGATCAGAATTTCGACTGGTTTCGAACCCGTATGTTAGGTGGCCGGACCAACCACTGGGGTCGTATCTCGCTTCGTTATGGGCCCGATGATTTCCGGCGCCACAGTATTGATGGACTGGGAGATGACTGGCCGATCAGCTACGGGGACATTGCCCCTTATTACGATCGGATTGATCGCTTGATTGGCATTTTCGGCAGCCAAGAAGGGCTCCCCAATGACCCAGACGGCATATTTATGCCGGCTCCGGAGCCACGCTGTTGGGAACACCTGATCAAAAGAGGCGCCGACCGAATGGGCATTACCTGCATTCCTTCGCGACTTTCAATCCTTACTCGACCGCTCAACGGCCGCTCGGCTTGCCACTATTGTGGTCAGTGCAACCGAGGATGCGGCACGCGGTCGAACTTCTCGTCACCGACCGTGTTGTTGCCACCAGCGCTTGAGACTGGACGGCTGAAAATCATTGCCAACGCCATGGCACGAGAGGTGACGATCGACAATCGAGGGTTGGCGAGCGGCGTTTCCTATGTAAGTAAGGACGACGGCCGCGAGTATCAAGTCCGAGCCCGCATCGTCGTGCTTGCGGCCAGCGCCTGTGAGACAGCTCGTCTCTTGCTGAACTCAAAATCGACTCTGTTCCCCGATGGGCTGGCGAACTCAAGCGGTGTTGTTGGCCGCTACCTAACTGACAACACAGGCTCCGACGTGATGGGGGTTGTTCCACAGTTAATGGACAACGTGCCCCACAACGAAGACGGCGCCGGGGGAGCGCACCTTTTTATGCCGTGGTGGCTGAGCCACAGCGACCTCGATTTCCCCCGCGGTTACCACATTGAGATTTGGGGCGGACGTGGTATGCCGGCCTACGGTTTCATGGGTGGTATCGGCCAATTTCCATCCGGCGGCGGCTATGGGCAACAACTGAAGGACGACTACCGTCGATACTATGGGTCGATTGTCGGGTTTTCGGGTCGCGGCGAGATGATTCCGAACAAGGATTCTTATTGTGAAATCGATTCGGATACCGTCGACCGCTGGGGTATTCCAGTGTTGCGGTTTCACTTCAAGTGGGGCGATGAGGAGATCTTGCAGGTCAAACACATGCAGCAGACTTTCCGGGAGCTTATCGAAGAGATCGGCGGGACTCCGATAGGAACTATGCCCTCGAAAGAAGATGGTTACGGCATTCTCCCCGGGGGTCGGATCATCCACGAACTTGGTGTGACTCGCATGGGAGATGACCCTCGCTCATCAGTCGTAAATGCCGACTGCCAGGCACACGACGTACGAAATTTATTTGTTGCGGACGGCGGACCGTTTGTCACCAATGGTGACAAGAATCCCACCTGGACTATCCTGGCGCTGTCGATGCGAACCAGTGAGTACATCGTGCAACAGCGCAACCAGGGAGCGATCTGATGCGGATCGCGAACAAGGGCAAGGTGATTCAGTGGGTATGAACCGGCGAGAGGCGATCAAGCTTGTGGCAACTGCCTCCGTTGCGTTGTGGACGCCGGAGGAAGCGGTGGCAGCACGCGCGAAGGCGGCGGCGGTTCTCTCTCAGTCCAGGGGAGGGGTGCCGTTCGAGCCCGAGTTTTTCAACGCCCACGAGTACGACACAGTGCG